>Ga0335072_10000895_pt1 | contig 52118 bp, 48 predicted proteins | sample Lox_Sample_21_FD_206725 | JGI IMG/M metagenome (GOLD analysis project Ga0335072, IMG submission 206725) | Soil microbial communities from Loxahatchee National Wildlife Refuge, Florida, United States - Lox_Sample_2.1 | ecosystem: Environmental > Terrestrial > Soil > Wetlands | place: USA...
TCGAGACGTTGCACGCGCAGAACAGGCAGAGGCTTTCGCAGAACGGCAGGTGCATGTAGAGCGAGAGCGGCGTGGAGGCTTCGTCGGCGCGCGCGTAGAATTCCTCGAGATCGTTGGGACCGAAATCGTCTTTCCAGACGGGCGCGGTTGGGTAGCTGGTGTAGCGCGGGCCTGGGCGATTGTATTTCTCGAGGATCGCGTCGGAAATTTGGCCGATCTCGAGGTTTGTGCCGTCTTTTGTAATTGTGTTCGTCATTGCCGAAAACAAGATGCCGCGCTGAAGGCCGCGGCTCTACATTTAAACCTTAACCAGCGCGGTTTGGCCAGCTTCTACGAACGCTTTGGCGTTTGCTACCGGCGTTGTCGGCAGGATACCGTGGCCGAGATTCAGGATGTGGCCGACGCCGCCGGTTTTCTCGATGGCTTCGCGGACCGCGCGGCGCACGCCCGCCTCGTCACCCAGCAGGATCGAGGGGTCGACGTTGCCTTGCAGCGCCACGCGAGGGCCCAGCTCGCGGCGCGCATCGGCCAAATCTGTGTTCCAATCGACGCTGACCACGTCCGCGCCCGTTTGCGCGAGGCTTTCGAGATGGCGCGCCGAGCCTTTCGCGAAAATGATTCTTGGCACGCCCTCCGCGCCGAGCCTCTCGAAAATGCTTTGCGTGGCTGGCAGCTCGAAGGCCTCGTACTCTTCGGGCGTCAACTCCGTCGCCCACGTGTCGAAAAGCTGCACGACCGCCGCGCCCGCTGCGATCTGCGACTTCAGGTATCCCACGGTTGCCGCCGCGATTCGCGCCAGCAGCTCGCGCACCGTTTCGGGCTCCTCACGAAGCATCTGCTTGGTGCGCGACACATCGCCGCGCGTTCGCCCTTCGATCATATAGCAAGCAAGCGTCCACGGCGCGGCCGCGAAGCCGATTACCGGCACTTGGGGCCCCGCCTCGCGGCGGATTGCGCGGATCGCGTCGCCAACGAATCGCGTGTCGCGCTCGGGATCGAAATCGCGCAGCCGCCGCACCGCAGCCAGATCTCGCACCGGATTTTGCAGCACCGGCCCCGAATCGGGGACATCGAGCGGCAATCCCATCGCTTCCGCGACGATCAAGATATCAGAGAAGACAATGATCGCATCGACGCCGAGCACGCGATACGGCTGCAGCGACACTTCCGCGGCCAGCTCGGGCGTCTTGCAGATTTCGAGAAACGAATGCCGCGCCCGCACCGCCTGGTATTCCGGCAGGTAGCGCCCCGCCTGGCGCATCAGCCACACGGGCACGCGCTCAGTCGGCTGGCACCGGCACGCGCGCAGGAATAGGTCCCGTTTGTTTTCGCCGTTCGTTCGCATCGCGCTCATGGAAGATCGCTTCCGCAATGATAGCAGAACCAGACGCGCCGCTGCCCGCTTGCGCCCCATTTGAGGCCCATTCGGCGCTATAATTCTTACTTTGAACGCGCTCGGGGTTTGCCGTCACTTCGCCCCTGTGCGCCCATGCTGATGCCGATCCATCTGGCCTATCTGAGCCTTGCGCTCTACGCCGCGAGCTTCATCTGCTACGCGCGGATCCTCTACGCGCCGAACCTGTGGCTGGGGCGCGTGGCGACGCTGCTGCTGGCTGCGGCGATCGTTGTCCATTATTATGCGTTGCTCGATCGCACGCAGGGCACGCATACGATCCCCTACGACGATCTCTACGGCTCGATGTCGCTTTTTGCCTGGTTGCTGGGCATCACGTACCTCGGGCTCGAATTTCTGCATCGGCAGCGGTCGGTAGGCGCCTGCGTGACGCTCTTTATGGTGATCTGGCTCGCAGCGCTTGAGACGCTTGTGCCCAAGCCGCCGCTGGTGGTGCCTCCCGCGCGCGGCGCGCTTTTTGCATTTCATGTGACGCTGAACACATGGGCGTACTCGGCCTTCGCGCTATCATTCGTCCTGAGCCTGGTGTATCTCGTGCAGGATCGCGTGCTGCGCTCGCGGCATCCGAGCGCCGCCTTTTGGCGGCTGCCATCGCTCGACGTGCTCGACCGGATGTCGCGGAGCAGCGTCTATATCGGCCTCGGGGCGCTGGCGGTGGGGATCGTCACCGGGATGATCTGGGCGCATCGGCTGACGGGAACCTATCCCTTCGGCGATCCGAAGGTGATCGTGACGATTCTGATCGTTGCCGTGTATATCGCTTACTTGCGGCTCTCGCGCAGCGTTCACTGGCGCGGCGCGCGCGCGGCTTTGATCTGCGCGCTGAATTTCGCGATCGTGCTCTTCAGCTACACGATTGTGAATCTGTATCTCACGGGGTTTCATCGATTCTACTGATGGCCGCGCCTGCCAATGCGAAGACCAGCACCGCGGGCCGCTCGCAGAGCGGCGCCCGCGGACGTGTCCACATCGTCCTGATCGGGTGCAATCATCGCACCGCGCCGGTTGAGCTGCGCGAGCGCGTCGCATTCACGCAGGAACAGGCGCTGCACGCCGCCGCCGAGCTGCGCCGCCAGGGAATTCTCGAGGAAGCGGTCGTTCTCTCGACATGCAATCGCAGCGAGCTGTATGGCGTTGCCGACGCGGCTGCCGCGCCAATCACCGAGACGATGGAGGATTTCCTGACGTCGTATCACGGAATTTCGCGCGCCGAGATCGATGGCCGCATCTATCGCTGGTCCGGTCCCGATGCACTGCGTCATCTCTTCCGGGTTGCCGCGGGACTCGATTCGATGCTGCTGGGCGAGGCCGAGATCCTCGGCCAGCTTCGCACCGCGTACGGCAAGGCGCTCGAAAACGGTTCAACCGGCCCGCTGCTCAATCGCGCGTTTCAGGGCGCGCTCGAGGTGGGGAAGCGCGTGCGCTCTGAAACGGAGGTCGGTGCGCGGCCGATGTCCGTAGCGCTCGCGGGCGTGAAACTTGCCGAGCGCGTTTTCGGGAATCTCAAAGGGCGCGCCGCACTCGTGGTGGGCGCGGGCGCTGTGGCCGAACAAGTCGTCGAGCACCTGCACAATCGCGGCATCGGCTCGCTGCATGTCGCGAACCGCTCGTTCGATCGCGCGGCGGAGCTCGCTGCGAGCATGGGTGGCGAAGCGGTCGCATGGGACGCGCTCGAAAGCGTGCTCGCCTCACCGGACATTATCGTCACTTCGGTCGGGAACGTGGGCGCCGTGCTGACGCGCGAGATGCTCGATCGCGCGATTGCGGGGCGCGGCGGGCGGCCCATTTTCATGGTCGATCTCGGTATCCCGCGCAACGTCGCGCCGGACGCCGCGGGCCTCTACAATCTGTATCTTTACAACATCGACGACCTCGGCGAGATCGTCGAGCAGAACAAGCGCGCGCGCGAAGCCGAAATTCCGCGCGCGGAAGCGATCATCGCCGAGCACGTCGAGAAATTCGAAGGCTGGCGCGCCGGAATGGAGGCTGCGTCGATCGTCGACGATCTGCGCGGCCGCTTTCACGAGCAGCGCGAAACTTTGCTGCGCGAGCGGCTCGCCGGAATGCAGGATGCGTCGCAGGCGGAGCGCGAGCGACTCGCCGCCATCACCGAGGAATTGATCGAGCAGCTTTTGCGCGAGCCCGCGGACCGCTTGCGCAGCGGGCGCGGCTTGCGCGGGCGCCTGAGCGCGATCGAAGCCGTACGCGAGCTTTTCGGCCTCGATGCCGCTGCTGGCGACAGGACCGGCCCGCGCAGCCCCAAGCCCGAGGACCGCGAGTGACGCGCCTGCGAATCGGCACGCGCGGCAGCTCGCTCGCACTCTGGCAGGCCAATCACATCGCCGAATCACTCGCGAAGCTGCACGGCGTCGAGACCGAACTCGTTCGCATTCGCACCTCGGGCGACCGCCTGCAATCCGCTTCGGTGGCGCAGGTGAACGAAGCCATCGGCGCAGAGGGCGGCAAGGGAATTTTCATCAAGGAAATCGAGGACGCGCTGCTTTCAGGCGCCGTCGATCTCGCGGTCCACAGCATGAAGGACGTGCCGACGGAGACGCCCGCGGGCCTCATGTTTGCTGCCGTCACGCGGCGAGAAGATGCGCGCGATTGCCTGATTTCGCGCGAAGGACTCACGCTCGAAAATCTGCCGCAGAGTGCGCGGGTCGGAACGAGCAGCCTTCGCCGCCAGGCCCAGCTTCGCCATCATCGCCCCGACCTCGATGTCGTCGATTTGCGCGGCAATGTGGATACGCGCATTCGCAAGCTCGAGGGCGGGGAATTCGACGCGATCGTTTTGGCGATGGCGGGCGTAACCCGGCTTGGCGCGAGCGCGAAAGTGACCCAGATTTTCGACGAGGATCTCATGTTGCCGGCAGTAGGGCAGGGCGCTCTCGGAATCGAGACACGCGCGGACGACTTACAGACGTCGCGATTCGTAGCTGCGCTCGATGACGCGGAAACTCGCGCCTGCATCACCGCCGAGCGCGCGCTCCTGCGTGAGCTGCAGGGCGGATGCCAGGTCCCGCTGGGCGCCTGGGGGCGCGTTCGCGGCGGCGAATTGCATGTGGAGGCCGCGGTCTTCTCCGCGGCGGGCACCGAATTCGTGCGCTTCGATGAGGCTGGCACGCCTGGCGAAGCCGAGGCCATCGGCATCCGCCTCGCCCTGATCTTGATCGAGGCTGGCGCAGATAGAATTCTGCGCCTCGCCGGCCGCTCCGTCGGTTCTTCCTGAATTTTGGTTCGGAGCGTTTGAACAGCACAGCCCTTTTGCGGCTGCGGGGAGCACGCCGGGGCAAGCCCCGGCGGCAAGCCGCCGCACTCCACGAGTGCCCAAGGCTGTGATTAAAGCGGATTTGACGCCACCGCGGCTGCGGCACATGCTTTGCGATGTGCAGGCGCAGGATGCAGCGCGCGTGTGGAGTGCGGCGGCTTGCCGCCGCTGTCTGCCGCCCGGGGGCTTGCCCCGGCGTGCTCCGGGGCGTAGCCAAGGTCTATGATGGGGCAGCGTCGAAACGTGCAACAAGTTTCGTAGTGGCGGCTTTCGGGCTGGCGATTCATTCCGATGATGGGCGGAAATCACACACTCGCGGGCAAGCGTATCGTTCTCACGCGCGCTGCCGAGGATTCGGCCGAACTCGCCCGCGCGCTCGAATCGCTGGGCGCGGAAATCATTCTGCTGCCGACGGTCGCCTTCGCGCCGCCTGAGGATTGGCAGAAGCTCGACGCGCAGCTTCGCCGCCTCGACGGGTTCGACGCGATTCTTTTTCTCAGCAAGAACGCGGCGCGATATATTTTTGATCGCTGCGCCCAACTCGGCATACAGTGTGAAATGGCGGGGCCGTCGAGTCGATTCATCGCCGCCGTTGGCCCGGCGACCGCCGAGGCGCTGAAGGAAAAGGGGCTTCACGTGGATTACGTCGCAAAGAATCGCACCGGCGAATCGCTCGTCGGCGAGCTTCGCGAATCGCTCGCCGGCCGGCGCGTGCTATTGCCGCGCAGCGACCGTGGCGACGATCGCGTGCCGGACGCCCTGCGCGAGATCGGAGCCGACGTCACCGATGTGACCGCTTATCGCACGGCCGCGCCGGCCGCGCTCGATCCTGCGATTCTGGCGCGCATCCGGGGCGGGGAAGCGGACGCCATCGTTTTCGCCAGCCCCTCGGCGTTTCATAATCTGCGCGATTCGTTGGGCGCTGCGGATATCGCGCAGCTTTCGTCGCGCCTGCAATTCGTCGCCATCGGGCCGACGACCGCCCGCGCGATTCGCGAATCCGGCTCGCGCATCGCAATCGAGGCCGAAGAAGCATCCGCGGCCGGTTTGGCCGCCGCGCTCGCCAAGCATTATCAGGGGAAAAATTCGCCCGCTGCGAGGCCCGCGTGACGTTTCCGATCCATCGCCCGCGCCGCCTGCGCCGCTCCGAAGCGCTGCGCGGCTTCGTACGCGAAACGCGCCTTTCGACCGAGGGGCTCGTTTATCCGATGTTCGCGTGCCCCGGCAAAGGCGTGCGCACGGAAATCAGCTCGATGCCCGGCATCTACCAGCAATCGCCCGATCAGATTGTCGAGGAGTGCCGCGAGGTCGCCGGGCTCGGCATTCCCGCAGTGATTCTTTTTGGCCTGCCCGAGCACAAGGACGAAACCGGCTCCGAGGCTGCCGATCCGAATGCCGCCGTGCAGCGCTCGATCGACGCGATTCGCAAGGCCAAGCTCGATATGCTGGTCATCACCGATGTTTGCCTGTGCGAATACACCAGCCACGGGCACTGCGGCGTGATCGAGGGAGGGGAAGTCGTCAACGACCCGAGCATCGCGCTGCTCGCCGACGCCGCGCTTTCGCACGCGCGCGCCGGCGCCGATATCGTCGCGCCGTCCGACATGATGGACGGCCGCGTCGCCGCCATCCGCACCAAGCTCGATGCGAACGGCTTTCAGGATGTCGCGATCCTTTCCTATGCGGCGAAATATTGCTCCGCATTCTACGGGCCGTTTCGCGAGGCCGCGCAATCCGCGCCGCAGTTCGGCGACCGTCGCAGCTACCAGATGGATCCCGGCAACGCGCGCGAGGCTTTGCGGGAAGTCGCGCTCGATCTCGAGGAGGGCGCGGACATCATCATGGTCAAGCCCGCGCTGCCGTATCTCGATATCGTCCAGCGCGTGCGCGAGCGCTTCGACGTTCCCGTCGCCGCCTACAATGTGAGCGCGGAATTCTCGATGGTGAAAGCCGCGGCGCAAAAGGGCTGGATCGACGAACAGCGCATCACGCTCGAAATTCTCACGGGCATCCAGCGCGCCGGCGCCTCGATCGTCCTCACCTACCACGCCAAAGACGCCGCCCGCTGGCTCAAACATTGCTGAGGCAATGAAGGTTCGCTGTCATCCCGCTCGCCCTGAGGCAGGAAAGGATTGCGAGTATAAGGGTCCCAACGCGTCTTAGGAAATATAGGGGCCGAAGCTGGCCGTCACTGTGTCGCTTTCATCGGCGTTCGAGAGGATGTGCACCGCGAAGGTCTCCCCGCCAGGTTCTACGCGGATAACGATGTGTCCGGCGCGCGACTTGAGTTCGTCGGTCTTTTTATTCGCGATGCGATTCTCCTGCTTGACCAAGGTTGCGAAAGCGTCGCGGTTACCAGAGTAGATGGCCTTGGAATAGAGCGCGTTCAGCACATTGACGGTCGGGTGCGCGGAATCCCATGCGGGAATCACAAAGACCTGCGGCTGCAGTGCGCGAACGTATCTGTCTCCATTGGCGTTGAAGTAGCCGTGATGGTTGGCGACGGCGACGCTGACTGGACCGCATATTTCGGCGGCGGGGGATTCGGAGTCACGCCATGGATCGCGGCCGTAGTTGGTGTCGTTGGTGAGGTCGCCGCCGGTATAATAGCCAAACTTTCCATAACGAAGACGAATAGCACAGGAGCAGGGATTCTCCCCGGGGTAGTCCGCAGGCTTGAGAGTTGATACCTCTGGGAAGATCTTTCTTGTCTGCTCGCCCTCGCCGGTCCAGACCTCGCCGTTGGCAATCAGGTTGCGTATCTCGAAGTTGGGGTAGTCGGCCGATTCGCGCTCCAGGACGAATTGGTTGTTGGAGCCGGGGCGAAAACGCTCGACTCTCTTGCCCGCCTTGATTTGCGCTTGAACGAACGCGCGATAGTTCTTCTGGAAATCGATATCAGCAGGCGCTGGATAGGTGTAGTCCGGCCAGGCGCGATCCACGAACCTTTGGATCGGGACGATCGCGGCCACGTCGGAAACGCCTGTAAGACGGTACGTACCGTCGGCTGAGAGCGGACCGTCCGGCGGGAGATAGCCGACGTGATCGCCGTGGAAATGCGTGAGCAGGAAGGTGTCGATCATTGTAAGTCCACTGGCGTCGAAACGCCGCTTCGCATAGCGGCCGATCCACTCGCCGGGACGGTGCTGGCCTGAAGGAAGCGGATCGCTGAGATACGGCGTGGTGCCATAAATGGCTCCGGCATCGATCATCATGGTGGTGCCGTCGGGCAGGATCAACAGCGTACTGTTGCCGCGATTGTTGGCGAGCTGGTGGATTTCAAGTACGCCTGGCTTCCATGCGGGGAGGGCTTTGAAAACGGGTGCCGCCGCGCGAAGCTCTGCGGGAAGGCTTTCAAGCGTGGCAAGAGCAAGCGAACCGAGCAGAAAGCGGCGGCGTGGAAGCATGCGATGTAGTATTACACCTTTTTCAGTTTTTTCGTGCCCATTCCCTGTGAACGCGCTTGTGTTCGGCTGCCAAGTGCACGTGTAACGAGGTTGGGGGAAGTCGCGGCCACGTTGCCCCGGGCAAGTAGTAGTTCATGTTGTCTTTGTTCTCCGTCATTCATAATATGATTCCAGCGTGACTCACTCTTCGGACCTCTTCGCTCGTGCGCAGAAAATTCTCGTCGGCGGCGTCGATAGCCCCGTCCGCGCGTTTCGTGCTGTCGGCGGAGAACCGCTGATCATCGACCGCGCCCGCGGCTCGCGCATCATCGACGCCGATGGCCGCGAATACATCGACTACGTCTGCTCGTGGGGCGCGCTGATCCTGGGCCACGCGGATCCCGATGTGGTCGCGGCGGTCGCTGACCAGGCCGCCCGCGGCACCAGCTACGGCATGACCTCGCCGCTCGAGGTCGAGCTCGGCGAAAGCATAGCCGCGGCAGTGCCTTCGATCGAGCGCATCCGCTTCGTCAGCTCAGGAACAGAAGCCGCCATGTCCGCCGTCCGCCTCGCGCGCGGCTACACAAAGCGCAATCTGATCCTCAAATTCGAGGGCGGCTACCACGGCCACGCCGACGGCTTCCTTTCGGAGGCCGGCTCCGGCCTTGCGACGCTCGGTATCGCCGCGAGCCCTGGAGTGCCGGATGAGTTCGCCGCGCTCACGCTCAACGCCTCATATAATGACGCAGCCGCCGTCGAACAAATCTTCGCTCAGCATTCGCGCAAGATTGCCGCGGTCATCGTGGAACCTGTCGCCGCCAATATGGGAGTCGTTCCTCCCGCGCCCGGCTTCCTCGAATCCCTTCGCTACGCCACCGAACGCGACGGTGCGCTCCTAATATTCGACGAGGTGATCACCGGTTTTCGCCTAGCCTACGGCGGCGCACAAACCGCATTCGGAATTCGTCCGGACCTGACCATCTTGGGCAAAATTATCGGTGGGGGACTGCCCGTTGCGGCTTATGGCGGGCGCCGGGACATCATGGACCTGATCGCCCCGCTTGGCCCGGTCTACCAAGCAGGGACTCTCTCGGGAAACCCGCTGGCGATGCGGGCTGGCCTTGCATCTCTGGCAAAGCTCAATAGCGCCGGCTTCTACGAAGGCCTGGCCCGAAAGGCCGAGCGCCTTGCCACGGGCCTCCGTGCGGCGCTGGAAGAGTCGGGCGTCCCGGGGCATGTGAACGCGGTGGGCTCGCTGGTTACCCTTTTCTTTGCCGGAGATTCGATCCGCAATTACGCGGAGGCGAAGAAATCCGACACCGTTCGTTTCGCGACATTCTTTCGAGAAATGCTTGCCCGAGGAGTGTTTCTACCGCCATCGCAGTTCGAGGCACTGTTCATTTCTGCGGCTCATACGGAAGACGACATTGATTGGACCATCGCTGCCGCCCGCGCCGGCCTCAAAGCCATAGCCGAATCGTGGTTTTTGCCACACTAAGTACCGGTAAGGACTAGGGTTCCATTCAGCGGAAGCCGCTTTCCTTTGAAGGCCTCTCGTAACCGCCAAGTCCGGGACTTGGTCCCCCCCCGATGCTGAGATAGGAGCAGCCAATCCTTGCGCGGAGGTACCGTCTCGACCGCGATCATGCGAACCGGTTTCGTTGCATTGGCATCCGGGAGGCGCAGCGTCGAGAAGGACTGGGAGTTTTTGGAGTGCCGAGGTGAAGCAAGAGTGCGGCAATTGCAAAGACCATGAGGGCGAGGGATATCCTCGTGCTACTGCCTGCCACGTGCGTGCAATGAGCAGGCCATGCTTATCTCTTCCGGGGCGTGACGCTAAGAGCGGCCAATTCTATCGTGCAGCACGGTGCGGTGACGTTCGATGTATACACCACCCGCGAGGTAGTGTCGGCCGGCGCGCGCAAAGATGACCCCCTGACGCGCCCCTTCGCCAAATCCCCTGAAATCTACCCAGCGATCCAAGCTAACCCCACGATGCTGAACTACGTGGCCCGCCGAATGCAGCGCAGCCCGCATCCCTTGCTGCGCCATTCCTGGTGGCTCCCGCAGTCCGCCATTCCGCCAGTTAACATAATATTCATTCGCAGAAGTACGATGCTTTTGTACGCCGACGCGGGAGGCGTGTCAATGGATATTTCTGCCGCCTTTTGAGGGATCCTGGAGAGGTTCGATTGGACGGAGACTTGGGGGTTGTCAGCTGGCCGACGGCGTGTCCGGATTTAGGCTTGTCGACGACAAATCCTCTCCGGCCGGGCTTGGCACCTTCCGCTGGTGGCGGAATAGGTGGAATAGCGCGATGAAGCCCTTCTGGACCTCGGGCTCAAGGAGTTTGAACACCTCGAGCCCTGCGTTTATTTCCACATCGAGCAGCGCGCTGCTTTCGAGGATAGCCACGTCAGAATCCGTACGTCCGGCTTACTCCAACGCGCCGCGCCAATTCCGCCAGCTCCGCGTGCGTCGGCTGCACAGCCGCCACTTGCGGCGTCGCGGCTGGGGCGCCGCCGAAGGACGTGAACGCCGCATTCACGCCCAGGATAATCGCGGTTACCCACAGCTGCGCTTTGCCTTGCGATCCCGCGCTCAGCACCCGCAACTGCGCCAGCTCACTCGGGCTCGCGATCCCCGCCGCAAACGTGTTGAAGCATGCCAGGAACGCCGTCTTTTTGCCGCCGGCCGCTGTCGCTACCGTGATGCAAGATTGCAACTGCGCGTCGAGTGTCGTCCCGAGCGTCGTCCACTGAGTTACGATCGAGGCGTCGGCCGCAGGCAGGGCCGGAATCTCTGCTTTCGCGATATTAATGATTCCCGAGAGAACGTTCGCGAAGTCCTGCGCTGTCGCCGAGGCGCTGCAACCGGTCGACATCAACGCCAACAACGCGCACGCGACGACAGCGAGACGCAGTTTTCTTTTTAGGAATGCGTCCAGCCGGACGACGAACCACGAGAAGGCTACAATGATGAAAAAGCCGATCAACCACACCAGTGCTTGCATTTTGTTTCTCTCCTGTTTCCCGGACCTGCTACTTGTGGTCCGTCTAAAGGACTTTTCGTGCGTGTCATTCGTGCGTATCAACTGTTTCGCAGCGTTGCATCGGGCCGCGTGTACATCTGCGGGGCATTCTGATCCGGATTTACAACGCCGCTGACCACCTGCAGGTTGTGATCCGTGCCTTCCCACGCACTGACCCTCAACGGACGCGCCGACACGATGCAACCGTGAGACGCCTGCCCGGGATGCTCTATCGAGTCGCCATGCCAGCGGAATCCATCGCGGCCAAACATTTCGTTTGCCGCGTCCGGCACCAGCACCAGAACGTACTCCCCGCATACAGGATCATCTTTGATGAGCCCCGAGATCGTGTAAAAGCCCAACGGTATCGGGCCCACATTGTGATCCGCTTGCATCGCCGGATTGTTCTTTCCGGCAGCGGCGCCTGAATACCCCGTACCCTGAGGCTGGCCGTCGCGGAGAATGGCACCAGTCTGCTGAATGAAGGTCCACATCGGTTCCTCCCCGTGCAGGTCGATGCCCCAGAGCTACTTTCCCGGACGTGGATCTACTTGTTGTTGGATTCCGAACAGAGTCGCTATCCAGGCCACCTGCGGAAACGTCGTCGATAAGAGGCGCGGAAGGTTGGTGATGGAATGGGCAATGTTGAAAAGCCAGCGGTACCACCACGTCGAGGTCGGGCCCGTTCCATTGGGCGTAGGCATTCCCGCCGCCATTTGCACCGCGAACCAAGACCCGGCCACGATCTCGATCTCGTGCTTGTGGCAAACGATCCATCTCCACATGGTTCGACTCCTATCTCCCGAGCGGACAAATGCCGGCGAGCCCGCCATTTTCGTTTGGCGGCGAGTGCGGCAGATGCAGGGTTTAATTGACTACGAGCGTGCTTCGAGAAAGGCGGTGAACGCCGAAGTGATTATGTCCGGCAGCGTGGAAAGATTGCGAGCGGTCATAAGCCCATGCCCCGCGCTTTCAACCGGCAAGAGCCGCGTGCGCGCTGGAATCAGCTCCAGCGCCGCGTCCATTTCTGTAATCGTTCCGAAGATGTCGCCGGTGCCGTGGACGAAGAGTGCGGGCGTATGAAGGGCCGCAAAATGAGCCGTGCGCATCTGCGCGGGAGCCTTCGGCGGATGAAGTGGGTAGGACAGGAGAAGCAACGCGTCAATGAGCCCCGGGCTAGCAGCGGCAAGCATGGAGGCCTGTCGCCCGCCATATGAGTGGCCGCCCAAGACGACGCGGCCTGAAACTTGTACCTTCAGCGCTTCCACCGCGCGCCGCAGTCCTTGCTGATCGCGTTCAGCGCTTCCCCTCTGCGGAGGTCCGTGAGGCCGTGATTGGCGGAACGGCAGATCGCAGCGCAAGACGATGCTTCCAGAGGCGCAGAGGGCGTCCGCAACTGCCACGAGGAGATGCGATTGACAGTTCGCCCCTGCGCCGTGGGTGAGGACGAGACCGCTATTCGAAGGCTTTGCCGGAATGTGGAGATAGCCGCGAACGGCTATCTCCCCGGAAGACGTATCTTCGAACGGCCGGACATCGGACTGTTTCATCACTTACGATCCGAACGTCGAACATCGCACCAGAGCTATCTTCGCACAAGCTGGCCTTCGAACGGTGGTCGCGGGCGGTTAACTGCGAAAACGGTCGCCGAGGTCGACCCAACGGATGGGTGGAAGCGGAGCGTGTTCAATTCCCTGCCGGTCGCAAAGCTTCTCGAGGCGCTCGTAGATGTGCGGCAGGTGGTTCGTCGCCATGTCGTGAACGAAAGTGCGCGTGATCTCGTCATTACGAATGCGGCGGTAAAGCCAGCGCAGGAAAACTGCGAAATGCGCGATCGCGGCGAGCGCGAAGGTGCACCAGTACGGGTTAAGAAGTGTGCGCATGGAAGAAACGACAAGCCGCTATTCGGATTCGTGGAGCATCACTTCTGGCGGACGGGTTGTGCTGCGTGAGCCGGCGACGCTGCCGGCGGTCCGGAGCTAGCCGAAGAGAGAAGCGATCCCAGAGCCGAGACCGAAAAGACCACCAAGCCCGCTGCTCGAGCTGCCAGAGGCCCGCTGGCGTACGCTGAGTAACTGCGCAGGAACGCCCATCGCCTTGCCGAGCAGGTTCGTGTCGATGCCGTAAGTCTGGCCGAGAGCGTTGAGGCCAGCCATCTGTTCCTTGAGCTGTTGATTTGCGAATGAAATTTGATTTTGCTGGGCCTGGCTTGCGTCTGTCTGCGCCTGTTCGCGTCCCAGCTGGGAGACGAGATCGCCGTAGCCAGCGCTGTTGTTAGTGGCAGCGACACGATTGGCGGCGCGCTGGCGAAGCGCATCGAAGGCGGTATTAGCTGCCCCGAGACTCTGCTGCGTGATCGCCGACTGCTGCTGTGGTGTGTAGCCCTGACTGTTGAGGAGACTCGTGATCGTCGGCATCATCTGCGAACGGTCCTGTTGGCTCTGCTGGTCGGATTGCGAGATGAGCTGATTCTGTTGCGCGAGCTGCTGATCGGTGAGCGCGCGTGTGGTGCGTTGTGCTCCGCGAGACATGGGAACCTCCGTTGAGAAAGATTAGTGGGCGATCATGGTCACGGCTTCTTGGCGCCTCGAGGGCGTGAGCCGATGCATCGAATCCAGCCGATGAGGGGGCCACGATGTGAGCAACCGCTGGAGGGCCCTGCCGGCACCGTGATGGTGACGACTGCCGGCACAAGCGCCGAGGCTTCATTCGACGGTGCGCTTTCGAGTCCAGCGAGTACAGCCGTCGCCTGGTAGCAGTAGGTCCCCGGGGGGACGGCGACGTCGAGGAAGCCGGTCGCGCTGATTGGCGTCGTGTTGAGCACGGTGAATGTGCCGGAACAGCCCGACGAACGGTAGACGTTATACGTGAGGGAGGGATTGCCCGCGGCCGACGTGCTTGCGGTCCACGCAAGGCTGACATTGTGCTGCGCACGTGCGGGAGCTGCAGCGAGCCAAAGTGCGAACATCAGGGTACTGAGAGCTGGAATTGATTTTCTCATAAGGTTATTTCCCGCATCACGAGGTTGCGCCGTCGGGATCGACAATCAGGGACGCAACCGCCGACAGTAAGGAGTCCAGGAATCATCGCGAACCCAACCGAGCGATTCAAGGCGGCGTCCGAAGCGGCGCGCGATCGAAGGCGGCAGCCAAGCGTGTGCGTCTTCCAGACCGCGCGCAAGGAGATCGCGTTCGCCGGCGCGATGCAAGGCGAGAAGATGGTCGTAACGCCGGCAGGCGTCCAGTTTGTCGGCGCTCCTATTCCCTTCTCGCCCGCGGTCAACCAGGAGGTATATCTCGCACGTAAGGCGAGCAAGCGAGGCCATTACAATTCGCCCTTCGGCATTCTCGACGATGAGCTTTGAGACAAAGATCGGATCAGCGATATTCGGTAACGCATAATCGAAGCCCTGGCGCCCGTGTATTTTGCGCAGAGCGTCGAGGTCGTCGGGCGTGTAGTCGCGAACAAGCACAAATTTGGCGGTAGTCCCGGCGGACGGCTGGTCCGTTTCGTCAGTCAAAGGATGCGACGATTCTTGGAGCCTCAGAAGACGCGATGGCGAAGGAGCGGATGGACGCGCGCGATGGCTTCGGCGGCCTCGAATGTCGTGGCGCCCGACGCGACGCCGTGAGGCGCCAACGCGGCCTGAGCGGCGGCCGAAATCGGTTTCTGCGCGAAAGGGTGCGGCAGGGACTCGAATGCGGGTTCATCTTCGAGCGAGAGGTGCACACCTTCGTCGGCCTCAACGAGAACGATGATTGTCGCGTCGGCACGCGGTACAGTCGGAGCCTCGGTGTTCGCAGAGGCGTTACCTGCATCGAGGACGACGAAATGCGAATTCGCGAAGCGCGCGGCGTGCCGCTGCCAGTGGCCGAGAGTGGTGACGTAGTAAGCTCTGCCAGTCATTGACCTGTGCCTGTCTCTGAACTTCTGATCGATTTCGACGTATCGGCCTGCGTCAAGGAGGATCGTTTTGTTATAGGCACCGCAGCCACCCAGACAATCTCCATGTTCGAGGGGACGAGTCGCGCGTGCCGCCAGCCGAACTGTTTTCCGCGACGTGTGGTAGCGTGAGCGGTGCGATTCGAGAGCTTCTTAGCTTCTTAGGCGTAACGTGGGGAGGGACCGTGATCGAACAGGAAATCGAAATCAAGACAGCGGACGGAACATGCGATGCATTCCTCTACTGGGAGGACGACAGGCGACGCCGGCCGGCAGCGATCCACCTGCCGGACATCGCCGGAATTCGACAATCGCACCGCAGCGTGGCGCGCCGGCTCGCGGAGCAAGGTTACGTAGTGCTCCTACCGAACATTTTCTATCGAACGGCGCGTACGCCCGTTTTCGACTTCCAGCCCAAGTTTCCAGACGAGCGTACGATGAAACGAGTGGGCGAGCTCACAGGTCCGATGACGCCCGAAGCCATGGAACGCGACGCGGCGAGCTATATCAATTATCTAGCGGTACACGATTCGGTGAGCGAAACGCGCATGGGTGTGGTCGGATATTGCTTTAGCGGCGGGATGGCGGCGCTGCGCTTCCCTGCTGCGCGGCCGGACCGCATCGGAGCCGGCGCGTCCTTTCATGGCGGCGCGCTTTGCACCGATGCGCCAACCAGCCCACATCTCGTCCTGCCACGCATTCCGGTTTCGGACGGACCGCGGCTCTACTTCGCCCACGCGACGAACGATCAGTTTATGCCCCAGGAGGCGATTGACAAATTGAATGCCGCGCTGGCCGCCTGGGGTGGCAAACACGAGAGCGAAGTCTATGAGGGCGCGCTACATAGTTGGACCGTGCCCGATTCGCCGGTGTACAGCGAACCTCAAGCCGAGCGCGCGTTCGCGAAACTCACCGAATTATTTGCCGCGACATTGAAATAGCCGTATCCGCGCGAAACCGTCATGGGGAACGATTTCGATAATGAGTCGCGGCTCATGACGAAAACGTATAGTTGTGTGTGAGGACCGCGGCAGCGAAGCGCCCCGCAAAGAATTGGTGGCAAGGGGCGCAGCTGAGCGTCACTTTCTGGCTTTTTTCAGCCACTAACTCGATTTTAGAGAGCGTAAGACGGCCGAATCTGCCGACCAAAATGTCGCACATGCAGAGACGCTCAGCGCGCATCGGAGCGCCGTCGGCGAGCGTGAAAATGTGATGCGGCGTTACGTCGAGCGATTCGGCGTTCGAGAAGTGCAAGCGGAGGAACGTGTCTGCATCGCGAACCTCGATTCGCAGAATACGCGTCCACGCTTCGCCACCGCTGGCCGAGGGGCACCGGAGATGCTCGCCAATTCTGCACGTCTCGATCGAGACGGTGCCGCGCTCTTTGGTCAGTACGACGCTGCCCGCGCGCAGGCAACTTCCGCTGCCGCCCCCCGATCCGCCCCCGGTGCCACTGGTAGTGGTAGCGGCGACGATCGCGCCCTGCGAAAGCGGGACGCGTCCTTGCAGCGCCTGCTGTTGCGCCGCGGAATTCGTTTTCGCCGACTGTGCGTAGCCTGGCGTTCCCGCGCCGCCTGCCACCCACCCCATGGAGGACGTGCCGTCGTCCCAATAGGGATAGAAATAATAGGTTGTGCCGGCCGTGAGGCCACCAAGCGCGACCGAGCCGTTCGCGATCGCGGTCGCGGTGCCATCGGCCCGAGAGATCGTGAGTCCGGACCAACTCCACGTGATGCTGGAAATGGTCGAAATATAGGTGAACGCGCCCGACCAAGTCGGCGGGACAGAACCCTTCATCAGGACGCCGGATTTCGAGGGATCGATTTGACCTGCCGTGAGCGCGCCGCTGACGACGCGAGCGTAGTTGTTGCCGTCCGTAATCTGATTGTCTAGGCTCCAGCCTTGATTGGGGCCGAGAGACGCACCAGCGAGACGCTTTAGCGACTCGTAGAGCTGGGGGTTTGTCTTGCGCAGCGCCTCGATTTGGGAAACGTTTAGCATTTGAACTTGACGGGAAGCCTAATTGCCGCCTCGCACGATCACAAACGGATCGGGCTTGGCCCAAGGTACGAGCTTTGTTATCGAGAACCATGAATTGGCGGCGTTGGTGCCGAAAAGATATGACGCCCGCTCGGCCAAAACATTTGTGAATTGCTCCATGTCACGCGAGGCGGGCGAGGCAAGTGTCCAGGATCCGAGGGGGACCGAGGATGCTTCGCCGGGCGTCAGCGCTGAGATCGCGAGCGAACCCGAGCCCTGGACGTACGCAGTGAGATAGCCGAAAAGATTGCGCCCGCTGATGCCTGTGGCGGCGAGGAATGCTGTGGAGTAGAACGAATTGATCGCGACGCCGTCGTCTGAATACGCTTGTGGAGCAAGCGCATAGATTTTGCCGCTGGAGTTATTCGAGCCGAAGAATATTTCTGCAACGCCGTTCGGTCGCTCGATCAGCCCACAAGAGTTCGCCTGGATGCTCCACGGCGCCCACTTGCGAGAACGTTCAGGTCCACTAAGCATGGCGACCAGCGGATCACCGAAGCCCTCCGTGTAATCCAGCATGAGAATCTGATTCGGCTGCGCGGCTGAGCCCATCGGTACGCCGACGAGGATGCGCTTGTGCTGCGTATCCACTTGCACCCAGATGAGTTGGCCGTACTCCCAGTTGATCGCGTCCCATGTAGGCTGGATTTCCTGCGAGATTTTCGTGGGTTCACTGCCATCGAAGAGGTAGAGTCCCGAGCGCCCCGCAATCACCGCCCATTCCTCGCCGATTCCCACGCCGTGGGCCGAGGGCGTCCCTACTTGATTGGACACCTCTTCGACCTGCCAGAGAGCGGGCTCATTAACGCCATCGTCAGCCGTGACATACATACTGCGCTCTTTCACGAAGTATAGATTGTTGCGAATCGTGAACGCGGCCCGGATTCCCTGCCCGTTGTTTTCAGCGACGCTCATGACGCCGGTTACGCCATCATAGGCCTCCGGTTCTTCTGTGCCGGAACAGCGCACGAGCGAAGGATTCTGCGCCACATCAGTGGCAAAAACCTCAATATTGTCGATCAAAAAAGATTCGCCCGCCGGGGTAGGAAGGCCGCCCGCATAAACGCGGAGTGTAAGATCCGGCGGCAGCGAGGCCTGCGGTGGGCAGAGCTCGGAGGTGAATTCCTGGTAATCCGTAGTGGCTTGCGCGGCCGTCACGGAAAGGCCCAGTCCGACTTGGCTCATCGTCGGGCTAAAGAGGTTGATCTGCAGGGTGCCGGCGGAGAGATTGGCGCTGCGCTTGATGCGTGCGCGCACCGAGTAGTCCGTGTTAGTTGAGATCAACGGATTCCCAGCCGAATCGGCGATGGCACCCTGCGAAATGTAGCCGCGTGCTGCCGAAACGCCGTCTGCAGTGATCCGGTAGGCATCACCCCAGACCACATCACTCGATTCGCGGCTCCCGCCCGGACCCAAAACGGAGTCGAGACTCCATCCGAGCGGACGCCCGCTGACGGACGCGTCCCAACCGCCGTCGAAGCTGAGATTGCGCCAGTTATCCATCTGTGCCCGTTCGCCCCACCAGAAGAGCCGCTCGGAATACGCGACGATGCCAAGTTGTTCGGGGAGCTCGATTTGGCTGAAGAGATAGTCCATGCTCGTGCCAGAGAGGAGTATGGTGTCGGTGAAGTCGACAGTCAGTGAAGTCGTTGTATTGTCATTGATCGTCATCGTAGCAGGAACGTTATAGAAATTCGCGCCACCCGAGGCTGTAAAAGCAAGCAGCCGTTGTACGACGTTGGCTGGGCCGGTCGGTATGTTGGTTAAGTTCGCCTTCCACCCCCCTCCCGCGGTCCACGAAACGGCCGGCGAGGGTGCTGTCCAGTAGCCTTGGCGCGTCACAAAGACCACAACCACCTGATGCACGCCAGGAGAAACGCTGCCCCCGCTTGTAGAGTCGGCGACAGTGGGACCTTCGCCGGGGCCAACCTGGCTGACGCGATCGTAGTTCGAATCGTCGTACTGGCGCGGCAGGTCCTGGCCAATCGTGCCGTCGCCAAAGGCCATGTATTCGCGGCCGAAGTGTGTGGTAGAGGCCAGATAGAGCGCGGGCTTTGCAGCAGCGGATACGACGAGCGACAAGGTGCCGGGTGCGAGTTCCTCGTAGAAGTTGCCGAGCGAATCGAGCACAAGCGTGCGCTCCACGAGATTCGTGGTGACGTAGCTCTTCACCCCATTGACCTGCGGTGCGCCGGCCAGCGCCGTATATTGCGACACGAGACCCGGGCGCGTACGAACGCCGCCTGGAAAGAAATCGACGTCCCCGAGACTTGGAGACATACCGGCAGGCACGTCCGACGGGTCAAGTAAGGTAACCCAAGTGCCGAAGACGTTGAGCGGCAGCGGAGAAAAGGTTTCGATGCTCATGGATGGCTCGCGTAAAGGAGCACGGTGAGTGACCGGAGTCGCTCGTCAGCGCATTCCTTACTGCATTTTCTTGAAGATTCCATAAAAGGTGATCGTGTCCGACGTAATCGAGGATGGATAGGTGCCCGAAGCGAGCTCCGGGAATGCACCAGCGCTTGCGCCCTGTTGGAAGATTTTCACCTTGCCGTTGTTCATCGCCGAGCCTGGATAGAAGACGAAATCGTATCCCGAGAGGCCGTCCATCCAGTCTGTGCCTTGAATCGGCGCCTGCGTCGCCGCGACGATCGGAGACTGCGAGAGATCAAGCGTGTCGCCTCCAGTAGTGTAATTTCCCGATGCGATGACGGTACCGGCCATGTGGATACGCTTGCCGTCATCCCACGTATCAACGAGAGAAAATGTAAGTGCCATGTCTTCCTCCGAAGGAATGTGATTAGCGAAGGGCCCACCACCAATCGCTGGTCACTAATCGCCAGTCACTGATATGATGGGCGGCTTGCGACGCAACCCGAACGCCTGCATGTGAATCCAAAGCGTCGATATATTTCAAAAGAGGGAGAAACTGTGCGGCGACTGCCGGGCATTTGTCTTTTAGTGGTTGGGATTCTTGTCGTGTTCTCGCTGGTGCACGGGGAAGGTTGGCTCGCGCTGGCGGAGGATGCCGCCCAGCCGTCAACGACCAAAGAGATTGTCGTCGCTAGCGGTGTTGCGGCGCGCGCCCTGGCGGTTGATCGGCACGCGATGATCGATCTTACGAACGCGGCGGAACCCAACCGGGTGCTGACACTCGGCGGCGTCACGGCCGGACAAAAGACCGAGCCGACGACAGCCCTGACCGTGATTGCCGGTGTCGCTCATGCCGGGTCGGGTGGCGATGGTGGCGCGGCGACGGCCGCGCAACTCGATTTTGCCCCGGACTCATTGAGCGAGCGCAGTGGCGTCGCAGTGACGTCCGACGGCACCGTTTTTATCGCAGATTCGCGGAACAGCACGATCCGGAGTGTGGATGGCTCGGAGAGTAGCGAGCCTGGAATCATTCGCAGTGTCGCAGGGAGATGGGCGGCCCGCCAGAATGTCGCACTGACCGATCCAATGGGAATTGCCGTCGATTCGGCGGGGAATCTTTACATAGCGGACCATGGTGCGGACGCAGTTGATGTTCTTGTTGCGGCAACTGGTCAGCTTGAGACCTTGGCGCACGTGGTCGCCCCGGCAAGCATAGCGGTCACGCTCGATGGCGCGAGGATTTTCGTCGCCTCGCCGGAAACCGACGGCCTGTTTGCGATCACCACAAGCACTCACGCGATCGCTGGCGTCGCGGGTTTCGCGAGTGCCGACGCGGGGTCGTCTTCGGGCACGAGCGCCTGCCCATCGATGGAAAACGGCGCGATTGTTGCGCCGGAAAGGCAAGGAATCTGTCCTGCGGGAGTGGCAGTTGACGGCCGCGGCAATCTCTTTGTTGCCGACGCGAATGCTGGCAAGATATTGCGCGTCGACGCGATCACCGGCAAGGTAGGCGTCGCTGCAGGCGGCCTAAGCGTGCCGGGCGACATCGCCTTTGATTCGAAGGGCGATCTTTTTGTCTCCGAACAAGGTCTCACTCGTCTGATCGAGCTACCGCAGCTAGGCGACCCATCGAGCGCGATCTCCTTGATATCGCCTTCGCCCTTTGCAGCCCCCTGTCCGTCAGTGAGCAATCCATTTACATTCTGCAACGTACCTTCAGGCGGCACCTCGCAACAGGCGGCCTTCACGCTGACAAACACTTCTATGAGCACGGTCACCGGGGTGACCGTCGGATTTATCCCCGCGACCACTCCCGGAAACTTTACCGTTGAGAGTACCGGTTGCACCACGTCTCTGGGAGCCGGCCAGACCTGCCAGATTAATGTTGCTTTCACACCCCAGACCACTGGTTCGCTTTCGGGAACACTGAGTGTGACAGACTCGAATCCCGCCGACGGAGCAACAATGAGCCTCGCCGGCACGGGTGACGACTACAGCCTGCAATTGGCCACCGGTCAGCAGATCGAGTTGACGGTCGTTCAAGGTGGAACCGCGGTGTTCAACGGGGAGGTGGTGCCAGACAGTGTTTTCGGGCAAGACGGTGAATCCGTCCAGTTGCTATGCCCAAAATCATCGACATTGCCAAGCAACACTTCCTGCGTCATTACACCCTGTCAGGCGGCGATCACGCCGGGCATGGCCACGCCATTCAAGATTACGTTCGTCACGTCGTCTCCGACAAGCATCGCCCCAGTGCCTCCGTCGAGCACGGGATGCACCTCGTATGGCCCCCCACCGACCTCGATGATCATGCCGGGGTCGCGCTCTCGTGGTCCACTCGAAGCCACGCGATTTTCTGGCCCACTATGGCTGGCAATTTTTGCGATATTTGCCCTATTTCTTGGCTGGTCGAGCGCCGCTGCAGGAGAGCGCGCAGGCCGTAAGCGTGTGCCGATCGCTCTCGCGATTGCCGGATTCACCGTCGCTGTTTTGGCGGGCTGCCATCACGGTAATAGCAGCATCGTTGGTCCCGCGACGACTCCCGGGACCTCGGCGATGATCGCACAAGGCAACGCTGTCGATTCGAACGGTAATTCGCTGAACACATCGAGACCGATGCCGCAGATCATGCTGGATGTCATCGCGCAGCCGAACGGCGGGGGCGGGTTCCCCTGATCTGCACGGCTGTCGGGCGGTGGCCGTCAGAGGTAGATCACGCGACGGTGGTAGCTATACGGCATCCGCCGCCTTCCCTTCAATTGTTCAGGACGAACATATCTTTCGATCAAATTTTCTGTCGCCATCTGAGCCGTACCGAGCAAATCCTGCGCAAGCGCACGTGCGCCACGCGATCGCGCCGCGAGAGCCGCGGTCGCGAATGCAAGTGGGTCCGTCGCCGAACGGATCTGTATAGGATCGGTCCCCATCGTTAGCAGGGGCAAAACCTTTTCATAACGGATTCGAACGGTAATGGATTGTGTTGCGCCCACCAGGTTGATTTTGTCCTCGCGCCACTCCCAAAGCCGGAGGTAGGTGCTTGGTTGCAGGTTGAGCATGCCGCCGCCGCTCGTGAATTTCTCCATCGGTACAAAGACATCTGTAGTGTTTGCGGTAGCACGTTCCCACAGCATGTGCGGTGCAAGGCAATCCGTTGGAAGCTGTGGGCTCGAGACATCGCTGATCTCGATGGGCGTAACGCCGCTCGTCGGGTCCGTGTCGAGCTCGAGATCTTGCTGCTCCGCAATCACGCTCACGCCGCATTCTGCCAGCTCGCGCTGCAGTCCTCGATACGCCGAATTGAGAAATGGCATCAGCAGTGTGTCCGTGAAGACGGCACCCGCCGCATCGTTGACAAGCGCCCGCGCCAGGTTGAGCGCGTCTTCTGCCTGTGAATATGCCGTGGTCGGGACGACGGGCATGAGAATCCTCCAAGGGGGACGGATACACGGTGCTCGGACACAAGCGATCCGTCCATCGACAGCATTTCCGCTGGCCAGGTGGCCTCTGGTCAATCGTCGTTACCGTTTGTTTTCGGCGTTTTCGCCGCGTCAGGGCGACTCCGCTCAGTGCAATATGATCGACGGGAGGCCGTAACCACTATACGTAACGCCTGCAGATGGAATTGAGATTGGGAAGGTCATCGCGCCGCTCGAGCTTGTCGAACTAGACACCGTGCTCGAAAGCGCAAGGGGCGCGGTGCCACTGTAAGCGATTTTTGCGGTCGTGGCGTTGCCGGTGAATACGAAAATATATGCGCCACTCGGCAACGTTACAGTTCCCTGCGTGCACGATTGATCGCTCGCGCCGCCAACGGTCAAATTCACGGCGGCGATCGAGCATTTCACATTGCCGGAGAGATCGGTGATTGCCCAGCTGTAGAAATCGCTCGTGCTTGCATCAGTCGTGGAGACGTCCACTGTAAGATGCGAGAACTGAATATTGGGCAGGTAGATCACCGAGACATCCTCGGCGTTCGCGGCACTCGGCCCCTGCCCCGCCGACAAAAATCCCATCGCATATCTGGTGAACTGGTTCGGGCACGCCGATCCCGAGTCCTGGACATTCGTGCCAGTGAACGCGGCGCAGTCATTCGCCGTGGGAGTGCCGGTTGTGAGAGTTGCGGGCTGCGCTCCGACGGTAAGCCCTCCAGCCACGGTTAAGTTCCCGTAGACCGTCGGGTTGCCGCTGTCCGGCACGCCGGCTGCCAATGGAACACTCGGGCTGACGGGCCCCTGGCTAAGCACAGCATCGTCGACGAAGATCGTGTTTGGATTCGCCGCCGTATTTTCGAGAATGAAAACGCGCATTGACTGCGCGACCGTGGACGAACTCGCGTAGGCGTTCGGCGCCCGAAACGTCACCGCGAAGTTGCGGGTCGGAGTCCAAGTGCTTGCGGCCGCTACCTGCCAGTCGGAACCAGTGACGTTGCAATTGCACGTGATTCCGTTGTTATAGGTAAGAGATGCGTTTGAGCTCTGCCAGTTCGGGCCGCTTCCCGCGAGGGCAGACGTTCCTGCGTAGTTTCCCGGCGTGAGGACGCGCGCGTTTGTCGCAACGCTCGTGATCTTGTCTGCTTCGGTGCAGTTGGGGTCAGAGTAGAAGCGAAAGCCCGGGCGAAAATTGACGCCCGTGGAACTCGCGGCGATCCTAAACGCGAGCGTGTAGTTCATCGTTGGATCTACCTGGATGCAACCAGAATTGATTCCCAGGCCTGCGGTAGCGTTGTCGCCGATCTTCACGTTGTACGCACCCTGAGTCGTAGAATCCACTGGCGAACTTCCGCTGGCCTGTTGCGAGTAGATGCCACCGCCTGCTTGGTTGATGTTCGTCCCGCTGACGCCTCCCCAGTAATAGAGAGTGGTTGAATTCGACCATCCCTCAAATCCAGCATTGCCGAGGAGGTTGCGCCCCGAAAGATCGTTCATGCCAAAGTGCATCGATGGCAGCCAATTCGGGCCGTTGTTGTCGATAGCGACCTGCGATGTGGAAGGCTCGTTCGGCTTCACGACTTCAGTCGCAGAGACTGAAATGTAAGGGTCGAGAATATGAATGCCCACCGCGCTGCCGTCGATGGGAAATTGGAAACAGCTGTAAACGTTTTCGCACCGATTATTCGGCCCGATCGTCACCGAGTCCGCGTTGATGATGTTGTAGCCGATCTGGCCGAACGACGTGGATGATGCCTCGCAATCGTTACCATAGAACTCGTCGTTGTTCGGATAGTTGCCGCCCGAATCCTTGGCAAGCTCGAAGCACACCGTGCCGGTGTTCGACGCTGGCAGGATGCACGTGTTCTGCTCCATCTCGATCACGTTAAACACTCCGGCCAGATGCAAGCACCGGTCATTCTGATACTGCGGATCGAATTCGTTATGCTTGATCAGTGTGTTTGTTGAATCGAAGCCACCGGTGGAAGTGTCCCCAAAGATTCCATATGATGACCCGCCTGTACCAAGAATCAGTCGGTTGCTTTCAATGTCCGCGTGGCCGATGCTCGTGAGGTCGATCACCTTCGAACCAGACCCAGTTGCCTCAAGATTCATCCCGGTAATGTGAACCCAGTCCACATTGCGTGTTGCTGAGTTGGGATTCTTCAGCGTCGTGCAGCCCGAGGGCACGCACGAGATGAACCCGCCGCTATCGGGACGGGGTACGGTGCCCGTGCCGCTTTCCTGATAGCCGATGAGCGCGCTACCGTCCCCCATGAGTTCGACTGCGTCGTGGTTTGTCGCGTCATTGATTGCCAGCTGCCCCGAACCCCAGAGCAGCACTGTTCCCGCCGGAATCTGAATGTGCGATGCGCCCGTAAGGCTGCCCGTGAGGCCGCGCGCATCGCAAAGCGAACTTGTGGCGCTCGCGGCAGTGAGACAGGCGTTTATTTTCGCAGCGGCGTCCGATCCAGAGAATCGCTCGGCCTTTTGCACCTGGTTGAGCGAATTCACCGCCGCGCTGCCGTTCACGTCAAGGTTGTATTGCGGACTCGTCGTGTTGACGCCCAGCGCGTTTGAGGTGAAGCGGTGCTGCGCTTGAAACGAACCTGTTGGGAAAACGCTTGCGATCGAGAGCTGGCTCTGTCCGGTGTAAAGGAAGCTCGTCGTACTCCCGCCGGAAATGTAGATCGCCACGATTACATAATTGTTTGGCGAAAGACTGCTGGTCCGCACGCTGAGGCAGTAGCCGGCAGGCTGTAGTGGCGAAGCTCCAGGTGCCGTCCAGCTGAACTGAATGGCGTTATTCGATCCACTGACCGAAACTCCGGCAGCGTAGGCGAAGGTCGATGTTGTCACTACGTTGCAAGACGATGCAGAGGTCGTCGCAAATAGAATGCCGTAATAGGTGTTCGCCGCGAGCGAGCCCCCCGTCGTCGCCGTTCCGCTGAAACCCGTTGGCGGCAGCAGCTTTGCGAATCCGACGTCCAATGTCTCCGGCGTGGTTTGCTTTAACTGTGCGCTATAGCCTGCGGTCGTTCCATCCCCAAATAATTGGCCGAAATTTGCATCCTCTCCAAGCGTGGAATATCCGGTCCCGCTCTCGAACCAGCGGTCCGATAGGGTAGGAATGGCGCCGAATGGCGCGGCCACAGGTTGGCCTAAGACCGAACCCGTTGAATTGATATGGTCGCGACCGCCGCCGGTCTCCTCGATGATGCTGGTGTTTCCGATTGGATTCCCAGAGCTATCCACCACCGAGTTCGCCAGATCGAAACCGCCCTTGATGTCGATGCTCGTTGGCGGATTGGAGGCAGCGGTGTTACGAATGGCGATCCCGCTGGCTGAGAGTGCGTAGCGGATGGTGACGCCGCTGAGCGATCCATTGGGCTCATCAAAATTGATGAGTGCGGGTGTAGTGAGCGAATTGTCCGCGTCTTCGACCTGGTCGAAGATCAGGCCGTTGTACTGGCATCCGTTCGAGCTCGATTGGTTGAATAGCAGGAAGTCGGTGTTCGCGCCTTCGCGGACGATGTTTTTGAAGATGTAGTTTGCCGCCAGCGAAGTGCAGGTTCCGCGTTCCTGTATCACATCCGTTCCCGCGCCGAGCGAGAGGTTTTCGAAGTCGATCAGGTACGTCGGCTGGCCCGCGCCGTTGTCCGTCAATAGGAAGTTCGGAATCGACGTGTCGCTCCCATTGAGATATCCCCCATTCCAATTCACCTCGAAGGTGCCCTTCATCAACACGGCTGCGTTATCCGTCTGTCCCGTAGGGCCGCTTACCTGCCCGACGATCGCCGTTACCCCGTTCAGGCTCACCTTGGCGACGCTGGAAAATAGAAGTGCCTGGTTATAGCCGCTGAAGCTCAGGTTCTTATATCCGCTGCCGTTGCCCACAGAGAGTAAAGGCGCCGGGCTCGGATTGGTGCCTTTGTTCGAAGCAATGATCAGGGCATTGCCGATTTCCGGCCCTACGAGGTCCTGGCCGAAGCACGACGGCAGTACCGGTGTCGTCGAAGATCCCTGCGTCTGCGCCACGTAATAGTTGCCCGGTGGGAAATAAACAGGAGGTTTCTGGCCGGCGCCAACTGTCGAGGAGCAGGAAGCATTCATCGCCGCGATGATTGGATAGGTGTCGTCGTCGCGAACTTGTGCGTTCGTAACCGTTGTACCGGCAGTTACATTGAGCGTCAGCACATTCCCAGCGATTGAGGTGATCTGTGCATCGAGTTGGTTTCCGGTCGCATCTGCCCCGGCAACCACCAGGCCATTGTTCACGATCCAGCCGCTCGCTGAGGCGACGGTTAGCTGATTGCTTCCTGCGGAGATGCTGCCGGTCGTACTCAGCGCGCCGGCATCACCGCGCGCTCCGTAGGCCGGGCACGTCACGTCGATATAAGGTCTCGGCCCTCCAAAACATCCGTTGCCGCTCACCTGCAACGTGGATGGCGTGAATGCTCCTGGATTGAAATTAGATGTGGTAAGCGTCCCGTTGATCGTCGTGTTTCCGGCAACCGAAAGATTGCCGCCGAGCGTCAATCCGAACGCCGATATATCGTTGCCCGCCCCTGTCGAGGAAACATCCGAGGGAAGAATCACATCAGGATAGGTGAGCGTTCCACTGATCTGCGGACTCGAAATCTGCAGAAGATAACGTCCGGCGGGGGCATAAAAGTGATAGTTTCCAATGCCGTCCGTCTGGAATGGATTTGCCGAGGTCGTGGTCAGCGTCGCGTCGGTGTAGACGGTTGCGAGTGGCGTGCACGGCGTTCCCGTCGCGGTCGCCTGGCAGACGCGTACTGTCGCGCCTGCCACGGGGTGCCCGCCGGGGCCAAATACAATATCGTCTTTGCGTGATCCCTGTGCTCGGCTGGAAGGCGCCAGAGCCGCGAGAATGGCCACGCTCGCCATCGCGAGGGCGAGTCGCGCCCGCCATCGGTGAACGCTCCTCATGGTCGAGGCAGGTAGTCGCTGGCCTGGGGCTGTGTTTGGCGAGCTCTCGCTGGAGCGGTCCCGTATTTGCATCCTCGTTGACGTCAAGTGAAGCGTTATTGGCATCGTGCTTCCCTTCCACCTCATATGGATTCCTACCGCGGAGATTGTAATTCTCCTCTCGCCCGTCGGCGATAAATCTCAGGGTTTCGGGCTGGATGCTTTGCCCCCATCACCGCTCTTCGTCGTCGGTGCGGATACAGGCATAGGCGATGCGTTGTTTCCGCGCAAAGCCGGACTTGTGGCGCCTACTCCCAAACCATGCTGCGCGGCTTTCTCCGCGTCGAGAATCGCATGACAATGTTTGCAGACAGCGACACCTGTCTTCACTTTCTCTCCGCACGCCGGACACTCGCTCATGCGCATAGGGACGTATGCCCACTCCCTCTCGACGCCAAGGGCCATCGCAGCGCGCCGGTGCAGATCCGAAATCTCCCTAAATGAATGGCCGCGAGCCCATAATGTGTCGCCCTCTCCAATCAGGCGATGGTAGTAAGCGTCCCGCCGCTCCGTTGCGGCAGCGAGTTCTTCGCTGGTTGGCCGCGCGCCGGCGCAGACGAAAATGCCGTGGTCCTGCAAATCTTGCAGCAAATCCTCAGCGATTTCGCGTGCGGAAATCGTGAATGGAAATCTGCGATTGTCGCCGAGATCTATCACGTCCCCGCGCGAAGTGAGCAGCAGCAAAGCGAAGGCCTCGCCCTTGGCACACGCTGGAATGTGGTAGACGCCGTGGGTGCGCGAGACGTACCAGTCCTGGTCGGAGATAGACGCGATTGCGACGGTCGCGGCCGTGTCGCCTCTTGGCTGCGTCTCGATTAGGATGTCCCGCCGCCCACCGCCGAAGTGCGAGAGAGGGCGCGGAACGTCGTTGCTCGCCAGGTTTGCCGTCGTCGCCATTTCAGTATGCAAGGAGGTGTCCTTTCGGATAGAAACGTTCGGACCATGCTTCGTTGAGAACTTCATCGGCTGCGCGGTCGAAGTCACGCGCTACGCGCGATTCGCGCGCCGCAAGGGCTTGGAGTCGCGACTGCCGCGATTGACGGCGCGACCACTCGATGGCGCGCACGATCCAGTCACACGCCGTTGCATCGAGCGAGATGTATCGGCCATTCACTCCTTCAAGTGTGAAGCAGTGTTCGTACTCTCCGCGGCAAGGATAAGGGCCGAGCGCCGGCATGCGAATCCCGTCCTCGATCTCCACCGTTTGCGCGTACCACACCTCGGGCGAACCGTAGAATTCAGGAGGCATCCAGCGCTCGATGTGCCAGCGGTCATGCGGCACGTACTTTGGCACGCGGCGCATTTCGATTGCCTCGCGGATGATATGGTCGTTCGCATCGCGATCGATCCAGCGGCCGCCGATCCACGTAAGCCGCGAGCCCCCCCATACCACTCGGAAATTGGCTTCACCGTAGCAGTTTGTACCGCCGGCACGCGTTAGGCGCTCGTGAACCGATGCCGGCGCCTCGTGCGTTTCTCGCGTCACTTGAATCACAGGAGGGTTGTCTGCCTTGGAATCCGTAGGACAATCTAAAGAGATTCAGTAGGAACAGGATCACCATGAATATCCCGTTAAGAGGATTATTTAGGGTGCGAACCAGCGCTATGGACTCGCATCTTGGGCGAATTCGCATCGCCCTTCGCGTGGCCGCAACCCTGGGGATCGTGGCCGCTTGGTTATTGGCGAGTGGCGCTGCTCACGCGCAAGACGCAGGATACATGCGCATGGTCACGTCGAGTGGCCGTCAGATGACTGGGGAATCCACTGACTCCGCGCACTATGGGTGGATCCCCTTGCGCGAAGCAGTCATGCCGTCCGCCTCCGAGATAGCTGCCATTGTGCAGGAATCGAAGGACGCTTCGATGAACGGATCCAAGTCCGTCCACCGGCCGATCGTTCTAATTAAGGATCGTGACCGATCTTCTCTCGGATTGCTCGCTGCGATGACCAGTCATCAGCGCTTCCCCGAGGTCGATATCGTTCTCACGAAGGGCGATCAGCCTGTTGCACGATATAAACTGACTGATGCGACAGTGATCTCCGTACGGGGTGGCGGCACGAATGGAGGAACGGACGCCCCGATGGAGCAGCTCCGTCTTACCTATGCCAAGATCGAGATCGAGCGCTGACTTACGTGCCTTCGAATCTTTTTTGTGGAAGGCCGGCTGAAGTCGCGCCTGCGTCGAGTCAGCGTGAAATCGTTTTGCCGCTCTTGCCCTGCGGACCGGTAAGCTGCGAAAGATCCGGCGACGTGTTGCTCTGTGCCCCGGCGGTAGGATACTTCAGCGCAAGCCACTTGTACCAGCCACCATCCATGATCTTCACGTTGAAATAACCGAATTCCGCCAATTTCTTCACCGTGTCGTTGGTGTCGTTGGGGCAAGAGCCGTAGAAGATCAGCACGCGGTCCCGCGGCAGTGGAATCGGGAAACTCTTGATCTGCATTGCCCACGGATAGCTGATCGCGCCGGGAATATGTCCTTCGGTATAGCCTTCGATCGGCTGCGTATCGACAAGCGCAAATTTGGCGCTCTTATCCTGCATCATTCTCAGCACGTCTGCCGGTGCAATCGTTTTCACCGGGGCCGCGGCCTCGGCGACAAGCGTCGGATCGGCCGCAGGGTCCGCCGTCATGGAGGCCATGGAATCATCCTGCGCGTGAACTGCAGAAGCGCTCAAGATTGCTGCCAACATCAGCGCCATAATTGCAAGCGACGTTCTCATCGTGACCTCCCGATGCCAAGGCTGCCGTCGACTTCTGCGTTCATCGCCGATAGTAGCCCCGTCCGCCCAGCCTCGTCAACCTCGAGAGATAATCCGTTTCCCCTCCAGTTCCGCCGGCGGTAGACTCTTGCTTACGTGAAGGAGCCCACAATCGGAAATCGGAAATCGTGGAATAGTGCGGGATGGCGCCAGTTTTTTGCCGTGGCGCTGCTCGTCACTGCGATTGCCACGACCGCTGCGCCGCAGGGCGGTAGCGACATTCGGCCCGCATCACAGGTGGGCGGCGCGCCTATATCGGCCGGGCCCGAACTTGCCGGTGGTGTTGTCTATGCAATATCGCCGACCGACGCGGACCCCCGAGTGAAACGCTTCGTTGCCGATAATCTAGTGCTCTTCAAGAGCAGTGTCGCGAGGGATGCCAACCTCCTCGTCTTTTTTCCTCCCACAGGGGGTACCCCTGCGAATAGCTGGCCCTTCATGGAAGTGGCCGCAAACGCGGGCTATCGCGTAATTGGCCTGGAGTACGACAACGCGATCTCGGTGCCTCAAGTCTGTGGGAAAAATCCTGATCCCGCCTGCTCAGACCGGTTTCGGCAGAAACGTGTTTTCGGAGACGACGTCAGCAGAGATATCGATGATCTGCCGGCTGAGTCGATCGTTGCACGACTGACCAAGCTTTTGGAGTATCTCAACGCACGCCACCACGATGAAGGTTGGGATCGCTATCTATCCAAGGGCCGGCCGAAATGGTCCCGTATCGCTGTCGCTGGTCATTCGCAAGGAGGCGGCATGGGGCCCTTCATCGCGAAAAAGCACAAAGTCGCACGCGTGATCATTCTTTCGGGCGCGTGGGATCGCGTGGAAGCGACCAAAGAATGGGCGCCCTGGATCACGGCGCCCAGCGCCACGCCGCTCGATCGCTGGTACGCGGCATATCACCAGAAGGAATCGCGCGCTGCCGCAATGAAAGCGGCATATCCCGCACTCAAGATTCCGCCGTCGCACGTTCGCGTTATGACGCTCGATCCGCGACCGGGCTCCGGTATGAACCCTCGGGCCGACCTATATCACGGCAGCATGGATTCCCCACGCCTTACGCCAGTCGACGCCAGCGGCAAAGCGGCCTATACCGCCGACTGGATCTTCCTCCTAGGCTCCCCGAAGTAATGAGAATTCACGTCGTGAGAATGGTTCCGTAGCGGCAGCCCCCAGGCGGCCGAATATTGCTGCGACCCCCCAAATAGTTCGCCCAAAGGCAGCCGCTACGATCCGAAAACTAATACCCAGTCGGAATGGCCAGGTTATCGATGTAGGCGCCGGAGCGCGGCGACTCATTCCATACCTGGAAACCAGTTACGAAGTAGAAGATGTACGCCGAAGCGAGCCCTCCGCTTGCGCCGTAGATCGGAAACACCGTTTGCCCGCCGACATCATAGAAATCGATGTCCTGCATCACGGCGCGTCCCCAGTGCGATAGATCGAGGAAATCGATGCGCGATTGATTCGCATTGATGCTTGACTTGATCGGCACGCCGGCCATCGACTTCTCACCCGTGAAGAGCAGATCGAGATCGCTCGCGCGTCCGCCCGCTCCCTCTTTGATGATTTGCGAGATCGTCACGCCGAGCTGCTCCCATTGGTGCTCCTGCTCGAGCGACGTGTATGCGATCAGCTTGCTCACCTGGTTCGTACCGAGAGATTTCCGCACCTTGTTGATGGCGAGGCGCACCGCTCCTGGTGTGATGGCCGAGTTGTTGCCGTTCACCCGCGGCGTCGCAAGCTCGACTGGATACGTAGCGCGATTCAAATTCAGCCATGTACCTGTGGTCGCGTTCGTCTGGTGATAAAGGACCCCGAAGAGCGAAACGGGCTGTGCCCCCGTAAGGCCGTCGTGCACGACCAGGTCATTGGCGCTCGTACCGCTCGGCAGCGCATCGACCTGAATCAACGAATTAAACGGATCGACAAGCAGCACGTTTGCCGAGCCGCGGTTGGTGGTGAGCGTCGGGTCGTACACCTGCACGGTCTGGTTGTAGTAGAAGAGTTGCGCGCCCGGCGGCTTGGCCATCGTGAATTGGGCGGCGACGCCCGACGGCAAACCGCTCGTCGTGATCGAGCCGATCGTGCCGAGCACGCCGTTGCCGTTCGTCTGCATCACTTTGTCCAGGAACGAACGGAATTGCACCATCGCATTCTTCACTTCGCGCTTGGCTGCGTTTTCGATGGCCTTGTCCGGCGCGTTCGAAGCGTATTCCACAAGCTTCGTAATTTCGACCGCATGCCGGAAAAATACCGGAGTCACTTGTGCCACGTCGTAGATCGTGCCCGAACCGCGGCCCAGGTCTCCGCCGTCCATATTCGCGAGGCCGGCCTTGCCTCCTGGACGGATTTGCAGCGGAAGCCGCATATTGCGTGAGCTGACGCGTTCCACGTCGCCGCGCTGCTGGATCATGGTCAGCAGGATGTCGTCCCGCTCGTACAGCAGCGGAAGCTTGTCCCGCACCTTTTCCAGTTGCAGCGCAACCGATTGGGCGTTCTGCATTTGTGCCATTGGATTGAATTCCCCCTTGGAATGGCGATGCACGGGGCGGCTGCATCGCCAAATGATTTGCTCTTACTCGGATATCCTCTTCGGACGTGGTTAGCAACGCGGGAAGCAACGCAGCGGATCAGGAGCGAGGTTTTCGCGCTGACCAAGAAGTCCTGCCAACTTCTTCGTGCGGACAAGGAGACCGCCATAGCGGATGGTTCGTCGGCTTCATCATCACAAATTCAAAATGTCGGCGTCGGACATGCGTGCATAGTCGATGTCCCGCGGCGTTGTGGGTCGTCGCCCATCGTTCCCAGAGCCGTTCGACCCCGCAATATCGACTCGCCCTTCTGCCGCACGTTGCCGCGCTCGCCGGCCGTGATTCGCAGCCACGACCGTCGAGGTCCATTCGTTCAGTACTCGCTTCGCCACGCCCGGCAGGGCTTGGCGCGCACGTCCCGTGACCAGTGAAACGATCGCGCGCTGATGGTCGGCGTCAAGTGCTCCCGAACGGAACGCTTGCCTCATCTGCTGCGCCAGTTGTCGGTTTGATCGCAGCGTATTGTCGAGCTCGCGGTAGATCTCGCCTACCACTCGATTTCGCGCGCTTTTCGACGCGCCCTCCGGCAGCAACCGTTCCACCTGTGATTCAATTGCATCGAGCACGCCCTGCACTGCCGCCGCATTCGTTGCGTGGAAGAACTCCTCTTGGGCCGCGGTCGCGCCGTTTGTCCCAGGCCGCTCGCCGGCATTCGGCGAGTTGTTAGCTTTTGACAACCTCGGATTTTCGGTCTGGCCCCTTCCTTGCTCGGTTCCCTGAACCTCTTTCGAGTCTTCTCCACCCTTCTGAGTCTGTGTCGCCAATTCACTCATTGCCTTTGCTAGCGAAGGAAAAGCCGCCGGGTCAAGATCGGCAACAGCATGCGCCAGCGCAACGTGATCCTCGGGGCTGCGGGAAAAGAACAGCGCATCCATACGGTCGAGGTCGGCGAGCAACGCCGTCGCCGCGTGCGCCTCTTCCGGCGTCGCAAACGTTTCACGATATGCTTGGGCGTCCTGCCATGCTTGACGTAATTCCGGATTCGCATCCAACGCGGCGCGAAGCTTTTCCGGCTCCGCATCTGTAGCCGTCTGTTCGGGATCTGCCTTTGACTCCTGGCTTCGCTCGCGCCTTCCCGCCGCCGCAGCGGCCGCTGGCGACGGATCCACAGTCGCTTCTGCGCCCTTCCCTGCCTCTTCGATCCCCAATATCTCATCGTCAGTCGTCGGCCGTCGGCCCTCATTTGGACGCGATTCGTCCGCATGTCTCGTGGCTGGATGGGGTCCCGGGACCGCCTGCTTTGACGTCACTGTAGCTGCCATTGCAAAACCTCCGCTCAATACCCGCTTTATGCGCAAACCATCAGAGTCCGGATTGGCACCAAGGTACTATTTCCGTCGCCGTTGAATTTTGCGAATCTACCTATAGCGGGAACCCTCCCAGCGCGCAGGTGAAACGCCTGGCGTGTCGCCCGCGAATACTCTGAGGTGGTGAATGAGTTTGACGACCGTCGTCCCCGCAAATGCAAAAACCGCAGGATCGGCCAATCCAGGCGCCAATAGCACCGAGCGCCGCCGGCGCCGCCGCGCCAAAATCAGCGCGCAGCTCCGCATTCAGTTGACAAATTCTCCCGCTGGCCTCGAGGAGGTCTGCACGACCATCGATGTTTCCCGCGACGGCCTTCTCTTCGTCGCTTCGCACCCCGGCTATACCCAGGGACAGATGCTCGACGTCACGTTCCCGTATTCCACCGGCCCTGGCGCTCTCAACCAGTCGGCCCCTGCCGAAATCGTCCGCGTTGCGCCGCAAGACGGCAAATTCGCCGTCGCCGTGCAGTTTGTTGCTGCGAAGGTCGATGCCGTTGGGGAAAAGAAGCGCGGCTATGTGGCTCACCACAGGACTCCCGCGGCCGGCGAGCCCGCCAAGGAGCAGCGCCAGCCCGTCGTTCTCGCGGTCGAATCGGACGTTCGCGTTTCGGACATGATGCGCAACGTCCTCAGCCAGGATGGCTACAACGTGATCGTCGTCAAGACCGCGAACGAAGCCCTCGACTTTCTCCGTACGAATGTGCCGGACGTTTTCATCGCCGAAGTCGAATGCCAGGAGATCTCCGGCCACGATCTCTGCGCCATCGTCAAGCGCAGCGAACGCCTCCAGCGCGTGCCCGTGATTCTGCTCACCCGCGCGGCCCAGCCCGCGGACTATTCCGCGAGTCATCAGATGGGCGCGGTTGTATGCATGGCGAAGCCGTTTCAGCCCGATCGCCTCGCGCATGTCGTGCGGCTCGTCGCCCCGCCCCCGGCCGCGAAGAGTTATTACGGCGCGCGCGTCTCCGGCGGCATTGACCGCACTCTCTAGCACCATCATCGCGCGTGGGCGGAAGCGAACGTCCGCTCGGTGATGATCGTTGCATTCTATCTTCCCGCCATGGGCATAGCCGGCGCTGCTTGCTGTTGCGCTTCGCGCTGTTGCTTCAGCATATACTCGCGGTGAAACATCGCGTGCGCGCGGACGTTCGCATATCCTGCCGGCGCCTCGATCTTAGCCACCTGCCCCGCATCTGAGGAAAACCATTGCATGCAAATCTCGAGCTCGACTGCATGATTGTCCGCGAATTCATCCGGCACGAGGCTCGGCAGCAGCAGTTCCACACCGGTCGCGTCATCCCGGTGCACCACCGGCATTTCGCCGACCATTTGCGCGATCTCGCGGTACTGCTTGGTCCGCGATTCCTCGTCCGGGATCACGAACTCTTCAAGCCCGATCAGTCGCTTGATCAACGCCATATTTTCTGGATGTGCCAGCACGGCCTGAATCTGGGGGTCGGGGTTCGCCAACAGTTGCATCATCACCGCACGCTGCTGCGACCATAGCGTCGGATACTGTTCATCGGTTTCCGGATAGCTGAAGAGATTGCCCTTCAGGTCCGCCAGGCGAATCCATTTCGATTCGAACGCTGCGCCCGCGCCCAGTAGCGTCACTTCCACGTCGTTTGGCCGGTTCTGCCGGAAGCAATCGACCGCCAGCAGCATCACGTCAGCGTGAAAGAACTTCATCCGCCGCCAAACGAGCCCGATGCGTCCCATGGCCTGGTCCCGCGCCATCGAGTACCCCGCCGCCGTGTCGTTGTTCGCCATCGCGCCCCCGAAAAGCGCCGGGAAGGCGCCCGTCAAGAACTGCGCGATGGGTCCCATCAGGTTCGCTGCGTGCTCCGCCAGATCGGGAGGCACCTGCGCCGCCTCAGGCTGGAAAAATCCTGCCGCGAGCGATTGCCCCGGCTTTGCCCGAGCCGGATAGTGAGCGCCGGGTTCGGCCGTCTGGTTCTGCAGCGAATCGAAATCGAGCACTTCGCTATCCGCGTAGATCGGCGGTATTCCATACTCGTAGGTCTCGATCTGCAGATTCGACAGAGTATTGAATCGCTCTTGCACGCTGATTAGGACGTCCCCGAGCGCGGGTCGCCCGCTCGATCCATCCCCGGGCAGCGCGTGCAGCACGCGCCAGTGGTCATCCATGTTTTCGTTGCGCGACTCGCAGTAGGCGTCGCCCGCAAATGCCACGTACGCGCCGTCGGGAAAAAGTCGGAGCAGTTCGTCGCGCAGCGATTTGTCGTCGAGCGCGAAAAATGCCCACGGCCGCAACCAGGTCCGTTGAAACGTGATGAGGTTGATATTGAAGTCGCCGCCTTCGGTTAGCGGCCCGCCCTGTGATTGCGCAAGCCGTGCAAGGCGCTCGTATTCCTGCATGCTCGTCGCCACCGGCGGTCCGATTTTGTCCGCGGCGTGCGGATATGCCGCGCGCAGCCGCGCTTGATGCACCTCCATGTTCCACTGGAGGTATGGGTATTCATGCATATCATTGGCCCAGGGCGGAGTTTTCAATTCAAGCCCGCCCGCAATCGTCACCACTTCTTCGCCATTCGCTACTCGCAAACGCGTCTGTGCCGCTGGCACCGTTACGGTCTCCGCCGCGACAAAATCCTCCTCCGTCAGCACGGCCCCGCATTGAGGACATGCATCGGGTCTCACGGCTGAACGATCCGAGTCCGTATCGACAGGTTGTCGCGTAACCCCAGAGTCCGGCTGTTGCCTCCCCGCAACCTGTGACTCGTCACCTACAGCCTTTTCCCCAACCGCCTCTGCGCTGATTTCATTTCCGCAGTCGGGGCAAACATACGAGTCGCTGCCAATCCTTACTTCCCTCATCCCGATTTCCGTTTCGGGATGGAATCCAAATCGCTGTCCGTCGACCACGAACCGTACGTATGCTCCAACCTTCCCGCCGGTCCACAGATGAAACGCCTCATCCACGATCAGATTCCCAATGCGATTATTCCGCTCGACCAGCGCTGCGACTTCGGTCGCGGCCTTCGCTGCGGCCACATCCTCCTCTGCCTGGGCCGAAGACGGGAAAAAGCGCACGCGAGGCACGTCCTGTGAGAGCACCGAAATAATCGAAAGCCCGAACGCCTGATAAATGTTCGTAACGAATTCGTACCGCGGCATGTCCTCGATCGAACTGTTGTCTAGGATCTTCTGCTCGAAAGGCAGGTGCCAGTTTTGATCGCGTTCATCCCACCATAGATATTGCAGCCCGCGCCAGAATTGGTGCGCCTGCTTGATCCGGCGAATCTCTTGTCGCCGCGAGAGCTCCGATTCCGTCGAGAACTGAAACACCAGCCTTCGCAGCGCTTCCTGCATCCGCTCCGGCAGTTGCTCGTTGTTCGCGCCGTATGGATTGGTGTCCGTCTGTGTTGTTCCTGTCGCCGTTCCTGCCCCGCTAATCTCGTCATCCTTCAGCCGGCGCCTTTGGCTTTCCTCGGCTGAAGGATCTCTCCTCGCCGCCGCGCTCGGCGCCGGCCCTTCCACCGGCACAATCGCCGGATTCGCATTCGGAATTCGTGTCTGTGTGGACATTCGTCTCTCGCTTGTGGCGTGCGGGTTCTGCTATCTTGACGATCTGATGGATGAGCGTGAAGAAGAACAAGAACAGCAGCAGCCGAGGCGACTCTCGCGCTTCCAGCAGTTTGCCGTAATCTTGTTAGGCGTAATGATGATCGTCACCGGAGTGGCTACGATCTTAGAAGACTCGCAATTTAGTGCGTATTTCCCGGCGGCCGCGCTGTTCGCGCCGTTCGCCTTGGCGGGAGGCGCGCTTGTGATCATCTTGGCTATCCGCGCGGGTAGGCAGCGCTAAGCCGCGCGACGGCTCCTGAGGCGAAGTCTCTTTTCCTTGAATTTCGCTGAAAGGCGTCGCCGGTGCGGCCGCTCACTGCGGAGCGGATTGCACCTTACTCTGCTCAATCGTGATCGAGGTGTCGCCCAACGCAATCGCATTCGCAAGCCGCGCCCCGCTCTCGTCCGATGGAAACCCAAATCGGCAATTCACAAAATGTACGTTTTGCAGATCGAGTTCCCCGTTCTCATACCGTAGTCGCGTGCCAATGAAGGTCACGTTCCGCCAATGGATTCCATCGAGCGTCTGCGCTGCGCCCTCAATTGTTAGATTCTCTACGCTCACGTTGTCGGTAAACGCCCGCGTCGCAGGCGGCAGTAGTATCTCTGAAGTGTCTGGCATGAATGTCGCGTCGAGGTACCTGCCGCCGAGCGTCGCGGGATCAAGCACACTATCGGCCGCCAGTTCGCGCGGCGCGTCGATCGACACTTTGTTTATATTCCGCTTTGTGCCGGTCGCGCTCGCAGCCATCGGCCCGATCGCGTCGCTCGCCGCCTGCGTTTCCGCCGCGCCGCCATTTTGTGACGACCGCAGTTCCGCAAGTGCGATCCGCGCCTGCGTTACATGGTCCATCATGTCCGCGTCGCCCGAGCCTGCCGCGAGGACTCGATCGAATTCACCAAGCGCCACCTTAAAGAAATCCGTCTGTGTGGCGCGGGCTTCCAGCCGCATCGCGGTCGCCAGCGACGCCGCTCGGTCCACATCCACTTCTGCCGCCACCAGTTGCCCAGCTTCTGCGTCCTGAATTCCGCGGTCGATCGATGCCAGCACGTCGCGCTCCCACGGATTGAAAATGGTCGCTTCCCTGTTGGATGCAGGCGCCTTCGCCTGCGCCGTCGTTGCAGGCTGTGCCCGGCGCGTGAAGTATCGAGATCCCTGCCAGGCGACCCGCCCGATCAGCACAATCGCCAGGATCACCACTACCCAAGCCAGGTACCTCGGCCACGGGCCCCTTCCGCCAACGTTGATCACACGGCGTCGGCGCCCGGCATGCGCCCAGCCTGGCGGCCGCTCCGGAATTTGCCAGCCTCCCAAGTGCGCCCCCTCGTCGCCATTGTAGGACACGTCGTGGCTCCGGAAGACTCTTCCTTCACCAAGCACGCTTTTCCTGCCGCCGATCGAATCGTATTCATTCCCGTCGCGGCAAACCTCCATTCATTCCGCTTCTCAGATTGCCGGTGTTTCTGCCTGTTTATTGCGCTTTTGCCAATTCGCTCCCGAGAAAATCTACCAGGTCCCGGTGGTCGGAGAACACATGCGTCTCCGGCGGCGGCGACAGCGCACCCCGAGTCGCGTTCCCGTTTCCACTCCCCGGTGTCCCCGAGCGATGTACGCGCGCCACGAATCCTCGCGCGGCGCGTCCCGAGTGCGACGGCACTACTTCTGCCGCCTCGATCTCCACACGATGGACCGGACCCGTGCCGGCACCCGCTTCTGGCGTCGGTTCGTTGCTGGCATCGGATTCGCCGTCTCCGTCGGAATTGGAGTCTCCGCCGTTTGCGCGTTGCGCCCGCGCTTGCTCCTCGAGCGCCAGCAAGGCGGCTTCAGCCTCGCGCGCCGCTTCCAGTGCCGCACCCATTGTTGGATTGATGTGATATCGCCCTCGAACGAATGGCATATTTCCTCCTCGCCCCGCCTATAAAATACTTGCTGTCCCTCTCTCCGCTTTCTTTTCAATTCTTTGGGCCGCGGACGGCCAATCACAGCCTTTCGCCGCTAGTCATTCGTCGCCGGGCGTTGTCTTCTTCGCCGATTCAAACTCGAGCATCCGGTTGATCTGCTGCCACGATCGTCGCCTCAGTGGCGCCGCCATACGAACGCTACCCTGCGCCGATTTCCCCAGCTCCCCGCGCGATGAGGTGCCCGGCCCCGAAGGGGGAGCTTCGAGGCCGGACCGGGGTGCGGAGTGGGTGGTGCGTGGAGGTTCGGAGCAGTTCGTGGGAATGTCTACGGGAATCGGCGGAACGCCTGCAATTCCAAGAATCGAATTCAGCAGTGCGCGATTTTCGGCGCGCAGCCGTGCGACCTCGCCTTCGAGCGCATTCCGGTAGCGCGAGGGCGAAAGTCGCCGCCAAATCTCGCGAATAGTCATAGTCGTTTTGTCAGTGACGCAAAAACTGGTTCCCAGCGCTCCGAGTGCCCGCGTGTGATTTGACTGCCGGGTTGATTTCTATCGTCGGCGATGCATGAATGGCACAGGTTTGCCACCCCGGATCTCTTCGATCTGCGCCTTGCGCGCCTGAATGGCCCGAATCGTGGGATCAGCCGAAAGAGTCCGCGCCGCAAGGCGGTCCGCAAGCGGCATCCGCCGCTCGCCTGCTCGATGAACCGCGTATCTCGATTTCAGTCCGTACCGCGCCGCGTCCGCTGCATCGTCGCCGTCCGTTTTCTCGATGTCTTCGATTCGCGCCGGATCGCGAACCAAATTGGGCAACGTGCGGATGAGCTCGATGCAATTTTCGGTGAGGAGCCACTCGCCCGCATCCAGCATCTGGTACATCAGCATCCAACCGCCGATACGGTCGTCGTCCGCCGGCACGGGCCGCGGCAAGCCTGCCGCCGCGAATACGTCGCCCATCTGTTCCGCGATCGACGCCTCATCCGTTCGCCGCGCAAACGCATCCGGCGAAAGATAAATCGCCTCGATCTTCTCTCGCTCGCCCTCGGACGATATGCTGCGCGCGATAATTTCCCGCGCCAATTCCCGCGGCGGCGTCCGATGCGTCACGCACTCGCGGTAGGTAATGATTCGATTCGCTTCGTGCTCACCGGTCTCAACGCCCGGCATCGCCGCGTGCCAATACACTGCGGCCGGATGCTCGAATCCCCAGTCGGCCGAGATCCACCGTCGCCACCATGGCTTCCAGCCGATCTCTTCCGCCCGGGTCACATGTCGTGCGAGGTCGAATCGATCGAAATACTGTCCGGCGAATACATCCCAGTCGCCGTCCAGGAAGGCCCGCCGTAGATGCGATGGCAACGCCCGCAGCGTCTTCAGGTAGTTCTCATCCTGCGCATAAATTGGGTTGTCGCAGACGCGCGCGGGAATGAAATCGTAATCGGCCGCGTCGTACTCCTCCGGATGCTCCATCCCCGCCGCAGCCTGTCTGTCGATCCATAGCGACTTCACCCAGGCATGCCCGATATTCCCGGGATTCGTCGCGCCGGCCATGGATGGAAACGCGCCGGGCGCGGGACACCGGTTTCGGCTCGTCAGAAATTGCCATTGCCGCAGCGTAAACATCGTCAGCTCGTCGACGCCGATGAAAAGAAATTCCCCGCCCTGGTACTGGTAGACGTCGCTCTCACTCTGGCAATAGCCGAACCGCGTGGTCGAATCGTTCCACCAGGTCACCACATGTTTCGATTCGTGAAAATTGCGGTATAGCTCGCGCGGCACCTCGCGCCGAAAATACAGCAGCAGCGATTGCTCGAGTTCCGGAAAGGTCCGCCGCAAAAGCAGCGTATTCGCTCCAGGATGTTCATGCGCCTGAAGGATCGCTTCCATCAACAGCGCTTTCGTTTTGCCCGGGCCGGCCGCGCCACCGAAAAGCCGGTACTTTGCGGCCGATGCGTGGAACTGCTGCTGCTTCGGAAACGGCGTGTAGCCCAGGTCCACACGCGCCCCGCCTTCCGCTGCCCACCGCTCGACTCCAGATGCGATAGTCACCATGAGTCGCCGTGGCACCCCGCGTGCGCTACTTCGTGGTTTTCGGCGCGGTCTTTTCGGGTGTCGCCGCCCGCTTCGGCCGCTCCACGTTATGCACCAGTTTCACCTGAATTGCGCCTTCGCCCGCCGGCGGAGTCGCTTCGATTTGCCGCGTGCACTCTTTCAAGATTTCCACCAGCAGCTTCTCGTTGCTTCCAGCTCTCTTTTTGCCTTTTAGGTTGTCCACTACCTGAGCGTACGTATCCGCAATCGTATGTTCGTCGAGCCCCTGTTTACGTAGCGCTTCTCCGATCGGCACACGCTTCCGCAGTCGCCGCCGTCGTCGCGGTTTCATTTCGCAGGGATCGTCCGGCGTTTCCCGCGCGCCTCGCCTCTGCTTTTTGCTTTCTCCGGGCCCGGATTTTGCGCCGTCTTTGGTGGCCGGGCCGGATCCCAAGCCCTGTCGGCACGTCGAGCTTCGCGAGGGCGGTTTCGAAGGCGATTTTTCTCTTACCGGCGTCGAGGCACGCCTCTTCGATTTGTTCTTTGGAGACATGGTGGGGTTCGCTGTGATGGAGGATGCCCATCATGACGCCGTTAACCGCGTCTCGATGGACCCTGCAGAACACGTCGTCCGGGCGTGCGCGATGCGCGCACCGTCTGAAGGCAGCCGTGTGCTGTGACGATTGAACGAAGCTGATACAACGGGCCATGCGGTGTGGCTATAAGGGGTTTCCCGGGGCGTGCGCGAACTCGCGAGATCGCGCGCCGGCTGCGCAAGCTCATCGGCAAATAGCCGTTGGGCGCCGTAGTCCGCAGAGTGCTGCTAGGGAATGTCGATCCACGTCGTGCAGGCGCGGTGCCTGGATTCCTTGCCGCCTGCTTCCCGCGCGCTCACTGAAATCAGGTGCTTTCCCGATTCGAAGTCCAGCCTCTTCGGGCTTCTTCCCGTGATCCTGTGCACCAAGCCCACGGGTTTCGAGGGCAGCGGAATATCGAAAAGCTTGGTTCGGTGCTTGACGCCCGCCGAAATGTCGTACGCCACGAACCCTTCCACGCACGCCGTCGTCGCCGTCGTCGAACACGCTGGCGTTTTGCTGAAGTCGTAGTCGAAGGTTACGCTCACGAAGTGCCATCCGTGCGTGGTCGCCGGTGGTCCGTCTTCCTTGGACCCAGCCTCCTCGCCTGAAGTTTGGCCCGTCGATTGACTGGCGGTTGGAGTTGCCTGCGACGTTCCCGAGGCCTGCAACTTTTGTAATGCCTGCGCCTCTTGCGATGCCCCAGCCGACGCCCCGGCCACCGTCATCAGCAGGCCGGTCAGCAGCACCGGCAGCATTCTCGCAAAGCCTCGCAGCATCCTGAGACTATGCTAACCCCATTCACGCGCGTCGAGGTGCATCGCCGCTTGCCTCGGGCATGTGAGCGCCGTGGCCGTCGGATGCGGCACCCAAGGGTCGGCTAACCCAAAATCTGCACCACCACGCCGGCCCCGCCCGTGATCGAAGATACCTTCGCGCGCACGAAATTTGCCCGAACGTTCGTCACCGTGCGTGATTCGCCAGCAGTCACGGTCGACGTGTCAATCGTCGCGTATTGCGCGTCAACGTCATTCATCGCCGCCTGTAGGGCGATGCTGATTGCCGATGGCGCCGTGCCATAAATCGTCTGCCACACGATCGTTCGTCCGTTATTGGGCATGCCCGCATAGCTCGGTAGCGCAAACTGCTGGCTTGCCTGCCCCGCCGCGGGCGCTTCGCTGTTGAATGCGAGCGCGACATCGCCCGGAAAAACCGAGTATGGCGGTACCTGCGCATTGTAGTTCGGCATGAATGTCTCCCAGGAATCTCTCTGCGATTTCGCGTGCTGCTGAGGACTTTCGTACTTCGCTGATCGTGACGGCGGGTCGCCGGTTTGCATCCCCGCGGGTCGAGACGTGCTCGGTCGCGGCGCACCGATTGTTCCAGCGTCGCGTTTTCTTCGTAGGGGCGGTCCTAAAGCCCGCCCCTACCCGCGGACGCAAGGCCATTGCGCCGGGCGGAAGTCATAGGGACCTGCTCGGTGGGTTTTGCTTATTCGAATTGCGTCGAGGCGCACAAAAACGCCTCGCGTGGGCTTCTTTATTTCGCTACAGGGAAGTCTGAATCGGGGTGGCTTACTGCTTGTTCGCGCACTCTTCGAGGATAACGAAAATATTTATACGCTCGTTCTCTAAATCTGTCAAGTGCTTTTTTGTGTATATCAATTTCGTCCAAGGCAACTTCGCGTTTTCGCGCCGCCAATCTCTCGATTTATTGTTTCTGCTTGGCTCACGGCGCGCCTCGGACCACAGCTATTGCCGCCTGCGGCTGGATCCGGCGACGGGCTGGGTGCGGGCGTTGTCGCCGGCGGCGCTGCGGAGTTACCTCTGCGCCGAACCCGGTGCGGGCTTCAGCGTGAAATCCACGCCTCGCGCCGCGTTTTCATCGACGGTGCGTTGCACGTCGATCTGGTCGAGATCGATCGCGTTTTCCCGCGCGCCGTCAGTGATGTAGTGCAACTTGTAGTCGGCCACCCAGTAGTCAGTCACCGCAAAGCTCGTCCCATCGTTCAGATACAGCACCGTCGCCGCGCTCGTGCTCGCGTCTTGCGATTGATCCGGTGCAGCATTCTGATCCGAATAGACGCCGTAATCCTGCGACGTATCAGGTGCTCCCGCTACGCTGTCGTCGTTCGACGACGAATCGAGATAAAACCCGGGTCCGTATGGCCCGAGATAGCCGTATCCCGGATAGCCGTATGCCCCGCAGCCAAAATCCCACGACGGATCGCAATCGCCGCCAAATCCGAATCCCAGGCCGAACGGATAAAATCCCGCGAATCCGTATCCGTACCCATATCCCGGGCCATAAAGTCCGCCATGAAACCTTCGCGGCGGGTAAGAACGTGCCCGCTGCGATTCCAGCGGTCGTGATTCGAGAATGGGGCTCGATCCCGCCGGCCGCGTCGTCCGCCCTTCCGAGCCGGTCTGCCAGATATCATGGCCTTGCCCCGAAAAACTCAATACCCCGCCGCCGTTGCCACGAATCGGTTCAACCGAAGTAATAGATCCCGCGGCTCCTCCCGTCCCGCTCGCAGGTGGAAAGCCGATCGTCAAATGCCGAGGGACGGCCGCCGTTTCTCCTGTGAAGTGCTGCCCGGCTGGCCCGGTCGGCCGCGCAAAACTCGAGGGTGATGCACCCCGCGAAATGATGGTCGGATTCCCGCCGCGGAAATTCACAGGCGGAGTGCCGGGCCGCATCGCAGCCCCCGACGGGGAGCCGCCCGAGCGCATTCCTGATCTCGGCGCATACTCGTGCGAACCGCCGGAGCTTCCGCCGCCGAAATGGCCACCGCCGCCGCCCCCAAAATGCCCGCCGCCCCCGAAATGTCCGCCACCACCCCCGCCATGACCGCCGCCCCCGTGTTGCGCGAATGCAGCCCGCGGCACACACACTAGGGCTAAGGCAGCGACAGCTCCGAGAAGGAATTGGATCACGTAAGACGGGCGTGAAATCGAGCGCGTCATGTTCGTACCCTCCGGTCCCAGTTAGGAGGGCAGCCGGGACGGGGGCCGCTATCTAACTCTCGCTATACGATGCGCCCTTCCGCTTCCCGGTTTCAAGAGAGACTTTGTTGGCGCTAGATCGATCTCGAGTCCAGATCAGCGCCCGGACCGCATGTCCTCGGCGAAATTCTGCAGCGCCGCCACATCTTCAGCCGAAGCGTAGCCGGGCCGGCCTCGCCACTCGAGCGCCACACGCGCCGCCTCGTGCGGCGACCATGCGTCCAGAAAGACGCCTTCCCGCAGATACCGCAGTTTTTGTAGCGTCATGTCCGATGCGCCGGCATACCGGTCAACCTGTCGCAAGAAATAGTCAGATGCAACCTTGGGGAGTTCAAACGAGTCCGGAACATCGCGGCGCGTGTATTCGTAGATTGTTTTCTGGTTCCACGGATTGAATTTCCTCGTGTCGAAGAAGTCCGTCTCCTCGAGAAAAATCTGCGACGTTGGCACTACCACCCGGAACACAGGTCGATCCGTCGGGCGCACCACCCACACCGCCACCGTATGATTTGCGTACGGCCAGAACAGGCCGACGCCCTTGATTCCCTCTCGCGCTGCCAGGAAGGCGTATAACGCGGAGAGCTCATCGCATTCCGCTGAAGCTGTCGGCCTCACTGGCGATGGACTTCGAATTTCCTGCCATTGGCGCCAGACATTATCGGAATTAGGCGGCTGGTTCGTGATCGTCCAGTGAAGGTTCCAGAAACCGGCATCTCGCGTCGCCTCGAATAGCAGGCGCACCATCACGAAATCCGAATATCGGATGCTTGTTCCAGAAAGGCCGTGCGCCGCCGAAAACGACGCGAAGGCAGAGCGCATCCCTGATGTATTTTCGGCGGCCTTCGCCCTGCCGCGAATGGCGTCTACGAATTGGCCCAGTGTGGTCGCGGACCTCGGCGAGTTACCTGAACGAATGCCTGCATTCCCAGGGAGAACGCCAGCCGTTGCCGCCGTGATCAGCACTAGCGCACAGAGAGCGTTCCTCGCTCGCTGGAAACGCATATATCCCATTTAATAAATGGCCCGGCGGGGAGTGTAATACCATCGTCCCTTGTCGGCAAATCGGATCTCAAGAGGCACCAGCTGCATCCCACAAGGCGATTGACAGTTCGCCGGTGAACAGTGACAGTTAAAGTTTAGGCTTCGTGTATCCCTTCATCCATATCGGGCCGGTTGCGGTTCCCACGTTCGGACTGATGGTCGCGGTGGCCATGGTCGCCGCCTACTACGTCCTGCGGGCGGACATGGCCCGCCGTGGCATCGCACCGAAAGACTCGCCCCTGGCGGAAATGTTCATCGCCGTTCCCTGCCTGGTGGGAATCGTCGGTGCGAAGCTCTATCACGTGCTGGAGTCCCCGCGACAGCTCTTCGCCGATCCCGTCGGGGAGCTTCTCAGCCGCTACGGCTTGGCGTGGTTCGGAGGACTGATCGCGGGATTTGCGGCGTTCGTTTGGCTTGCGCGTGCCAGGAAAATTCCCCTGCTCGAGATGCTCGACGCGGGCTCTCCTGCCGCCGCGCTCGGGTACGGCATTGGGCGTATCGGCTGTCTGCTCTCGGGCGATGGCGATTACGGCAAGCCCACTTCTCTGCCCTGGGGCATGAGCTTCCCAAACGGTCTCGTGCCGACCACGCAGCGTGTACACCCCACGCCAATCTATGAATTCCTCGTTGCGTGTTTGATCGCGTGGATTCTATGGCGCCTCGGCGCGCGCTTCTTGGGAACGCGTCCGGTGAGCCGTGGCTTGGTTTTCGCCGCTTACCTCGTCTTGACCGGCATCGCGCGTTTTCTCGTCGAATTCATTCGCATCAACCCGCGCTCGTTCTTCGGTTTAACCAACGCCCAGGCTGCCAGCCTTCTTTCGATCGTCGCTGGCGCGATCCTCTGGCTTGCGCGGTCTCGCCGCGCCCCCGCCGCCCGCTAGTCCGCCGAAGAATCGCCTTATGCCTTTGCGGATAGCTTCTTCATCCGGATCGCAAGCATTCCCTCCGTGAGGATCGCCACCGACCTCTCAGGATCGACCTTCGCGGGTAATTCAAGCACGCAAAAGGAATGCGCCGCCGAATGCACCCTCGCGTCCGATCCGACCAGAATCACAAGCCAATGCGATTCGATCCCGACGGCAATTTCATTCACCCTCGTGCCGGGCACGTTTGCCAGCGCGTAGACGAAATCGCCACTTTCCCGCACGCTTGTGGGCAGAGACGGTAAGAGCTCTTGCTGCGCGGCGAGCCAGTCGTCCATCTCCTTTCCTGGCGCACCACCCCGCTCGACATATTTCTCGTGGGCCAGGCGCGAGACGCAGTCGTACGCTTCCAGGAGGCAAGCCGTCAGGTCATGCAGCGCGACGTACTCGCGCAGCGGCCCGCGGTGCTTTTGCGGCGCGGGCTTCGCGGGAACTGGCAGCCGATCTTTGGCCTCGCGTGCGCAGGCGCCCGGCTTTGCAATCGGAGTCCTTCCTCGCAGCCCTTTCGTGGGGCACCCCCGGGTGTGGCGTCAGTCGAGCGAGCACGCGCCGTTGCGGTGTGTCACCAGCCGTATTGTGCGGTCGGAATCGGGCCGCCCATCGCTGAGCCGCGGCGCGATCCTGCGGGTGCTTCTCTCTTCAAGCAGCCGGATGCCGAGCACTCGATCGAGTTCTGCCTCGATCATCGCGTGGCCCAGCGCCCGCTTGCCGAGAACAGAAACACCCCGTTCGACTACCGGTAGCCAGAGCCAACTTTCCGAGAGTGCTACACCCACGATCAGCGTTCCCGAGTGCTGCTTCATCGTGTCGGCGAGCGCATATCCGCTCCCGTCGACCAGTGATTCTGTCGCTAGCACGATGTCCACTCGAAAGGTTTCCAGCAGTTCCCGTGCCTCGCGCAGTTTCTCGGCACGGTACGCCCCGAAACCGCGAGCGGCGAGCCGCGCCAGCACTTCGTTCATCATCGGGGCTGGCGTCCCGGCAAAAAGAATACGCATCGTTGTTGCGGCCATGATCTGCTCCCACGCTCGTTTTGGTTCTATCGGGAATCGACAACCGAATCGTCTGCTCGTGTAGCGAAGAGTCGTTCGTTTGCGGAGAATGTGCCGGGGAGATTCGCAAGCCTCGTGTCGCCGGGCCAGAGACGCAGCCAGCGCCCGCCGCGATTGCCTGGATAAGTCCAGGCTGCGGGCAGATCTGGCTGCGCGCGAGTCTAGCCGGTGGGCGCGCCCTCCGCTTCCCGTCAAAAGTGCTTATCGGAAAACGGGGCGCGGAACGTTAGTCCGAACATCCCTTCCAGAACGCTAGCGGCACGCTACGCTCTTTTCGCAGCCCGTTTCAACCCGAAACAATACGCAAGCCGACTTTGCGGCGAGTGGAAGCCCGGTATCCGTAGTAATTGTGCTGTTCCGGAACGCGTAAAGCTTGACACGCACGTGACACCAGAGTAAATTCCCCGCCAACACAGGGTTTCGTCGTTATAACTCGCGGGCGCTGGCTTCGGCGCGGCACGCTACACGTCGGGTCAGTTACGGAGTAGGGCGAAGCATGGCCTCACACCCAGCACGGCCGGAGGAAACACACTCCCATTCCTTAGGTTCTCGACCATCATACGATTCGGGTCAGCCCCCCGACTCCAATTCCGATAGCCGCCGGCCCGCCAACGGAAACGGCGCTGCGCGCCTCGCCGCTTTCACCAATTGCAAGTTTGAGGACCTTGTCGCGACCCTTCACGAATTCGTACTCGTCGTCGATCCGCATGGCGAGATCGAAGCAGCGTGGAGTTCGAACGCCGCTTTGACCGATCAAGCGGCGAAGCGCTTGCTAGGCCGCCGGGTCAAAGACGTCCTTGCCGCGGAATCCCATGCCCAGCTTGCGGGGTGGCTCGATCGCGGCGGAATCACGCGCTTCGAAGACGAGATCGAGTACCCGGTGCGGCTCGCGGACGGGTTGCACTGGTTCGCCCTGCGCGTCTTGTCGGCCGCGCACGCCTCTTCCCGTCTGCCGACCTGCTGCTTATACGCGCGCGACGTCACCGCACGAAAGGCTGGGCATGAAACCTTGCGCAAAAGCGAGGCCCTCCTCCGCAAAGCCGAGGAGATCGGAAAGATGGGCTCCTGGCAGCTGGACCTCGAGACCGGCGAAGGCGTCTGGTCCGAACAGCTGTACAGCCTCCTGGGCCAGGATCCGAAGGGTCCGCTCATAGACAAAGAGCGGTTCCTTGCCATGATTCATCCGGACGATCGGGAGAAAGTGGAGAAGCTTCCGGGACTCGCCTCCTGGGCTGGTGACTATCAGGAGCACGAGGCCCGCTTCGTGCTGCCGGACGGCCGCGTTCGCACGTTCTATACGCGAGCCGTGCCACTCGCGGACTCTGCGGGACGCGTGACCGGCATCGTAGGACTCTCCCAGGATATTTCGGAAAGAAAAGAGGCTGACGATAGCCTGCGCAAGAACGAGCTGCTGCTCGCGCAGGCCGAAAGACTCGCCAATCTGGGCAGCTGGGAATACGACGTTCCCTCGAAGACCTTGACGTGGTCGGCGCAGTTCCATCGAATGCTGGGCTTCGATCCGGGCGTCAAACCGATTCCCCGCGACGACACCCACAAGGTAGTTCATCCCGACGACGTCGAGGAGGCAGTGCGCGATTTGGAGGAAATCAAATCAAGCGGAAAGCCGCTCGAGAACGAACTTCGCTTTGTGACCTCGAAGGGCGAGGTACGCATCTTCCATTCGCGAGCCGTGGCCATTAAGGACAAAGCAGGCCGGGTGACCTGCATTCGGGGGATGTCACAAGATATCACTGAACGCCGGCGCGAGGAGGAGCGCGTCCGCTTGAGCGAGGCCTTGCTCGCCCAGGCCGAGCGCATGGCAAATTTGGGAAGCTGGGAGTTCGACCTCAAGACGGAAAAGACTACCCTTTCGAAATCGCTTCTAAGGCTTTACGGGATCGATTGCTCCGCCGAATTCACGCGCGAATGGTATTGGGAACAGGTGCACCCGAGCGATCGTCGCCGGGCGCGCATCCTTGCCAACCGCGGTTGGCGGAATGGCAAGCCCTTCGTTTATATGGTCCGTTTCCGCAGGCCTAACGGCCGCACGCGCGTTCACTTCGTCCGCGGCGTCCCCGTACTCGGACCCAAGGGACGGCCAATCGGATCGATTGGCGTGGTACAGGACATCACCGACCAGCGGCGTGTGGTCCAGGATCTGCGCCGCCTGTCTCAGGAGGTGATGCGTACCCGCGATCAGGAGCGCCGCGAGGCCGCGCGGGCGCTGCATGAATCGGCTGGGCAGAGCCTGGCGGCCCTGAAGATGACGCTCGGCCGGCTGAAGCGCGCGATGGCCGATGATGGAGACAAGGCGGAACAGCTTTGGAAGTCGGCCGTCGAACTCACGGAAGCCGCCGTCCGCGAGGTGCGAACGGTTTCCTACCTGATGCATCCACCGCTATTGGACGAAGCGGGCCTCGCGGCGGCGTTGCGCTGGTATATCACGGGGTTCACCGATCGCAGCGGGATCGACGTGAATCTGGAAGTGGACGATCACGTCGGCCGGCAATCGGAGGAGATCGAGACGACGGTCTTCCGCATCGTCCAGGAGGCGCTGACAAACGTCCATCGTTACTCGGGAGCCCGCAAGGCCTGGATTCGAATCATGCGCACGAACGGACGGATTCGCGCCGAGGTTCGAGACGAGGGCCGCGGGATCCATGTTGACAGCAGGGCTTTGACGAAAGCTGCGCCGCTCGGAGTTGGTATTTCCGGCATGCGCGAGCGCGTCGAGCAGCTCGGAGGCACTTTCGCAATCGAAAGTGCACCAGGACAAGGCACCACGTTGCGCGCAACTCTGCCACTTGCCCCGCGCGCGAAGGAAGCAACACTGGGTTCCGACGAAAGCGAGGGCCAGGATGCAAAGCAACAAGGACGAAAAGCGAGGCGTGCCGGGGCGTAATCCGTTCGATCCGCCGGAGACGGAAAGAGTGGGCAGCCGGCCCTATCGCGTCCTCATCGTGGACGATCACCCCGTGGTACGACGCGGGCTGCGGGCACTATTCGACGAGCGATCCGGAATCGATGTGTGCGGCGAGCTCACGACGGGGGGGCAGGCTGTCGAATTCGTCAAGAAGAACAAGCCGGATCTTGTGATCCTGGATTTGACGCTGCCCGAGATGAACGGCCTCGATGCGGCGCGCGCGATCCGGCAGGACTGTCCTTCGACCCAGATACTGATTCTCTCGATGCACTTTTCCGAGGAGCTGGCGCGGGAGGTGCTGCGCGCCGGCGCTCTGGGATACGTGCTGAAGTCGGACGCGGATACGGAGTTGCTCGCGGCCGTGGATCACGCGCGGCGGCACCTGCCGTTTTTCACGAGCACGCTGGCGCGAACGATGACGCAGAATTTCGTCGAAGGCCCCACGACCCCGCCCGCCGATGCGGGTCCGGTGCCGGGCGCGCCGCTCACGGAACGCGAAGTGCAGGTAGTGCAACTGCTGGCCGAAGGAAAGAGCAACAA
>Ga0335072_10000896_pt1 | contig 52113 bp, 47 predicted proteins | sample Lox_Sample_21_FD_206725 | JGI IMG/M metagenome (GOLD analysis project Ga0335072, IMG submission 206725) | Soil microbial communities from Loxahatchee National Wildlife Refuge, Florida, United States - Lox_Sample_2.1 | ecosystem: Environmental > Terrestrial > Soil > Wetlands | place: USA...
CAGGAAATCACCTTTCGTGGCATGCCAAAGCTTGGCACGCTCCATCTCCGCATTGTCTCTTTCAGTGCGCTATCGACTTTCCACAGGCGGGCCAAGCTCTCCTCTGTCCATATATCCCCACACTCTTGCTGCACTTTTTCTACCTCAGCACGAAGTGCCTCCCAGTAGCACAATTCAGGATCTGCGCCGCTCAAGTCTAACAAGAGGTTCGTCAATACCCCTGCGCTTGAAAAGATGGAAGCAAAGTTAAGAAGCATTAGGCGCAGAGATATCATTTTCGTGGTCCTTTCCCTTTCATCTCTCAACTTCAGCACATGCTTGATATGCAGCTGTAAGTAATCGTTCTGGATGACATGTCAACAAGGTGCTTCTACGTCTGGCATAATATGAGGGTAAGATTTGGGACAACGTACCGGCTCTTCGCCATCGTATCCCTTGTCCTGAATTTGGTCAAGTCTCGTCTGGATCAAAGGTGATAATATCTTTGCGCATCTGCGGAAGTGGAGAGCGTTTGGTATGCATACGATTGGACCGAGTACGCTTTACTGAGTGAGACATGGAAGGAAGATTTGGCTCTGATCAAATACATACGGCTTGAGCCATCTCGGCATCAACGCAAGCATTGAGGACCCAACCACCACGTCCACGGCAAATTTCTCGGCATTGGAGGTGAATTGGGCGTTCCGACCTATGATTATTCAGTTTGGAAGAGTCACAGATGAATTCGAGTTCACCACATACCTACTTCCTTGCCGGCAAAGACCCGATTCGCTGTACAAGAAATTACCTTAGCTACCGTATCGAAGATCTTTATCTCCATGTCCCCTTCCTGATCTTTCCCCAGCACCTGCTGCATAGAACTGTCAATTTCGTCCGTCATAATCGTCGTGAAAGATCCAAGTTGCTTCGAAAAGGGGCCTTTGATAACTTCTTCGTGGTAAGCCTTCCGAATGTGTGGGCTTAAGAAGGTGAAATCGGCTTCAAGCATGTCAAAATGAGCAGATTCCGCATCAGAACCATCGTTCCGGCCACCTAAGATATTTCGGATATCTGAGGATGGGATCATCACTTCAGGCGCGTTAAAGCTTGATAGCAAGAACGGCTGCGACTTTTTGGAATACTACAACACATCAGAAAAGATGGAACATGAACAATCAGCTTGACAATGACTAAAAGGACCTACTTTGTGATAACCATCCTGAAGAAGTGTCTTGGCGATAAAGAGCGCTTCTATCCGTTGTAAAACTTTGGGAAGAATTTTGAAATGCTTTCTAACCAACGAAACACCTTTCGGTGGGGATGGGAGGCTGGAGTAAAGGAATAGTAATATCCAATAGGAGAGTATCCAATAGATCACTGTTTGCAAAAAGTAGCTGAGTGCCATAACGAATCCAGCAATGAATGAATCTGCAATGCGTGCTGATCGGGGAGAGGACAATAAGGGAAAAGCATTCTTCAACGGTCTCTCTCAGGACCACCTTGATGCCTTTATATGCTCGCATTCGAGCCGGACATCCCAGGGCGTGTCGACATGGACGAATCAACAGGCGGGCAAGATGGTTTCGTTAGTTCCTATATGGGTTGATGCCCCAGGCGAGGCTGGCCCAAATGCCATTGGTATGCCCTGCTGTTGGACGCACTCGCCAGATGTTGGTGACCAACATGCATGAGAGCTCTGAGGAATGCAAGGTCGGTTAGAGTGACAGCCGAGCTCTCATAGAGAGTATAATGAAACGATTTTGCAGCTCAATAGTCTCGAGCGGGCTCTCGGCCGGATCTTCAAAGCATCACGCAGTGGACAGCTCTCGCTGCCACCCTGACTCCTTGTCGAGCTGTCATTGATGACTTCTTGCAAGGTTGTCGAGAAGTACCACATCTCATTGAGCCGTAAAGGGCTTAAGGCCATTTGGAAAGGTTGGGACCGATGCTCCAATACTCCTGTTGGTCAACGGGTCAGCTAGCCAATCGACCTGCTGGCTATGGGGCCAGCCTACTGCTCAGCATACGTAAGCTTGCACTGTTCGGTAAATGGCCTGGGCAATATACGAACGGTATTGCAGGTCGTATAGGGCCGGCCAAATAGCTAACGGATCGATATGTTGAGCTAACAGGATTGTTGGGGGGTGGGGGCTAAGAAAATATGGTATTGGCTAGCCCACAACTTGGTCAAGGTCATGAAGACAAGGCTTTCGTCTTCAAGCTTGCTAGTCGTGCGAGACATGACCGTCCGGATAGCTTTCCGTACCTTGCCCTCATTCCTGCGACCAGTAGTGGCATGATCGTAACCGCGCATGACCGAGCCTTTCCGGTCGCGGTATCGATAAGATGGGTCACCGTCATTGGCCCCTCAGTCAGGTCACGAGTATTGACCAATGACCGAGGATGACCGGGGCGGAGGTCGACAGAGGGTCGTGCAGCAGCGAGATTTTCAAATGGTTAGTGGGCATAGAGGTTGGTTCGCACATGTCTCTTACTTGGAGATTAGTGAGCGAGTCTTAGAGCTCTAGAAGAGTAGAACTCTCAAAAGGATGACCGGGGTATTGCATGACCGACCCTCTTCGGTCAGGCCAACTGGCGGTCATGGTATGGGTCACAGCCATGCCACTACTGATTCGGCGCGTGACACATCACATCTGCCGCGGCCATGGTCTTACTCGCTTTCGTCACCGACCTCGCCCCACATGCCATACTGCTGCAGGCCCTTCCGTGCACGTCTTCCATCCCCTCGCTGGCCGGGCTCCGTTAACCGCCTGCTTTATCCGTGATGGCGTAACAACGGAGTGAACTTGTGGCCTGTGCTTTTGGGGCTTCCGTAGGCGCTCATGCAGACCCTTTCAGGCGTTGGTGATGGGGAAGTTAAGCCATAGGACGGCGGGCGATTCCTGCGTCTGTACACCGCGCTAGGGGACGGCGCCCACCTTTAGTCTAAAGTCTAAATCTAGGCTGGCGCGTCTGGGCACCATATCTAATAAGCCGTCCACCCACGTCTGATTGCAAGTGGGCATTAGCTAGGAACTGGCGAAACCCTAACACAGCGAATTGCTCAACAGCGTTTGCTCATTGACTTGTCCGATCAGTGCCTGAACCAGCTAGTATGTGGCGTTTAGAAAGCTGACGCTTGCAGTGACGGACAGTGTATAGTGAAGGTCACTGGGCTTTCGATGCGCCTTAGGCAGTTCTAACTGCGCTTTTCGCTGTGAGTAGGGACTCCGTGTGCATTTTAGGGTCTAACCCCGCGGCCGTGTGCCAGCAGCATTGTTGGTGGCTGATGATCCCGGCCTAATCAGCTGGGCATCACCAGTATGCGCTGTACAGCTGAACGGCCTCGCGGTGTTAGCCAGGCTGGAAGCGAAAGTTCGAGACCAGGAATCCGAGGCCATAAAGTATACTGGGGCTCGGCCAGACCGTGACGCGGCCACGATGAGGCATTTTCTTTATTGGCCCTGTCGCACTCTCAGCTGGCCGAGACCTCACGTTGTCTTCCTGACTCTCTCCACTAGCTAATTGGAAATGTTCAGGGAGCTCTTATCTCTACTCAATCTGGACAGAAAATTGCTGGCATAGTCTTAAGTCGTGTTGTCTGTCCTTTAACCGCAGCTGCGCGTCCGAGTGAGATAGAAGCCGATGATACGGTATTTCCTTCATTGGTCGCTTCGTATTACCATCTCTGCCCGACTTTCTTAAGTCTGAGTTTCTGGGGAGTTGGCGTGGGGGTCGATAGGAAGGGGGTCGTCGGAGATGCGGGGAGTGGCCGCGATGGCAAGACATTTTCGATGTTTACAGGGGAAGGAAGCGAGGCAGACCGCGCAGAAGGCCGTTTAAAAAGGTAGAAGGAAAAGGAGAGAGAGGAGGAGAGGGGGCTGGGCGCAGGATTAGGTAGCGACTGACCAGGCTGGCCAGGCCGCGCGTCGACGTTTATATCGGATTCTGACTATTGTCGGGAAGGGACGAGAGTCTGCTGGGAGGTAGGATCGCGCGCGGGGACCATGTGAGACCGACGATGTCACGCGGGCTGAATTGAGGAGGGCTGGGCGGCGCGGCCGGTCAGGGGAGAGGGCAGAGAGCGGTGATAAAATCAAGGAGAGGGTAGAATGCAGTTCAGGTCGTGGGCCGGGGGGAGGAAGGGGACCTTTATAGTCGCAAAGCGGCGAGGTGACACAATGCCCGATCGGCGGGCTAAACTGGAGGCAGCAACACACCGGCAACGATTTTACAGTACAGTGTAAGTTTCTGGGACTTTGATCCGTTGTTTTCGGCTGCCTTTGACACTGTTTTTGACCCCCTCCGCACCGCGCACTGCCAACCCTTTTGGGGCTCCAGGCCGGAAATATGCGCCACATCCAAAAAATCCCCTCCCCCCTCCTATTTTCGAGTTGCTCTTCACATCCCACTTCAACAAATGCCCAAAAATGGCGTCCTTGGTCTTACGGAATTTTCAGCATCATCCTGTGGGTCTTCCAATGTCGAGTCATCCCCTCAACCTCAACCTTTGGCTGGGTCCGGCTAACGCTATTTTAGGGCCCCGAGTGGGTTAGTCCCCCCATCTCCGGAGCATCGTGAGGTTGGTCTCTAAAATTGGTTGTCTGGGTGATGGCATAAGGCGGTGAAAAATTCTCTTGGCGGCAGGCCCTTTTTGCATCACGCCTCCGTAGATAGCTGCGTAACTACCGCACTCGCTCACTCGTACGTGCTGAGAAGCAGCCTGACTGAATCGTCTCATTCCCACTTTCATTCTTTGAACAAGATGAACAGTTACAGGTACCAGCCACTTCCACCCATCGCGGAGATAGGACACACTCCACCCTTCACCCGCATCATAACACTTGCACCTGGAATTTTCACAGATGCCCTCCGCTGTTTCCTTACAACCATCAACATCGAAGACGCACCGCGTTACGAAGCTCTGTCGTACGTCTGGGGCAGAAGCCAAGCGGAATCGCCCATGTGGTGCGAAGGCAGACCTATCTTCATAACCGTAAATCTGGATGCAGCCCTCCGTCATTTACGTCTACCCACTCAAGCGCGACGACTTTGGGTGGACGCACTCTGCATTAACCAAGAAAATGTCGACGAGCGTACCAGGCAGGTGCAATATATGCGATTAATCTACAAGCATGCGGCCCGAGTGGTCGTATGGCTTGGACTTAAGAGCGTTGGTGTTGAGCACGCACTTGACCTCGCGCGAAGGCTGTCTCAACTTCAGGCTGCCGCGATGGACGAGGCTACACTCGAAGTGGCAATGAGGATTACTCTGGAGGATTCCCCCCCTACTGCGAGGGGCTACTTATCTGAGTTCTTCGATCGGGAGTATTTCGTGCGCTCATGGTGTGTCCAAGAGGTTGTAGCTTCAGCCTGGTGCATTGGAAAGTGCGAAGACCTGGAGATGGATTTCTTCGATATCATCTCAGCCGCTCCGTACGTCATACAATATCGAGGACAAATGTTTTCTGGCAAACCGCTCGAGTTCTGGAACTACATATCTCTAATTCGACAGCGGACAACTACCGCAACAGCCTCAGGAGCCGTAGAAGGCTCCATGGGCCGTCTACTGACCATTCTCGCAGGAGCTCGGGACTTCAAGGCCACAGACCCACGGGATAAAGTTTTCGCCCTGCTAGGCATATCTGACGAAGGCTTGGATCCTATCCTCAGTCTCACGCAAGTGACCGGGAATCAAAACTCTCGGAAGCTGAAGCTCATCCGCGGCCTAGCAAACGGAATCGCCAATCGCGTCAACACACTCGATCCCAACTTCGACATCTACAGACATCCAACTCTGAAACCTGACTACAAGAAAGAACTGGTAGAGGTCTACCGGGATCTAACAAGATTCCTCATAAGGAAAAGCCCACGGATGCTGGATGTCCTTTCACATGTGCAGCACACCGATGACCCATTCGAAAGCTCCTTCCCATCGTGGGTCCCGCGATGGTTCCAGCCTCGCTCCGTCTCCGTCCTTGGTGACTGTGGGTGCTTCAGTGCAGGACTGCGTGAAGGTCATGTCAGGTACTTCGCAGTCGTGCATGACAATCCACTGCGAGGAGCCCCAGTAGAGCCGGACTTATTACAGCTGGAGGGTTTTCGCGTTGACGAAGTTCGATCTGTCAGTGACGTTATGACCTTTGACCTCCACGACAGAGTACCAGTAGAGGCTATCTGGAAACAAATGTTTGACGTCTCGTTGTTTCCACGATCGAACCGGCTTTATCGTAATAAAGACCCGCTCGACGTGGCATTCTGCATGACACTGATAGCGAGTCCTCTCGGAGCAGTTCTGAGTGCAGTTGATCTCCTTGACATACCCAAAATGAACGATAATGCGGTTCCAGAATTCGTACGACAGGCCAAAGCCGACATTGCGGCATACTTGTTATCCACTACAAATTCAACATCCGGGGAGCGTCATTATCCAGACCAATACGCCACTCTAAAAAGGGAATCATCCGGAGGTGATGCAAAACGCTTTGCCAGGGGCGCCCGTTCATTTTCGCATAACCGCCGTTTCTACCTCACCCAAAGCGGATACATGGGTGTCGGTCCAATGATGATGCGCCCGGGAGACGAAATGTGCGTCCTCTTTGGCGGCAAGGTTCCGTTCATTCTTAGACCCATGGGTGACTTTCATGTTTTCGTTGGAGATACCTACGTGAACGACGACGATATCATGTGGGGTAAGGCGATTGAAGCGGTAAGAGTTGGGAGGAGTCACATGGCTGTCGATACGTTCAAGCTGCGTTGAGACGCTACTATACCCCCTCTATACTTATGCCTATAGCGGTGAGCGCAAGCTTACCTACGCGATACTCGAGGCTGCAACATTGCAGACATTGTCAACATTGTGTTCCTTAGTAAGGCCCTCACCGTTAACACCATGCTAATGCTTCTGAATGAGCTTGCAAATTTTCTTCAAATTACGCACTTGCGCGCCAGTTCTATAACTGATTAATAGCAGAACTTGTTGAAACTACGCAATCCTAGCCTCCTGCTACCTATATGGTGATGCTTCCATACCAACTTGGCAGTCCTCCAACGATGCTCATTTTCAACCATTCAATACACTCGTGGTGAAGCCTCTTTCTCAGAGAATCACCAATCAGGGCCAGACCACCGATTTGCAAAGGAGGCTTAGAGAGCTTCCTCTTGGGCCCGATGACTGCCGGGTTGGGAAATGACTGCCGTGTGAGAAGTGCCTGGCAGGGAGTAGAGATACGTAGATCTGGCTGTGGTAGTGTACATATTACCTTCGCTCTAAAGCTTCTTAATCAGACTATTATTCCACTACGCTCTCAAGCACTCCAGCGCCTCGATTACATTGTCGCCTAGAAAGTTCCTCTTCGGTGTGATGAGCTTCTTTGCACTGCTAAAGGCTCGCTCGAATTCGCAGGATGTTACTCGGGTTGGTCAACTAATAGGTACCTCGCTCCTCTAGCACCATGTCGTGGGTCAGAAGGGTCTTAGTTCCCATCGTACTGCTGAGATCATCGTTGAGGAGGTCCGGATCGATATTCATCGCATTTGAAGTCACAACTTTTGGTTAGAGACGAGGGAAAATCTGTCATGAGCGCGCAATTCCATTAATGAGCCACCTGACCCCGATCTATACCATCTACACCTTACCCTACACTACGTTTGGCCTAGATGTACGCACACCGGCCAGGCCGGCAAAATGGCCGTCCTGTTGGGATCACTGAACGGCGCGGCATTGCCTTTATTAGTCGCCTCGTACTATCGTCCTCGCACGATTTTCTAAACCCGAACTTCCGGGAGCTAGCGTGGAAGTTGACGAGGAAAGGAGTCGTCAGAGGCGCGGCGAGATGCAATGATGGTGAGGCATTTTCGATGTCTGCAGGGGAAGGAAGCGAGGCAGGCCGCTAAGAAAGCCATTTAAAACGCAGCAAGAGAAAGGAGGGGAGGGGCCTAGGCGCAGGACTAGGCAGCGACCAACCAGGTTAGCCAGGCCGTACGTCGACGCCTACATCAGAGTCCAACCATCGCTAAGGGAAATTCGGCTCGAGGAAGGGATGAATCTGTCAGCTGGAATAGGTATAGGACAGCCATGCGCCCTTGGGAGTTCTACCTTGGCGCTAGTGTCATTGTCGCCTACACCAACGATGGCCATCTCAGAGATGCCTACTGATGCCTGCGGTGATCTCAGTAAGTATATGGGTATCTGCTTCTAGCGTGTCATCTGCCTGCTACTGCCTGGACAGGTACTGTGCACATAAATCGTCTGCTACACCTAGGGACAGTAGGACAAGCAATTCAGCATCTTCTAGACCACCAGATTCTAATCGCAGGGCGAGCCTGCGATTAGTACACGTGACCTAAGTCTGACAGAATCAGAGCAGCGAGCCAGCTAGGAGGTGGGATCCCGAGCGGGGCCTGTGTGAGACCGACGACGTTACGCGGACTAAATTTAGGAGGCTAGGCAGCCTGGCCGGCTAAAGGGGGAGGGTATAGAGCGGTGGCAAGATAAAGTAGAGGGTAGAATGCAGTTGGGGGGAGAGAGAGCTTTATAGTCGCAAAGTGGCGAGGGGGGATGCCTTGGTCAGGCGGGCTAATGGAAGAGGCAGCGCACCAGCAACGAATTTACAGCACAACGCTCATTTCCGGGACAAGAGGTGTCCAAAATGGCACCTCTTGCACCGCGTAGACCGGCTGTTTCTTGGCTTGTGCAGTCGAATGCCACGAAATCTGCTGTCCTCCCCCACCCACCTTCTCTTTCACCACTTTTGCAGGCCCAAAATATTGCAAGCCCAAAATGGCTTCCCACGACTTACGCGCCCCGTCTTTCGAAGACGGCTGCCTGTGCAACATATTGCATGGACCGCTTCAACTACAAATACGGACGGCCTTTCTACTTCCTGCTCGCCTCTTCCCTACTGCAGCACGCCAATCGGCCACACAACTTTCTCACACAACCTTCTCAATTATCTGAGCCCACCCAAGGATCATCTTCAACCTGCACGCCTCTGTTCCCATTTCCAGCTCGTTTCTCGGTTCTACATTGCCGTTCTCCCTCTTTGTCCTTTGTCCTCACCTCTACAAGCGGGCTGTCGTCGGCATAACTCCTCAAACGCCGCCCTCCCCTCTACTGTGCGGTTGCTCCCAACTCGTTCGATTAGGGGCGTCGATATGCTTGTCCACACCTGCCACTGTCCGGACAGTTGAGCATTATCGCCAGTACCGTCAGTAATTAGCGAGGAAAGGTGCCACAAAGAAACCCATGCCATTTCTACTAAGAACAACATCAAAGGAACCAAGTTACGCTGGAAGAAGTATGCATGGACAAGACTTCTGACAAACATGCAGACTCAGTGAACTGATGGACAATGACCCGTTATCTTTCCTCCAGCATGGCACAAAAGAGGAATTACCTTCATGCTTCTTCATCTGTCCCCTCATCCCGCCGGGGATACTTTAGACAAAGGCAAAAAGCCAAGATGGTAGATGCAACGAGGGGAATAGCAATAGCAAAAAACATCCAAAACTTGTCATTGCCTGGTGCAAAGTCCCCAGCCATACTGAGTAGACCGTAAGCGAGGCCCACTGGTGTGAAAAAGAGCAGCAGAAACTGGCCCAACTTAGTCAGCTTGTCGACGGATTTTCTCTCTTTCTCCGCACGGTCGTAGTTTTGGTATGCACGCTTGCTGTCTCGGATTCTGATATCCGTCATCTTAGTATCGAGTTGACGTTGTGTGTCTTCTGTCCATGCCCGAAGCTCGTGGAATAGGAAGATCCAATCGAGCCGGAGAAGTTGTTTATTGGTCCTTTCGCTGTATTGCCACCCATTGAAGCATGTCTCGTCTGATGGGGGAATGCTAAGCTGGAACAGATCCCTTCGTACCATGAGAGAGCATCTGTCAAGGACACTCCGTGACCATTCCAAGTCGGCCAATTTGTTTGAAACTTCGAGATCGGTGATAGATTCAAGCTCGAGACGATCTAGGCGCATCGAGTAAAAATCTCTTTGCAGAAGGGCAAGTGTCAGCATCCAGTTCGAAGAGCAATCTTCTGTAGAATAGTGGTGGCTATATCTATAGGGCCCAGGGTGTTCTGATCAGACCCCGACATAAAGAGTGATGCGTGTTGGAGCCTCCACAAGAAATCGTCAACGATAGAGCTATCTCGAAGCTCACGGTGCCGAGGTAAAACGTCGAGGAAATTTTTCCTCTCTGAGATCTTGGCGAAGTCGGTGTAGCCACCTCCATATGGTAGCCAGCTTTTCAATTCTGTATGACCTCTGTGGCCAAATCGGATTGGGTTTGGGAGGGACGGGTCCAGAAGAGCCACAGCTGGAAGACATAAGTGAACTTCTCAAAGACACGTTCAAGGGAGAAAACACACCATCAAAGAAGCCGTTGTGGTACTTCCGGCACCAAAAAGAGATAAATCGACTAACCAGACCCACACTATAATATTCCTTGCCCTGATCCTTATGTGGGCTGCGAATTATCATCCTCCGAAAAGGCATAGCAGGTATGAGATGAGTCTGTCCGAATTTTAGACATGCTCCAGGAAAGCGAATGGGTTCAAAATATCGGATTGTCCAGAAAAGTGCTGAATGCCTCACAGAAGGCAACATCATAGCATTTGTCTTGTCGGCGTAGTGCTCCCAAATCGTGTCTTGTATGTGTTCGTTGAAGAACTCCGGTTCGATATCCAGACTCGCTCCAAGCCGTTCTATTACCGTAGAGGACATACCTCTGAGGATGAATAGCCTCCTGGATCTTCCGTCGTTACCGACGGTAAAATCTGATTCCCTAGCAGGTCTGTGTCGTTCTGCTTGAAGCGCTTGAGAGAATTGGACGAGAATGCACGATGCATCATCGAAGTCTTTGTGCGGTAATTCATCTTTCAGGAACTTGAGGTTGGCGTATCCAGTCTCAGCCAGAACACCGACGAACTCGTCGTATTCCCCTGATCGTAAAGGTTGAGCCATAGGTGTAAAATTTGGTAGTCTAATCTAGGAAGTCGAAAAGGTAGTAGAGATTCACATTGCCGACATCTCAGTTGTTCAGCTGAATAGAAGGATAAAGTGAGTGGTAAATCGTTTCCTCACGAGTTGTGAGAAGTTTTTTTTGCGGTCGGATGATGCATGCCGTGATACTCCTGTACAGGCCTAAATAACTGTACAAGTGGTGTGACACAGGGGGGTTAGTGCGTAGGGGTTTAGCCAATAAATGCGCGGATCGTTCGACGCTGCTTTTACTCCGTACCTTCCTAACCAAATACCACCACTGCATTCTCCCAGGTCATAAAAGCGACATTGAGCAAGTGCACGGCTCATGTACAATTACTTACAGGAGTATTCACCACCTGCACCACCTGTTGTTGCTAAGCTAGTTAGAGGAACTCCGTAGCTCTCCTCCGTACCGGAGACCCCTCGAAACATCTGACAATGACATTGTGAGTTCAAAACACGAACATATTAGTTCGTTCGTGACTAGCTGATCCTCGGTAGCTAGAAAGTTGATAGGACTGGCAAAACAGATCCATAGCGAGACCGATTACGTAGTAGAGCTTCATGAGTTCCTCGTCCTTAGGCGCTCTCAGCCCCTCACGAGCTCCCATCCTCACGGCCTCCGCCCCTGCTGATAAGCTTCACCGTTCTTTGATCTTCTCTTCCTCCGTGATTTGCACATTTGGCGAATTTCTCAGATTTCTAGAACCGCAAGTCCTGAGAAATCATTTTAATCCGTCGCGGTTTCTCAGCTGAACCTCCTCGCGGCGTTGGCCAGGCCGGACGCGAAAGTTCGAGACCAGGAATCCGAGGCCACAAGGCGCGCTGGGGCTCGGCCAGACCGTGACGCGGCCACGATAAGGTATTTTCTTCATTTGCCCGGTCGCACTCTCAGCCGGCCGAGACCTCACGCCATCCTCCTGACTCTCTCCAGAGTCCCTCCACTAGCCAATTAGAAATGTTCAGGGAGCTCTCCACTCAATCTGGACGGAAAATTACTGGCGCAGTCTCAAGTCGTGCTGCCTGTTCTCCAACCGCAGCTGTGCCCCTTCCGAGTGAGACAGAAGCTAACGGCGCAGCATTTCCTTCATCGGTCGCTTCGTATTGTCGTCCCTCGCCCGATTTTCCAAAGTCCGAGCTTTTGGGGAGCTAGCGTGGAGGTCGATGAGGAAAGGAGTCGCCAGAGGCGCGGCGAGTGGCCGTGATGGTGAGATATTTTCGATGCCTGCAGGAGAAGAAAGCGAGGCAGACCGCTCAGAAGGCCGTTCAAAAAGGCAGAAGGAAAAAGAGAGAGAGAGAGGCGGGGGGGGAGGAGAAGGGGCTGGGTGCAGGATTAGGCTGCGACCGACCAGGTTGGCCAGGTCGCGCGTCGACGCCCACATCGGAGTCCGACCATCGTCGAGGGAAATTCGGCTCGAGGAAGGGACAAATCAGAGCAGCGAGCCAGCTAGGAGGTGGGATCGCGAGCGGGGACCATGTGAGACCGACGACGTCACGCGGGCTGAATTCAAGAGGCTGAGCGGCCCGACGGTCAGGGGGGAGGGCAGAGAGCGGTGACAAAATAAAGTAGAGGGTAGAATGCAGTTGAGGGGAGAGGGAGCTTTATAGTCGCAAAGCGGCGGGCTAAACTGGAAGAGGCAGCGCACCAGCAACGAATTTACAGGGAAAGTTAGCCGATATCGGGAATCTGAAATTGCGGTCGAAATCGCTCTTCCGAAGCAATCCGGGACTATACCAAAGAAGATAATAGCTGAATGCCAAGACCTAAGCAACAGCCTTTCTGCCTTGTTCCACTCTCCAAAGATCACCAACTTTGGCGCGGGCGACTCTCTTCCTCCGGCGACCATGGGACGTCGGAGACGCACGTCGAGCAATCTCGGGGGAGACCCAAGGGGGGATACTAGTGCTCCCGCATTGTCTACACTGAACTCGAAAAATAGAGCAGTTGCGGTAATGGAAATATATGAGCAGGAGTCCGGTCAAACAACTTGCTGACATCTTTGCAGACCTCGGACAAATCTGCAAAACATCACTCAAAACGAAGGAAGGACCGCTCGCTGTTGCAAAAATGGAAACAAAGTTCCCTTACACACACATGGCTAAACCCACTCATCATCATGGTGGCCGTGCTGGTCGGATACTTTGTGAGCCCGGGCGAACATAATCCTCTTCACCCCCTCATATTCCTCTCGTATCCGCTCGGCCCAGATCGTCCTGGGGGACCCATCATGTATGGGAAAGGAAAACTCGATCTCGTCTTCGTTTCTTATTACACCGTCGTCCTCAGCTTCACGAGAGAGTTTATTATGCAGCGAATACTCCGACCAATTGCCATCAAGGCCGGGCTCAAGAACATGGCGAAGCAATACAGATTCATGGAACAGGCATACACTGCGATTTACATGGCAATCTTCGGCGCGTTTGGAATGTATGTGATGTCTCAAGGCCCGCTGTGGTACTTTAATACACGCGCCATGTTCGAGGGATTCCCCCATCGAAAGCATGAGGGTATCTTCAAGGCATACTACCTGCTCCAGACTAGTTATTGGAGCCAGCAAGCAATTGTGCTGCTGCTCCTGCTGGAGAAGCCGCGGAAAGATTTCAAAGAGCTGGTCTTTCACCATATTGTCACCCTGGCCCTGATTTTCTTGAGCTACCGTTTCCACTTCACCCACATGGGTATCGCGGTGTACATCACTCATGATATCAGTGACTTCTTCCTAGCAGTATGTTTCAATTTCTCGCTCCGTTCATTCTCTGCTTGACTGACCCCGATGTCTAGACCTCCAAAACGCTGAACTACCTGGACTCGATCATCGTCGGACCATTTTATGGAATGTTTGTCTGTATTTGGATCTACCTTCGACACTACCTCAATTTGAGAATCCTTTGGGCAATCTTGACCGAGTTCCGTACCGTGGGCCCATTTGAATTGAACTGGGAAACTCAACAGTACAAGTGCTGGATCTCTCAGTACATCACCTTCGCTCTGCTTGCTTGTCTCCAAGCCGTCAATGTGTTCTGGCTGTTCTTGTTGCTGCGAATCTTGAAGAATTACCTGCTCAACAGCGTCAAGGAGGACGAGCGCAGTGACAACGAAGAAGAAGAAGATGATGAGAAAGAAGACCATGGAGAGAACAAAGGAGAGAGCAAAGCAAAGGAATAGCTAGAGAAAGACACGGTGGTGGGGTAGACTTGTGTGGCCCTATGGCCAAGCTTCCTGCAGTATGATGGATTGAATATGGTCGTACATAGTCCGAGATCATGGACGTGCATCTACTCATTGTGGCTCTTGCTGTGATTGACCAAGCCCAACAGGGTCAAACGTCAATCGAAAGGAAATCCGGTCTGGCTAAATGTACTGTCCAATATTAGTGAGACATCTCCGAACTGGCGTGTTTTTAAGACTAAGTGCTGGCTGATAGGATTAATGAAGCTACTCGGTTCTTGCTCTAATCTTCGTCATAGCCATCCTTATCACCATGGTATTGGTCGCCGTGACATTCTCAATTGACTATCGTATGTCCATACACTGAATCATGATTCATCACGCCCTCGCTTGTTGCAAACGTTCTGCGAGCCTTCGGTATCTGCCCCCAGTGGAATGCGCGTGGCCGCGTGGGCGATGCTCTGCTTCAAGCTGTCTTCTGAGCTTTCCGTCCAGCCAGAAGACAGCGTTGTATCGCCCGTGATTCCGTCGTGCATATTCAGGCGCCAATTGTGCTTTGCCCATGCCACCTAATCCACTCAGCACGAATATTTGACGTCGACGGGATCGTCGCCTAGGAAGGAAGACCTAACCAAGTTCAGCCATGTCAGCTGGATGGTCCGCAAACTTGTCGAGGACAGGTACTCCTCTGAGGCTGAATGGGATGTGATACTTCAGCGAACCTAACATTGCTTCCCGACACCTCCTGCGATATGACACTTTTCACCCCAATACTACTGACCACGTATACTTTGTATGTTGAGTCCGCCGAGCTTTTCATCAATGTGTCTTCATGAAGCCCCCCCTCTTTCTCAACACCTCTTTGACGGCTTGTTCTGACTTATTCGAATCGAACCGCACCTGAATCTTGCCTTTGATCGTCACTCGATGTACCTTCTTTCTGGAAGATCTGGTCGGAGAGGGAGAGGTAGGATTCGATGCATTCGTCGATCGTGATGGCAATTAGCCTGTGAGGCTAGCGATCATGCCGCACTCATTCTCTGCGGACGAACCGACCAGTACTGGTGCCATCGATCATGTCGAAATATTGGTAGGGCTTGGGTGGGCGTTCTGGATTGATGGTCTGCATGAGCTGTCCAAGGATCGTCAGCGACGACAAACCACGAATACTGCCGCCATCGAGGGCAAGAAGTCGCAGTTCTTTGCCAGGCATGACCAATTGTTGACAATTCGTCAAACAATTTCCGCCGTCTTTTCTGTCCGTAAGCGAGCGAGATATCAGATGGCTAGACCTTTGGAGTGAACAGTCATTTCATAGGTGCAGATCAGCTACATGACTTTGCATTTGCAGGTCGTCAGGCCGAATCCACGATTCCAGCTGAGACTGAGGGGCCACCAAGGGTGCGCCGGACCGCCGATCGCAGGGCAGCCAGAGCTAAGCTTTCGTAGACGTACTGCCGCATCATTGGTGGATCGAGAACTAGCGACGCGTGCCACGAGCACTTCGTATTCAAATACTGTAGAGCATAGAGCATCTCGTCAATGCCTCCCACGCAGCCGCTTGGATCATACCAAGCCGCGATAAGACCATGCTGAGCTATTGTACTGTACAGTATATGCCTACAAGGCTGCATTGATATTTGCGAGGTATCATATGGTCGAATTGGGATTCCAACGTTGGTGGACTTTATGTGCTCGTAGAAAGCGCGTGGGTAAATATGTGGGGGCTTCGGCTGCTTTTCTTGACCATGCCTTAGGGCATTTCGTTCTTTGTCCAGGTCTACTCGGGAGCTTAACGTATGTAACTGTTTGCAACCTTGTCTGTAGTACTTAGGCATGATTGGTGAGTTGAGGTGACCAGGCTTGACTCAATCTGGCGAGATATGGATCCAGGGTTTCTTCACTCCAAGACAAAGAATCTTGTGGAATGTCTTTTGGGGGGGAAAGCCGGTGTGGCAAGTCTCTGTACAACTTTCAGTAATGGTGCGCAAAAAGAATCATGGAGGCATAGCCTGGGCTCGGCAACTGCCGGTGGCAGTGCAGAGAAGCCAAATGCACTCGCCACTCTAGGGTTGGTTGCGTTGGGCTTCTTATCGATGAGGAGGGTGGCAGCGAAATTGCGCTATTTTCACCACCCGCTCACGTCAGTGGTTGAGGGAAAAGCGTGCAGAAGTAGGCATGCAGGGTGACCGCCACGATGCCTTTCGCCAGAACAAGCTTTGTGCGGGATATGTCTTGGCTTAGCTTCCGATAACCATCGCTTCGATGAGGCTTAAGAAAGGAACGCAACACCCTGCAGATCCCGCCAATCGAATCACCAACATAATCAGCACGTTGCTGCTGACTCACCTGACCGAGCACCTACACTGACACGAGCATATGCCTCCAACAGCTGCAGAACGGCCCAAAGGGCTTGGTTGACTCGAGCGAAAAATGCCTCATTGCTGCGTAGTCTTGCCGAGCCCTTTGGTCCCGAGCCAACGACAGCACGTCGGACCGTCACTGAAGCGATCCAAAATACGGATTTGATTGCTTTTCTGTGACCGCTACTTCTGGCAAGGCTACTAATTCGACCTAGAAGACTAGGGGTGACATTCCAAGCCACGATACCGTGAGACCTAGACACGATTTCATTGGCGGCGGCGAAATGGATCAGGCAGGAACGCGAAAACAGCTCGTCATTCTAGTGTGAAAGTCAATGCAAGTATATCGGAGCCTTAGAATGTCTGTGTCACTGCATGTCACTTGCTCAGCCAGGCTTTTCTTCCCCACTAAATAATATCGCCTCATGTCCCAACCCTTCTCAAAAGCTCATCTCGTTCCATCTCTCTCACATGAGGAATTAGGTGTTTTGCAAACGCACTTCATCAACTATATCGAAACCCGACTGTGCTTTGGTTGCTCAAAAGCTAGAGTTCAGCTGCATTTTGCTAGCTGATATATTAGCCACTTTACGGTACTTGTTACGAGCGCCGCTCGTAACATACAATTCTGGCGGCGAGGACCTTTCAACAGCCAGCGGGTAGCAGCATACCCGCTGGAGAGCTACTACAGCCAACACGACCACCGTAATTTGCAGAAGTATGAACGCTACTCTACCTTGATGAAGGAACAACAAACCTACATGGAACCTTGACTACCCATCTGTCGTCCTTGCGGAGAATGAGGAAGTGCCGGGGCTAGATTGTTGTCTTGCAGGAACGCAAGTAGACTCAAACACCCAAATTGATCAGGTGGGCCCACTTTACAACAACGTCCATGATGTTCAATCTTCTGATATACGTGTTCTAGAACTATTATCATACCAATATTCCATATTGCCCTCCGCCATGGTGGGCTTCTCTACCAAATCCTGGGCATTGCCCAGTTCTATCTTGTCTAGATCCAAAAGAGTGAGCCATGCCACTGATACGGAGCTTGGCCTAAGTACGCTTTCTCCAGCGGATTCCGGGAGAGGCCTCGTTGTAAATGACTGGCGCGAGAGTCCAGTTTTGCGCTCGGCTTCTTGTGAAACTGTCCTGCAGGCGTATGCTTCCATGTCACCCGAAGCGGCGCTTCATCGTCTGCAAGTAACCGATGCTGGATTAACCACGGGAGAAGCATCCTCGCGTCTCGCCGAGAAGGGCGCTAATTTGCTATCGGTCAAGAAACCGCCGTCTTGGTGGCAACTACTCTTGTCAATCATTCCGAATCCCTTCAATATCCTCCTCGGCTTGCTTGCCATTATTTCTGTCGCTACCCCTCCACCAGCTTGGAGCACCTTCATCCTCCTGATCATCATGATCTTGATTTCCTGCGCTGTTCGTTTTTGGCAGGAGTATCGAAGCACTGTCGCTGCCATCAGACTTCAAGCAAAAGTATCAACGGACGTGCGCGTTCGAAGACGTATCGACGGCCTCAAAAGTGAAGAAGTTGTGGTGGATGAGAAGATTCTTGTTCCCGGAGACATCTTAATGGTGGATCCGGGTGATGCGGTGCCTGCTGACTGCCTTATTCTAGAGGCATCGAGCCTGCAAGTTAGCCAATCAAGGTTCGCTCACCGAATGTTTGTCACAATTTTCCCGCTAACTCAAATGTAGCCTTACAGGCGAGAGCGAGTCAGTACGAAAGACGGCCGATTCGCATGGCATGAAGCAAAGTGCCGTCTTCGAGCTAGGGAACATCATTTTTATGGGAACGAGCGTCGTTTCTGGAAGCGGTGTGGCTCTTGTCCTAAGGACAGGCGATGGTAAGCGAATTTTGAAGAGGGCTGATCATGACTAACAACAACCATAGATGCATTCATCGCTACTATCATCAAACAGCTCAACAGTAAAAGGCCATTGAACTCATTTCAGCGAGGCATCCGAAATGTGGCCTACATGATGATCGTCTTCATGCTAGTGCTGGTCCCCATTGTAAGTATTGCCGCGCTCCCATTTCGAACAACTTCCTGACTTTGGCAGGTTTTGGTGATCAGTGGCAAGGTCACTGGAAACTGGGGACAAGCCGCCCTCTTCAGCGTATCGGTGGCCGTGGGTCTCGTTCCGGAGATGCTGCCTGCCATTGTCAATGCAAACCTGGCTAGAGGTGCCTTTGCTCTCGCCAAGAAAAAGGCGATTGTCAAGCGTTTGGACTCGATCCAAAACCTTGGCGGGATGACAGTGCTATGTAGTGATAAGGTAAAATTGTTCCGCTATATCAAAATCCAGGAGTAACTGACTTTCACAGACTGGAACATTGACAAAGGACGAGATCGCTCTTTGCCATCATGTGGACGCTCTCGGCAATGAGAAGCGTGAGGTTTTCCGCCTTGGCTATGTTAACGCCGTCAACCAGAGTGGAAAGAAGAACAGCATCGACTCTGCCATTGTCAATCACATATCAACGGAAGAAAAAGACACCAATTTCGGCCAGGTATTGGGTGAAATCCCATTCAATTTTGAGGCTCGGCGGTCTAGCTGTATCGTTAAGACTCCATCCGGACGGTTGTCGCTTATATGCAAGGGTGCTTTTGAGGAAGTCTCGTCTCTGTGCTGTAATATCCGGCTTGAGAACGAAATCGTTGCCTTGAATTCGACGCTTCGCGATGAATTCACTCAAAGGGTTGCCGCTTTCAACAGCGACGGCTATCGGGTTATTGTCGTTGCAACGAGACATGTTTTGGATCACGAGCTAGTCAGAGACGACTATCGAGGCCTTGACCGGAATATGACGGTGGAAGGTCTTCTCACATTCCTGGACCCCCCCAAAGACGACGCGAAGGCTTCGATCCAGCGTCTACAAGAACTTGGCGTTGATGTAAGAGTCCTTACAGGAGACAACCTAGGTGTTGCGTTGAAGGTCTGCCGAACGCTTGAGCTGGTGCAGGAAGTTGCCGAGGAAGGAATGCAGACTATTACTGGACCTGACCTCGCAAACCTGGAAGGCACGGAGGAATTCGACAACATGGTCAAGCACTGCAAGATCTTTGCTAAGCTGACACCTACCCAAAAGGGCCAGGTCATCACAAGCTTGAAGGGCATGGGTGAAGTCGTTGGGATGCTAGGCGATGGCATTAACGACTGCGTCGCGCTACGCTTTGCTGATGCTGGGATTTCCGTCGATTCAGGAATGAACGTCGCCAAAGATTGTGCGGATGTCATCCTTACACAAAAGGAGCTTTCCATTATTGTCGATTGCGTTGTTACCGGGAGGATTACTCATGGAAACACGTACGTACAGCCCCGGCCCTTCTTCTCTTATCCTAGATTGCTCCTGCATGACACCAGACTGACATCAAGCAGCATCAAGTACATCAAAATGGTCGCGTCTTCCAACTTCGGCAATGTCTTCAGCATCCTTATCGCGTCGTGCTGGCTACCATTCAGCCCCATGAGCTCCTTACAGATCCTCATACAAAACCTGTTGTATGACATCTCCCAGATCGCAATCCCTTGGGACCGCATGGATCCAGAATACCTCGCCGTGCCGCCGCGCTGGGACATCAAAGATCTCTTCCGCTTCATCGTCGTTTTTGGTCCTACATCCTCCACCATTGACATGTGCACCTTCTGCCTTGGCTGGTTCTACTATGGTATCCGTTCCGCTCACGACATACACAATGTCAAACTCTTTCATACGCACTGGTTCCTCGAGGGTCTGCTCACCCAGACCACAATAGTGCATTTGCTACGCACGGCAAAGATTCCAGGTCTCCAGAGCAGAGCAGCGCCGGTTTTGGTATTCTCTACGGTATCTATCATGATAGTGGGCTTCTTGCTCCCGTACATCCCCCCGCTGGCTGGTGCGTTACAGATGGTTAGGCCAAAGACAAGCTTCATCGGGTTCTTGGCAGCGGAATTGCTGGTCTACTGCTTGGAGGTGCAGGGGGCCAAGATGCTGTATGTGAGGTGCTTCCGAAAATGGTTGTGAAGAGGCGTGTGTGTATGTGTGTGTGTGTGGCGGAAGATGGAGTCTATACGTCACGGGCGTGGGTGCAAAGGGGAGGGCGCGGTGGCCGGGGCCCAAAAAGCATCGCCCAAGCTAGGTGGTCGACATTCGTTAATTTTCCTCAGATTTTGATGCGCTGAATTTTGTCACTTTTTTTGTCCTTTGTTCCGCATTAGTTAGTCTGTCACATCAGGCGAACGCCGTTGGCCTATCTCCTGAATTGTTTTGTTTTGCCGGTCTAGCCGGTCTTGCTAATTGTTTGTTTCACCTTCCTGAAACTCCGCACTCGGGAATGCCTCCAATGGGACAGACTTCATTCATTTCCCGGTGCGAACGTGCGCTACGGTGTAGATGTTTTGCTTAATTCGTCAATGAGGGTTTCCCAAATCGAAAACATCCTCCAGGGAGAAGCTATCCAATGCGGAATCGTGCTGGTATGGCAAGCACTACACGACTTACAATGTCATTATGCCTCGCGGGGGGTACTGAAGATAAAGCATAACTGTCTGTTCCCCTCGCATCACCCTCCACCTGGCCACTCTCATCACCTAATCGCTCGTTATTCTTGTCGCTCTTCTTCACTTTCTTTCAATTTCCACCTGTTATGAAGTTCCCATTTTCTTCCCTTGCTGTTTGGCTCTTTCATCCCAACATGCGGCCGCTTTCCCTGTAATGCTCTCTGAAGCAATGATCCACATACGGCCCACGAACGAAAAGCAGGCTCGCTCCAGTGCCGTCGAAGGCGGTTGTCCTGGGACCACAATCCCTCCTCATGCTCAAATGCTTGGAAAGTGTTGTTGACGACTTTTGCCTGTGAGGATCTGGTGAAATTCGGTATTCAAGATGTGTTCGCTTAGCATCCTCGGATGGAGCGACAAAGACTGCATTAGGCTTAGTGACGAGAACCCTGTGATCTTCGGAGGGAGCGCATGGCTCTGCAGTGGGTTTGATTCGGATATGATACGAAATTCCTCGAGCATTCCAATTCCGTGTGCAAGAATCTGTTCAGTCTCTATATCGTCTGTCTCCAAGACCTCCGCGCCAATGTGTTTTCATCGGAGTATTTTATGGGTTGGTGGTGCTGGATGAAAGGGCTGCGACGAAGAGTTGGCCTGTCAGATACTTTCAGCAATGCTAGTTGACAATGGCTTGGTCGCATGAATTTCTGATGCGAATATCAACGATTGTAAAAACGGTCAAGTCTTGAATCCCATGACACCCAGAGTAGACGGACTCGGAGTGGGTATCAAAATGTTAATACGGTCGTCCGGCTCCTGTAGCAGATTGTCGTGACGCTCGCATAAGAAGCTCACCGACTCAGCAACCTCCATGGTTACAGCACAGATCTGCCCCATCTTGTAGTACTCATGCATTATTGGTGGCCCATAATGGCCTGGAAAGTGTTGGAAGGAAGGCTGAAGGTTGCACGGATGCCAAGGATCTGTGCGCCGCTATCGATAAGGATGATCCTTGTGCATATGCCCTATCTTTCCAACGCGTGGGTGGCCTGCTCAACAATCAACAATTTTAACCGTACTCTATCTCACGTGTCCTTGCCGCGTGACACTCTGGCCACTCTCTCTGATGCTCCTTGCCTCCTCCAAGTACTTCTTCAGACGTCAATCACCTTTCACTCTGCTCAGAATCTGCTCAAAACCATCTTTCAGCCCCTCCTGCCTCAACATGGACAGCCTTCGTGCCAAAATGTCGTATCTCACACCGTTCCAGAAGAAGCATAAGGTGACAGTTGTTGGCTCGGGGAACTGGTGAGAAAAATGCATAACATTACTGTAGTCAGCGCTGACTTGTCCAGGGGCTCTACCATTGCAAAAGTTGTTGCGGAAAACACTGCCTCTCATCCTGATCTGTTCGAAAGAGAGGTACAGATGTGGGTGTTCGAAGAGGAAGTAACGCTATCGAAAGGGTCCAAGCACTATGATGAATCCTCCGAGCTCTCCACAAAGCCTCAGAAACTCACGCACCTCATAAACCACTTTCACGAAAACATCAAGTACCTCCCAGGCATCCCCTTGCCACACAACATCATTGCGAACCCTTCGGTCACAGACTCAGTGAAAGACTCGACAATTCTGATCTTCAATTTGCCACATCAGTTCATTGAGGGTGTATGCGGACAATTGCGGGGACATATCCTGCCATATGCTCGGGGCATCTCGTGTATTAAAGGTGTCAACGTAAAAGAATCTTCAATAAGTTTGTTTTCGGAAACAATTGGGCGGGAGTTGGACATCTACTGCGGTGCTCTCTCGGGCGCTAATATCGCCAATGAGGTTGCTCAGGAGAAGTTCTCAGAGACGACGATTGCGTACGACCCACCACCAATGGACTCTCAGAATCCAACTCCAGCTACATCTGCAGGCCCAAGTCCAGTCTCCAGTCACGTTGACCTCACAAAACTAGCTCACAAAGAAGCTTCAGGTAAAAAGTCAAAGGCCAAGCTGAAGCCTATGCCACAAGAATACCCTGCAGTCGACGCTCATACCCTCAAATCCCTCTTTCATAGGCGGTACTTCCATGTTCGTGTGGTTTCGGACGTGGCAGGGGTGTCCCTTGGTGGCGCTTTGAAGAACATTGTTGCCTTAGCAGCCGGCTTTGTCGACGGTCTCAAGTGGGGTGACAATGCTAAGGCTGCGATCATGCGTGTCGGGCTTCTGGAGATGGTCGACTTTGGCAAGAAATTCTTCCCCAAGACCGTCTACACTGGCACCTTCACAGAAGAGTCGTGCGGCGTGGCAGATCTGATCACAACCTGCGCAGGAGGCCGGAATCATCGTTGCGCGAAGCTGAGCATAGAACGCAGAGTCAGTATCGAGGAGGTGGAAGCCAAGGAGCTGAATGGACAGAAATTGCAAGGAACTCTTACAACGAGGGAGGTCAACAAATTTTTGAAAAGCCAGGGCATGGAGGAAGAGTTCCCCTTGTTCACGGCTGTCTATAATATCCTTGAGGGAACGGCCAGCGTAAACGACCTGCCAGACTTGATCGAACCCAGCAGCAAATACAGGGTGATGGACAGCGAGGAGTAAGTGTATTTCTTCGCGTTTTGACTTATCGAGATACCCAACACGAAGACGCAGCCGTCAACCTACAGGGCATATAGCGTGGATCAAGGGATCTGTTTCAGGCCAGCAGCATTGAGAGTTGACCGCGTTATCTACTCCATCCTTTTATTCTTTCTGTACGAAGACCGTAACGCCACCGGTTGACTGAGACTAGGTAGGCCGGCCTCTGCCAAAATGCTTAATGTCGAATCTGCAGCCATGCAAAGCCGTGCTGCTCCGTCACCGCCCTCACTTCCCACCCTCTCTCCTGTGCCCCCAGACCAAACCACAGCCCTGCCTCTCCCTCTCAATACCTCCTCTTCCATCCCCAAAGCTAATCCCTCCTCGATCCTCCTCCCCGCTCACCCCCTCGCCTCATCCCGCTACCAGCGCCAAGCCCTTCTCCCTTCCATCTCCATCCGCGGCCAAACAGCCATCTCCGCCACCCGCGTCCTCATCATTGGCCTCGGCGGCCTCGGCTCTCCTGCATCCCTCTACCTCGCCGCACTAGGCGTGCACACACTCGGTCTCGTCGACGGCGATACTGTCGAACTCTCCAACCTCCACCGCCAAATTGTGCATAAAGAGTCCACTGTAGGGACAAGCAAAGTCCATAGCGCGATGAGCACGCTCAAAGAGCTGAACTCTGAGGTGAAGCTTGTAGCATTCGAGGAGCGATTCAGCACAGCGAACGCGAAGCGCATTGTAGATGAGTGGCGTGACGACGACGACGACGGGTACGGGCACGGGCACGAGGGAGGCCCTAGCAGCGACGGCGGCAGAAGAGAAGGAGGAGGAAGGGGATGGGATATCGTGCTCGACTGCACCGATAACCCGGCAACGCGTTATCTAATCAGCGATGTGTGCGTGCTAGCCGGGAAAGTGCTGGTGAGTGGGGCGGCGCAGCGGACGGAGGGCCAGCTAATGGTGCTGAATTATCCGGCCCGCCAGACTCCTCTCAAAGATGCTACTGGGACGGCTGGGACGGATAAGAGTGCGGATTTGAGGGAAGGGAGGGAGAAAGGGCCATGCTATCGCTGCATCTTCCCCGTCCCGCCGGCGCCGGAGACGGTGCAGAGCTGTGCCGAGGTGGGCGTGCTGGGGCCCGTGGTGGGTGTGATTGGGGTGTTGATGGCGATGGAGGTTGTCAAGATCGTCGTCGCTGTCGCAAGGGACGAGGACAGGAGGGCATGGAAGCCGAGTCTGCTGCTGTATAGTGGGCTGAACAAGGATGCGAGGGCGGTGTGGAGGAGTGTGGGGTTGAGGGGACGGAGGAAGGATTGTATTGCTTGTGGGGACGAAGAGGTGTTGAAGGCGAAGGGCAAGTGGGAGGACGGGAGGGTTACGTGGGAGGCGCTAGCGGAGGGGAGGGTGGATTATGAGGAATTTTGCGGCCGGGTCGAGGACGTCAGGGTGCTGAGGGAAGAGAATAGGGTGCCTGCGGCGCAGTTCCTGGAGTCGATGGAGAGGGAGGAAACGCGGGACTGGCTGATGGGGAAGGACAAAGAGAGGCCGCTGGTGGTGGATGTCAGGGAGGAGGCGGAGTTTGCGCTCGGCGCTAAGGTCAGGGGGAGCATTAATGTGCCCATTTCGAGGATTCTGCGGCATGGCGGTCAAGGGGCGATCGAGGACGATGGGGGGATTGAGCAGTTGCTGGGTCCAGGGGAGTTGACGAATAAGCACCCGCTCTATTTTTTGTGTCAGAGGGGCAATGATTCGCAGATTGCGGCGCAGCAGTTTTTGGGCCGCGTTGGGCGGAACCGGTGGGTTGGTGATGTCAAGGACGGACTTCAGGCGCTGGAGAGACAGGTCTATGGGTAAGGGGGAGGCTTTAGCGATTGGATTCGATGAGAGCAATACCAAGCTGTTGCATTATGATGTATCGGCTTGTAGCTGCTTAACAGGGAGCTTGCAGTGATTGAGCTCTATTTGCTTTCTTTCAACACTAATCCAGTTTGCTCGCCTGGTCTCCAACTCTCTTGGCCTTTTCCGAATTTCCTTCTCTCGTAAAGCGTCATCCTCTCCTAGCTTCGTTGCCTGCCGAAACGGAAATGGTCAGCATATCCAGTCAGTAAGCTGCGCAATGAGTTTCAGAGTCTTGAAAGATATTTTAGTCTCGTTCAGTTGGGGAAAGAAAGTTTTTCGCATAGACCAGAGGTCTCAAACAGTAAAAAATGGAATCAGCATTCAAAGGATATCATCATCCGAGCGCGAAAGATTTGCGTAGGGTGAGACGGAGGAACATACCGACAAGCCCACGAAATAGCTAGATCCTTAGGGCGAGCATGGTGCCAGAGGCATTTTTGGCTGGCACACTGAAGGCCACTGAATTTGGGAACATTCGCGTAGTCCCGACAGTTTGCCACAATCCAAGAATTTGGTCCTGCCAAGCCCGCCAAGCAAGGATCTAGGATGACACGGGTGGTCGGAGATGAAACGTGCTTGCTTCGAGCCTGCTGAATATAGATTGGATATCGGGTTGTCGCTCAAGTCAGCAGTTAATACTCTGAAGAGGATGTCTCTAGGCGATAAAGCGGCTTTCTGAATCTGTTGTGTCCTTGTATCTTCGAGCCACGATTTTGTTTCCGTCGAAAAGGCTGTCAAGAGAGGGGCCGACTAAGCGTGAAGGAGCTGACATGAAATCGCCGTTATTACGAGGTGTTGTAGATCGATCCAAAATAGCCCCTCGAAAGGTTGACGCGTCATTAGTCACCGACTGGACAAGCTGTTTGACCTCGCCTATAGGTGGTGCTTGTTCTTGCTTGCGGTTGACGAGAATGAGGCACCATTGTCGACATCTCTTTGACACAGGGGCTCGCACCTCATCGAAGGGCCAAGTCGATCTAGCCAAGGGTATGATAACCGGTGATGAAGTAGCCGCAAATGAACTGGCGTTGCTCATTTAGGCTTAGAGACTACGAGAGAGCGCAAGGCAGTTTTCAAGGCTGACAAAAGCTTCGGCCATGGTAAGTAAAGTTGAGCGGGGTTTTCTGACAGTTTTGCTTGACAAGTTAGTAAACGTTATTTCGTGCAGAAGCTAGGGTGGCCAGATAATGAACTGCGCCTGTGTTTGCTCGCCAGCATTCCGCATGATGAGAGACGGATCGAGCGCATTCCAACGCACTTTAGCAGCTTGTTCCCAAGTATACAACACGAGGTATACAAGAATGGGTTCGCTACCTGAACGTTCATTTGGCACTCAATGAGGTTCCTGGCATCACCTAGAAAGAGTAGCAGCAATCACCAATGATGACGTCGAGGATTGCTCTCCGTGTGTAACAGCACGGAGCAACTTCTGGTCCCATTGTCCAGGCGTAAGATCCGTGCCACCCCGCAGCAAAACACCTGCGACCTCTTGTCGGCATGTCTACCGTAACGGGCTGAAGTTCTGGGGAAATCTACCAATCAAAGTTTGCAAGTATGAAACTGCAGCACATGGTCAAGAACAGCAGTGTCCTTGGCTTTCAGCTGGCACGATCATGAACTCGGACTGATTTCTCAGTATGCAACCTGGGTGGGCGTAGAGGCAACATGAAAGTCCGTTCATGCAGCCGTCATTATGGGAGTGCTTGCAAGTTTGAAGATGGCAGGCATTTCAGAATGCGAGACGAGGAGGCCACGTGTGCTGTAAGGCCATGTCAAAAAAATGCACTTTGCTGTCACGACCCCATGTGTCGCAAAATACGCCAGACAATCAAATGAGAAACGCGGAAGACAGGGTTTCTGGTGCAGGTGGGGGTAAAAGAGAAGAAAAGAAATTGAAGCTCAGACTGAAAATTACGGCCCGATAGGCGAACTACGTGTGAAATAGGAATAGCGTTGGCTGGCAGATTGTTGAAGGATCGTTGAGGCTTGCGTCTCTCGACTACCCGAATTGGGCTCCTAATCCTGGTACCTCATGGGGAACGTCGCGACCCTCGTTTCATCCTCCCGATGGATTCCTCGCCGCTATATATGCTATTGCAGCACGATGTCGCTGTTCCTTCTGGTGGATTTCCGCATAGGGCCATTGATTTCGTGGTGTTCTTGTGCTCCTCTCGCGCCCTTGTTCAGTAGGCTGTATTCCTTCTATATTCCTCCTATACGCCCTTCTGTATTCCCTCTATATTCATATGCGACCCCTTGATTTGCTGATCTCCCATCTTGAATTCATATGGAGCGACGGCACTTTCAACTATGACTACTTGCTACCGTGAGCTAAGCGACACCCTCTTCAACGTCAGCAACACCGACGTCCCATGCAGCGGGTCGAACCCAACAGGATGTTGCGCCTACGGTGACTTTTGCATGTCCAACGGAATCTGCCACTATACGCAACCAAACACCGCTGGGAGTGGATATTACTTGCAATCATGCACAGACTCGACCTTCCATAGCGCAATTGGCGTGGAGACATTTCATTGCAGTAAGGGCAGACAAACCTCGTGCTGATGACCAAACTCACGTTGATTCACATAGCTACCCTCGATTATCCAGACATCGTGTACAACGCAACAACAGGTCTTTGGGCTTGCTGTAGCAGCAACCCCACCACCGGCGTTCAGTGCTCCATCGCGACCAACGAGACTTGGGCAGCCCCAGCGCCTGCAGCTCTGGCAACCTTAACATCGATCGAACAGAAGCTGGCAACAAGTACAAACGTCTTGCCGGTATCTTCACCAGCCTCTTCCTTGGCTTCTACGATCTCTCCAACCACGCCCACCACTACCACCACACCGTTAGTACTTCTCGCAAGTACACCCTCACCCTCTCTGTCAAAATCACCTGCCGTCACCTCCACGTCAGGGACATCCAGCATTTCCATGACCATATATTCAGCTTCCGTATCGTCCAACCCTGCCGCAGCAGTCTCCACCTCCACCTCTACCTCTACCTCTACCTCTACCCCCTCCGACTCCGCCTCCACCGCCTCCACCTACAAGACCCACCTCTCTCCCGCCGCCTCCGCCGGAATCGGCGTCGGCGTCGTCTTCGGCCTCATTGCCCTAGTCGCCCTAACCTACCTCGCCCTCCTCACTCTTCGCAAGCGCAAAAGAAAACGCCAAAGTAGTGCCGGCACGCTATTCGGCGGCCCCGACCCAAACTCCGACAACCACCCCAGAGACCACGCATTCCTCAGCAATAAACCCGGACTTGGCACAACAACAGAAGCCGGCTTGTTGAACTATGGCGGCTACCGCCCGCAACGCTTCACAGGGGAGCCGCAGTTTCAGCAGGAAATATCGGGGGTGCCGGTGCGGTACGAGGCGACGGACCATCAGAGATATGGAATGGGGATTGGGCGTGGGCTACGCTAGAGAGAGGTGGGAAGGGAAAAAAGGATACCGCTATATTTCAATGGGACATGAAACTTGGGCGGGAGTGTAGGCAATGGGATGAAATGACGCATTACGCTTTATGTTGTTTTTCGAGATGACTTGTCTTCACACCAAGGGCCTCCGGATCCAAAGAACGGCGCATGTGACTGGTCTGTGTCTCCAACACCTGTAAATGCGGAATAGAGACAGAGTGGAGGCCTGATCCATGCAACGTCACATCGCTCTAAATGGACCATGTACCTGCAGCGGATCGTTCCGGGCACGTTTATGAAAGATGTCCAGCATTTGCTATCTATGAGCTTACACATAACACATCCTTCTGTTAGGTCCACGAAATCCATACATCATATCTCGTACACTTCATGTCTCCAAGTGTCTTTCATTGCACATTGCTTAAAGGTGAAATCGTCAACAGCAGGCATATCTCACCGCCATCAAAATCATAGATTCAAATCATCGATCCGTCGACTCGGGTAGTGAGCAAGTCATTCCGGCAAATGCGGCCATCACGGCTTCATCGGGGAGTCTATTCTGGGAGGACTCCTCGACTTCTTCGAGTGCGGACTTGCGCTTCTCCTATCAGTCACATCGTCAGCATTCGCAAATCTTCCCTTACACTTCAAGCTCAGACCCCCCCTCCACGTCCTTGTCCTCGCCGAATGTGAAGACTTACGATCTTCTCTTCTCCCCCTCTCTCCTAAAGTCTTCAATAATCCTCATCATCTCTTTCCTCCCCTCCCTCGCATCCACCTTCTTCCCACCCAGACTCATACTGACTTTCTCATCCGCACGGACCTGCAACAACCTCTTCATCAACAAATGTCGCATATTCAGACACACAAAAACCCCACAGTCTGATCCATTCTCTTGCTCCGGGCTATCAGCCAGGTTGATGAAGTTTAATGGTCTGTTCAGCAGGGCAGCGAGCTTTTGAGTGCAATATCGCGCTTCGGGAGTGTTTCCCGGCGGCAGGGAGTCGTAGTGGAAGGAGACTCCATCAATGACGGAGACAAGAAGGAGCGACCAATGTGTGCCCCCCTCCGGTCTTTCAGCATCATGATTATCTGTTATAGGGAGGAAGATGTGTGTTGTTTTGGAAAAGTCGGGAAGCGCGTCCTATGGAGAGTGTAGCAGAGATTAGCAGCTATTTGTGGAGCAGAAAAGGTAAAAGTTGTACCTTTATTGTTCTGGGGTCGGGCGTCTGCATCAACATAAAGCACATGGAGGGCCGGAGGAGCACGATATGTGAGTGCTTGTAGGTAGAGAGGAAGTCATGTTCGAGATATCTGCAGCTCAGTTATGGTCAGGGCTATTCTTCTTTGAAGCTCCATCTAGTGTAGGCAGCTCGTTGCATTGGAAAGGGAACGCACTCTTCCCAGAAGGCGATGATCTGCTCAACATCAGTTATGGGGTTCCTGCAGAAACGTTTGGGCCCACCTGACATTGTCTGTGAGCCAGCCATTTTTCAATACATTGATGTCTTCTTTTGTTACTGGCATTGTTTTAGCCTTCCTGGATAGTATCTGGGGCATATGTTTGGACGGGACGACGTACATCGAACATCGTAGTCTAGATCCCCTCTTGTCAGTCAAAGTGCTCTAAACCATTGGCGAACAGCCAGTTGCCTCAGTTTCAACTTACAGCTCAGGTACGCATCCTCTGGCGCCAGCTGTTCAAACTTGAGGTCAGCCAGAAGTCCAGATTGGTGGACATGGATGTGCACAGGCAACCTCCCAGAGCCGGCAGGCTAAATTTCGTAGAAGTGCTAGGTATTGGAGGGGGAAGGTCTTACAAAGTGTCGGCTCACTCGACCTCCAAACGGATGAATATCTGGCATCTCACGCACGGCAGGTGAGGAAGGTGCGCAGCAGGCGTTAAATATGGGCGGGTGGGCGGCGGAGAAGCCTTTTCCAGGGACGATATGTTAGATCGGTCTAAAGGCACTTTTCGGGGCCACCAAATTGCTGGAGAGAGACGGTTCCTTTTTTTGGTGCTCAATCTGAAAGGCCTAGTGCCTAAGCTACATCAATGTAGTAGGCCCTATGATGCCACTTCAGCGCCGCGCATTCTAGGCTGGCAATGTTGACGCTTCGTCATAAGTACACTCCTGCCAAGGCGTCTGAAGTGACTGCCTACGGCTGCGTGCTAATAAGCTTGATCTGTCAGTGATTGGAAGGGTATGGGTAAAAGCAAATATTCAGATTTACTGATGTCAACCTCCTCACATTCTCCCATTCATTAAGATGATTTGTTCCACCAGACATCGTGGCTCATCATCGTTGGTCTCTAAAATTACACCAAAGAAGAAGTTCATATGACATCACATGTTGGAACAGAGTGTCGCTTGAACGCTACGCAAAAAGACTAAAGCAAGGGGGATATTTCTCCAGCCAAAATGCTCTAGAGTTCGTCCGTCTATACGTCTCCCGGCTCTTCAAGGTCTGTCGAAGGCCCAACAAGTGCCGCGTCGCCGCATAGATCATCATTGGTCTAACCTCGCAAAATGTTTGTTCCAAATCCAGCCAACTTGCTGCTGCGGATCATCTTGGTTTTTTGCCAGCCAAAGTTCTCCTCTTTCGCCGATCACATCGAAGATCTCACCAGCAACATATGTCAGATACGGGAATCCAGCCTCGCGTCTGGCACGATCAATGTTGAACTCGTAAACGCTTGCCACTGGGAAGAGAACCTCATAGCTGCGAGTCACAGTCTCACTGGCGGGAGTTTCGCCAGTTACCGGTGAGTCAGACATCGGCATTGCCGACGAGAAGACAGGTGGAGGAGGAGCTGGGGGAGATCCTATGGCAAAATTTTGACCTGCAGGAGAAGGCATAGCATTACTAGGTCCAGCTGAAGTAGAGTAGAAGGTTGAAGTAGACTCCGGTCGCGCAGCCGGAGAAGCAGTCCTCGGTGGCCCGAAATATGGAGAAGGAGCATCGAGGCTCAAACGTGGAATGTGTTGTGAAGACGAGCTACGGCCCATGCTTGTGTTTGGCCTCGTCGTCGAGCCAGCAGTGGTTTGAGCAAACAACAAAGTACCACGTGAGGAAGTCTCGGGAGTGCCTGCATCGTGCCCAGAAGCGAGAGAAATAGCGTGCAAACGATCATTGGCGAAAGACGACGCTCCACGATCGGCATTTTCATCAATCATCGATGACATGTGGAAGCTGCCGCTATTTCTTTTGTAACTTGTTGCAAGTGCCGGCGATCCCTCGCTGTTCAAGGAGATTGACCGCTTATTACTGCTGTTCCAAGACTGTTGTCGAGGTGATTCATCCCCATTCATTGTTGATGGACTCAGAAATTGGACCATGTTAACAGCCTCCGCAAGTAGCGATCCGTTACAAATGCTCATAGACAAAGCAGAGGCCTCTCGGAAATCGAAATCTTGTTGCCAATCCTTCTCGATTTGTGCAATTTCCGTCTCGGTGACGTTCATGGTGGAGGGAAGTCTTCTCTTCCATATCTCAAGCCACCTCAGATGGATCTGGATGAACGTGCGCAGGCATCTGCACACAAGCTCTGCCGTCAGGAAAATCAACTTTTCCATACGCTCCTTGGCTTCTCGGTTGAGAGCTTCCCACTGCTCCATACGTTCAATCGTCTTCTTGTCTAGCTTGTCCCCACGGTCCTTCATGTTGCTATATCGTGCGTAATCGATCAACTTCTTGTCCCGTTTTTGGAACAGGCCTTTGGGGTCTTTTTGGAGGCTCTCGAGCATCGTCGCACTTCGAAACATTGGGTCAATTACACCCTTTTGAACGGCCAACAGATGCTCCGGGAGAGCGTGGGTAGCCACCTCTCGTACGGTCATGGCGAACTGACGCAGCTTGCTCTCCAGCTCAGGCCAGGGGCTATGGTGAACGTCAACCCACCCATCAGCAGCGGCAGCGAACTCGCCCAGATGTTCAACCCATTTTGTGACGCTCGCCTTGTATTTCCTTATGTCGCTACCGACCACGACCAGCTGACCATAGTTTTCAATGTATCTGTCTTTGAGGTCATTGTACACCTTGTCCTCGATCACTTCGGACATGCCGACGTGCTGCTTCAACTTTTCCGTGCGACGACCGAAAGCCTTGGACAGACCTGTACGGACGTCGGAATCTTTGCGCTTTCGATTCAACGCCTGGTTGACTAGGTTTGATTGCTTCGTTTTTTCGTTGATTTCCATTGAGACTCTGGTCAGCTCTTGGAGGGATTCCGATAAAGCGTTGCGGTCCGGGTGGTCATCCGGTGTAGACTCAATCAATTGTTGTAGGAGGAGAGGATACTTCAGTATACGCTGCACTGGCTTTACAAGAAGGGAATCCAGGTTCCAAGCGGATGTCAGATCCTTGGAATAGGACTGGCACGATTCCAGCCAGATCTTGACGTCATTCGTCTGCTGGAGAGATTGGAGCTTCTTGTTGGCGTTGTCGTGGTTCCTCAGATACCGAGTATATACCTCCTCCATCTCGGTCATGTGTCTTTTGAAGACGTCTCCTATGCTGGTTAGGCGATCGCTGTCTGCATCAGGGGTTTCGGACTCCATAATTGAGCTCTGGTCAGGAGCAAGTGTGGTAACCGTGGATTCCGCAGCCAGCGACCGGGTCTCCTGCTGGGCTTCACGCTTGTTCAGGAACCGCTCCGACCTAGGCATCACATATATGGCTTTTCCGGCCTTCTTCAATGAGTCGAGAAACTCATAGGAGAAATGTGCAACCTGGTCTATGTTGCCAAAAAGGATCTTTACATCGTCTGCAGTCAACACGAGGCATGAATCTAATGTCTCTTTGTAGATGTCGATCACGACTCTCATGTCGCGCCCAAACGTGAATTCAGTGTCAATGAGCTCTTTGATGACATGTCTCCGTTTTCGGAGCCTCCGCTGTTCTGGTGTTGGCGACGACCTCTTGCTGGACGAAGCGAGGCTCGGCTGTTCGAAGCTAGGACGTTGCTCAGCAATTGGGGCCGCCGAAGGCTTTGTGCCTCCATCTAGCTTGCTTGTAATTTGAGTAAGTGACGTAACCCTCCGTGGGACTTTCGGAGGTATCGTGGCAGAAGAGAACCTGCTAGAAGGCGGTTGGCTATCGTAGATGCTAGGTGAGGGTACATTTGCTGTTGCTTCGTCAATAGATCGGGGTTCGGATAAAGGTACTGGCGGAGGCGAGTGAGAAGGCGGCCGGGGAGGAGGAGACTGAGATTGAAGGGTCACAAATGGAGATTCATGAACGGAAAAACCGAGACCGTCAGGAACCGAGGTAATTCCATTTGTGCTTGGTTTGGGTCTCGGGTCTTTGGGCGGTAGAGAAGGGGGGATATCGTAGTTCTTTCGGTCCTCCTGCGGAAAGGTGACGGTTCCGAAAGAATTCCAGTCACGATCTGATAGGGAATCGGCTTCCCAGTCATGTACACTAGCTAGACTGTTGTGATGCTGGTGCTGGTTTGAAGGTCTCTGACGGGATTCCTGTTCATCGCGTGAAGTATGGCCAACGCCTCCTTGCACCAAAGAACGTCCTAGTACTGGCGATTCGGAGAAGTGGCTAGGTGGCCACTCGTCAGCATAGGTTACGTCGTCGCTGCTGAAGTTTTTAGTCGCCTGTCCTCCTCCAGTGCGGTGGGATGACGAAGCCGTAGAATGATCGTCGGCAATTGACGAAGTCCATGAATTCCGATTAGATTCTTCCAGTTGGCTGCCATCATTAAAGTTCTGGACGTGCGGCGGCTCATCGTGCTCGTCATAGTAAGCAGTATCTCGGAGCATGATCTGGATCGACTCTTGATCAGCTCCATCAGATACATGATCTGATTCGTTTAAGCTGTCAGATCTGGAGCTGGATGGGGCAGCAGGGCTGCGCATTTGCATGACCTGGTTGGCTAGCGTGACCTGCGGCTCATTCTCAAAGTTGGTAACATCGGTCCCAACAGTGACCGCTGAAAGAGGCTCGGTCTCATCACTTTGCTGGGGGGAAATGCGCAGAAGGTGAAGCTCGCCGTTCGTCGGGATGCCCAACGTGGGAGAATCGGGCCCAAGCTCCTCCTGAACCAGTCTCTGTGTTGCTGGCAGTTGCATTGTCTCAGGATTCTCCTCGGTAGGTGTCGTGAAGACGTCATGGTCAAGCGCTTCGTGCAGTGGTGAATCAACAACAATCGCTGGCGCCTTCCTAGGCATTCGTGCTTGACTGGCGTCCTGAGAGTTTGTTAGGTTGCTTCTGGACTCGCTTTCTCTTAGCTGCGTCTTCCGCTTCTCCTCCTCCACGCTTCGATTGAAGGCCTGTGTAATACGCTGCCGTCGAGCGGCTAGATCGACATCTTTAAGCTCCGGCGGACGCCGACGGGCAGTGATCTGAGAGTTGGTCGAATTTTGCATGGAACCAATTCTCTCGACCATCTTGGCTCTAGAGGCAGCTGTGGACGCAGCAGATACCGGTTGGCGAGGTCTTGAACTTCTCAAAGGAGGAGAAATCTTGGGTGGAGGTGCAATGATGTTCGCTCGCAAAGATGGGCTTTTTTCGGCCTGTTGACTTGACCCGTCACGTCTTTTAGGAGATTTGACTTGTAGGGGTGTCTGTGGCTTTCTCTTAGGACTGGCTGCTGTTCTTGGTGGGGTTTCCTTATGGCTTGCGGTGCGGTGAGCTGCAGTTCCATTAGATGAGCCTCTCAGAAGGTCACTCTTGGCCACCATCGGGGTAATTTTGACCTGGCTCGTGCGTGTATTTGGGCGAGAAGATTGAGATGAATGGCCGGAGTCAGATGTATAGCTATACCGTCGGGTACTTATCGGAATTCGAGATTGTGAACTTCGATGAGCACTAGTAATTTCACGCGCAGGCGCGAGCTCACTAACTCTTCTCGAGGCTGGAGTCTGCATGTTGTGCGCTTGTGGTGCAAGTGCGGGAATGCCGGTGAAATCGCTCTTTGCTCTTCTGTGTGCGGGCTGGTTCCTGACGTAGCTTTTGTTCAGGTTGACGCTATCGAGAGAGGGAGCATTCCCCAGATACCAAGCTGTTGGCGAAGTTGGAGATATCGGCGACGCTAAGCGCGATGAATCTTTCGGAAACATGGGATTGGGGCTGTGCATGGGCGAGCCCTCTGACCCTCTTCTTCGTCTTGCCCGCGGTATTCCATAACCAGTAGCTGCGACACCTGAATCTGTGAGGGTGGGAACGACTTCGCCAAAGAGGGGCTTTCGCCAGTGGGAAGATGCGGCCGAATTAGCATCAGATGGTGGATGTAGGACTTGAATGGCTGGTTTCTGGGAGAATGAGGCAGTTCTGGTCCCCGTCGGTGTTGATGAGGATGTTCTCCGGGCTTTCGTGTACAGGGTCGGACTCCCGGTTCTTGAATTTGTTCGAGAAGTCGAAGGTAAGGGCGGCACCGAATCTCCAGCGTTATCAAATTTTGCAACAAGGTCCTTGAAGGACGTTTTCCGTGTTGTTAAACTTGGTGTAGATTTTGTGGCTGCAGTATTCCCGTATTGCAATGGAGACCGAATCCGTGACTCTCCAAACTGCGATGTTCCCAGAGAATTCAGTGACCCGATGGTAGCCTCCGCAAAGGGGTCCTTATAGCCATAGAATTCGTGGGGATCTGGTGAAGCATCACTTAAAGAGGACGCCAGCCGTGCATCAGCGGAGGCCGGTAGGTTTGTAGATACCGCTAGTTTTTCTCCTCGGTCTCTTGTGGGCGGGCGGTAGGTCGTCGAAGGAAGGTAGCCTACAGAGCCATTCGGAGAGTGGATGTTTGAAGAGGTTTGAAGCTCACTGTTCCATTCTGAAGAGGCTCTGTGACGGTGAGAAAAACGGCGGTCGGAGGAAGTCATGTTTCATTAGGCGCGACTTCAGGCGAGCTCAGTCTTGAAGCCCGTACCTGCGGAATGTACATGTCCATTCTCAGACACGGAGTGATGAGCTGGCAAACATTGGAACCAGGATTGGTTGAGGTGAGTCGGACTTTCTGGATTGTCGTAATTGCACTGCCAATTTTAACGGCGGCATGCTTGTCAGGCCGTTGCGGGCATGGGCTAAACCTGGCAAGCTAACTAGTGGGGCTCAAGAACACCGCAGCCATGGGACAGGCGTTCCAAAACCACCAGTCTTGCAAAGTGAAGATACAGCTACAAATGAGGAACCAAGTTACCAACGCTCGGCTGGTGCAAGGCACAGACTGCCAATTTGAAACACCCCTTTCTTATTGCGGACGCAAGCGGGAAAAGCAAGTCCAAAGCACGTTATGAGCCTCCTACGTGATGACAAGGAAGCGGAAGTTTTACGACGCGACTAACCCTGCTCCAAGGAAACGACGCGCCCAGGCTGTCAACAATCAAAGGAACAAGCACGAGCACACCAGCAATAATGATGTGTCTCATGAACTGCTCTCATTATACTATCCGCGCATTGTCTCTTTGAGACAGTTTCTCCTCTCAAGCTTACCTCCGTCGGCTACTTCTCGTCGGCGGAGAGTGAGCGCATATGGCATTGATGGTCAAGCAGGCACAAAAACGCCTCATCTCTTCGACTCTACCCTTGTCGGAGTTTTTCCAGAGCCCGAACTAGCAGTCCAGGAGTCCAGGCAACGTGATTTTATTACCTTTACCGAGTCACAGCAAAGGTCGACAGATGGCACCAATGGAAGTACTCAAAGTGGCTGTTTTACGGAGGTGAGCGGCTTGTCAAGCACAATGACCTTAATCCCAGGTTATGTTACAATTTCGGACCTCGATGTACTAACTGGTTTAGGTTGTGGAATTTGCCATCTGGACGCTCTTTAACCGATCAAGATCCACGTCTCAGAGACCGAACCATCTACTTTGTCATGGTTTTCACCGAGGCTCGGCACAAGGCTTCATAGGAGCTGAAGTTTGTACGATACCGGGGCTTGTCAGTCGACATCCCAATGAGAACTTCCGACTTCTGAAGCAAGCCCCGTGGTGTGAGCTCTCGGGTCTATTGGGAAACCATGGGACTCGAATCTTGCAAAGCCTTCTGCTTGACTGCGGAATATACATTCCTCTTGAGACTGGGAAGGACAATTTCTACCAACTTAGTGGGATTCCTCTATCAGATTTGAAACCTATTGACCCGAGTCGACCATTTTTGACCAACACCGGCATGTCCCATGAGCATAAGAGGTTAGAGTCTATCAGCGAGTACCACAGGCCTGCTGACATCAATTTTGTGAGAAGTCGTATGTTTCATGCAAAACCTGGAGTGAATGCTACGGGCAATATTCGTTTTGGCATGAAGCATATTCATGTATTCAACCGCTTCCCGCTTCATGATAATGTCATGCACGTTGTACACAACATGAAGTATGTTTTTCCTCGCCAATTCGGACTGCATAATGTGTTCACGTCAGACGTGGACCAGAGAGAGACCGTCCAACGTCTCAAGGACTATACCTTGCGTGAACACGAGATTGCTCAGCAACTGTATAAGCCGTCGACCAGGCTTACAGACACCACCAATAAGAGTCAGGTGGTTAGAGTGCCCAGGCGACTTCGAGGTGGTGCGCAGACACTGGTTCGGAAGATGCTCAAAAATCATCGTTCATGCCCGTACACCCAGCTACTACGCCACTATTGCTCAACTGGAGCAATGTGCCCTGGTATATCTGCCAACGATAGCTCCACGCAATCGCAGAGATCTTCGGGGTCATCTGCGATTCAACTACCTGCCACGAAGCCCACCGTCTCAATAGCCCAACACAGTCTACTCATATCTTCGCACTACCAAAGCTCGCCGCCGATCGTGGGCTTTGCCACCCCTGCCGCGAATGTATCCGCTTTCTGCCAGTCCGCAATGCGCAAGCTTCTTCCACGAGACACCTTTGGGATCGGGCTTGACGGCATACGTAACCACTCAAACTTCATGGCTTGTATTGACCGATTCATACGTATGCGAAGGTTCGAAAGTCTGTCGTTGCACGAAGTGGTCCAGGGTATGAAGCTGGCCTGTGTTCCATGGCTTCGCCCTCCAAGGATCAAGGAGTCTGCGAAAATGTCACAATCTGATTATCGGAAGCGCCTGGAAATTTTCCTTGAGCTACTTTACTATCTCTTCGACTCCCTTCTCATCCCCCTTATTCGATCCAACTTCTATGTTACCGAGTCCAGTGCGCATCGCAACCAGCTATTCTACTTCCGTCAAGATGTCTGGCGCAAACTCTCCGAGCCATCCCTAGCAGTCCTGAAGATCAAGATGTTCGAGGAGTTAAAGCCGCATGCAGCGACTAGACTTTTAAATTCCCGTTCTCTCGGTTTCAGCCATGTTCGCCTGCTACCGAAGAGCAATGCCTTTCGTCCAATCATCAATCTGAGGCGCAGGGCAATGAGGAAGTCTGGCGGAGTTGCGGCGCTTGAACAGAGCATCAACAAAAAATTAGAACCCGTCTTCAACACTCTAAATTATGAGAAGTCCCGGCAGAGTGCGAAGCTGGGCTCTGCAATGTTTTCGGTGGGAGAGCTCCATGACCGACTGCGCACGTTCAAGCGCGGCCTCGTCTCTCCGGACAATCAGCAACTGTACTTTGTCAAGGTGGACGTTCAGACATGTTTCGACACCATACCACAGATTCAATTGCTAGAGCTTGTGAAACACTTGATCTCAAGTGACAGCTATGAAATTGGCAAACATGCTGAAATCAAAGCACAGGATGAACGATGGATGAGCACTGCTCGAAAGGCAACACGGAAATTTGTTGGCTCAGTACATCCAGCCGGCGAACTGACCACATTTTCGCCCACCGTGGCCAACGAGCTTGCACAATTTAAGAAGGGCACGGTGTACAACAACACAGGCAATCCGAGGGTCTGGGAGACACAACACCTCCTCAAACTATTGCAAGAGCACGTGCAACAAAACATCATTAAGATTGGCAAGAAGTATTTTCGACAAAGGAACGGTATTCCACAAGGATCCATTCTATCGACTCTGCTTTGCAGTTTCTTCTATGGACATTTCGAGACCAATCACCTCAGTTTCCTCGTCGAAGGCGAGTCCTTGCTATTAAGGCTCATTGACGACTTTTTGCTGATTACAACCAATCAAAGCCATGCAAGACGTTTCCTGCAGGTAATGGCCGATGGAAGTGAGGCGTACGGCGTCTTTGTGAACACAAAAAAGAGCTTGGCAAATTTTGAAATACTCGTGAACGAGTCGAAGATTCCGCGGCTTCATGGGAGCACCGCGTTCCCATACTGTGGGATGCTTATTGACACCCGCACCCTGGAGGTCAGCAAAGATCGGACTAGAAAAGACGTGCTGGTATCCAACACACTGACGGTGGACCATAGTCGTCGGCAGGGTCAGAGTTTCCACCGAAAGGTGTTGGATTCGTTGAAGATCCAGATGCACGCAATGGTTCTGGATACATCGCTCAACGCTCCGGCATTGGTGGCAGCAGGCCTGTATCAGAACTTCACCGAGACAGCGATGAAGATGCACAGATATCTGGTGAGCATACCAAGGAGAAAGCAACCAGTTCCAGAATTGGTAATCGAGGTCATCAAAGACTCGGCGAAGTTGGCCATCAATTCAACCAGTGGGAGGCGACGTACGAAAATGATCTCAGAATGGACATGTTCGATTACCAACAGGCACATCTTATGGCTTGCGGCGACAGCTTTTGAGGACGTCTTAAAGAGGAAGCAGACAGCGTACACTGCTGTGCTGGTATGGTTGCGAGATTTGCAAATGGATTGCGAGTCAGGCATGAAGATGAGCGGAAAGACCAAACAGATGCTAATGGATGGAAACCGGAAAGTTTTCAAGGACTACAAGTTTTGATAGCGTATGATATCCAACTTTCGAATACTGCCCCTGTTTCCTCTAAGAAACCTTAATAATGTGGGACCAGCCACGACCATTCCTCCAGTTGCTGTCCAACGTCGAGGAATGATAGATAACAAGTAGGTAAGTGCGGAACGTCGCACTTGCTGCACTACGATCGTCAATAATTCTCTCCCCTTTTCCTCTCGCCTTTCAACTAATAGTACTGCCATGGGAAGCTTTGGATTGACGAAATCCAGATATTAGGACAAAAGCAAGCGAGTTAGCCAAGAACTTTTTGGGTGAGCGCATCATTTTTAGCTTCTTCAACCTTCCCAGGGTCCAAAACAAATCCACAGACAGCCCGCACCGCACCATCCACGTGCCTTTAGAGTCATAGGGCACCGAATCAATAAAGGCGCATTGCACGCATCAGTCACGTCAGCAGTACAGAGTATTCGATATTGCCACGAAAAATTGTCATTGTCAGAGGGCAAATATCAGGGTTATGAGTGGCTTGGGGACTCCTGCTGGTCGCGCCTAGCAAGACCTGCCAATCTAAAACACCCTCCACAAACGACGAGCGTTCCATCCCCGCATGGGTCTAGCGACACGCCTGCCGGGGCGCCGACCACAACAGCTTCAAACGGGATGCAGCCATCCCCACCAGTAACGCCACCTGCAGGCGCATTCAGCCAGCGAATGAGAAGCCAATCGTCGTGGACGGTCCACCATTCATCTCCGAACTTAAGCTTTTCGGTGCCAACTACGACGCAAACCGGCTTCATATCCTACACATCATCAACGGTCGCGATTGCGGTCTTCCTCTCATTCCATCTGTGTTTACATCAAAGGAAGCGGTGTACATCTTGCTTGCAGACTCACACTCGCTACAATTGTTCCTATTGATCCAAGCTAATCAAGCCAATGCTCCTGCGACCGACGACTCCCCAACTGCTTCAATTGATGCCGCAGATCGTTTGGAAATCCTCTCGAATTCCTTTCAATACCACACAAACGACGGCATCGACGTGATTCAAGGCTGCGTCTCAACCACAAATTCGCTCCTTCGACCTTAGCCTTCGGTGTGGCTGGCGATGAGATGACAAGCACTATCAGCCCGCCGAATTCTCCCCCTGACTTGTCAGGATCAAAATCCTCAAAATCCTCCTCAGCCCACTCCTCATTCCAGAGCTCTAGTCCTGATGGGATTCTGTCGGACATTACAAACTTTGAAGATATTGGACTAGGAGAGGACAGAGTAGTGGCGGCCATCGAGTCCCACGTATCAGACCGTTACAGCTTAGGAAAGCGGCCGATAGCCCGAGTTGCTCCCACAGCTGCGCGGCAAGGCCCTCCGAACCCGCCAGGCAAAGATTTTGTCGGATTGAGGAAACCCGGCTATCCGAGCCTGCACCAGCAAGTCAAGTATGCTGTCAACTACAGTCCTCCGCAGACGCTGCAGTTGCCAAAGTACGCAGGAACGCTACGGCGCGGGTTCACCAGCCCGTCTGCCCCAGCTATACCCACGCCTTCCTCTATGAATAGCCTTCGGACCAGATCGACGTCTCCCGAACACCGACTTTCCGCTCTAGCTCCACCAACGGCGTTCAATGGGTCCGCGGTCGGACCGAGCCCAATCTCGTCTGGATCATCATTACCTCCGCCGACCAGACGGGGCTCGTGGCAGCCTAGTCGCAAGTCTATTCAAGAGCTTGAAGCTGAATATCATGATTCAGATGATGAACTGCCAGATGAGGCAAGCCTTTGGAATGTACCAATATCCCCCCGTCCGCCGTCCGAACGTAATGGCTCTCTCAGATCTAGTGCGCGTGGAAGCCCTGAACGAGATAGTCCAACCTTAATGCCTCCGCCGATACCTCTCTCTCATACTATTTCGGCATCTAGTGCGCCTTCAAACTCGGAATCCTGGTCAAGGTCTTTACCCAAGACCAGACCGCCGCCGCCCCCCCGAACATCGTCTTTGAGTGCATCGACGTTTTCCACTTCAAATCCGTCCTCCCCAAAGACACGAAAATCTCTTCGAGAACAGCGCGCGAAATCCTGGACCGTGGCAATGGCGGAACTTAGTGAGGAAGCAAGAGTCTTGAACCAGGTTCTGGAATACCATGCCGACATAGCGGATCGCAAGCTCGGAGAAGACCTACAGAATATGAGCAGGCTGTCAAGGCCGAGTTTTGATGAAGCCTCAAAGCGCAACTCTAAATCCAATTCTATACCACTCCCACCTGTGCAGAAGAGCAGTTTAGACTTCGTGCCGATATCCAAGGAGAAGGAGGCTATTTTGTCGCGGACGCGGCCATCTTGGCTACCACCTAAAGACCCTAGGGAGGAGAGGAGACATTTGAAGGAATATCAGAAGATGATGGCTAAGTCGATCGAAGCAGAGAAGAGGAGAGAAGAGAAGGTCAAAATGCAGAAATGCCAGAAAGATGATACAAGAGAAAGCCTAAATAGGCTCTGGGAGCAGTATGTTTGCCCTGAGTGGAACACAGCGATTTCGGAACGCAGCACGCGAGAGCTTTGGTGGCGAGGGGTCAGTCCGAAGGTTCGGGGAGAGGTATGGCAGCGGGCTGTCGGCAACCAACTCAGCTTAAGCGAAAAGAGCTTTACTGCAGCGTTGCGGCGCGCGCGGGACATACGATACAAAAAGGCTGACCAACTGAGTGAGCAAGATAGCGCCACACGAGCTTGGTTCGCAGACATCGAGCGTGATGCAGACGCCACGTTTCCTGAACTGAATCTCTTCCAGCGCAACGGGCCGATGAGGCAAGATCTTGTGGACATCTGCCAGGCCTACGTCTGTTACCGGAGTGACGTTGGGTTTGTGTACGGCATTCAGCTCATGACCGCCCTGTTGCTTCTGCAATTGGAAAACCCTTGGGAGATTTTTATTTGTCTTGCGAACTGCCTCAACCGAGCGACGCCAGCTGGGTTCTTGATTTGTGATGCAAGTGTCACAGGACGCACATATGTGCAAGCAGCTGATGTGCTAGCGGTAAAAGCACCCAGGTTGTGGCAGTATCTGTTTGGCATGGCCCAGGAAGGTGGGTTGGGGTTGATGGGAGAGGAGGTATTTGAGCCTATGCTCAGGACCCTTTTCGCGAATGGGCTGGATCTCGAGAGATTGGTACGTGTCTGGGATTGCTGGGCCTTTGAGGGAGATAGGGTACTCGTCAGGGCTGCCGCCGCGATTTTGAGCTGCTTAGAGGGTCAAATCCTGGGAATTGAGGGCGACCGTTCAACAAGGAAGAGAAGGGTTATTGAAATGTTGGGTTGGGGGCCAGTGGGAAGAAGGGAGAAGACTGGTTACTGGAACTTGGAGCAAGTGGGGGATGTGGACGCATTCATGAAGGTCGTTAAGTCCATGGGTAGAAAAGAGAAGGTGGATCAAGAGCCAAATGAGATATAGGACGCATGTGCCAAAAGGTCCAGCATGGGCAGGTTCGCACCAACGCCGCAGCAGCGCCGTATGATGGATTGACACGACATGGATGACTTTGGCATTGCTTGTGGCGTTGATCATAGAATCCAGGATTGGGGCATTGGTTCTGAGATTTTTGGGCAAGGCCGTTCAAAGGCCGGGAGTTTTGCATTTACGTTACCACGACGTTCCTTTTAGGACATATGATCGCGGCTGAGCTTGCATCGTTGTCCGGCTAGAGGCATTCTACATAATTGGCTGGCACGGACGTGCGTCACATTTATACTTGCATATAGAGGGTAATGATGATGAGTTGTACAAGGACAACAAGCATGACGAAAGTGCACTCTTTTGTGAGCGCGAGCTTCTCCACAAAATGAATCGTTGCGGTGAGTGATGGCAAGACTTTGATTTCTTCCCTTTCTACAGGGCAACCAGTCTCATTTCTACCAAACTTAGGACAGTGCCTCAATCTTCACGAAATTCTGCATTCTAGACAAGTGCTTCACTGGCACCAGCCTGATGACGCTTTGCTTGGTTGTAGTGATACTGTGTGCTTTCTCTTCTTGGTCGACGCCAAAAAGACGGTTCACAGCCTCGTAGCCAATTTGGACCTACTTTCTCGGCCACTATTTTCGCACAGCTTTGCTTTGAAACCGTAAAGGAGAACAGAGGAATGGTAATGCTCATCAGATTCGGACAAACAAGGTGAAATAGTAATTCGGAACACGAGGTGATTCAGTTTGGGAGGTGGTCCCAGTGTCTCCAATTGTTGGCAGATTCCGACTTTTCGAATGGGTTCGTGCTTAAACCCCAATAGCAATGACGAAAGATATGAACAGCCATCTGCAATTACACAACACTCAAGTATCTTACGAAGTACCGGGCATGAAATATACGCTGGATGGTAAACGAAAGGATGACATGTCAGTGTAAACCGGAATAGTAACGAGGCTGAGGCCGGAAGTTCCTGAAATCTGGCACTCTTGCCAGTGAGGGTGCTTCTTCTACCGCCAGCTATGCGCCTCACGCCGCACCTACAGATACTGTCACAGTAGCGGGACCATCAGGAATGAGGTGCAGGTACCCTGTATAACACATACGTACCATTCATCCGCTCAATGGCTTATTACATTACCCCACCCAAACCCTCATGTTCGATAGCGAATCCCACGTGTCTGTGATTGCCCGTAATGGAGCTCCACCACGCCCTGTTATCTCAGCCTCGCTGAAAAAGCAGCTCTTCAAAATCTTCCCCTTCGATTCTGGTTTTTCCACTTTGCTTCGGGCGCTTATGACCATGTTACCCCCCTTATCTATCTTCCGAGAATTCTTTGGTCATTTTGCAGTTGCAGCTCTGACATTCTTCTGCTTGGAAGCTTGGCGGAAGGCGGTCGGAAAGCCCAAGGCTGAGCGAGACCTGCAAGACGAATCGAAAGATCATAAAGTCCTTCAGCAAAAACCCCAGAACCTTCCGGGCTTAGCTGCCAGCAATGGAGATCTTCGTCCTAGAAGCCTGCCGAGCCCTAGGTATCTACCGAACTTTGGTGAATTCATCCAGGCTGCAAACAATGCCCTCGACCATGCTTATCCCAAGCAACAACAGCTGACAGTTCCACGTTACACACGGGTCACCGTATTGCTCATTCAATGGCTAAAGGACGACCTCGGCGTCACTCCCGAACTGGAAAAGCTCGGAAATGTATTCCGAGATATATATGGCTATGATGTTCGACCCATCTACAGCATCCCCGAGACAGGCTCCGACAGCGCCTTGTTAACCCAAATCGAACAACTGACACAGGATGCGGCTCCGGACCATTTATTGATCGTCTATTACGGCGGACACTCGGATGACAGCGATCCTGTGAATTCTATTTGGAGAAGGTATGAAACCCTCCCGAATATAACGATCTCGATTAACGTCTGCTTTTAGTCGTAAAGGTTCAAATGCTAGTGTCAAATGGGGTGTACTGCATGCCTATCTGGCTCTATGCCAATCTGACGTTTTGACACTGCTCGACACCTGCTACGCTGGAAAAGGAGGGAGCCATTCTGCAAATTTCATGGGGAGTATGAAAGGTGCCAACGAGGTCATCGCTGCCACCAACGAGAGCGTCCTCGCCGCAGGTGTCGGCCGCTTCTCTTTCACAAAGGCATTGACAGCGACCCTGAAGGACTTCGCCGAAAGGCACAAAGAAAAAAACGAATGCTTTACGGCAGTGATGCTGGCTACCTACATGCGGGCGAACTGTTACCCAAATCCATTAAAGAAGGCGCCATACTACATCCCTATTCCCGAATATCCCTTTGACAGTTGCCTCATTGTTCCCTTGAAAAATTCCAGCTTTCGATTCCTGGGCGATCCAAAAACTAAGATCGAAAAGGTCGATTTTCCAATTACTGTCCTCGTCTCTATCAACTTGAAAGGCTCGCCTGATGGAAACCTCGTTTCGTGGCTGCAGGGCCAAGGTGCACCGGCAGGATATCTCAACGGTGTCGACGGGATCCACATTGAGGATATTTACCGTTCGGATTCCTGCATAATATTGCTACGATGTCCATTACCAGTATGGTTGCTACTGCCACCACAATTATCATGCACTTTTATTGGTTTGGTACGGTCAGGGAACCTGCTTAGGGAACCCCAGGTATTGCGCGAAATGTCTGAGCAAGTCGTTCTCCAGAAAAGCCAAGATTTGCCTGAGATAGCCTCGACGCCCAAGAGAATATCCTCTATGCCTTGGGACCCACCACGCGCTTATTCAGAAAGAGAGTTGGTGATGGCTGCTCGTGTACTGACCAAACGCCTTCAAAAAGACAATGAGGAGATCACCTCTGGATTTTTGCAATTCCCGCGATTGGACCTTGGCTATAAAGGACCCTCTTTTCCGGGCCTGCAATTTAACCATTTTCGTCTTCTACAATTGTACCCAGGCTCTGAAGACGATCCTTTGAGCTGTCAGTTCATTTCTGCCGACCTGAGCGCGGCTCTAAAATACACCGCACTGTCCTACGTCTGGGACACCTCCCGTACGACCGAACATTACGTTATACTCTCCGGGTACCAAACCCCTATAATGCCTAACCTTCATTCGGCATTGAAGGCATTTCGCCGTCCGGATGAATCAATACAGCTTTGGATTGACGCTCTCTGCATAAATCAATCTGATCAAGAAGAGATGTCCAGGCAAGTTGCGCTGATACCAAGAATCTTTTCAAGGGCAGCGGACGTACGCATCTGGCTCGGAGAATCCACATTCCATACTCAGTTGGCATTTCCCTTTGCCAGATGGATCGCTAAATCATTGGACGCCTTAGAAACGGCCCTTGACCTGAACTTGCTGTCTCCGCTGACAGCGTTCTTCGCGTTGATGCGGGATCCTTGGTTTCGTAGGAAATGGGTCTTGCAGGAGATCGCTTTTGCATCGGAGGTGGCCATATGCTGGGGCCGAGAGGTCCTTGATTGGGAAACGTTCGCCCAAGCAACATGCATCGTGCAGTATCTCTCACAAGACCTTCTCAAGGTGTTTCGCAGCGTGAAATGTCCGGAAGAAACCATTCGATTTTTGGAAGACTTTGACGCCCAAGGAGCCATGCTTGCCGTGGAACTCCGCCACGATATTCTCTCAAGAAGCTCGGGATCGTCAATGCCCACACGTAGGACTATGTTGACTGCTCTGGCTGCTCGGACGGCGCTCCTTGCTACATCATCACCTCGTGACACAATTTATTCGTTGATGGAGCTGGCTTCAGATAAGTCCACTATTCCTGGGGCAGTGAAGAGACGCGATTTTCACACTACCACTACATCCGAAGCTGTAAGTTGAAACAATCAGAAAATCTTTCCTCCAAGCTGGCGACTGACAATTTTCTACTAACATTAGCCAATAATGCGTGGAACGATAATAGACTACCCGAGGTCGACACTAGAGCTGTACCAAGATTTCGTGAGGTTCTCAATTGAGACATCTGGCAGCTTGGACATTATTTGTCAGCCGTGGGCTCTACAGAAAATTCCCTATGATGCCATGACGCTACCATCCTGGGTATGCACTACGGCCAAGCATCCTTATGGCATACTCGAGGACAATCGGTATGTTCGAGTTAACGCGGACTGTCTGGTTGACCTGGCCGGTCTCGGCACTCACCAATATAATGCATCTAGACGGAAGGGTCCTCAATACACCTTCAAAGACGTTGGTGGCAGTTCAAGGCTAGCCGCAGGGGGACTCTGCTTTGACAACATTCTACAGATTGCGCCTCCAGCTCTGAGAGCCACGATTCCGCTTGAGTGGGCTGAGTTGGCCGGTTGGGATACTTCAAAGAGGCGAAAGCCTGAAGAGTTTTGGCGCACCCTCGTCGCAGACCGTACTTCGGATGGTAGGGAACCGCCTCTGATTTACAAGAGAGCCTGCGAAGATGTGTTGACGGGCAAACCCGGGGACGTGGATATTCGCGGCTTACTCTCATTCTCTCCTCCCAAAATTATTCACGAATTTCTGAAAAGGGTTGAAACTGTTGTCTGGGGAAGGAGACTGATCAAGACGGGAGAAGGTCGGCTTGGTCTAGTCCCTCGAGAGAGCAAGGAGGGCGATCTGATCTGCATCTTACTTGGCTGTAGTGTGCCGGTCGTACTTAGGAGAATCGCTGAAGAAGACACGGACGCAGGAGTGACCCTCATTGGCGCATGCTATATTCACGGAATGATGCAAGGTGAGGCGCTAACTGACAACAACGACGGTGTTTACGGAAAGAGTGGTCTCAAGAAATTTGAAATTGTGTGATGTTGGTTTTCATGCGGTGGCAAGAAGTTGACTCCCTGCTATTTTGTCCCATTCTCTGATCAGCAGCCATACACTAGTACTTGTATGATGAGAATGCTTCATAACATGACAAAATATCGACCCTTACGATGCGGGATGACTCGGGGCAGGTAGATTCGACAGTGAATTCCGTCCACAGCTAGATTCGGCTAATGGCATTAGAGAACAGCATAAGGTCGCATAGGGCACCTAGGTAGATTTTGTCAACATTCCCTTTGGGAAACAGCGTCCATGCGCCTAACCCTGTCACGTCCACAAGTCCCGAGAGCCCACCTACAGTGCCCGGAAGCCCCAACAGCATTCTCCCTTCCCTTCAGGCATTGCTAGGCTTACCTGAACTGCAAGATACTATCCCCCGGACCTTGAAAATCACTCCCACCTCACCCTGCCCTCTGCAAATTCCCGGAGCTTCGTCGGTCGAAGCGTGTGCTAGTATTATCCCCTGCACAGGCAACACCTCGTCCAGCCTTGGCAGAATTTGCCTTCCCGGGCAACCACACCTAAAGTTAGGGGCCAACCATACGGATGGGAGGAAGCCTTCTCGGGCAGCCGACCGCCTAAAGTTTAGGGGCTGAGCCCTGGATAGGGGTGCTATGCCGTCCAAAGATCGCTAGGCTGGACGAGGTGTTACCTGTGCAGGGGACACTGCATTGGCAGGGAAGAGTTACCAGAAGGCTGGCAAGTGGATAATAGCTACCCATTAGCTAGCTAGCCAGCTAGGGCACCTCGAGATTCAACACCAAGGTCATTGTCCTCAAGCCTCAACGCTCGTCCCGATTAGGACATGTCCACGCGAGAATATTGATTGCAATTAGCCCTTAACGTTGTCAGAATTCCGCAGGATTGAATCGAGCTTAGCAGCAACAAATCGAATTGTTGCCCCTGAATGGTCCCACAATGTTTCGCCTCGCTGGCAACGTAATGCTCACAAAGCTGACACCGGAACGCGGCCAATCTGCATCACTCTTCATCACCAACATTTTATGGCTCGTTCTCCCAACTACTCTACCTCTTCTGGCTTTCCCCTTCGCGTCTTTATCACTGCAAGGTTATGTATGGCGGCAAGTGCATTCGGCCCCTCTTCATCCCTGGTCTTTTATGTGCCTCCAAGGCTTACTCTCCCAGCTGCTCTGTCTCTTTTGGATTCCCCCGTCTTGTTTGGTCAATGCAAATACCTGTACGTCAGTGCTCTCAACATGACGTACACTTTGTACGGCCTGGGCGTACATTACGACAGGCCTAGGGAGGCAGGCCTGGCATGACGGCCTGTGTGGCGCGCCCTAATACCCAGAGTAGTATAGATCGTAGCCACCGGGGCCCTGAGTGTATTTTGGTCCCATCCCTTAGAGTTGTCATCGTACCGCAAGATGGCCGAATTGTATACCGGAATGGAGGTCGACGATGACCTTAGCAGTGTTATGGGTACCGAGATCTAATATCCCCGGGCTTCGATAATACCCCTAGAGTCTGGATCGTCAATGGCTTTATCCTACAATTTCCCTTTGGGCTTTCGATACTCTTGTTATATCTGCAATGTCCAGCGAATGCGAGAGAGTTTTCAGCAGTGCCAAAAATTTGCTAACACCGGAGAGAAATGCTCTAGTAGATGACGTTATCGACGGTGGGCTCAAGGCTTTATTCAACAGCAGGTCGTCTAGTATGGAGCAACGCTGAGGGCTTCAACAGCCTTGCGGCAGTGAGGTTTAGTACTAGCTTCAACAGCAGGGTGTTTGTATCTACTGAGTCTATTATGGTCGAAGAATCCCCATCTTTCCTTCCCGGACTCTCCGCGGGCTACCGCCTTCCCTATTTGGAAAGTGTACGTACAGTACGTAGACGTACGGGTTCCGCCCCGTACAGGGTGACATCCCTCGGCCTGCGCCGTGTGGCCCGTCGGAACAACTGCTGTACGCCGAGCTCTTCGGCCGCGTCTGACCGGCCTTGTTGCCGCCGGGTCGATGCCAGATTCGCCGTGGCTCTGATGGTATCTGGGTGTTTCTCTCCGAGCACAACCTTCCGGAGCTCTAATACTTGTACCTGCAGCTCTTCGGCCGCATCTGGCCGACTCTGTTGCCACCAGGTCGACGCCAGATTCGCCATGGCCCTGATGGTATCTGGGTGTTTCTCTCCCAGCACGGCCTTTGAAAGCTCTAATACCTGTGCCTGCAGCTCTTCAGCCGCGTCTGGCCGGCCTTGTTGACACCAGGTCAATGCCAGATTCGCCATAACCCTGATGGTATCTGGGTGTTTCTCTCCGAGTACGGCCTTTGAGAGCTCTAATACCTGTACGTCGAGCTCTTCGGCCGCGTCTGACTTGCCCTGTTGCCACCAGGTCGATGTCAGATTCGCCATGGCCCTGATGGTATCTGGATGTTTCTCTCCGAGTACGGCCTTTGAGAGCTCTAATATCTGTACCTGTAGCTCTTCAGCCGCATCTGACTTGCCTTGCTGCCACCAGGTCGATGCTAGATTCGCCATGGCCCTGATGGTATCTGGATGTTTCTCTCCGAGCACAGCCTTCCGGAGCTCTAATACCTGTACCTGTAGCTCTTCGGCCGCGTCTGGCTTGCCTTGTTGCCACCAGATCGATGTCAGATTCGCCATGGCCCTGATGGTATCTGGATGTTTCTCTCCGAGGACGGCCTTGGAGAGCTCTAATACCTGTACCTGTAGCTCTTCGGCCGCATCTGACCGGCCTTGTTGCCACCAGGTCGATGACAGATTCGCCGTAGCCCTGATGGTATCTGGGTGTTTCTCTCCGAGCACAGCCTTCCGGAGCTCTAATACTTGTATCTGTAGCTCTTCGGCCGCGTCTGACTTGCCCTGTTGCCACCAGGTCGATGCCAGATTCGCCATGGCCCTGATGGTATCTGGGTGTTTCTCTCCGAGGACGGCCTTGGAGAGCTCTAATACCTGTACCTGTAGCTCTTCGGCCGCGTCAGACTTGCTTTGTTGCCACCAGGTCGATGCTAGATTCGCCATGGCCCTGATGGTATCTGGGTGTTTCTCTCCGAGCACAACCTTCCGGACCTCTAATACCTGTACCTGCAGCTCTTCAGCCGCGTCTGACTTGCCTTGCTGCCACCAGATCGATGTCAGATTCGCCATGGCCCTGATGGTATCTGGATGTTTCTCTCCAAGCACGGCTTTTGAAAGCTCTAATACCTGT
>Ga0335072_10000897_pt1 | contig 52060 bp, 41 predicted proteins | sample Lox_Sample_21_FD_206725 | JGI IMG/M metagenome (GOLD analysis project Ga0335072, IMG submission 206725) | Soil microbial communities from Loxahatchee National Wildlife Refuge, Florida, United States - Lox_Sample_2.1 | ecosystem: Environmental > Terrestrial > Soil > Wetlands | place: USA...
CAGTCGACGTGACGGTCGAGATCGGAACGGTGGAGGTCATCGGAGCCGGCGGGCCCGCCGTGCCGCCGCGCCCGCCGGTGTCGCTGCACGACTACCTGCGGCGGCGGGCGGAGGCGTGACCGACAGCCAGGGCATAGCGGCGGTGACTCGCGTAGTCGCGTACTTCGCGGAAACGGCGATCCTGCCGGCGGTGCCGGATGCCAAGGTGACTCAGCTGCGCCCCGAGCAGCCGCCGCCGGGAGCGGGCGAAGAGCCGCGGCTGAACGTCTACCTCGTGCAGATCGCGCCCAACGCGACGCTGCGCTCCCAGGACATGCCGACGCGGGGACCGGACGGTGAACTGGTCTCCGTCCCGCAGGCGGCACTCGACCTGCGCTACCTGTTCTCCTACTTCGGACCCTCGGAAAAGGCGCAGCTCATGCTCGGTGCGCTGGAGGTGGCGCTGCACGAGCAGCCGGTGCTCTCGCGGGCGTTGATCGAACGGGCGCTGGCCCACGAAGAAACGCTGAGCTCATGCGGCCTGCAGAGCCAGTCCCCGCCGGTGCGGCTCACGCCGAGCACTGTCTCGCTGGAGGAGCTCTCGCGCTTCTGGTCGGGGTTCCTGCAGACGCCCTACACGCTCTCGACGCTGTACCTGGCGGGGCCGGTGATCCTCAGCTCGGCGCTCACCCCCGGGGCGTACGGGCTGGTGCAGGACGTGGGTCTCCTGCGCACGGCGATGCCCCCGACGCTCGCCGCCCTGGATCCGGTCGCGTTCGCGGCCGGCACCCCGGTCGCCGTCGCCGGCCGCGGCGTCGCGGCCGGGCAGTGGGCGCAGGTGGACGGACACTGGGCGCAGATCGAGGCGCAGGCCGGATCGGCGCCGGCGTTTGCGCTGCCCGCGGGGGTGGCGGCCGGCGTCAGGGAGGTCGTGCTCGGCGAGCTGCCGCCCGGCGGCGCCACGCCGAGGCCGATCCCGGGCAGCCCGTCGCGGACGCTCGTCGTGCGCCCGGCTCTGCGGAAGATCGTCGCCGAAGAAGAAGACCGGCGGATCACGATCGCGCTCGCCCCGCCCGTCCAGCCGGGACAGCTCGTGGAGGTCAGCCTGCTGGCCATGTCCAGCCCCGAAGGGGACCCGCCGCCGTCGGCGACGCTCCCGGTGGTGGCGAGCTCGCGGAGCGACACACTCACCGTCCCCCTGCCCGACGGTGCGCTGCCTGCCGGAAGCTACCTGGCGCTCGTCGCCGTCGACGGCGTCTCCTCGCTGCCCGTCGTCGAAGGCGGCCGCGCGACGCGACCGACGGTGCTGCTGGGATGAGCCCCACGTCCACCATGACGAGCCATGGGCGCCCATGGGCCGGCGGACCGAAGGAGAGCGGCCGGTGAGCGCAGAAGAGCTGGCCGACTGGCAGGAGGCCAACCGCGAATACCTGGCGATCGCGCTCGACGGCCTGCTCGCGCACCTGCAGGGCGAGGCGCAGCCGGAGGTCGCCGAGCGGCTGTCCTCGCTGAGTGGCGAAATGGTCCACCTGCCGGCGATCGACGCCCTCAGCGCAGCCTTCGGGCTCGGCCTCTTCGAGCGCGACGTCGTGCTGCGCTGCTTCGCCGCCGAGGTCGACCCGCGTTTTCGCCTCGACGCCGGGCCGGTCACGGTGGGCAGCGCCATGGAGACCCTGCCGGGCGGTCACTGGAGCGCCCTGGAGGTCTCGGCACCGCTGCGCGTCTGGGGCATCGTGGAGCTCGACGACGGCGCGCCGCTGGGCGACGCGCCGCTGCGTTTGGCGCCCGACGTCGTGCGCCTGCTGCTCGGCTTCGACCCGCGCGAGGAGCCGGGCGGCCCGTTCGCGATCGTCGTCGACCCACCGGGGCTCGCCGAGACCCAGGCCGAGGCCGCGCTCGCCCTGGCCGACGCGATCGCCGTGACCGCCGAGGTCAGCGGGCGGGCTCCCGCGATCGAGCTGCACGGCGCCGGCGAGGAGGACCGGCTCGCCCTGGCGAGCGCCTGCGCCGGCGTGCTGGGGGCGACGCTGCTGAGCGTCGACGCCGCCGAGCTGCCCGAGCACGACGCCGAGGAGGACGCCCTGCTGCGCGACTGGGCGCGTCGCGCCCGCGCGACTGGGTCGCTGCTGTGCATCGCCTGCAGCACGACCGGCGACCGGGGCGCGGCGCTGGAACGCAGGCTCGCCCGCTCCGTCGAACGCGTCCCCGACCCGGTCTTCGTAGCGCTGGGGCGGGCGAGCACACGCGAGCCGGCCCGCCCGCTGATCCGTCGCGCCTGCGAGCCGCTGAGCAGCGAGCGGCGCTGCGCCGTATGGAAGGCCTGCGTCGGTGAGCTGCGCCGGCGGCTGGGTAGCAAACGCAGCCGCGGCCTCGCCCAGGAGCTCGAGCTGCTGGCCAGCCAGTTCCGCATCGGCGGTCGCACGATCGAGCGGGTCTGCCGGGAAGCCGAGGCGCTCGCGCGCGCCGATGGGCAGACGGGCGACCTGGACCCGCAGCGGCTGGCGCGCTGGCTGCGCGAGGCCTGCGTGCGCGCGGTCGACGCGCGGCTGGGGCCGCTCGCGGAGCGCGTCCCGCTCGCCGACCGCGCCCCGGTCGTGCTGCCCGAGGAGCAGGCACGCCTGCTGCAGGAGCTGGCGCAGCAGATCCGGCTGACCCACCGCGTCGACGAGCGCTGGGGCATGAGCCACGGCGTGACCCGCGCCGCGGCGGCGCTGTTCACGGGCCCCAGCGGCACCGGCAAGACCCACGCCGCGGCGGCGCTCGCCCGCGACTGCGGGCTGGCGCTCTACCGCGTCGACCTCGCCTCGGTGCTGAGCAAGTACATCGGTGAGACCGAGAGCAACCTAGAGGAGATCTTCGCGGCCGCCGGAAGCGGCGGCGCGATCCTGCTCTTCGACGAGGCCGACGCCCTGTTCGGGCTGCGCTCGCAGGTTCGCGACAGCCACGACCGCTACGCCAACATCGGCACCTCCTACCTACTGCAGCGCATCGAGCGGACCCCGACGCCGGTCGTGCTCACCAGCAACCTCAAGGACGCCATCGACCCCGCCTTCCGGCGGCGGCTGCATGTCGTCGTCGACTTCCCCTTCCCCGGCGAGGCCGAGCGCGAGGCTATCTGGCGCGCCATCTTCCCAGCCACCGTCCCCGTCGGCGAGCTCCGGCCCGACCGTCTCGCCCGCGTCGCGGTGACCGGGGCGACGATCGCCAACATCGCCAGGCGCGGCGCCTTCATCGCGGCCGCCGAGGACAGCGAGGTGCAGATGCGTCACCTGCTCACCTCAACGGAGCGCGAGCTGCGCCAGAACGGCCGTTCGCTGTCTCCCGAGGAGCTGAGCGCATGGCGCTGAACGGGGTGCGGGTGCGCATCGACCGGCTGCGCCTGCCTGCCGGCACGCCGCTGGATCGCGAGGACCTGCAGCGCCGCGTCGCGCTCGAGCTGGCGGAGCTGCTTCGGCGCGCCCCGCCGCCCGAGCGCCGCGGCGGCGCCGAGGCGCGGCTGCGGGCCGGCCGCGTCACGATCGCCGCACCGGGCTCAGCCGCCGCCGTGGCCCACGCCGTGGCGCGGCGGATACACGCGCAGCTGCGCTTCGGGGAGGCCGGCGGATGAGCAACCCCCTCCAGGCCGCGCCGCTGTCCCAGGCCGCGCTGGTGTCCGTCGACGCGGCCGGCGCCAAGCGGGCGATCGCCTTCCAGTACGCCCCGGAGACGGTGCGCCGCACGATCGAGCCCAACGTCGTCGGCGGGCGAGGCGCAGAACGCTCCCAGGCGGTGCGCTTCGCCGGCGCCGCCGCCGAGACGCTGACGCTCGACGCGCGCCTCTCCTGCGTCGAGACGACCGACGCCGGCGGCGGCACCGCTCAGGGCGTGGCGCCGCAGCTCGCGGCGCTGGCCCTGCTCGCCTACCCCAGCGCGGCGGACGTACAGCGAGCGCAGTCGATGCTCGAAGCGGGCAGCATCGAGGTCCTGCCGGCGATCGCCGACGAGCTGCTGCTGGTGTTCGGGCGCACGCGCGTCGTCCCCTGTCAGATCGTGTCGTTCTCGATCGTCGAGGAGATCTACGACAACGACCTCGTGCCGGTGCTCGCCACGGTGAGCCTCACGCTGCGCCTGACGAGCTACTCCGACGTCGACCACGCCAACCGCGCGTGGTCGGACTTCCTCACCTACCAACAGGGCCTCGAAGCGCTGGCCGCGCAGGCGGTCACGCCCGGCGGCCCGGGGCAGGGCGCATGAGCAGCGGCGAAGGACGCTACAAGGGCTGCGCCGAGCTGACGCGCGTCGAGCGCGACGGCCGCATCGTGCGCTACCTGGCGCCGCGCATCCTCCCGCCCGGCTCGACGGTCGCCCGGGGCGCCCCCTCGGCGGTGGCCGCGGAGGAGGTCGATCGGCTCGATCTCTTCACCCAGCGGCGGCTGGGCAACCCGCTGCTCGCCCACCGCGTCTGCGACGCCAACGACGCGATGGACCCCCTGCGCCTGTGCCGGCCCGCGGGCCGCCTGCTGCGCCTGCCGGGGAGCGCGCTGTGAGCGCCATCGGCTCGGTCCAGCTGGGGCTGCGCATCGGGCCCGGCACCCCCGGCCCGGCGCCCGGCCGCCTGATGCGGGCGCTGCGCAACGTCGAGGTCACCCAGCAGGACAGCGCGCCCTGCGGCTTTCAGCTCACCTTCTCCGCCGATGCAGCCGCCGAAGGCGAACAGCTCGCGATCGCCGACGACCCTCTGCTGGCGCCCTTCAACCGGGTGCTCGTGCGCACCGCCGTCGACGGGGTCGCCCAGACGCTGATCGACGGCTACATCACCCACCAGCAACACCTCCCGGCGAACGGCCCGCAGGGCTCCACGTTCCTGGTCACCGGCGAGGACGTCAGCGTCAAGCTCGACCTGGTCGACTACTCGCGGGAGTTCCCGGCGTTCACCGATGCGATGACCGTCGAGGAGATCCTGCTGCCATGGGCGGCGATCCTCGGACTGGTGCCCGAAGTGATCCCGACGCCGACGTCGCTGGTGCCGGTGCAATCGGTGCCCCAGCAAACCGAGACCGACCGCGCCCTGCTGGCGCGTCTGGCGCGCCAGAACGGCTACGTCTTCTACGTCACCCCCGGCGAGGAGCCGTTCACGAACGTCGCCTACTGGGGGCCGCCGCCGCGCGGCGGCGCGCCCCAGGGCCTGCTCGACGTCGCCGTCGGCGCCGCCAGCACGGTCGACTCGTTGCAGGCCCGGTACGACGCGCTGGCGCCCGTGACCTACTTCGGCTACGTCATCGAGACGCTCGTCGAGCCGTTCCTGCCGGTCCCGGTGCTGACGCTTCAGTCCACGCGCACGCCGTCGCTGGCGGCCAAGCCGGCGCTCACCGCCGAAGACTTCCTCTCGCTCACCGGCCGCCACGAGCTGTGGCGCGAAGACCAGCTCGACCCGGTCACCGCCAACGTCCGCGCCCAGGCGCTGACGGACGTCTCGACGGACGCCGTCGTGCAGGCCGAATGCGAGGTCTCCGTCACCAGGCTGGGCAGGATCCTGGCGGCGCCCGGCGTGGTCGGCGTGCGCGGCGCCGGCGAAGCCTACGACGGCCTCTACTACCTCAAGTCGGCGACCCACCGCATCGGACTGGGTCACGACGCCGGCTGGGACTACACCCAGCAGCTGACCATGACCCGCGAGGGCACCGGCACCACCACGACGACCCTGCGCGGCGGATGAGCGACTACTTCGGCAAATACCGCGGCAAGGTCCTCTCCACCGAGGATCCGACGGTCAGCGGCAAGCTGCTCTGCGCCGTCGCGGCGCTCCCGGGGATGGATCTCAACTGGGCCACGCCGTGCGTGCCCTACGCCGGCGAGGGGCAGGGTCTGTTCGCGCTGCCCGAGGAGGGCGCGAACGTGTGGGTCGAGTTCGAGGGCGGCGATCCCGAAAAGCCGATCTGGAGCGGCGGCTGCTGGGAACCGGGATTGGAGCCGGTGATGCCCGAGCTGAGCCCCGAGGCGCCGGAGCTGGTCAACATCCTGAGCAGCAAGTTCTGCACCCTCGCGCTCAACGACACCCCCGCCGTCGGCGGCCTGTCGTTGACCGCCGAGGGACCCGTAGCCGAGCTCCCCGTGAAGCTCAGGCTCGACTCGCTGGGCTTCTCGGTCACGGTCGGCGAGCTGCAGCTGACGATGAACCCCGAGACCGGCATCACCCTGAAAGCGGGCGAGGCGACCGTCGTGCTGAGCGTCGAGGGCCTGGTCTGCGAGGCGCCCGACATCGAGATGACCGCCGAGGGCGGCATCGACATGACGGCGCCCACCGAGATCACCGGCGACGTCAACATCGTCGGGCCCGTCGAGATCGAGGGGCCGACGTCGATCTCCGAGGTCGCCGAGATCGGCGGCGCCCTGACCGTCGCCGGCGACGCCAGCGTCGAGGGCGAGTCAAACCTCGCCGGCGCCGTCACCGTCGAGGGCGAGGCCAACTTCACCGGCGCCGTCACGATCGAGGGCGAGGCCAATGTCGCCGGAGCGCTCACCGCCGAGGGCGAGACCAACGTCGCCGGGGCGCTCACCGTCGAGGGCGACGCCGCCGTCGCCGGGCTGATCGAGGGCATCGTCGTCCCGCCGGCGCTATGAGACCCACGACCCCACCCGCCGCCGCATGACCGCGCTCGCCGTCGCCTTCCCCCTGCAGCTCGACGACGCCGGCAGCGCCGAGCTCGTCTCCGAGCCGGCGCTCGCCGCCGAGCAGCTGATGCGCCAGCTGCTGTTCACCGCCCCCGGCGAGCGGCTCAACCAGCCCACCCTCGGCTGCGGGCTGCGCGAGCTGGTGTTCGCCCCGCTCAGCCCCGAGCTGCAGGCGGCCAGCGAGTTCCAGATCGGCGCCGCCCTGCAGCGCTTCCTCGGCGACGTCGTCAGCGTGATCTCGCTGTCGGTGCTCGCCGCCGACTCGGCGCTCGAGATCACCATCGTCTACCGGCTCGCCGGCGAGGAGGAGCGGCGCACGGTGACCTACACGCCATGAGCCCACCCGCCCGGAACAGCGGTGCACGGTGACCCGCAGAGCATGAGCACACCCGTCCGACAACTCGCCGCGCGGGATCTCGGCGCAGGCCGGTGGCGGGTCGAGCTCGACCTCGCCGCCGCCCGCTGCCGTGCGCACCCCGATGCCGTGGCCGTGCTGTCAGCCGCCGGCGACACGGCGCCGGCCGAGGTCGAGTCGGTCCTCTGCGACGCGCGCCGCGGCCGGCTCAGCGTGGTCCTCGCCGTGACCGGGCGCAGCGACGGCAGCGCACCCGAGCTGCGCCTGCGCGGCGGCGACGGCTGGCTCGCCGACGTCGCGCTGGGCACCGCCCCGCAGGAGCCCACGCCGCCCGCATCGCCGGTCCGGCCCTCCCCGCAGGGCGAGGCCGACTTCCGTGGGCGCGACTTCCAAGCGCTGCGCGCCACCCTGCTGGGCCTCGTCGCGGGGCGCATCGGGGACGGCCTGCAGGTGCATCCCGTCGCCGAGACGACGGCGCTGGTCGAGCTGATGGCCTACCTCGGCGACGCCCTCAGCTACAGCCAGGACGCCGTCGCCACCGAGGCCTACCTCGCGACCGCCCGCCGCCGGGTGTCGGTGACGCGCCACGCCGCGCTGCTCGACTACCGCGTGTTCGAGGGCCGCAGCGCCCGCCTGTGGGCGCAGCTGAAGGTCGACGCGCCCGTGCGGCTGCCCGCCGGCACCCGGCTGCTGAGCCGCGTGCCCGGCCTCGCGTCGCGCGTGGCGAGCGCCGATCTGGACGGCGCGCTGCGCGCGGGGGCGCTCGTGTTCGAGACCTGCGCGCCCGTCGAGCTGCGCCCCCGCCGCACGCTGGCGCTCGCGCGCCGGCAGCACCCCGACGGACGCCTGGCGCCCGCCGCGACCGCGGCGGTGGTGGAGACGGCCGATGAGCCTCCGCCGGAGCCGGGCACGCTGGCGACGATCGGCCCGGCCGCCGACGCGCCGCCCGGACCGGGGCACGTGGTGCGGCTGAGCGCCGTGCGTCACCTCCGCCACGGCGTCCTGGTGCAGTGGAGCGAGCAGGACGCCCTGCCCGCCGAGGTCGCCGGCCTGGCGCCGCTGTGCCTGCGCCCCGGGAACCTCGTGCTCGCCGACCACGGCCGCACCCTGCCGTGGACGCCGCTGCAGCTCTTTGGCGAGGGGCCTGTGCCGTGGCCGGAGCTGCCCCACGGCAACCCCAGCATGGTGCTCGCGCCCACCCCGCCCGGCGGGGCCGCCCCAGACCCGCCGGCCCCGCCCGGCGGGCGCGATCCGGCAGACCATCCCACCCCGCCCCGGGAGCACGCGGCGGCGAGCGCGCGCGCCCTGCTGGGCGCCGACGGTCCGACCCGCCCGGCGGTCGTGCTGCGCGAGTCCCAACCGGGCTGGTCGCGGCTGTGGACCCAGCGCGGCTCGCTGCTGGACAGCGGCCCGCTGGCGGCCGACTACGTGGTCGAGCTCGAAGAGGACCGCACGGCGCGCCTGCGCTTCGGCGACGGCTCTTACGGCCTCGCGCCGGACCCGCGCAGCGCCTTCGCGGTGAAGATGCGCACTGGCAGCGGGCTGGACGGCGCGATCGCCGCGGGCAGGCTGGCGCACGTCCTCAGCGACGATCCCCGGGTGCTCGCCGTGACCAACCCGGCGGCGGCGGCCGGCGCCGCCGACCCGGAGCCGCTGTCCGGGGTGCGCCTGCTCGCGCCGCGCACGTTTCGCTCCACCGACCGCGCGCTCACCGCCGCCGACCTGATCGGCATCGCGCGTGGCGTGAGCGGCGTCGCCGACGCCGACGCCACGATCGACCAGACCGGCGTCGGACCGCTGGCGCGCGTGGCGATCGCGACCGACGATCCGCGGCTCGCGTTGGGTGGGCTGACGGCGCGCGTGCACGCCGCGATCGCGCCCCGCCAGCCGCTCGGGGTCGGCCTGCAGGTGCGTGGCGCGCGACCGCTGGCGGTCGCCGTGGAGGCCGAGATCGCGGTGCTCGCCGGCTGGAGCCTCGCCGCGCTGTCCGCCGAGATCGACGCCCTCGTCCGGCGCGAGCTGCTCGAGCCTTCGCGCCGGCGCTTCGGGATGGGGCTCTATCGCAGCCAGGTCGTCTCCCTGCTGGCGGGCATCCCCGGGGTGCTCGACGTGACGCTGCCGCGCTTCGGCTGGGCACGCAGCGACCCCGCGGCGCCGCAGCCGCAGGCGCTACTGCCCCCGTTCGGCGCGATCCTGCAGATCGCCCAGGACCCCGCCGCGCCGTGGCGCGGCCTGTTCAGCTTCCGCCTGCGGAGCGCCCAATGAGCATCTACGGCGTCCGCGCTCCCCACGCGCGGCACGTGCGCGCGCGGCTGCTGGAGAGCCTGCGCCGGGACCCCGCGTTCGCGGAGCTGCGCGCCGACGATCCCAGCGACCCGATCGTCGCGCTGTGCGACGCCTTCGTCACGCTGGCGGCGCTGATCGACTTCTACCAGCAGCGGATCCTCGACGAGGCCTTCCTGGCGAGCGCCGAGCAGCGGTCCTCGATCGAGCTGCTCTACCACTCGCTCGGCGCCTCCTTCCCGCCCAACGCCGCCGCGGTGACCTCGCTCGCCTACCACCTGTCCGACAAGACCGCCGGCGTCGAGGCCGTCGGCCGGGCGCGCGCCGGCGGCGGCGCGGGAACCTCGCCGGGGACCGGCGGCGGAGGGACGTCGACCGGGACGGGCGGCTCGGGGGGCTCCACACCGCCGCCGGCGCCGTCGATCGGCGTCTCGAGCCTGATCCCCCAGGCGGCGCAGGTCAGGGCGGTGCCCGGCTCCGAAGAACGGCCGCCGACGTTCATAACCCTCGAACAGCTGACGGCGCTCGTAGGCGCCAGCCGGCTGGCGGTTGCCCCGCCCCCCGACCCCCGGCCGCCGGCGCTGCGCGAAGACACGACCGAGCTCGAGCTGGCCGGCACGCGCACCGGGCTGGCGGTCGGCCAGCCGATCGTGATCGTCGCCGAGAGCGCCGACGACGAGCGGGCGCCGGTGCGGTGGATCCTGTCGCTGAGCTCGGTGGTGGTGGACAGCAAGCGTGGCTCCACGCGCATCGGCTGGGGCCCACCGCTGGGGGAACAGGTCGGGAAGCTGGCGGACACGGCCAGCGCGACCGTCTATGGCTTCGCCGGCTCGGCGGCGCTGGTCGGCGCCAACGCGACCGCCTGGAGCTCGCTGCCGCCGGCCCAGCGGCTGGCGGCGCCGACGGCCACCGGCGGGACGACGCCGATCAGCGGTGGCCTGGCGGAAAGCCGCGACGCCGGGGGCAGCTGGAGCGCGCGCACCGCGGGGGTGCCCGCCGGCGCCGTCTTCTCGGCGCTCGCCGCCTACGGAGGCATCGTCCTGGCGGCCGTCGCGAGCGGGGGCCTGCTGCGCGCCGAGGGCGCCGAGGCGCTCGCCCCCGTCACGCTCGGCGGCGGCGCGCGGCGGCCGATCGCCTTCCTCGGCGGTCGCCGCGCGCGGATGCTGGCGGGTGGAGCCGGCGCGACGGTGCTGCAGTCGATCGACGACGGGCGCACCTGGAGCCCGGTGGCCGGCGGCGCGCCGCAGCTGGAAACGGGCAAGTCGACGACGAAGGAACAGCCCGGCGCCCAGCAGGTGCGCAGCAACCAGCTGCCCTCGACGATGGTCCGCTGCGTCGTCGAGGACGCCAACCCGCAGCCCACCGAGGTGGTGGCGCCCGCCGGCGAAGAGCCGCCCGCCCTCGTGGCCGCCACCGATGCCGGCGTCTACCGCTACGACGGCACCAACTGGAGCCGTGGCAGCCTGCACGGGCCCGTGCTCGATCTGCTGGTGGTGCCGGCGAGCGGGTCGGCCCACGCGATCCTCGCCGCGACGACGGACGGCGTGTACGTCCTGGGCCCCGGCTGGCAGAGCTGGGAACAGGCGAGCTGGGAGCCGTGGGGCGCCGCCAGGCTCGCGAGCCGCGTCTACGCGCTCGCCCAGCTCGGCGGCCGCCTCTATGCGGCGACCGACGGCGGCGTCGTGAGCTGCTCGGCGCAGACGAGCCCCTGGCAGCCGGCGAGCGGCGGCGACGCCGGCGCGCTGCCCTCCGGCCCGGTGACGGCGCTCGTCGCCGGCGCGGGCGTGCTTTACGCCGCCACCGCCAGGGGCGTCTACGCCTCGCCGGACGGGGGCTCTACCTGGGCGCCGAGCGACCGCTGGCTGGCGTTCACCTGCGACGGCTCCCTGCAGCCCGCCGAAGACGATCCGACCCCCAGCGAAGCGCTGCGGGCGGCCTTCGCCGGCGAGGGCATCGTGCTGGGCGGCGAAGCGAGCCTGACACCGGAAGTCGCCCCGGACGCGCAACCCGCACACCCGGACGCGCAACCCGCACACCCGGACGCGCAACCCGCACACCCGGACGCGCAACCCGCACACCCGGACCCGCAGCCCGCACCCCCGGACGCGCAGCCCGCGGCCGGGGAGGCGCCGGCGACCGCCGTGGCCGATCGCTGGCGGCTGACGGACGGCGCTCGCGCCTACTCCCTGATCTCCTCGCCGGCAGGCTGGGAGGTTTGGCAGCTCGCTCCACTCGGCCCGATCGCCGCTCTCGGGGTGGATGCGGTGACGGAGGGGACGGTGCTCGCTGCGGGGGGGCCGCTGCAGAGCGCCGCCGACGAATGGCCCGGCTTCGCCGTCGGCGGCGGCTCGGTCGAGGTGAGCCCGCCGAGCAGGACGATCGTCCCGGCGTCGCTGGCGGTGCTCGAACAGCGCACGACGCTCGAGCTGTGCGCCAGGGCGCTCAAAGTGTCGGCGGTGGAGCAGGAAACCGCGCTGCGCTTCGGGCGGGAAGGGCCGTTGACACGGGTCGCCTTCGACGCTCCGATCCCGCTCGGCGTCTTCCCGCGCCGCAGCAGCAGGCTGTGGACGGGAGGCGCGCCGCTCGAGCTGTTCACGCCCCAGGCGGGTGAGGTCGAGGCACTTTCCGGCAAGACCATCCCGCTGGCGAAGCCGCTGCTCGCGCCCGTCCCGGCGCAGCGACTGGGCGCCGTCACGGGCTCGCCGGTCGGCCTCGCGACGCTGGCGCTGGGCGGCCTGCTGGAGATGCCGCCGGCCGGAGCCGGCAACGATCAGCCGCCGGCCGAGGCCGGCGGCGGTAAGGCGCCTGCCCCGAGCCGGCGCGGCCCGATCGCCGCCGACGTGCTCGATCTCGCAGTCGACCCCGACGACGTCGTCTACCTGGCGACGCCCGAGGGCGTGGTGCGCGTGCAGGGCGAAGCGGCCGGAGCATCCCAGGGCGAGCCCGCCCAGCGGCTGCTGCTCGCGGGCTGGCCGCTCGTGAGCTCCGCCGGCGACGCCGGCGAGGCGGGACATGGGCAGCCGAGCCCGGCGCCGGCGACCGGCGTCGCGCTTGTCGGCACGCAGGGCACGACCGTCGTGGCGGCCTCCGGCGAGGGCCTGAGCCTGCTGGCGCCCGGCGCGAAGGCCTGGACGCCGGTCAAATCGCCCAGGTCGATCGCGCTGATGGCGGTCTCGGGCGACGCGGTGACGCTCGCCTGCGAAGACGGCGGGGCGGCGTTCTGCGAAGACGTGACGGCGACGACGCCGAGCTGGCGCGAGCTGGCGCCCCTGGACGGCCCGGCGACGGCGCTCGCGCTCGACGGCGGCGAGGTGACGGCGGCGACCGCGACGGGGGTCTACAGGTGCGAGCCGGGCCAGGCGTGGCGGGAGCTGGGACGGGCGCCCGGCGGCGAGACGATCACGGCGCTGGTGCGCGACGGCGACGGCACGCTCTGGGGCGGCGTGCAGTCGGGGCTTCTACGCCAGACTCCCGGCACGACGCAGTGGCGGCACGACCCGGCGGCCGGCGGGGCGGTGCAGGCGCTGGCGCTGGACCCGCTGCGCCAGCCGCTGGCGGTCTCCGCGACGGGCGTCGCGCACCGTGTCGGCGGGACGTGGAGCGAGCTGCCGGCCGCGCCCGGGGCGCCGGTCAGCGCGGCGGCGATGGGGGCCGACCAGACACTGTGGGTGGGGATGCGCGCCGAGCTCCCCGTCGAGCTGCCCGGGGGCGGCACGCCGCAGCCGCTGCGGCTCGAGATCGTGGTCCCGGAGGTCGGGCTCGAAGCAGCGGACGTGGCGGCGCTCGACCAGGGGGCGCTGCCGGCGGCGCTGGCCGACGCGATCGCCGCGGCGGGCGTCACGCTGGCGCCGGCGCAGACGCTCGTCGAAGGCAGCGCCGCCGGCGGGGGCTGGGTGCTGCGCAGCGAAACGACGGTCCAGCTGATCGCGCTGCGCGGCGACGGGTCACGCAGCTGGGCGGTCGTCAGCGAGCCACAGGTCACGCTGTACCCGACGGCGCAGTTCACGAGCAGCGGGGAAGTGCAACGCTGGCCGGTGCTCGTGGAAGGCCGCGAGGGGGCGATCCACGCCAGACCCGAGCAGGTGGTGCTCGTGCCTGCGGACAGAGCGGCGCCGTCGTTCGCGGAGAACGTGGTGGTGTCCTCGGTGCGGACGAGCCCGACGGCGGGCAGCGTTCTGAGACTGAGGCAGCCGCTGGCCCACGTCTACGACCCGGCGACGGTGCTGGTCAACCTCAACGTCGCCTCCGCCGCCCAGGGCCAGGTGGTGTCGGTGCCGATCGGCAGCGGAGACCCCGACGCGATCCACCAGAGCTTCGCGATCCCCTCGCCGGTGGCGGCGGTCGGCCCGACGCCGAGCGCTCCCGGGGCGCCGCTGCAGAGCACGCTCGGCATCGCGGTGTCGGGCGAGCCGTGGCGGGAGACGGCGTCGCTGGAATCCTGTGGCCCGGAGGACCGGGTCTACGTGGCATGGCACAACGCCGACGGCACGGCGACGGTGCACTTCGGCGATGGCGTGCACGGCGCCCGCCTGACGCTGGGCCACGACAACGTCGTCGCGACCTACGTCCAGGGCGGCGGGCCGGCGGGCGAGGTCGCGCCGGGCGCGCTGATCCAGCCGCTGGACCGCCCACCGCTGGTGACAGCGGTGCACAACCCCGAGCCGGCGCGCCTGCCGCCGGTCGCGACGGCCGCCGCCGGCCGCGTCGCGGCGATGCACGCCCTCGACGGACTCGTGACACTCGGCGACTACGAGGATCTGGCGCTCGGGCAGGCCGAGGTGACATCGGCGGCGGCGCAGCTGGTCGGCGGACGGGCGCTGGTCGTCACGATCGCCGCCTCCGGGGGAGCGTCGGCGCGACTCGTGCGGAGCGTCCAGGCGAGCCTGGGGACCAAGACGGCCGGCGGCCTGCCGGTGCGTGTGCTCGCGGCTCGCGTCGTCCCGGTGCAGGCTGACGTCGAGGTCATCGCGGCCGATGCGTCGTGCGAAGACGGGGTGCTCGGCGAGCTTTCCGGCCTGGGCGCGGAGCGCCCGGGTGAGCCGCTGCGCGCGGCGCGGGTGCTGAGCGCGGCCACCGCGGCTCCGGGGGTGAGGGCCGCGGCGGTACGGCGCTGGAGCCGTCCGGGCGCGGGCCGGGCTTCGCCGGCTGCGATCCCGGCGGCGGGGGCGAGCTGGCCGGCGGACGCCCCCGCGCCGCGCGCGGCCGAGCTGCTGAGGATCTCCCCGGAGACGCTGCGGGTGCAGATCGCAAAGCCGGGGGTGTCGTCGTGAGCCGCGAGGAGACGCTTCTGCACCGCCTGCTGCCGTCGTACCTGTGGTTCGAAGACGAACGGCACGGCCAGGCGCTGCGGGCGCTCGTCGACGCCCTGGCCGAGCAGCACGCGATCCTGCGCGACGACGTCGAGCGCCTCTACCGCGACCTCTTCGTCGAGACGTGCCGGCCGCGGATCGTGCCGCTGATCGGCGAGAACGTCGGCGTCGTCGGACCCGGCGCCGAGGACCGCGCGTGGGTGGGGCAGGTCGTGGGGCTGCGCCGGCACAAGGGGACCCGCGCGGCGCTGGCCCGCGGGGCGCGCGCCGCCGGCGGCTGGGGCGTCCTCGTCGAGGACGCCGCGGCGAGCCTGGGACGCACGCAGTCGCTGCTCGCCCCCGATCCGCGGGCGGGCGCGCTGCTGAGCCTCGCCGACGGCGACGCCGTCGCCGCGGTGGCCGAGCCCTGGTCGCGCGCCACGCGGCTGGCCTGCGTGTCGGGCCGGCCCGTGGTCGCCGGCGTCCCGGCGCCCCCCGGCGCGCCCGCGCGCACCCGGCCGCCGGCGCCGGGGACGGCGACGCTCGGGGTGTGGCGGCTGATGGGCTTCCACGTCACCGGGCGCACGCCCCACCCGGCCGCGGACGCGCCGCGGGAGCTCGCGGGGCGCGCCTTCAGATTCGACCCCCTCGGCCGCGACACGCCGCTGTTCACCGCGCCCGGCGACGACGCGGCGGCGGAGCGCCCGTCGCACCCGCTGGGCCGCGCCGAGCTGAGCGCCCTGCTGCGCCACGAGCCGCCTCGGGGGGCGCGGGCGCTCGCGATCCGGGTGGCCGGCGAGGACGGGCGCCCCAGGAGCATCCCGGGCAGGCGGATCGCTGTCGCCGACCTCACGCGCTGGGCGCTCCCGGCCGGGGCCCGAACCGCGGCGGAGGCGATCGTGGACCCCATCTGCGGACGCCTGGTGCTGCGGCGGGCGCCGCGCCACCCGGCGGGGCGCCGGCACGAGTTGGGCGCTGTCGAGGTTGACTACGCGTATGGCTTCCCCGGCGAGCTGGGCGGCGGGCCATACGCGACCGAGCCGGGGGCGCGGGCGGAGCAGCCGGCGACGGTCTTCCGGGTGGCGCGTTCGGGGCCGGACGCCCACCGCTCGCTGGCGGACGCGCTCGCGGCCTGGCGCCGGAAGCGGCCGACGAGCGCGGTGATCTCGATCGAGCACAGCGCGAGCGAAGCGCCCGAGGACGGCGTTTGGCGGGTGGCGCTGGAGGATGGGATGCGCCTGGAGATCGCCGGCGGCGCGCGGGTCGCGCCGGTGCTCGACGGCGAGCTGCACGCCGAGGTGCGGGCCGGCGCGGAGCTGCACCTGCGCGGGCTGACGGTCGCCGGCGCGGTCTCGGCCCACGGCGACGGGGCGCTGACGCTGGAGCACACGACGGTGGCGCCGCACGGGCGCCGGCGGCGGGTGCTGGCCGGGGGCGGGCTGGCGCTCAGCGCCCGCCGCTGCGTGCTCGGCGGCATCGACGCCTCGGCGGCGGCGCAGGTGGCGCTGCGGGCGTGCATCGTGGACGGCGCGATCGGGGACGGCGAGGAGCCGGCCGGCACGCTGGACGCGGCGCAGACGACGGTGCTCGGCGAGGTGGCGGCGCGGGTGCTGGTGGCAGAGGACTGCATCTTCTGCGCGCCCGTCGACAGCGCGGACCCCGGGCGGGGCGTGATCCGCACGAGCTACCTGCCGGCGCGCTCGGCGCCGCCGCGGCTGATCTCCTGTGTGAACGAGCGCGACGGCCGGCCGCGCTTCACCTCGCGGCGCCGGGGAGCGCCGGGATACTGCCAGCTGGCGCTGGGCGGGCCGCGCGCGATCGCGACGGGCGCCGCCCACGGCGGCGAGCTGGGGGCCTTCAACTGGCTGGCCCAGCCGGCCCGCTTCGCGCGGCTGTCGGCGGCCCTGCAGGAGCTGCTGCCGGCCGGGATGGGCGCAGCGATCGAGATCCACACCTGACACGAGGAGAAAGGCAGACCGAATGCGAGGCACGCGCTATGGAGACTTCTCACGCCTGGAGGCCGAGCGGGCCAGGGACTACCGGTCGGCTCTGCTGCAACAGGGGCGCGTGCAGCTCGACGCCGACGCCAACGTCGGGGTCGAGCTGGCCCGCGACGAGCTTGAGGTCTCGCTGCGCGACCTGCTCGGCGAGGGCTGGGGGCCGGCGGGCGATCCGGGCTTCCGGATCGAGGCGGTGGCGCCGCTGGCGTTCGAGGGCGACAACGCGCTGGCGCTCGCCGAGGGCGCCGTCGCGAGGACGCTGACGCCGCACGCCGGCAGACCGCAGACGATCGAGCTGCGCCTGACGTGGACCGGCGGCGCGGGGATAGTGCTCGACGCGGTCGACCGCGACGGCGACCCGGCGTGCTACCGGCTGAAGGTGACGCACGACGGCTTCCTGGTGCTGGAGCTGGCCGGCGAGGAGCCGGTGGTGCTGCGGGCGAGCGCGCCGCTGCTGGCCGGCGAGGAGACGCAGGTGGCGGTCCTCTTCGACGAGGGCCACGCGACGCTGCTGACCGGCTATCGCCAGTTGGCCCGGGGCGCTCTGCGCACGGCCGACTCGTTGCAGTCGAAGCGGACGGCGAACGCGCTGGTCCTCGGCGGCTCGACCTCGTCCGGCGCGGAGCCGGGCTTCAGGGGGCTGGTCGCGGAGGTGCGCATCTGGGACGCCGAGCTCTCCCCGTTGCAGCTCGCGGCCGGCATCCGGCAGGGGCCCGACGATGGCGGCGAGCACGACGGCGAAGGCGATGGCGGGGGCGAGGGCGACGAGCATGAGGGCGGCGAGCAGGGGCACAGCGGGCGCGGCCACGGCGGGCAGGAGGGGCTGCTGGCGTGGTGGCGTTTCGAGCGGCCCGGGAGGGGCAGGCTGAGGGACGTCGTGGGCGGCCACAGGGCGCGCCCGCTGGGCGAGCGGCAGCCGCGACCGCGGCTGGTGAACCTGCGGATCGGCCCCGGCCGCTACTACGTGGGCGGGGTGCGCTGCGAGCGGCCCGAGGAGATCGCCTACGACGAGCAGCCGGGCGCGGCGCCGCTGCCGAGCAGAGGACGCCACCTGGTGTACCTCGAGGCGTGGGAGGAAACGGTCTCCGCAGCCCAGGACCCCCGGCTGCTGGAGGTGGCGCTCGGCGGCCTGGACACCTCGGTGCGCACGCGGATCGCGACGCGGGTGCGGGTGGCCGAGCTCGACGCCGACGACACGCCGGGCGAGCATGACGTGGCACCCGCCGAGCTCGACGCCGACCACGCGCCGGCCGGGCACGCACCGACGGGCCGCCTGGCGGCTCGCCACGAGGGGGCGCCGGTGCCCGCCAACCGTCTCTACCGGGTGGAGGTCCACGCGGGCGGCGTGATCCCGGCCGCAGTCGGGGGCGGCGACCTGCTCCTGGCGACGGACCCGGCTTCGCGCTCCGAGCGCGACGGGCCGGGAGAGCGCGGGTCGGCGCCGGCGCCGACGTTCAAGTGGAGCCGCGGCAATGGGGCGGAGCTGTTTGCGATCGTCCCGGGGAGCGGCGGGAGGAAGACGGCGGAGGTGCTGCCGGCGCGGTGGCTGACGCCGCTGGCGGCGGGCGACGTGGTGGAGCCGCTGGGCGAGCAGACGTCGCTCGACGATCCGGCGCCGGCGCTGCTGGCCCTGGTGGAGGGCCCGGACGAGACCGGCACGATCCACCTGTCGGGGAGGCTGCCGGCGGGCACGACGCTGCTGCGGCGCTGGGATCACGTTCCCGAGGAGGACGCGCGGGGCGCGATCGCCGGCGACGTCCGCTGGAGGGAGCTGGAGGACGGGATCGAGATGCGGGCAACGCCGGGCGGCTATCGCCGGGGTGACTTCTGGTGGATCGTGGCCCGGCAGGAGCTGGGATCGATCCAGTGGCCGAGCGAGGGCGGGCAGCCGCTGGCGCTGGAGCCCGACGGCGTGGAGCGCAGGACAGCGCCGCTGGCGCTGCTGCGGCTCGGGCACCATGGGGTCGAGGTCGAGGATCTGCGCACGATCGGCGCGGCGGCGGCGTTCGGCGTGGAGCCGGAGGACGCGCCGGACGTGGACCTGGCGGCCGGCGCCGAGCAGGGCCGGGCGGCCGGGGAGCCGGAGGACGGGAAGCAGGGCGAGACGCATCGCGGCGACCACGCCTTCGGCGACCAGGAGGAAGGCGAGGCGTCGGGCGAGGAGGACGAGGCGACACGGGCGGGCACCGGGGAGATCCCGGGTCCGGTCACGGTGGAGCTGGGCAAGCCGCGGGAGAGTCCGGGCTGGCGGCTGCTGAGCATGCTGGAGGAGCTGCAGGCTGGCTTGGAGGCGGTGGCGAGCACGGCCGAGGACCTCGTCCTGGCGACGACCGAGGAGCTGCTCGCGGTGCACCCGGGGTCGGGGACGGTGCGGTGGCGGGTCGAGCTGCCGGAACGGCGCACGGGCTTCTCGCTGCAGGTCCTCGCGGGATCGCTGCTGCTGGTGGGGGGACGCGCCCACAGGGAGCGTGCCGAGGGTCGCGTGACCGCGCTGGAGGCCGGCGGGGGATGGCGCGAGTGCGCGCGCCTGCCGGGCTCGCGCGAGGGCGTCGCGATCGCCGTGGTCGACGACGCCCTGCATGCGCTGGGCGGCCTGGGCGGCGGCCTGTTCCACCGCCAGGGCGCGGGCCACCACCTCTACGAGGCCGAGCACGATCGCTGGCGCCGGGCGGGCGCCCGGCTGCCGTCGCGGGTGGCGCAGGCGGCGGCTCTCGCCGTCGACGGACGGCTGTGGCTGGTGGGCGGCGTCGAGCGCGACGGGGCCACGGCGCGCGGCGTGAACCAGTCGCTGCGCCGCGACGGCCGGTCGTGGCGCGCGGAGCCTGCGGTGCCGGGCCCGCGTCACGTGCTCGGCGCCTGCGCCCACGAGGGCCGGGTGGTGGCGCTGGTCGAGGATCGCGAGGGCGAGCGCCCGCCGTCTACCGCGATCTACGACCCGACGACGGCGACGTGGCAGGCACTGGCGCCGCTGCCGAGCGCCCTGGGGCGGCCGCTGGTGGTCGAGCACCACGGACGCCTGCTGCTCGCCGGCCTTACGCCCACGGGGATCTCGCTGTACGAGAGCACCCTGGTGGGACACTCGCGCCGGCGGTAGCGGTCGGCGGCCGACCCGCGCGCTGCTCCACTTCGGTTGAAAATCTTGAATGGACCCCTCCGGGGTCCCGGATGGGTCGGCTGACGGCGAGCCGACGGCGCTACCCTTCGACCATGGCAACGTTCGTCCGCGATCCCGAGCCGATCGAGCTCGAGCAGCTGCGCGAGCGGCGCGAACGGCTCGAGCTCGACCGCCACGACGAGGTGTGGGAGGGTGTGCTGCCGCAAGCCCGGTCTGCCCCTCAGGCCATCCGCAGCCAGGTCGGTCGCTCAGGCCGCCCGCGCCTGCGGGCGGACGCTCTGGGTCGCCGCCAGGGCCAGCCGGGCAGCCTCGAGCCCACTGGCCCAGGAGACCTCGGCGAGCAGGCCCGGGGCGGCGACCATGTCGCCGACGAGGTAGACGCCGTCGCCGCGGTCCACGGCGGGCCGGTCGCGCCAGGTGGCGCCGGGCGGGTCCAGCGCGCCTGAGCGGGCCTCCATGACCTGGCGCCGGCGCCAGGTCTCGCGCTGGCGCCAGCCCTCGACGGACTGGTCGATGAGCCGCTCCAGCCGAGCCCCGGCCTGATCCGGGGTCTCCCCCGGCCGGATCGGCATCTGGGTCTGGATGAGCTCGTGGCCGGCGGGGGCGATGGCGCGGTCGGAGGAGGAGTAGCGCCCGATCCAGCCGGACTCGTCGAGGTCGGACACGATCCAGGGATCGCCGCGACGGCGGGAGAGGCCGACGTCGAGGCAGACGGTGTTGCCGCTGGGCCAGCTCAGGGACTCCCCGAGCAGCTCGCCGGCCTGGTGGAGCTCGGTCGCGAGGATGACCGGCGACGCGGGCAGCTCGCGGACGCGGTGGCCGGTGTGGACCTCGACGCCGAGCTCGCCGAGGCGGCTCTGCAGGGGCGCCACCATCCCGCTCCAGCCGCCGGCGGCGTAGCGCACGATCGTGCTCGGCGGGGGCGTGGAGAGGAAGAGGCGCACGGTGCGCTCCCAGACGAACGCCGCGGAGAGCTCGCCGGGGTCGTGGAAGTAGGTGTAGACGCCGGCCATCGAGGACAGCATCGCGGCGATCCGATCGTCGGCGTGGGCGCGGACCCAGCCGCGGAAGTCCTCGTCGACCGGCGCCTGGCGCCCGCGCAGGCGCAGGACAGCCGGCAGCGTCCCCAGCGGCGGGGTGCGGTGCACGGCGCCCTGCCAGCGGAAGCGGGCGCCGGCCATCGGCGGGCGGACGTGGCCGGGCAGAAGGCCGCGCTCGGCCAGCCAGCGCCACATGGCGCCGTCGCTGTAGAGGGCGTGGGGACCGAGGTTGGCTTTGTAGTCCCCCTCGGCGCTGCGGGCCCGCCCGCCGAGTGTGTCGTGGGCCTCCAGCAGCCGCACCTGGGCCCCGCCTTCGGCGCAGGCGATGGCGGCCGTCATCCCGGCAAGCCCGCCTCCGACAACCGTTATCTGGCTCATCTTGGACCTCCGCACAGAGAGAAGAAGCAGCTGAACGACAGGGTCACAGTAGACCCAGACTGGCCCCCGGTACAGTTCCAGTTGTGCCTGCTCATACAGGGCCAGTTGTTCCAGGCCGCGAGCCGGTTGAGCACCCAGGCGACGCACTGCCCGTCGAGCGGTCCAGGAGCGGCCTGCTCGTGGAGCTCGACCGCGGCGGGGAGCTGACGCTGGGCGAGCAGCTGGTGGGCTCGATCCGCGAGGCGATCCGCTCGGGGCGGCTGCCGGCGGGCACGGCGCTGCCCTCCAGCCGCGGCCTGGCGGGCGAGCTGGGGGTCTCGCGGGGCCTGGTCACGGAGGCCTACGGCCAGCTGGCTGCGGAGGGCTACCTGACCACCCGCCAGGGTGCGCCGGTGCGGGTGAGCGCGAGGGTGAGGACGGCGACGGAGCGGCCCCCGGCGCGGTCGCTGCTGGAGCGCTTCCCCTACGACTTCCACCCCGGCCTGCCGGATCTGGCGGGCTTTCCGCGCGGACGCTGGCTGCGCTCTCAGCGGGCGGCGCTGGGAGACTCGCCGCAGGAGACGCTGGGCTACGGCGACCCCCGTGGCCTGCCGGAGCTGCGGGAGGCGCTGACCGACTACCTGGGCCGGGTGCGGGGGGCGGCGGCGGACACCGAGCAGATGGCGATCTGCACGGGCTTCATGGAGGGCTTCTCGCTGGCCTGCGCGGCACTGCGCGGCATGGGGGTGGAGTCGATCGCGCTGGAGGACCCCGGCTGGCACACGCACCGGCTGATAGCGGAGCAGTCGGGGCTGGCGGTGACGCCGATCGCGGTCGACGGCGAGGGCCTGCGCGTGGATGAGCTGATCGCCACCGACGCCGCCGTGGTGGTGGTGACGCCGGCCCACCAGTTCCCCACGGGCGCCGTCCTCAGCCCGGCCCGCCGGGCGGCGCTGGTGGAGTGGGCGCAGAGCGGGGAGCGGCTGATCGTGGAGGACGACTACGACGCCGAGTACCGCTACGACCGCGCCGCGGTCGGCGCCCTGCAGGGCCTGGCGCCCGAGCATGTCCTCTACATCGGCTCGGCGAGCAAGCGCCTGCTGCCGGGTCTGCGCCTGGGCTGGATGCTGCTGCCCTCGTGGCTGGTGTGGCAGCTGTCCACGGCCAAGGCGGTCCACGACGGCGGCTCGGAGGTGCTCGGCCAGCTGACGCTGTGCGACTTCGTCGTCCGCGGCGAGCTCGACCGTCACGTGCGGCGGATGCGCGCCCGGTACCACCGCCGCCGCGAGGCGCTGCTGGCGGCGCTCAGCCGCCATCTCCCGGCGGCGCGTCCCGCGGGCGACCCGGCGGGCCTGTTCGAGCTGGTGCGCCTGCCCGACGGCGTGTCGGAGCCGGCGCTCGTCAAAGCCGCCGCCGCCCGCGGCGTCGGCGTCGAGGACCTCGGCCTGCACCGCTACGCGGCCGACGGGCCGCCGGGGCTGCTGCTCGGGTACGCCAACCTCTCGGAGCCGGCTATCGAGCAGGGGGTGCGGCTGCTCGGGGAGGCCTACGGGGAGGTCGTCGGCGGTTGAGGCTCGCCGTCGAGCGCGCTCACTTGCGCACCACCAGCGCGGCCCCCGCCGCGAGCAGGACGAGCCCGACGATGCGGTGCGCGTGGATCGGCTGGCGCATCAGGCCGAACAGGCCGAAGCGGTCCACGACCACCGACATCGCGAGCTGTCCGGTGATGACGACCGCCGCGACCCCGCTGGCGCCCAGGGTGCGCACCGCGACGAGCGAGATCGCCACGTAGGCCGCGCCGAGCAGGCCGCCGGTCAGCGCCCACCACGGCACCCGCCCGACATGGCCGAGGTCGGCGAAGCCGCCGTTGGTGAACGCCGTGATCGCCAGCAGCAGGACCGTGCCGACGATGAACGAGATCGACGCCGCCTGAAACGTGCCGACCGAACGCCCCAGGCGAGCGTTGATCGCCGGCTGCATCCCGACCAGGACGCCGGCGACGGCGCCCGCGAACACCGCCAGGGTGCGGCTCACGGTGCGACCTCGGCGCCCAGCCATCGGCTGCGGCTCGGGGCCGGGCGGCACGGCGCGCGCCGGGCATCGATGCCGCTCACTTGGCCTCCAGCCAGGTGCGCCCAACCCCGACGTCGACCGCCATCGGCGGCTCGTGCTCCCAGACGCCGACCATCTCGCGGCATATCAGCTCGCGTGCGACCGGCAGCTCCTCGGGGGGACCCTCGAAGAGCAGCTCGTCGTGGATCGTCAGGATCAGCCGCGTCCGCAGCTCCGCGACCGCCAGCGCCCGATGGCAGCGGACCATCGCAAGCTTGATGATGTCCGCCGCCGTCCCCTGCACGACCGTGTTCACCGCCAGGCGCTCACCCAGGGTCCGCACCTGGTAGTTGCGCGCCTTCAGCTCCGGGATCTGCCGCCGCCGGCCCCACAGCGTCGTGACGTAGCCCTCCTCGGTGGCCCGCTCGATCGTCTCCGCCATGAACGCCGCCACCCGCGGGAAGCGGGCCAGGTAGGCCTCGATGAACTCCTTCGCCTCCTCCCGGGGAATGTTCAGGCGATCGGCCAGCCCGTAATCGGAGAGGCCGTAGACGATGCCGTAGTTGATCATCTTCGACTTCGACCGCATCCCCGCGTCGATCTCCTCGGGCGCCACCTGGAATACCTGCGACGCCGTCGCCGTGTGGACGTCTTCGCCACGCCTGAAGATCTCCTTCAGCACCGGCTCCTCGGCGACGTTCGCGAGCACCCGCAGCTCGATCTGGGAGTAGTCGGCGGAGAGCAGCATGAAGCCCTCCTCGGCCTCGAAGCAGCCGCGGATCTCGCGCCCCAGCTCGGTCCGGATCGGGACGTTCTGCATGTTCGGGTTCGTGCTCGACAACCGGCCTGTCTGGGCGACGGCCTGCAGAAACGTCGTGTGGACGCGGGAGTGCTCGTCGACCTCGGCCGGGAGGACGTCGAAGTAGGTCTTGATCAGCGTCGACAGCTCCCGCCAGCGCTCGATGCGGGGCACGATGACGTGCTCCCCGCGGATCGCCTGCAGCACCCGGGCGTCGGTCGAGTAGCCCGTCTTCCCGCGCCGCTTGCGCGACAGGCCGAGCTTCTCGAAGAGGATCTCCCCCAGCTGCTGGGGCGAGGCGATCAGGAACTCCTCGCCGGCCAGGGCGAAGATTTCCTGTTCCAGCTCCGCGATCTCGTCCCGCACCCTCCCCGCCAGCTCCTGCAGGCGGGGCACGTTCAGGCGCACCCCCTGCAGCTCCATCTCGCGCAGCACCGCCACCAGCGGCAGCTCGATGTCGTCGAGCACGCCCCCCAGGCCGCGCTGCGCTATCTGCTCGCGCTGCCACGACGTCAACGCCCCGATCAGCACCGCCTCGGCGCCGGCCGGGTCCTCGACGTCGCAGGACAGCCCGCGCTCCTCGCAGAGCTCCGCGAACGGGTAGCCCCGGCGCGCCGGCTCCAGCAGGTAGGCGCCGAGCAGCGTGTCGTGCGCCAGGCCCGGCGGCACCGTCCCGAGCGCCTTCGCGTCGTGGGCGATCACCGGCAGCTCGCCGCATGCCGCCACCACCTCCTCGGGGCCGGTGCAGTCCCCCGCCAGGACCTCCACGGCGCCCCCACCCGCACCGCGCGGACGAGCGGAAGCGGTGGAGGGGTCCGCCCTCGGGGCGGGCGCGACGGCGAAGCGCCAGCCGGGACCCTCGGCGAAGAGCGCGTCCGGCGGGACCTCGGCCTGCCGCACCACGACGCACAGCTCGCCTGCCGCCGTCCGCCCGGCGCCACCGGCGCGGGCGGCACCACCGGCACCATCCGCGCCACCGGCGCGGGCGGCGAATGCGGCGATGTCCCCCGGCGTCCCCTCCCGCACCCGGCCGTGCAGCCGCACCTCCGCGGCCGGCGCCGGCGCCGCCTGCTCGCCCTCCCCCAGGGCCTCTTCCAGGCGCCGCAGGGGGTCGCGCAGCTCGTACTCCCGGAAGACCTCCCGCAGCCGCGAGCGGTCCGGCTCGCGCACCGCCTCCGCCCCGAGGTCGACGTCCAGCGGGACGTCGCGCCGGACGGTCGCCAGCCGCATCGAGACCCGGGCATCCTCGGCGTGCTCCGTCAGGTTCTGTTTGCGCTTGGCGCCTTTGATCTCCGAAATGTGCTCCAGGACCCCCTCCAGGGTGCCGTAGCTCTGGATCAACTCCGCCGCCGTCTTGTCGCCGATCCCCGGCACGCCGGGGATGTTGTCGGAGACGTCGCCCTTCAGGCCGTAGAAGTCGGGAATCAGCGCCGGCGGGATGCCGTAGCGGTCGAGGACCGCCTGGTGGTCGTAGATCTTCGTCTCCGTGACCCCCCGCGTCGTCGCCATCACCTGCACCAGGCCGTTCTCGTCGATCAGCTGGAAGACGTCGCGGTCGCCCGTCACGATCGTCACCGCCACCGGCGGGTCCGAGCTCAGGGCGCGCTGCGCCAGCGTCGCGATGACGTCGTCGGCCTCGAAGCCCTCGACCTTGACGTTGCGGTAGCCGAACGCCTCCACCAGCGGCTCCATCGCCGGCCACTGGGCTTTGAGCAGGTCCGGGCGCGAGCGGCGCTGGGCCTTGTACTCCGAGTACAGCTCGGTCCGGCCCGAGGTGCCGGCGTCCCAGGCGACGACCGTCGGGCAGACGCCGAAGTCGGTGATGATCTTGACCAGCATCGAGGCGAACCCGAAGATCGCGTTCGTCGGCACCCCCGTCGAGGTCGCGATCGACTCGGGCAGCGCGAAGAACGCGCGGTAGACGAGGCTCGGCCCGTCGATCAGGAACAGGCGCTGGGCAGAGCGGGACCCGGGCATCGAGGAGCAAATAGTATGCCTGACCGCGACCCACCCCCCGGGTCGACGAGGAGGGATCTCCGCAGTGACCGGCACACCAAGCGCCCAGTACCGCCTCACAGTCCGCGTCAAGCTCGACGACGCCCACGGCACCCTGCTCGGGCAGATAACGACGGCCGTCGGCGAGTCCGGCGGCAGCGTCGCCGCGGTCGACACCGTCGAGGTCGACGCCGCCCACAGCGTCCGGGATATCGTCGTCGACGCCGTCAGCGAGGACCACTGGCCGCGGATCGTGCAGGCCGTCGGCGCCGTCGCCGGCGTCGAGGTCGTCGACACCACCGACCGCACCCTGCAGCTGCACCTCGGCGGCAAGATCGAGCAGCACAACAAGCACGCCCTGCGCACCCGCGAGGATCTCGCCATGCTCTACACCCCAGGCGTCGCCCGGGTCTGCCTGGCGATCCACGACGACCCCGTCAAGTCCTTCCAGTACACGATCAAGCGCAACACCGTCGCAGTCGTCAGCGACGGCACCGCCGTGCTCGGCCTCGGCGACATCGGCCCCGCCGCGGCGATGCCGGTGATGGAGGGCAAGGCCTGCCTCTTCAAGGAGTTCGCCGGCGTCGACGCCTTCCCCGTCTGCCTTGACACCCGGGACGCCGACGAGATCGTCAACGCCGTCAAGCTCATCGCGCCGGCCTTCGGCGGCATCAACCTCGAGGACATCTCCGCACCGCGCTGCTTCGAGATCGAGGACCGCCTCAAGCAGGAGCTGGAGATCCCCGTCTTCCACGACGACCAGCACGGCACCGCCGTCGTCGTCATGGCCGCCCTCTTCAACGCCGTCAAGCTCACCGGCCGCGAGCTCTCCGATCTCAACGTCCTCGTCATCGGCCTCGGCGCCGCCGGGATCGCGGTGACGCGGATCATGCGCGAGGCCGGCGTCCAGCACATCGTCGGCGCCGACTCCCGCGGCGCCCTGCACGTCCGGCGCGAGGACTACCTCGACGGCTCCCTCAGCCCCGCCAAGCGCTGGTTCGCGGAGGTCACCAACCCCGACTGCCGCAGCGGCTCCCCCGCCGACGTCATCGACGGCACCGACCTCGTCATCGGCCTCTCCGGCGCCCGCGTCCTGCCCGCCGACGCCCTGGCCCGGATGAACGACGACGCCATGGTCTTCGCCATGGCCAACCCCACGCCCGAGGTCGATCCCGAGGCGGCCGCCCCCCACGTCCGCGTCATGGCCACCGGCCGCTCGGACTACCCCAACCAGATCAACAACGTCCTCTGCTTCCCCGGCGTCTTCCGCGGCGCGCTGGACGTCCGCGCCCGGGCGATCACCGAGGAGATGAAGATGGCCGCCGCCCGCGCCATCGCCGCGATCGTGCCCGAGGAGGAGCTGCGCGAGGACTACATCATCCCCTCCGTCTTCAATCGCGACGTCGCCCCCGCCGTCGCCGCCGCCGTCGCCGAAGAGGCCCGCGCCAGCGGTCTCGCCCAGGCCGGCCCCGAGGTCGGCTTCGCCCACGGCGAGACCTCGACGAGCACCCACGCCCCGATCTGAAGCCTCGCGACCCCGCACCCGCGCGCCTCGTCGCCTCCCGTCCCGCGGCAGCGCGAGTCTCGCGCCCAGCCGGCGCCGCGAGCGGCGCCGTGTCAAGCTCAGTGGCGGATGCAACGGGTCACCCTCACCGGCGCGACCGGCCTGATCGGCGGCTACGTCCTACGCGAGCTCAGGGCTCGCGACATCGACGTCACCGTGCTCTCCCGGGACGCCCGCCGGGCACAGGCCAAGCTCGGCGTGCCCGCCGTCGGCTGGAATCCGCTGGGCGAGCCGGCGCCCGCGGCGGCCCTGGAGCGCCGCGACGCGGTGATCCACCTCGCCGGCGAGAACGTCGCCCAGCGCTGGAGCGCACCGGCCAGGCGGGCGATCCGCGACAGCCGCGTGAAGGGCACCGAGAACCTCGTCGCCGGGCTCGGCGCCCTCGGCTCAGACGACCGTCCCCGGGTACTCCTCAGCTCCTCCGCGATCGGCTACTACGGCGCCCACGGCGAGGAGCCCCTGGACGAGGAGGCGCCGGCGGGCAGCGGGTTCCTGCCCGACGTCTGCGTCGACTGGGAGGCGCGGGCGCGCGGCGCCGGGCAGCTGGGGATGCGAACCGTCCAGATGCGGACCGGCGTGGTCCTCGACCGCTCGGAGGGGGCGCTGGCGAAGATGCTGCCGCCCTTCCGGCTCGGCCTCGGCGGCCCCGTCGCCGGCGGCCGGCAGTACGTCTCCTGGGTCCACCCCGACGACCTCGCCGGCATCGCGCTCGCTGCCATCCAGGACGAGCGCTGGAGCGGGCCCGTCAACGCCACCGCGCCGGAGCCGGCCACCAACGGCGCGCTCTCCCGCGCCCTCGGGCGGACGCTGCACCGGCCGGCCCTGCTGCCCGTGCCCGGGTTTGCCCTGCGCGCGCTCTACGGCGAGATGGCTCAGATCGTCACGACCGGCGCCCGGGTGCTGCCGGCCAAGCCGCTGATGCTCGGCTACCGCTTCCGCCACCCTCAGCTCGAGGAGGCGCTGAGCGCGGCGCTCGCCTCCTAAGGGGCGGCGTCGAACGCCCGGTAGAAGACCGGCCGCCCGTGTGAGACGCGATCGATGCCGTAGCGCGTCAGCGTGCTGTCGCCGTCGGCCTGGATCGAGTAGCTCCCGAGCACCGATTCCCGGCCGTGGAGCTTGAAGAACTGCCGGATCACGCTCTGCCGGTCGTTGCCGTGCCGGCCGGCGCGGCGAATCGCGAGCAGGACGGAGCTCATCGTCTCGTAGCCGTAGAGCGCGTAGGCGCTGGGAGCTTCGTGGAACTGGCCGCGGTAGCTGGCCAGCACCCCCCGGGCGAGGGGTGGGTACATCGAGGCCGGCAGCACCGGGCTGCCGAGATACGTGCTCGCGCCGGCGGCGCCGATCCGTTGCGCGAAGGAGCGTCCAGCCGTCGTCGCTTCGCCGCCGCCTGTCGCGGACCCGGAGCCGTTCGCGGGGCCCCCGCCGGACGGTGAGCCCGCCCCCGAGGCCCCGGCACCGGACGCGAGCGCCGGTGAGCCGGCGGTGAAGCCTTCGGCGAGCGTGCTCGACCCGAGCAGGCGCAGCCGTGGATCGGCGGCGTGCAGCTGCTGCCACAGCGCGATCGCGCCGGCGTCGGGGAGCCCGCTGAAGAAGACCGCCTGGGCGCCGCTTTCGGCGACCTTCGTCGCTTCGCCGCCGAATTCCGTGCTCGCCGTGGTGTCGATCGTGCTTTCCCCGACGACCTCGATCCCCGCGCGCCTGGCGTCTTCCATCAGGATCGCCGCCAGCGGCAGGTCGAAGGGATCCTGGTCCTCCATGACGTAGACCCGTTTGACGCCCAGCGAGCGCATCAGCGCGACCTGGGCCGCCGCCTGCACGGGGTCGGCCGGCATCAGCCGCGCGAATGTCCGTTTGCCGGTCGGGTAGAAGCGTTCCGGCTCGTCCTGGTTGGCGTCCCGCGAGGACGTCAGGCCGACGTAGGCGCTGGCCGGGCTGACCTGCAGGGCGCCGGCGGCGTTGACGATCGGCAGCGAGATCGCGGTCGCCTCGGAGTTGAAGTCGCCGAGGTAGGCGATCGTCGTGGAGTCCTGTGCGGCGTACTTGGCGTTCGTCGCCGTTTCGCCGGGCGCCCATTCGCCGGTCTTGGGGTTGACGTCGTCCAGCGACTGGTAGTAGACGCGGAAGCGGCCGACGCGACCATGCGTCTCGGCCAGGGCGAGCTTCTCGCCGTTTACGATCTGCGCCGAGATCGCCGCCAGGGGACCCTGCAGCGGCAGGCTCGAGTAGATCGTCAGATGGTCGCCGGGGACCGAGCCGGTCGCGGCGATGCCGACGCCGCCGCAACCCGTGCCGGCCGCCGCCGCGGTCAGCGCCGGGGCGCAGCAGAGCGCTGCGCGCAAGAGCGGGGGCAGCCGGCGCCGACGCACAAAGGCCGCTCGCTCAGCTGTTGCTGCGGCGGCCGGGCAGGTAGCCGGCGAGAACCCGCATGCAGGCGCCGAGAAGGATGATCACGGTGGCGACCATGAACGCGTCGAAGCCCTTCGCGCCGAGCGCCCACAGGACGATCCAGACGATCAGGCCGCCGGTAATTGCGATTACGAGACCCATCGCGACGCATCCTATAGGCACGCGCGGCCGGGTGCCGCGCTACCCGCGCACATGGGTTCCGCGCGGTCGCCGGCGCCCATCCCCAGCGCCGCCCGCTACCCCCGGCGCAGAGCCCCCGCCAGCTCGGCGACGAGCGCCCCCACGGCGCCCGCCGGATCGTCGGCTTCGCCCGCCGCACGGACCAGCCGGGTGCCGACGATCACGCCGTCCGCCCCGGCGTCCGCCGCCTGGCGCGCCTGCTCGGGGGTGCTGATGCCAAAGCCCAGCGCCACCGGCACCGCGGTCGCCGCCTTCGCCCGGGCGACGATCTCGGCGAAGCGCTCCGCCAGGGCCATGCGCTCGCCGGTGGTGCCCACGACGGACACCGTGTAGAGGAAACCCCGGGCTCGCGCCCCGATCTCAGCCATACGCCGCGGCGGCGTCGTCGGGGCGACGAGCGGCACCAGCGCCAGACCGTGGGCGTCGCAGGCCGCCAGCGCCGCCGGCGCCTCCTCGAGCGGAAGATCCGGCACGATCAGCCCGCTCGCCCCGGTGCGCGCCAGGCGCTCCGCGAACGCCTCCACGCCCGGCGCGAAGACCATGTTCGCGTAGCACATCAGCACCACCGGCACCCGCGGCGCCAGCGCCCGCGCCACCTCCAGCACCCCCGCCAGACCGGCGCCCGCCGCCAGCGCCTGCGTCCCGGCGGCGTGGATCACCGGCCCGTCGGCCAGCGGGTCTGAGTAGGGGACGCCGAGCTCGATCACGTCCGCCCCGGCCGCCGCGCAGGCTTCGCCGATGCATTGGGACTCCGCCAGCGTGGGGTAGCCGCCCATCAGGTACGGCATCAGCGCCGCCCGGCTCTCCGCCGCGGCCTGGGCGAAGGCATCGGCGAGACGCTCCACCCCGGTCGCCGCGGGAACCGGCTCGGGCCGCGCCAGGCCTCCCGCGGCGCCGGCATCGACCGCGCCAGCTTCGGCAACCCGCGAGCCGACCCCCGGGTCGGAGCCGAAGGCGGAGACCACCCCGTCCGAGCCGCTCATGACAGCGCCAGCACCTCCGCGAGGTCCTTGTCGCCGCGACCCGAGAGGCAGACCAGATCCAGCTCGCCGTCGCCCTGGGCCAGCGTCCACGCCAGCGCGTGCGCCGTCTCCAGCGCCGGGATGATCCCCTCCAGGCGCGTCACCTCGCGAAACGCCGCCAGCGCCTCCCGGTCGCTGACGGCGACGTAGCGGGCGCGGCCGCTGTCGCGCAGCTGGGCGTGCTGGGGTCCCGTGCCCGGGTAGTCCAGGCCGGCCGAGATCGAGTGGGCCTGGACGATCTGGCCCTCCTCGTCCTGCATCACCGCCGACAGCGCCCCGTGCAGGATCCCCGCGCGGCCGCCGACCGTCAGCGGGGCGCCGTGCCGACCCCCCCCATCAGTCTCGATGCCCTCCCCCCCGGCCTCGACGCCGACGAGCTCGACCTCCTCGTCCTCGAGGAACGCCGTGAAGATCCCCAGCGCGTTGGAGCCGCCGCCGACGCAGGCGATCACCCGGGTCGGCAGGCGGCCCTCGCGATCCAGGATCTCCGCCCGGGCCTCGTCGCCGATGATCCGCTGCAGGTCGCGCACCATCGCCGGGTAGGGCGCCGGGCCGACCACCGAGCCGATCACGTAGTGGGTGTCGGCGACGTTCGTCACCCAGTCCCGGATCGCCGCCGACGTCGCCTCCTTCAGCGTCCGCGCCCCCGCCTCCACGGGGTTCACCCTCGCGCCGAGCAGCTCCATCCGCTGCACGTTGGGGCGCTGCCGGCGGGTGTCCTGCGCGCCCATGTAGATCACGCACTCCAGGTCCAGCAGGGCGCACACCGTCGCCGTCGCCACCCCGTGCTGGCCGGCGCCGGTCTCGGCGATGATCCGGCGCTTGCCCATCCGCCGCGCCAGCAGCGCCTGGCCGAGGGCGTTGTTGAGCTTGTGCGAGCCCGTGTGGTTGAGGTCCTCCCGCTTCAGGTACACCGGCCGACCCACCCGCTCCGAGAGTCGGCGCGCGCGGTACAGCGGCGTCGGGCGGCCCGCGAAGTCGCGCAGCAGGCCGTCCAGCTCCGCCCGGTAGGCCGGGTCCTCGCGCGCCTGCAGCCAGGCCTGCTCGAGCTCGGACAGCGCCGGCATCAGGGTCTCCGGCACGTACTGCCCGCCGTAGCGGCCGAAGCGATGCTCGATCGCGCTCACGCCGCGGCAGCCGCCTCCGCGGCGGCCAGCTCGGCGAAGAACGCCCGCAGCCGCTCCGGGTCCTTGAGCCCCGGAGCCGCCTCGGTGCCGCTCGCCGTGTCAAGCGCGTAGGGCTGCGCCGCCGGTCCCAGCTCGGCGAGCGCCGCGAGCGCCGCCGCCACGTTCTCCGCCGAGAGCCCGCCGCTGAGGATCAGCGGGACCCGCGAGTGGCGGGCACGCAGCAGCGACCACTCGAACGTCTCGCCCGTGCCTCCCCGCAGCTCCGCCCGCGCGGCCGAACGGGCGCGGGCGTCGAGCAGGTGGTAGTCGACGTGGAAGCGCTCCACGTCGCGGACGTCGCCGACGGTGGAGACCTGCACCGCCTTGATCACGCGCGCCCCGCTGCGGCGGGCGGCCTCCGCGCAGTACGCCGGCCCCTCGTCTCCGTGGAGCTGCAGCAACGTCAGGCCCAGCTCCTCGGCGCTTGCCAGAACCCGCCCCAGCGGCGCGTTGACGAACACCCCGCACAGCTCCACCCGCCGGCGCAGTGCCGCCGCGATGCGCAGCGCCTGCTCCTCCGAGCACGCCCGCGGGCTGCCCTCGTAGAAGATCATCCCGAGCGCCCACGCCCCGAGCTCGACGGCGAGCTCGGCGTCGGGCAGGCGGGTGACGCCGCAGATCTTCACACGGGGGCTCACGGGCCCCACGTTAGCTATTCCGGCGTGTTCGGGTTGGGAATCGAGTTCGGCCGCGAGCCGAGCTTGGCGGTGACGCTCTTTTTCGTATAGCTCCCGCTGCCCGTCTGGCGCAGAAGTTCGATCGTGACCGAGTCTCCGGGCTTCTTGGCGCCGATCACCTTGGCGAGCTGTTCGTTGCTCGTGATCTTTTCGCCGTCGACGCCGACGATGATGTCGCCGCCTACCGAGACTTCGCTGCCACCGATCTTCGCTTCGATGTTGCCCGCGCGGATGCCGGCCTTGGCGGCGGCGGTCCCCGCTTCGACCTTCTCGACCAGGGCGCCGCTTTTCACCGGGAGGTTCAGGGCGGAGAGCGAGCCGTCGATCGTGAGGGTCTCGACGCCGAGGTAGGCAGCCGTCACCGTGCCGCCCTTCTCCAGTTCCGGCAGCTCCGACTTGGCCGTGTTGATCGGCACCGCGAAGCCGATGCCGACGTTGCCGTCGCTGCCCCCGCCGCCCGTCTCGATCTGCGAGTTGATGCCGATCACGTCGCCCTCCGCGTTGAGCAGCGGACCGCCCGAGTTGCCGGGGTTGATCGGCGCGTCGGTCTGCAGGACGTTGTCGATCTGGAAGCCGTTCGGCGCCGTGATCTGGCGCTGCAGCGCCGAGATGATGCCCGTCGTCAGCGTCCGGCTGAGACCGAAGGGGTTGCCGATCGCGAGCACCGGTTCGCCGACCTGCACCGAGCCCGAGTCGCCCAAAGTCAGCGGGTGGAGGTCGAGTCCTTCCGTCGGCACGTGCAGCACCGCCAGATCGTTGGAGGGGTCCTTGCCGACGACGTGCGCTTCGACGGTCTTGCCGTGTTCGAAGCTCACCGTCACCTTGACCGCGTTCTCCACGACATGCCAGTTGGTGAGGATCGTGCCGTTGGAGTTGATCACGAAGCCCGAGCCCGTCGCCGTCCCCTGCTCCTGCTGGCCTTCGCCGAAGCCGAACGGCGATTCCGTCTGACGCACGATGTTCGACGTCACGTAGGCCACCGACGGCGCCACCCGCTCGTAGATTTCGTGGGCGCTCGGCGTCGAGGAGCCCTTGCCGCTCGACGTCGCCGTCGACGTGCTGGTCGGGATCGGCGCGGCGGCCTGGATCTCGGTGACCGTCTTCTGCGTGGAGCCCAGTCCGCCGGCGGCCGCGACGACCGCGACTACGATCGCGCCGCCGACGAGGGCGGAGGCAAGTGGGATGAGGAAGGCGCGTTTCATGTCGGCAGAGGATGATCGAACACTCTGAAGACGATCTAAAGCCTCGCCTCGGAGTCCTTAAATACCAGAGGCCCGGCTTGCGCCGCGCGCCGTCGCCTCGGCGTCGCCTCTCGTCGGCGCGCCCGCCTCGCCCCTCCCCGGAGCGCCCGCCCCCCCGCTCGCCGCGCCGGTCCCGAGCAGCTCGCGCAGCGCCGCCTCGGGGTCCGCGGCGCGCATCAGGGTCTCCCCGACCAGCACCGCCTGCACCCCCGCCGCGTGCAGCTCCCGCAGCTGCGTGGCGGTCGAGATCCCCGACTCCGACACCACCGCAACGCCCGCCGGAACGTCGCCGAGCAGCTCGAAGGTGCGCCGCACGTCGACGCCGAAGTCGCGCAGGTCTCGGTTGTTGACGCCGACGAGGTCCGCGCCGATCGCCAGCGCCCGCGCCAGCTCCTCGCCGTCGTGCACCTCGACCAGCACGTCGAGGCCCAGCTCGCCGGCCATCGCGTGCAGATCGGCCAGCACCGGGTCCTCCAGCGCCGCCACGATCAGCAGCACCGCCGCGGCTCCCGCCACACGCGCCTCGTAGAGCTGATAGGGGTCGACGACGAAGTCCTTGCGCAGCAGCGGCAGCCCGCACGCCGTGCCGGCCGCCTCCAGGTCGGCCAGCGAGCCACCGAAGTGCGGACCCTCCGTCAGCACCGACGCCGCGGCCGCCCCCCCGCGCTCGTAGGCGCCCACCATCCCCGCCGGCTCCGCGCCCGGGCGCAGCTCCCCGGCCGACGGCGAGCGACGCTTGAACTCGGCGATCACCGCGATCTCCGGCCCGGTCAGCGCCGCGCGGAAACCCGGTCGGGAGGAGGTCGTCGCGCCGGCCCCGGCGTCTGTCTCGGCCACGCGGTCGCGCAGCTCGCCGAGCGAGACCTCGAGCTCGCGCCGGGCGATCTCGGCACGGGTGCTTCGCAGGATGCCGTCGAGCACCGTCTCGCTCACCGCGCCACCTCCGCCGGCGCATGGCGCCGGCTGGCCTGGAGATAGCCCTCGAGCGCGCCCGTCGCCGCACCCTGCGCGATCGCCGCCCGCGCCGCCTCCACGCCCTCCGCGAGCGTCTCCGCGACGCCCGCCGCGTAGATCGCCGCGCCGGCGTTGATCAGCGCCAGGTCGGCCGCCGGCCCCACCGTCTCGCCGGCCAGGATCGAGCGTGCGATCCGCGCGTTCTCCTGCGGTCCCCCGCCGGCCAGCGCCGGGTCGGCGGCGTCGGCGGCCCGCAGACCGACCTCCTCGGGCGTCACCGTGTAGCAGCGCAGCTCTTCCCCGAGCACCTCGATGACACGGGTCGGTCCGGCGATCGAGACCTCGTCGAGGCCCTCCTCGCCGCTGACCACCAGCGCCCGCTGCACGCCGAGCCGAGCCAGCGCACCCGCCATCACCCGCAGAAAGCGCCGGTCGGAGACGCCGATCAGCTGGCGCGTGGCGCCCGCCGGGTTGGTCAGCGGGCCGAGCAGGTTGAAGATCGTGCGCACCGCCAGCTCATGCCTGACGGGCACCACGAAGCGCGTCGCCCGGTGGTGGGCGGGCGCGAACATGAAGCCGAAGCCGGCCTCCTCGATGCACCTCGCCACCGCCTCCGGACCCAGATCGATGCGCGCCCCCAGGGCTTCCAGCAGGTCCGCCGAGCCCGACAGGCCCGTCGCCGAGCGGTTGCCGTGCTTGGCCACCGCGCAGCCCGCGCCGGCGGCGATCACGGCGGCGGTGGTGGAGACGTTGAACGTCCGCCGCCCCCCGCCCGTGCCCGCCGTGTCGAGCAGGTCCTCGCGCGCGATCGGCACCCGCGCCGCCAGCGCTCGCATCGTCCGCGCCAGGCCCGCCACCTCCTGCTCGGTCTCGCCCTTCGTGCGCAGCGCGATCAGGAAGCCCGCTATCTGCGTCTCGGAGGCCTTCCCGCGCATGATCTCCGCCAGCACCTCGCCCGCCTGGTCCTCGCTCAGATCCTCGCCCGAGGCGAGCGCGTCGATCGCCGCCGTCAGAACCGGATTGGGCATCCGCTTCGCCTCCCCGACCGCTACGCCGCGGCCTGCGCCGACTCGTTCGTGGCTGCCGCAGACGACCTCTGCGCATCCGTTGCGCCCAGGAAGTTCGCCAGCAGCAGCCGACCCTCGTCGGTGAGCACCGACTCGGGGTGAAACTGCACGCCCTCCGCCGGCAGCTCGCGGTGGCGCAGACCCATCAGCACACCATCGCCCCGGGCCGAGCATTCCAGGCAGTCGGGCAGGTCGGGATCGACGACCAGCGAGTGGTAGCGCCCGACCCGCAGCGGCGAGGACAGGCCCGCGAAGATCGTGCGCCCGTCGTGTTCGATCGTCGTCGCCTTGCCGTGCACCGGCGGGTGCAGCGTCACCCGCCCGCCGAACGCCTGCGCCATCGCCTGATGCCCGAGGCAGACCCCGAGCGTCGGAATCCCGGCCTCCGGCATCCGCCGCACCACCTCCAGCGATATCCCCGCCTCGTTGGGCGTGCACGGCCCCGGCGAGACCACGCAGCGCTCGAACCCTCCGGCCAGCAGCTCCTCGACGCCCGCCCGGTCGTTGCGCACCGTGTGGACATCGGCGCCGAGCTCGCCGAGGTACTGCACGAGGTTGTACGTGAACGAGTCGTAGTTGTCGATCATCAGGACGCGCATCTCAACACTTCCATCTTGATGGACGCACAGGCCAAGCCGGGCAAGGACCCAGGGAGCGTGGTGTGCTCTGCACACGAGCGACCGAGGACGCCGATCCGGCGCCGGCATGGGCGTCCATCACGGCCAGTTCGGTTGGTCGATTGCCAGCTCGATCGCCCGCAGCACCGCCCGCGCCTTGGCGCGCGACTCCTCGTACTCGTAGGCCGGCTCGGCGTCGGCGACGGTGCCGCCGCCGGCCTGGACGTGGGCGACGCCGTCCTTGACGACCACCGTGCGGATGTGGATGGCGGTGTCCAGGTCCCCACCGTATGAGAGGTAGCCGATCGCGCCCCCGTAGCCGCCGCGCTTGATCGGCTCGAGCTCGTCGATGATCTGCATCGCCCGCACCTTGGGCGCGCCGGAGAGGGTCCCGGCGGGAAGCACCGAGCGCAGGGCGTCCATCGGCGTCACCCCGGCCTGCAGCCTTCCGGTGACAGAGGAGACGATGTGCATCACGTGCGAGTAGGTCTCCACCGCCATGAACGTCTCCACCTCGACGCTGCCCGTCTCGCAGACCCGCCCGAGGTCGTTGCGGCCGAGGTCGACGAGCATCACGTGCTCGGCGCGCTCCTTGGGGTCGTCGAGCAGCTCCCGCGCGATCCGCTCGTCCTCCCGCGCGTCCCCCCCGCGCGGCCGGGTGCCGGCGATCGGCCGGGTGCTGACCCGCGCGCCCTCCCCCGTCGGCCGCCCGGCGCCGCCGCGCGGCGCCGTCACCGTCAGCAGCGGCTCCGGGCTCGCCCCGGCGACCTGGAAGTCGCCGAAGTCCAGGAAGTACATGTAGGGGCTCGGATTCACCGCCCGCAGCCCACGGTAGATCGAGAACGCCTGCACCGGCACCGGCGCCGACCAGCGCTGGGAGGGAACCACCTGGAAGGCGTCGCCGGCGTGGATGTAGCGCACGATGCGATCGACCATGCCCTCGAACTGCTCGCGCGGCATGTTCGAGCGGAACTCCGGCATCTCGCGCCCCGTCTCGCCGCTCCCCCGCTCGGCCGCCGGCACCGGCCCGGCGAGCTGCGCCACGATCTCGGCGATGCTCGCCGCGGCGGCCGTGTAGGCGCTCTCCACATCGGGCTCGCCCTGGAGGTCGGCGTTGGCGAGCACCGTCACCGTGTGTCTGAGGTGGTCGAAGATGACCAGCGCGTCGGAGAGCATCAGCGCCATGTCCGGCAGGCCCAACGGATCCGGGTTGGGCTCCCCCAGCGGCTCCACGGTGCGCACCAGGTCGTAGCCGAAGAAGCCGACCGCCCCGCCGGCGAACGGCGGCGCGTCGCTCATCGGCGCCTGGCTAAAGCGCGCCACGCGCTCCGCGGCGAGCAGATAAGGATCCCCGCCTGCCTCGGGATCCTCGCCGGAGACGGAGTCCCCGCCCGCCTCGGCCCCGTCTCCCAGCGACCAGCGCAGCACCTCGCGGGGCCGGAATCCGATGAACGACCAGCGACCGACGCGCTGACCCTGATCGGCCGACTCCAGCAGGAATGCCGGCTCTAGGGGCGCCAGCGCCCGCAGCTTGAGAAACGCCGAGACCGGCGTCTCGCAGTCGTCGATGAAGGTGTGGCGCAGGGGTATCAGGTTGTGGGCGCCGTCCTGGGCCAGCTCGCGCGCCTGGGCCAGCGTGGGCTCGATCGCGAGCCCCTCGCCCCTGATGCCCGCCGTGGGATCAGCGGCGACGGCCATCGAGCACCCGCTCGGCGTCGGCGAGGGCGCGACCGCGGCTGACCAGCAGGACGAGCAGGTGGTAGAGAACGTCGGCCGCCTCTTCGTCGACGCGCCGGTCGGACTCCTCGCGCGCCGCGCGAGCGACCTCCTCGGCCTCCTCCATCACCTTCTCGCCGATCTTCGGCGGATCGTCCAGCAGCGCCACCGTGTAGGAGCCCGCGGGGCGCTCCCGGGCGCGCTGCACGAGGGTGCGCTGCAGCGCCGGCAGCATCTCGTGCGGCGCCGGCGGCTCGATCTCGCCGCGGTGAAAGCAGGTCCGCTCGCCCGTGTGGCAGGCCGGTCCCGCCGGCTCCACCAGGACGAGCAGGGCGTCGCCGTCGCAGTCGCTGCGCACGGCGCGCACCGACTGGGTGTTGCCGCTGGTTTCGCCCTTGTGCCAGAGCTCGCCGCGCGAGCGGCTCCAGAGGTGCAGCTCGCCGGTCTCGCGGGTCAGGCGCAGCGCATCCTCGTTCATGTAGGCCAGCGTCAGCACCTCGCCGCTCTCCCAGTCCTGGACGATGCAGGGCAGCAAACCGCGCTCGTCGAAGGCGAGCAGCCCGTCGGTCGCTTCCGGCGCCACGGTGTTCACCCGGGAGATTGTAGGTGCCCCTTGGGTCGCGACGCTCTCGCTCGGCGAGCGCGTGTGTGCGCGCGTGCGAGCGCGCACACGCGCGCACACCTCGCCGAAAAAGAACATCCCGCGCCCGCGCGAGGCGCGTCATCATGACCGCGATGGCCTCCGCCCTCGACCGCAACCTGATCGTCGTCACCGGCAAGGGCGGAGTCGGCAAGACGACCGTCGCCGCCGCCATCGGCCTGCTCGCGGCCGGCAGGGGACTGCGCACCATCGTCGTCGAGGTCACCGGCGCCGGAACAGACGCCGCCGCCGCCGGCCGCCTGGCCGCGCTCCTGGGGCACCCCGAGCCCCCTCCCCACGGGGTCGAGCTGGAGCTCGGCGAGCGGCTGTGGGGCCTGTCGATCGACCGCGACCGGGTGCTGGTCGAGTGGCTGCGAGCCCTCGGCGGCCGCGTGCCGGCGCGCGTGCTGACCTCCAGCGCGAGCTTCCAGTACCTGCTCGCCGCGGCGCCGGGCACCCGCGAGATGATGAGCATGGTCAAGGTCTGGGAGCTCGCCGCCGGTCGCAGGCCGAGCGGGGAGACAGACACCTACGATCTCGTGGTCCTCGACGCGCCGGCCACGGGACACGCGCTGGGGATGCTGAAGGCGCCGAAGATGTTCACCGCGATCGCCCGGGTCGGCCCCATCGCGCGTCAGGCGCGCCAGGTGCAGGAGCTGTTGTGCGACCCCGACCGCTCGGCCTACGTCGCTGTGACCCAGGCCGGGGAGATGGCGGTAACCGAGACGCTGGAGCTGCGCGACAGCCTGCTCGAAGAGCTCGGTCGCGATCCGTGGGCGGTGGTGGTCAACGGAGCGCTGCCACGGCGGTTCAGCGGCGAGGACCTCGACCTGATCGACCCCGCCCCCCACGTCTCCGCGCGGCCGGTGGCGCACTCGGCCCGGCGCGCCGCACGCGCGGTACACGCCCGCTCGCGCTCCCAGCAGGGCCAGATCGCGCGGCTGCGCCGCAGCGGCGTCCCGGTGATCACCGTTCCGTTCGCCTTCCAGACCGAGCTGGATCTCGTGGCGGTTCAGCGCATCGCGGCGCGGCTCGGGCGCGGTGGGCTGTGATCCCCTACCCGCCCCGCGGGGGTATGCCGTCAGGGAGCGCCGGGGGCGGGTCGCCGGCGATCGCGGGCTCAGAGGCGAAGGGAGCCGAGACACGCGATCCCGGCGGCGGCTCGCGGAAACCCGGACTCAGCGAAGGACGGCCGAGATGCGCCGCGCGGTCGACTCCAGCGGCTTGCCCAGCGTGCCGAGCAGCTGGTCTCTCGAGAAGGCGTCGTGGGACGCGGAGATCCCGATTGCCGCGACGGTCTCGCCGTCAACGCCGAGGACGGGGAACGCGATCGCGCGCATTCCGGGCGCCGGGTCGTCGTCGGCGATGGCGAAGCCGTCGGCCCGAACCCGATCGAGCTCGGCGCGCAGGGCGCGCCTGCCGGTGCCCTTGCGGGGAGCGTCCGCCGCGGACTCGATCTCCTGGATCAGGGCCGACCGCCCCGACTCGGGCAGGCCGGCGAGCAGCACCCTGCCCATCGCGGTGCTGTGGGCCGGCGCCCGGGCGCCCAGTCCAAGGTCCGGGCTCGCCGGCTGCTGGCGGCAGCGCCATCCGCGCAGATGTTCGACGTAGCGGATCTCGGCGCGGTCGAGCACGGTGAGCGACAGCGTTAGCCCCGTCGACTCGCGCAGATCGCGCAGCGGACCGCGAGCCTGGGCGCGCAGGGGCATGGAGTCGAGGACGGCCATGCCGAAGTCGGCGGCCCGCGCGGCGAGTCGGTAGCGCCGCGACTGATCCTGTTCGAGATAGCCCAGCGCGACGAGGGTCGAGGCGTAGCGGTGGGTGGTGGAGCGGCTCATGTGCAGGTCGGCGGCCAGCGTGGCGATGCCGAGGAGCGGCCGCTCGGCCGTGAAGCAGCTGAGGATCGCTAAGCCGGCCTTCAGCGACGAGGAGAAGCGCCCGTTGCGCTGCTCACCACCATCCCGCACGGTGGCGCGCGGCGCGCCGCCTCGCGCCACCGATGGCGAGGGGCCCGTCACGGGCACGCCGGGCTCCGCATCGCGGCTCTCCGACTCGCGAGGACGGCCAGCTCCCGGCGACGATCGACCACGGCGAGACTCGGATGCCAAGCCTGACATCCGAGCCGCCGCTGAGCGCTTCTCGAGCGGGAGGCGTCCACTCTGGCTGCCCCGACCTCGCGTCGCGGATGACGACGTCTGGGCTGTCCAAGCCGGAGAACCACGACCCATTGAGCGACACACGCGTCCCGCATTGCCGCCCAGCATCGCGGCCCGTCGGCGCGGCTTCAATGCACAGGTGAAAGGTTCTCAGTCCTGCAGGAGGATGGACGGGCGCACGCACGCGGCCAGATACCCGGGCACGAGAAGGACGACGAAGGCGGCGAACGTCACCAGCCCGAGGCTGGTGAGGACGACGGGCGTGCCGAGGGCGTAGACGACCGGGAAGTCGGTGACGACGGCCAGCGCGTGGCTGAGCAGCAGCTGGCCGTAGAGGCCCAGCAGGGCGCCAATAAAGCAGCCGCCAACGAGCAGCAGCGCGGTCTCGACGACGAGGGCGCGCCAGAGCACGCCGCGACCGAAGCCGTCGATCTTCATGTCGGCCAGGTGCGGGCGGCGCTGCCAGATCAAGGCGCCCATCGCGGCCACCATCGCCAGGACGGCTGCGATGAGCACCAGCGAGGTGATCTGCAGGAGGCTCGCCAGGGCCTGGCGGCTGGCGGCCCGTCCGCGCAGTTCGCGTTGCCGCGTGGTTTCGGCCACGAGCGCCGATCCCGGTCCCAGGGCGCGCCGCAGCTCGCGGGCGATGCGGGCCGGCGCGACACCTGGATCGGGGGTGATGCCGTAGGCGCTGACGTCCGTGCTGCCCCAGGCGCGCGCATAGTCGTCGGCGTTGACGACGATCGCCCCCGGCGGCCAGCCCATGTTGGTGATCAGCGCCGCGACCCGCAGCGTCGTGGGCCGCGGGGAGGGGAGGATGAAGGACTGGCCGACGTGCAGGTGGTGTTCGGCGGCGATCCCCTGGGAGAGCGCGGCCCATCCGCCGGAGCGCAGGCGCGAGGCGACCAGCGCGGGGTTGCCGCCCACCAGCTGGTCGAGCGGGACCGGGTGCGCGACGGTCCGGGCCGGGGCGATCACCCAGGTCCGCCTCGAGCCGTAGTCGAGCAGGCCACCACGGTAGAGCTGGACCGATTGGACGCCGGAGAGGCGGGCGATACGCCGGGCGGACGCGGCGGGGAAGGCGGTGGTCATCAGGAGGTTGCCCGGACCGTAGGGCGTCGCCCACAGGGTGGCGTAGCCGTCGAGGTCCCGCACGGAGTCGTCGAGCCCGCGCTGGAGGTTGCCCTGGGCGCCCTGGATCGAGACGCTCGCGAAGACCGCGATGGCGCCGGTCGCGGCCACGGCAAGCGAGCGCGCCCTGTTGGAGTCGGAGCGCAGCTCGACCGCGGCGAGGTGCAGTGCCCGGCCTCCCCGCAGCCGCGCCAGCAGGCGGCAGGCCGCGACGATCGCGCGATTGGCGCTCGGCAACAGCAGCAGCAGGGCGGCGACGAGACTGACGATCCCGAGGGTCGCGGCGCGCGGCGCCGCGACGAGCACGGCGACGGGGATGGCGAGGCAGATCACCGCGAGGACCTCCGCGGCATGGCGCGCTCCACGCGCGCCGCGCCGGGCGCCGGCCTGCAGCGAGAGGCGCGAGAAGATGTCTCCTCGCAGCGGTATGAGGACACCGGCGAGGGCGGCGAGCATCCCGCTGCCGAAGGCGACGGCGACGCTCAGCGCGGGCACGATCCGCCGGGAGCCGACGGAGAAGGCGAAGGACAGGTAGCCGGGGCTGCCGTGAAAGAGCAGCACGGAGAGCAGGTCTCCCAGCAGCAGGCCGAGCGCCGAGGCGACCGCGCCAAGGACGAGGGCGTCGAAGAGGAGCACCTCGACGATCATCCGGCGCGAGTATCCGTCGAGTCGCAGATCCTCGACGAGTCCGCGTCGCTGGGGGACGGTGAAGAGGATCGCGTTCAGCGCGAACAGAAACCCGACGAGCGCGCTGAGCGTGGCGAACAGGAGCGCCGATTTATTGGCCGGACCGGCCGCCTGGTCGAAGAGCCTGACGGCGAAGTCGGAGCTCTGCACGTTGAGCCGCCCGGCGGCAAGCCGTCGCAGGCCGCGCCGGACCTCGCCTTCACGTCCCGGGGCAGACTGGACGTAGATGCTGGTGACGCGCCCCCGCATTCCACTCAGTCGCTGGGCGTAGGGCAGCGGCGCCATCGCCGCGGGGCTGTCGGTGAGCGCGCCGATCTCGCTTTCCAGCAGCACGGCGCCGATGAAGACCTGCTCGCGGCGTGAGCCGATCTGCAGGTGGGCGACCTGCAAGGGGCTGAGACCGACGGCCTGGGCGAGTGGGAGCGCCACCGCGATCGCCTGCTGGCGTTCGAGCTGGGTGGCGGCGAAGTGGCGCAGCAACGGCCCGCCGAGGCCGGCGGAACGGGCCGCGGTGCTGGCCAGGATGATCGACGCCTGGCCCCGGGGACCGCTCAGGGTGGCCCGCTGTTCGAGAACCGGCATCGCGGCGACCACGCCGGGCAGCCCCTCCACGCTCGCGAGGAGCCGTTCGGGGAAGCCCTGGGGGCTGCGCGCGTCGAGCTGCAGGCGCATGTTGCCGACGACGCCGTCGAGGCTCTGCGGCAGCGATCCATCGAGACTGGCCCTGGCGATCTGCGAGGAGAGCAGCAGAGCCACCCCGACGGCTATCCCGAGCACCGCGAAGACCTCCTGCACCAGGCGCGAGCGCAGCCTGACGCGGTAGAGGAGAAGGATGTTGCGCAGACGCATCGCGGTCACGAACGACCCCTGTCAGCGCGTCTCGACCGGGTCCAGCGCGGAGTCCAGCGCGGAGTCGAGCGCGGGCTCGTGATCGACGAGGCGGCCGTCATGCAGGACGTGAGCCCGATCGGCGAACGTAGCCGCCCGCGGGTCGTGCGTGACGAGCAGCACCGGGATGAGCCGTTCGTGGCAGATGGCGGCCAACAGCTCGAGCACCTCCCGGCCACGGCGCGAGTCGAGGCTGCCGGTGGGCTCGTCGGCGAGGACGAGCTTAGGCCCCGTCGAGAGAGCCCGGGCGATCATCACGCGCTGGCGCTCACCCATGGAGAGCTGATCGGGACAGTGGTGCAGGCGGCCGCCGAGCCCGAGCTGCTCGAGCAGGGGGCTGACGCGGCGGTGGGCCTGGCGTCTGTTTAGATCCGTCCCGAGCAGCTTCAACGCGGCGTTGTCGAGCGCGCTGACGCCGGGCACGAGGCTCACGCTCTGGCGGATGAAGCCGAGATCTCGCAGCCGGTAGCGGGCGCCGTCGTGCTCTGAGAGCGAGGAGATCTCGCGATCCCCGACGCGAATCGTTCCACCGTCGGGGCGAAGCAGCGCCGCGATCAGCATCAGCAGGGTGCTCTTGCCAGAGCCGCTGGGACCGTAGAGGGCAACGAGCTCGCCCGCCGCGACGGACATCGTGAGGCCGTCCACCGCGCGTACCCGCTCGCCCTCGCCGACGTTGTAGTGCTTGACAAGCTCGCGCAGCTCGAGCATGCGACCGGACTAGCGCCTGCCGCGCAGGGGGATGACGGTGCCCGGCGCCCCGTCGTCTCGCGCGAGCGCGGGCGGCTCCGGCGCGCTGGTCAGCCGGCCGACACCGAGCGAGGCTATCTTGTGGGCGCGCATGGCGGCGGCCATGTCGGGCACGGTCATCAGCACCGCGATGGCCTGCTCGGCGGCGAGCGATCGCAGCAGCTCGGTGACGCGCTCGCGCTCGAAGACGTCGAGGTTCGCGGTGGGGTCGTCGACGAGCATCAGACGCGGCCTTCGGGCGAGGCCGTGGGCGATGCCCATCAGGGTGCGCTCACCGTCGCAGAGGCTGTCCCAGCGCTGACCGGCGTGCTCGTGGACGCCGACGCGGTCGAGCGCGTCGCCGGCGATGGCGTAGGCATCGCGGCGGCTGTGCTCGGCCAGCAGCGGCAGCGCGACGTAGTCGAGCATGCGCAGGTCGCTCTTGGGCCCGGTGCGCCTGACCCAGCCGATGCGTCCCAGCATGAGTCGGGCGTGCTGGGCCTCGGAGAGGGTCGCGAGGTCGACCCCGTCGAAGCTGACGGAGCCGCGGTCGGGACGCTCGAGCCGGGCGGCGAGCTTGAGCAGCGTGGTCTTGCCCGACCCACGGGTCCCCCAGACGGCGACGAACTCGCCGACGCCGACGTCGAGTGAGATGTCGGCGAGGACCTTGACCTCGGTGTCCCCCCGCCAGTAGCTCTTTGCGACTCCCCTAAGCGCGAGCAGTGTGCCCATCTAGGCTTCAGAGTACCGCCGTCTCGCTCCCTCGTATTCGGTGCGCATCCGCTGCAGCGACTCCCGCACTCCCTGCAGCCACGCCAGTCGGGCCTCCCAGAAGGAGAGCTCGGCGTCCCTGACGTGGACGAGCACAAGGCCCGACCAGCGGTCGGGCGGCGGCGGCGCGACGCGCTGGAAGGAGCGCTTGAGCTCCTCGACGCGACTCAGACAGACCAGCTCCTGCCCGTAGACGAGCTCGATCAGACGGGGCAGGTTGTGGGGTTGGCAGAGCGCGACCTTCATGTGCAGCTCGTCGCGCAGGGGAGGAGCCGAGGAGGATCCGAGCAGCCACTGCTCGAAGTGGCGCACTCCCGCCGGCGTGGCTTCGAAGGAGCGGGAGTCCGCGCGCGCCCCCGGGCTGCGTCTGCCCTCCACGCGACGCGGGGCGCGGAGGAGCGCCGGCGACCCGCCCGACCGGACCGCAGGCGGCGCGGCGGGCGCGAGGGCGGCGGATCCGGCGTCGAGCGCGGGCTCCCCCGCCTCGGCTCCGCCGCGCTGGGAGCCGTCGGCGTCCAGGGGGCGTACGAACCCTTCGCGCTCGAGCCGGGTGAGGGCGGAGTAGACGTTGGAGTCCACGAACTCAGCCGAGGCGAGCCGCTGGCGCAGCTTCGCCGTGAGGCGATGAGGCGGCCCGGGCTCCTCGATCACCAACCCAAGAACTGCGATCTTCGCGGACATCCCCCGCAACCCTCCGTGTCACTCGACTACACAGATCCCCTGACTTACATAACCGTACATCAAATCGAAGGCCGCCGCCGCGTAGACGAATGGATCTAAATAGTTGATAGTAAATATCCACTGTGGCTCATATCAGCAATGACAACGTGTGGCGAGGAAATAACTGACAATCCAGGCGGATATCTCATTGACATACGTCGGCCGGAGTCGCCGACGGCGAACGGAGCGACGGATCTCAGCCGATGCCGAGACGGTCGAGCAGGGATTCGTCGGCGCGCCAGCCGCGACGGACGCGGACGGCGAGGTCGAGATGCACCTTGACCTTCAGCTCGTGCTCCAGCTCGCGCCGGGCGGCGCTGCCGACGGCCTTGACGGTGCGTCCCCCGGCACCGATGAGGATGCCCTTCTGGGACTCGGTCTCGACCCACAGCAGGGCGCGCACTCCGATCGCGTCGGGGCGCCGCTCGACGTCCTCGACGACGACCTCGACGACGTGCGGGAGCTCCTGGACGACCCTGCGGATCGCGGCCTCCCGGATGAGCTCGGCAATCAGCAGCCGCAGCGGCTGATCGGTCAACTGGTCCTCGGCATACAACGGGGGGCCCTCGGGCAGCAGCCGCTCGAGGTGATCGAGCAGCGCCGGGACGCCGTCGCCGGTGCGGGCGCTGATCGGGAAGATGTCGGCGGCGAGCCCGAGCTCCCCGGCCTGGGCCAGCGCGGCGACGGTCGCGGCGCGGGTGAGGCGGTCGATCTTGTTGACCGCGATCGCCCCGGGCCGGCCGGTGGCGGCAAGCCGGTGGGCGATGTGGCGGTCGCCGGGACCGACGCCCTGCTCGGCGTTGACGATCAGCAGGACGGCATCGGCGCCGCCGAGCTCCTCCCCCACGCGCCGCGCCATCCGCGCCGTGAGGGCGTCGCGGGGCCGCTGGACACCGGGGAGATCGACCAGCACGACCTGGTTCTCGCCATGGGTGTGCACCGCCCGGATCGCGCGCCGCGTGGTCTGGGGGCGGTCTGAGACGATCGCGACCTTGCGCCCGACGACGGCGTTGACGAAGGTCGACTTGCCCACGTTGGGCCGGCCGGCGAGCGCGACGAAGCCGGCGCGGCTCACAGCCGCTCCCAGCGCAGGATCTCGGCTTGGAGGGCGAGCATCTCGCCGTCGTCGCACTCATGGTCGAGGCCTACGAGGTGCAGGACGCCGTGGACGATGGCGGTGGCGAGGTCCTCGGTGTGGGGCGGACAGATGACGACGTCGCCGAGCTCGCGCGGCACGCCGTCGGGCGGGCGGGCTGCGCCGTCGATCGGGAACGACAGGACGTCGGTGGGGACCGCTTTGCCGCGATGCTCGGCGTTCAGGGCGACGATGCGGGCCTCGGGGACGAGCTCGATCGCGAGGTGTCCGTCGTGGACGTCGGCCGCCGCGGCGGCCAGTGCGCAGAGCCTGCGCACGGAGGACTCCGCCGGCGCCCGGGCGCCGGCGTCGGGAGCGCCGAGCAGCTCGATCTCGAGCACCTCGTCAGGACCGGCGGCGGTCGGCCGGACGCAGGTCGACGGCGCGGGGCTCGGGCGCGGGGGCAAGGCGCCGGGAGTGGCTGTCGTAGGCCTCGACGATGCGCTGAACGAGACGGTGGCGCACGACGTCCTCCCCGCCGAAGCGCACGAATTCGATGTCCTCGATCCGATCAAGGACGTCACCTACCACGATCAGTCCCGACTGCTGCTCCCGGGGCAGGTCGACCTGGGTGACGTCGCCGGTGACGACCATCCTCGAGCCGAAGCCGAGGCGAGTGAGAAACATCTTCATCTGCTCCGGCGTGGTGTTCTGGGCCTCGTCGAGGATGACAAATGAATCGTTCAATGTTCGGCCGCGCATGAAAGCCAGGGGTGCGATCTCGATGACCCCGCGCTCGATGTGCTGGGAGACCTTCTCGGGGTCGAGCATGTCGTGGAGGGCGTCGAACAGCGGACGCAGATAGGGGTCGACCTTGGCCATGAGGTCGCCGGGCAGGAAGCCGAGGCGCTCACCGGCCTCGACGGCGGGGCGGGTGAGGATGATGCGGTTGACCTCGTTGCGCGACAGCGCGGCGGCGGCCATGGCGACGGCGAGGAAGGTCTTGCCGGTGCCGGCGGGGCCGACGCCGAAGGTGACGGTGCGGTTGCGGATGGAGTCGACGTAGCGCTTCTGGTTGACGGTCTTCGGGGCGACCCGCAGCGAGTGGTGGCGCCAGACGACGTCCTCGAGCACCCGAGCCGGCGACTCCTGGGCGTCGAGGGCGCCGGTGACCGCCGAGATCGTGCCCGGGCCGAGCTGGTGGCCGCGGGCGATTAGCTCGGAGAGCTCGCGCACTACGCGCTCCCCGGCCTGGGTGTCGGTGTCATCGCCGTCGAGGGTGAGCAGGTTGCCGCGCAGGAACACGCGGCAGTCGAGGTGGCTCTCCAGGGCGCGGAGCACCGCGTCCTGGCTGCCGGCGAGCTCGGCGGCGACTTCGTTGGGCAGCTCGATCTGGGTCCTCATCCGCGCCCGGCGCGCTCCCTCATCCGGCGAGCGCCTCCTTGACGAGCGCCGAGACGCGACGGCCGTCGGCGCGACCGGCGACGGCGCTCATCGCGACGCCCATGGCACGCCCCATGTCTCTGACGGACTCCGCCCCGCTGTCGCGGACGGCGCCCTGGACGATCTCGCGCAGCTCGTCGTCTGACATTTCGGCGGGGAGGTAGCCGGAGATCAGCTGCGCCTCGGTGTCCTCGGCGGCGGCGAGATCCTGGCGGCCGCCGTCGCGGTAGGCCTGGGCGGCCTCCAGGCGCCGCTTGCGCTCGCGGCGCAGGACGGCGAGCTCGTCGCCGGAGCCCTCCTTGGCGTCCTTCTGGAGCTCTGAGATCAACAGCCGCAGGGCGCCGACACGCTCTCGCTGGCCGGCCTTCATGGCGGCGGTGACGTCGCTTTTGAGCTGCTCGGCTACGGTCATGGGCGCTGTCAAGGATAGCCGCGCCCGGGGTCGGCGCAGTCGCGGCGACGCCCTCGGCTACAGCGGCGTCACACGCAGGCCGTCGGCGTGGAGCTCGTGGACGTCGACGTCGAGGATCTCGCCCGCCGTGGCGGCGCCGCCGGGCAGGTAGCAGCGGGTGTAGTCGGCGGTGTAGCCCGAGCACTGGGTCGCGGCGACCTTGTCGACCAGGACCCGCTCGCGGCCGCCGAGCTTGGCGGCGCGGTGCCGGCGGGAGGTGGCCTCGGAGAGGCCGCGCAGCTCGCGCGAGCGGCGCTTCTTCTCGTCGGGGGCGACGCGATCGCCGAGTTCCTCGGCGACGGTCCCGGGCCGGGGGGAGTAGGAGAAGGAGTGCACGCGGCTGATGCCGGCGCGGCGGACGAGCTCCAGGGTGCGCTGGAAGGCGGCGTCGTCCTCGTTGGGGAAGCCGACGATGATGTCGGTGGTGACGTTGACGTCGGGCACGGCGGCGCGCAGCTCCTCGATCGCCTGGAGGTATTCGGCGGCGTCGTAGTGGCGCCCCATGGCGGCGAGGACGGCGTCGTCGCCGGACTGCATCGGGACGTGCAGGTGGGGACAGACCCTGGGCTCCTCGCGCAGCGCCCGCAGGAGGCTGTCGCGGACGTGGATGACCTCGACGGAGGAGAGCCTGACACGCGCCACCCCCGGCACCTGGGCGGCGGCGACCATGAGCTCGCCGAGCTCCAGGCCCCGCTCGGGGTCGCGGTAGTCGCCGACGCTGATCCCGGTGAGCACCACCTCGGGCTGGCCGCCGGCGACGCGCTGGGCCACCTCGCCGAGCACGGCGCTCGCGGGCCGCGACCGGGCGGAGCCGCGGACGGTGGGGATGATGCAGTAGGCGCAGTGGCAGTCGCAGCCGTCCTGGACCTTGACGAAGCCGCGGGTGCGGGCCGAGGCGGCGCGTCCGTCGAGGGCGGACCTCGCCCGGGCGCCGACGAGCGGCTCGGTGTCGAGGTCGGCGCAGGCCCCCAGCGCGCCGGCGATCTCGCCGGCGACGTCGTCGGCGGTGCCGACGAAGGCGCGCACGGCGGGGTGGATCTCGGTGAACTGTTCGGGGCGGAGGTTGGCCGCACAGCCCGAGACGTAGACCTCGCCGGCGCTCTGCAGGGAGCGGCGGACCGACTGGCGCGACTTGGCCTCGGCCTCGCGGGTGATGCAGCAGGTGTTGACGACGTGCAGCTCGGCCTCGGCCTCCGCGACCTCCCGGTGCCCGGCTTCCAGCAGCCGGCGGCGGGCGAGCATGGCGTCGGCGTGGGAGACCTTGCAGCCGAGGAACTTGACGGCGAAGCGCATGGTCGCCGCAGAGTAGCGCGGGGGCGCTCAGGCGGCGCGGGAGTGGTGCTCGCCGACGTGCTCGAGCTCGGGCGGGTGACCGAGCTGGCCGAGCTCGGCGGTGTCGCGGGCGAAGAGCAGGGCGACGGTCCAGTCGACGAGCAGCCGCAGCTTGCGCATGGTGCCGGGCATGTTGGCGAGGTGGTAGGTGCGGGCCAGAAACCATGCCGGGAAGCCGCGCCAGCGCAGGCCGGCGGTGGAGGCGACGGCCTGGTGGCGGCCGAGGTCGACGAAGACACCGAGGGTGCGGTAGGCGAATGGCCTGACCCGTCCACCGGCGCCGAGCTCGGCGGCGACGTTGCGGGCGGCGCGGCGGCCCTGGCGGATGGCGTGCTGGGCGGTCGGCGGGCAGACCTGGCCGCGCCGGGCGGGGTCGGGGACGGCGGCGGCGTCTCCGATGGCCCAGACGTTCTGGTGCCCGGCGGCGCGCATGGTGCGGTCGACGGCGATCCGCCCGGCCTCGCCGAGCCGCAGTCCGAGGTTGGCGACGACCGGCGCCGGGCGCACCCCGGCGGTCCAGACGACGGTGCGGGTGGCGATGGTCTCGCCGTCGCGCAGCTGGACGGAGCCCGCGCCGACCCGGGCTAGGGTGGTGCCGGTGCGGATCTCGACGCCGCGGCCCCGCAGCTCGCGTTGGGCGAAGGCGGCGAGACTGGCGGCGACTTCGGGCATGACGCGCTCGCGGGCCTCGAGCAGGACCCAGCGCATCCCCTGGACGCGGCAGCGGGGGTAGCGGTCGATGACGTCGCCCATGAAGCCCTGGAGCTCGGCGACCCCCTCCAGCCCGGCGTAGCCGGCGCCGACGAAGACGAACGTCAGATACTCCGCGCGGGTCTGGGCGTCGGGGATGGTCTCGGCGATCTCCAGCATCTCGATCGCCCTGTTGCGCAGAGCGATGGCGTCGGCGAGGGTCTTGAAGCCGAGGGCGTGCTCGACCAGGCCCGGCACGGGCTGGGTGCGCGAGATCGAGCCGACGGCGACGATCAGCTGGTCGTAGCGCAGCTCATGGCGACGGCCGTCGAGGGAGTCCACGATCAGCCGCGCCCGGTCGGGGTCGGCGCCCGCGACGCGCCCCAGCCAGAGATCGGTCTGGGGCAGCTGCTCGCGCAGCGGGACCACGACGTGGCGCGGCTCCAGGGTGCCCGCCGCCGCACCGGGAAGCAGCGGCGTGAAGAGCAGGAAGTTGACGTCGTTGACCAGCGTGATCCGGGCGCTGTGCGGTGGCAGCAGCCGTTCCAGGGTGCGGGCGGCGTTGAAGCCGCCGAAGCCGCCGCCGGCGATGACGATGTCCCAGGCCATGTCCGCAGGCTAGATACCCGCTGGGCATGAGACCAATAGCACTTGAGCTGTTCACCACCGCGCATGCGCGGTGGTGCCAGCCGGCGCATGCGCCGGCTGGGGACGGGCCGCATGCGGCCCGTCCGTGACCCAATAAGCTGCCGCGACATGGACGGCGCCCTTTACGCCGACGCGCTGCAGCCCTTCCTCGAGGAGGCCCAGCGTCTGCTGCCGGTGG
>Ga0335072_10000898_pt1 | contig 52039 bp, 44 predicted proteins | sample Lox_Sample_21_FD_206725 | JGI IMG/M metagenome (GOLD analysis project Ga0335072, IMG submission 206725) | Soil microbial communities from Loxahatchee National Wildlife Refuge, Florida, United States - Lox_Sample_2.1 | ecosystem: Environmental > Terrestrial > Soil > Wetlands | place: USA...
TGCTCGTAAGCATGCAGGCGGCATGCGATCTGGTTGTTGCGGAATTCTTCTTTGGCATACGCGCCGACGCGCTGAAGCATCGGGATTCGGTCAATCGCGTCGATTGCCAGACTGAACCGATCCGTCTGATTGTTAATCGCCAGTTCCATCGGCGTGTTGATGTTGCCCTTTTCTTTGTAGCCACGCACATGCAGGTGACGGTGGTTTGTCCGGCGGTAGGCGAGACGGTGAATCAACCAAGGATAGCCATGAAAGTTAAAGATGATCGGCTTATCGACCGTAAAGAGAGAGTCAAAGTCTGAATCTGTCAAACCATGCGGATGCTCAGTGCTGGGTTGTAGTTTGAACAAATCAACTACGTTGACGAATCGAATCTTCAGGTCTGGAAAGTGTTCCCTGAGCAGTACCGTCGCGGCCAGCGCCTCCTGTGTCGGGATGTCGCCCGCCGCAGCAAATACGACGTCGGGTTCATTACCTTCATCATTACTGGCCCATTTCCAGATGCCAATGCCCTTTGTGCAATGAGTGATAGCGTCATCAATATCCAGGAACTGCAGATGACGCTGCTTGTCCGAAACGATGACGTTTATATAGTTTTCGGAGCGCAGACAATGATCCGCCACCGACAATAGACAGTTCGCATCGGGGGGAAGATAGATGCGGGTCACTGCCGCGCTTTTGTTCAGTACTACGTCCGGGAATCCAGGATCCTGGTGCGTGAAGCCATTATGATCCTGACGCCAAACCGTTGACGTAATGAGAAGGTTGAGCGACGCGATCTTGCGCCGCCAGGATAACTGGTTGCAGATGGACAACCATTTGGCATGCTGATTGAACATGGAGTCAATCACGTGAACGAAGGCTTCGTAGGATGAGAGGAACCCATTGCGACCGGTGAGCAGGTAGCCTTCGAGCATGCCTTCCATGGTGTGCTCGCTGAGCATTTCGACTACGCGTCCGTCCCGAGCCAGTTCTGTACCGTTACTGTCCTCAGGGAACATTTCGGCCATCCAGAACTTCTTCGACACCTGGTAGATTGCATCCAGTTTGTTGGATGTATTCTCATCGGGCGCGAATACCCGAAAGCTATTCATGTTCGACTTCATCACATCCCGCAGGAAACAGCCAAGCGGCGGTACATTTTCCACCTCGGTGACTCCCGGGCGATCGAGTTTGATTGCGTAATCGCGAAAGTCAGGCAAGCGCAGCTTCTTCCTGAGCTCTCCGTTCGCGTGGGGACTCGCGCTCATGCGGCGCGAGCCTGATGGCGCAATCTCCGCAAGTTCCGGCCGGAGGTTTCCGAATTCGTCAAAGAGGTCTTCCGGCTTGAGCGACCGCATCCAGTTCTCAAGAATCTGCAGGCGTTCCGGGTTAGTCTTAACGTCCGCCAACGGGACCTGATGCGAACGCCAGAAGCCTTCGATCCGATTTCCGTCCAGTTCGACCGGTGCACCCCAGCCTTTTGGCGAGCGTAACACCACCATGGGCCAGCGTGGCCGCGTCGCAACGCCGCTCATCCGGCACTCTTGCTGATGAGTCCTGATCTCCTGCAGGCAACTCTCAAGTGTTGCCGCCATCGCCTGGTGCATGCTGTCGTGCTCGGATCCCTCAACGAAGTAAGGATTCCAGCCATACCCGCGCAACAGGCTTTCCAGTTCCTCGTGCGTGATCCGCGCCAGCAAAGTCGGGTTGTTGATCTTGTATCCGTTAAGATGAAGAATAGGTAGTACGGCACCGTCGCGGATCGGATTTAGAAACTTGCTGATATGCCATGAGGTCGCCAACGGGCCAGTTTCCGCTTCTCCGTCACCCACCACGGCTCCAACGATTAGGTCGGGATTGTCGAAGGCGGCTCCACAGGCGTGCGAAAGGACATACCCCAGCTCGCCTCCCTCGTGAATCGAGCCTGGAGTCTCTGGAGTACAGTGGCTGCCAATTCCGCCGGGGAAGGAGAACTGTTTAAAGAACTCTCGAAGGCCTTTCTCGTCCTGGCTTTTCTCAGGATAGATCTCACTGTATGTGCCCTCCAGATAGATGGGAGAAAGCACCCCCGGCGCGCCGTGGCCCGGCCCGGCGAGAAAGATCATCTCCACGTCCTGCTTGCGTATAAGTCGACTCAAGTGGGTGTAGATGAAGGCAAGCCCTGGGCTTGAGCCCCAATGACCGAGGAGCCTGCTCTTGATATGCTCGGGTTTCAGGGGCTCCCGCAAGAGGGGATTGGCCTGGAGATAGATCATACCTAGAGCCAGATAATTGCAGGCGCGCCAATAAGCATCGACCTTGTTTAGTTCATCGATAGAGAGCGGCGCTCCCGCGACAGTCGACCTTGCTGTGCCTTCCGCGCTCAGGGGCCCCATGAATTCCTCAGTTGTGGCGGGCGATTTCATTTTGGCGTGTCCTCATTTCTTGTTTTGGGCGCCTTTGTCTAAGCTGTTTGGATAACCTGGGAGAGTGCAGGGGGCGCCGAAACAGTTAGAGCCTGATAGGCGTTTCTCGCAGATGCCGACTCAGGTATCAATTGCATTGCCTCAACACATGGTTCGTTACATCCCACGGCCTGGAGCCATCAAATCAATGCTGAAGGAGCTCCGTCACTTTCGCAAATATATCGCCTCAAAGTTGAACGTCGGCTGGCGAGACTTTGCGTTTCTCCAAGGAACTTCGAAGTGCGCGCCGGGCGCGCAACAGTCGCGATTTGGCGGCAGCTTCCGTCAGACCGAGAGCATTGGCAGACTCCTTAAGCAGGCAGTCCCCTCGGTAATAATGCTCAAAGATGTCACGAAGCCCAATCGGAAGCCTGCCGACTGCCTGCAGCACAACTTCAGTGATCTGTCTATTTGCGCAACGTTGTTCGGGATTTGGCGACACGTCCGGATATTCCGGTACGTCGACTGTGATCGATTCGGATGAGATTGGAAAAAACAAGACCTCTTGGCGCACCCTTCTCCTTCGCAACAGCATGAGCGATTGGTTGATTCCTATCCTCGTGACCCAGGTGTAGAATCTGCAGTTCGCGCGAAAGCTATTCAGGTGTTCCCACGCGCTCAGCATTGTTTCCTGAACTATGTCTTCGGTGTCCTGGCGGTTTCGGACAATCCTGAATATGGTCTGCTCGAGCGGTCCGCTGAATCGCTGGAACAGTTCGACGAATGCCTGGTCGTTTCCAGACTTCGCTTCATTCAGTAAGCGGTCCTCGGAGGGCTGTGGCTGATGCGTTTCGGGGTGTTCGACGATTTCGCAGATGTGCGCATCTCGAATCGCCGCGATAGTGCTGCCACCGATGTGACCACCGGGAAATGGGTCTCTATCAGTCGCGAAGTTGATAGAACGCGTCTCTCCAGAGTTGAACGCCGAGGAACTTGCCATCATTGCACCATCTCAGTCTGGGCGACCTCAGGACTGAGGCAGCTGACGGTGACGATCGCTCCCAAAGCAATGGGCGCCGTTACTCCTGCTGGCTCGATGAGGCTAATGGCAGCCAGCAATGCGATAGGATGGCTAGTCAAAAAGTGACCCACATAAATCATTGGGCTCTCCTATTCCATTGCTGCAGGCACCGTGCGGACTTGCTGCGGTGCACTTGTGATGATCCCGTTCTTCGGCTGAAACGACCTGGGTGATTGCGCGCACGCGCGCATCGTTGACGTCATTCGGCGATCTCTTCAAGAGCATGGCACAATCCAGAATGGAATATCGCTCTAGGACGCAGATCACAAAGACAAGGCGGTCGAAGTCAGGCAAAGCCAGAATCGCGAGAGAGTCCCGCAGTGCTTCTGTCCGAAACTGGCTCGGCTGCAGATGGAAATCCGGCCCTGCCTCACTGCACGTGTCGTTGGGCATCGTGCCTTGCGCGCCCAGAACCAGGCGGACGGCATTGCGGACCACCATCCGGCGAGCCCAGACGAGAGCCCATTCTTTTGAAACGGCGTTGTGAGCAAAGCAATCCCTCATGGCAAGGATGAGACAGCTTTCCGCTTTTTCGGCATCGGCGGTGAGGTGCAGCGACAAGCGAAAAAGGTCGGTCATTTCTCTAGCGAATAGCCTTTGGAAATCATCCGTTGTCGCGTAGGAGCTTTCTTCGATTAATTGGAATTGATTGCTATGAAACTGAAGCGCGCTTTTCATCTCTTCTCCTTCACGCTTGCGAACAGACCTTGCAGTGTCGCTCTCTTATTTCACCTTCGCAGCACTCTGAGATGCATCCAGAGTGCCAAACCACGCCGCGCGCAAGTCGTTGATTGGATAAGGAGGCTATTTGCGGCCCGTGTGTACTGTCGAAATTGGTGAAACACCTTCGACATGCAAATTATCGAAGCACATCGAAGGCCAGAACTATCCCCGTCCGTAGGCAATTCGATCCAATACGGCAACGTTCATCAATCTGATTTGATCGGACGCAAACAGCCGGCACGCTCTCGCTGAAGTCAATGTGTGTAAGTCACCGGTTTGCTGCTAAGGGCCGTCCGTTGGGATGCCGGGAATTGGGCTCCTTGCAAGATCGCAGTCCGCGTGTCAGTGAGCAGTACAGTTGCCAAAAGGCGATCAAGGCCTGGGCGACTCTCGGTTGCACCTGGAACGTCAGTGTCAGTGAATAGATTAGCTTCAGGGATGAAGCCGCCGTCCCGGCGTGCGTCCTCCCGGCATTTGCGCACTTGGTCCTCGATCGACGACTCACGGCCCAGCCTAGCATCGGAGAGGCGGGCATGGCTGGCGCACTCGCGCCCACCTTCGGGTATTGCTCGGTCCGATGTGGGGCCCGCCCCTCGGCTTTTGGTCGTTTCACTCATGGGTGTAGATCACGCTCCTGATAAGGGCATCGGACGTCCGCACTTTGTTGAATGGTTGAATTTGTAACGATTCCCTTACAACTTTGGGCGGCTGTAGGAAGGCCCGTCAGTCTAGGGACTTGAGCGCGTCGTCGCACTCGGTAAGTGCGCACGGCAACCTAGTGCCCAGAAATTTCCGAACCAGAACGGGGATGACCCACTCTCGAACGACGCTAGTGATCATGTCCCGGCATTCTGCGGTCTCTCCCCGCGTCACACCATGTACTTCGGTGTGCACTGGGAATTCCCGATGCGCAGCGGACGGCGATCCTGTAGGACCGTGTGTCATCGTTGCCCTCCTCGTCCTTCTCCTAATCCAAACTGGCCAGCCAGATCGAAATCGGGGAACTTCGGAATGCCAGAGGGCGGCGTCCCACAATCGGGAGCAACGTGACTTCCAAGTGCTGCCGCGTCCCTTATGCTCATTCGTAAGCACTTCTCCGGGTTTTGCCATCTTCCTGACCCTCGGACTTACCGCGGCCGTTCTGGGCGCTTTCCGACTTCGCCGTCATCTAGTTAAGCGGAGCGCTCGCCGGCTTGTGAAACTCCCGCCGAGCGGTTCAGGACCTATCATTTCTAACGCCTGCCTTGACACTGAAGCCGATTGACTCGCGAGAGTAGAATGATGGCAAATCAAATTGTTAGTGCTGTGAACAGGACATACGTACTTGCTTAACCAGTTCGTTTCCCTGCGAATTTCCGGCACCTGCATGTGATTGGGATCACTGTCTGCCGTCTGCTGTTGATGTTTTCTACAGTTGGGGTCTCATCCGACCCGGTGCTATAGTCTCTGACACTTTCTCGGCTGCGAAGCTGGCAAAGGATGACCTCTCGTCGAGCGCTTTTGATTCGCTTTGACTGGCGCCGCACTGCGATTTCGGGTGCGTGGGGCGCGGGTTTTGCCTGCGAATTGTTGCTGGCAAGCGTGGTTGCTTTGCTTGCGGGGCTCGCAGTTACTCCTGTTCGCGCACAATCACAAAGCCCGCAGTACACCACAAGGGTTTGGCACACGGAGGAGGGTCTGCCGCAAAACTCGGTGAATGCGATGTTGCAGGATCACCACGGCTATATGTGGATAGGCACATTCGGCGGGCTCGCGCGCTTCGATGGCGAGCGCTTCACGGTTTTCGATTCGGCGAATACGCCGGGTTTCGGCAGCGATGAGATTTACTCTTTATACGAAAGTCGCTCCGGAACATTGTGGATTGGCAGTGTGGACGGCGGTCTCATCCGGCTGCAGGATGGCGTTGCCACCACCTACACCGAGCGCGACGGCTTGCCAAACAGGTGGGTCACTTCGATCCACGGCGATCTTAAAAGAAACGTCTGGATCAACACTGCAGGGGGGGGAGTAGCGCTTTTTGCCGGCACAAAACTGGAGGCCCTTCCCACTTACCACGGAAAGGCGGTCCGAGAATTCTTTCTGCAGGCGCGAGATGGAAGCATGTGGTTCCGTTGCAGACAAGATGTTGTGCGTTTTGCAACTGACGGCTCCATTTCGACGCTGCATTCCACCAAGCCGACCGTTTTTCTGGTTCACGAAGCTCGCGACGGCAGCGTCTGGATTGCTTTTCGTGACCAGTATCGGCTGGTGCGCTATTACAAGGGCGTATTTACGGATGTTCCGCTGCCGTCGCTGGGGCGCCGCAAGTTGACGGATGAGCTTCTTTTGTATTCCTTTGACATGGCCGAAGACGCGGACGGAGAATTGCTGCTGCGCACGCCAGCCGGCCTCAGCCGCATTGTCAATGGCAGGCTCAGTCCCCCCAATCCACTACCGTTGCCCGGGGATGCCGGCGAACTGCTCAAAGTACGCAGCCTCTTCGTGGATCGCGAAGGTAATATATGGCTTGGAACCGTTGGAATGGGTCTGATTCGTCTGCGGCGGGCCCCCTTGACAGCCTACGGAAAAGACGAAGGTCTATCCGACTCAAACTTCAGCAGCGTGTTTCAGGATCGAGAAGGCCGCATCTGGCTGGGCGGAGATTTACTCTACTGGTTCGATGGGCATCGGTTTCATCTGGTCCCTGGCGTGGCGAACGTTCTCGCCATTGCCCAAACTCGCGATGGTGACCTGTGGTTCGGCGCGTACGGCGGCCTGTATCGCCTTCGGTCGGGTGTGCTGAGCCATTTCAGTGTAAGTGCGCCTGCCGTGAAAGTCATTTTTCAGGACAGGGAGGGCACGCTCTGGATTGGCGCACTGACCGAGGATCGTCCCGGCGGCCTGTACCGCTTTCGCGAGGGAAAACTGGAGCAAATTCCCGGTATTTCCGACGTGCGCGCCATCGTCGAGGAGCGAAATGGTGGCTTATGGCTGGGCGGCCTCGCCGGGCTCATGTACAGGCGCGGCAGCAAAACGGTGACCTACGACCAGAAGCAAGGGTTGTCGAGTAACTCAGTCTATGACATCCACCAGGATTCGAGCGGAACTCTCTGGATCGCGACGTATGGCGGAGGATTGAACCGTTTCCGGGACGGCCGGTTTAAGGCGATAACGACGAAAGACGGTCTGCCCGATAACCTGCTGTTGGGCCTGTTTGAGGATGGCGAGGGCAATCTCTGGTTCAGCTCCAATCAAAGTGTCTTTCGCCTCAGTCTGAAGGATCTCAATGACTTCGCCGATGGGAGAATCTCCTTCGTTTCACCCGCATCGTACGGGACCGCGGAAGGCATGAGAAGCACCGAATCCAATGGTGGCAGCCCGGCAGGCTGGAAGACCCGCGATGGGCGGATATGGTTTCCTACCCTGCGCGGAGTGGTGGCTATCGACCCCACCGCGGGGGATCGCCTTCCTCCGCCGGTCATGGTTGAAGAGGCCCGGGCGAATCAATGGGCTCTGGCGCGCAACGGCAGGACTTCTGTGCCTCCAGGCAACAACACGTTCGATTTTCGCTTTACAGCCCTGAGCTTCTCTGCTCCGGAAAAATTGCATTTCAAATACCGGCTTGAACCCTTTGATAAGGTCTGGGTGAACGCCGGCACACACCGTACTGCGCATTACACCAACATGAATCCCGGAGAATACTCCTTCCACGTTCTTGCGGTAAACGACTATGGCATTTGGAGCGAGCAGGAGGCCAGTGTGCGCTTCGTGCTGGAACCGTACTTTTACCAGACAAACTGGTTCCGCGCCCTCTGTGCAGTTCTCGTTCTGGCGCTGGTGTGGGCAATCTACCAGAGCAGGGTAAGGCAATTGCGCCACGAATTCGCGCTGACCCTGGATGCGCGCGTTGGGGAACGGATACGAATTGCACGCGATCTTCATGACACTCTGCTGGGGACCTTCCAAGGCCTGCTGTTTCTGATCCAGGCGGCTCGCAACATGCTGCCCCGGCGCCCCGAGGAAGCCATTGAAGCTCTCGATGGCGTGATCGCCAGAGCGGCGCAGGCAATCACCGAGGGACGGAATGCGATCCAGGACTTGCGTGCCGAGACGGTCGCTGGGGACGATCTCGAACACCTGCTGACGGCGATGGGCGAGGAACTAGCGCATACCCAGGATGTAGGCCAGAGCCCGCCAATCTTCAGAGTGACTGTAGAAGGACCGCGGCAAACTTTGTCCCCGATCCTCCAGGACGAGATCTACCGGATTGCCCGCGAGCTGTTGCGAAATGCTTTCCAGCATGCAAACGCACGCCAAATCGAAGCCGAAATTCGGTATGACGATCATCTCTTTCGTTTGCGCATCCGGGATGATGGGAAGGGCATAGACCAGAAAGTCCTGAGTGAGGGCAGGCGCGGTGGACACTGGGGACTTCCCGGAATCCGCGAACGCGCGAAACAAATCGGCGCGCGAATGGACTTCTGGAGCAAAGCCGGGGCGGGCACTGAGGTTGAACTGGCTGTTCCCGCCTCCGTTGCTTACGAAACATCACGTGATGGACAGGGATTCACGTTATTCCACAAGGCGAGAAATCATGAGCACCGATCCTAAGCTGATTCGGATTCTTACCGTCGACGACCATGCTCTCCTGCGCGAGGGGATCGCGGCTCTGGTCAATGCGGAATCTGATATGCGGGTAGTCGCGGAAGCCTCCAACGGACAGCAGGCGATCGAACAGTTCCGATTGCAGCGCCCAGACGTGACTTTAATGGATTTACAGATGCCGGGCTTGAATGGAATCCAGGCAATCATCGGCATTCGCAGCGAATTCTCCAACGCCCGGATCATCGTCCTGACAACATACGAAGGCGACGTTCAAGTGTTGCGTGCCCTTAAAGCGGGAGCGCGGGCTTATCTATTGAAGGGGCAGGTGCATGAGGAGTTGCTTGAGACGATCCGCGTCGTGGATGCCGGCCAAAAGCGAATACCCCCATCGATTGCCGCCGAGCTGGCTGAACACGCCGCCGATGACGAGTTGACCGCACGGGAGATCGATGTGCTGCGATTGATCGCAAACGGGAACGCGAACAAGGCCATCGCCAGCCAGCTCTCCATTACAGAAGAGACGGTGAAAAGCCACGTTACGAGTATACTGTCCAAGCTTGGCGCCAATGACCGGACCCACGCCGTCACGATCGGACTAAAGCGCGGAATTATCGAACTATAAGATCCCCAAAATGGGGGACGGTGCGATCCCAGTTTTAAGGGTTTCAATCCCTTTGTGAATCTCCTACACTTTGCAGTGGGCTTGATTGTGCAAAGACTATTCTCGACGTTCGCTGATGGCTGGGCCGGGGCCGGCCTTTTACTTATGCGCCTGGTTATCGGGATTGCATTGATCTATTACGGAGTCACAGGATTGTGGAGCGACGCTTCGATCCTGCTGACTGCGCTGTCCGTGTTCATCATCGGTGCGGGACTACTCTCGCTCGCCGGTCTATGGACACCGATTACGGGGACGCTGGTGGCTGCCACTCAAGTCTGGAAAATCTTCTTGCAACCTGAATACCTCTGGATCTGCATCCTGTTGGGAACTATCGGTGCCGCCCTGGCAATGATAGGACCTGGCGCCTGGTCTATCGATGCCCACCTCTTTGGCAGGAAGCACATCGAAATTCGGGAAGGCTAGAGGTATTCGAATCTCCCCCAAAAGTGGGTAGCATCCGCTCACATAATCTAGCGAACCGATCTGCCGACTATTAGGGGATGTCCGCAAACGGAATTCGTTGCACAATCGGCTCATCAAAGAGAGCGGGCTCCAAACTCAAGCCAACGCCAGGACGGGTTGCAAAGAGAAAGGAGAGGGGACTATGGGCGCGACTGTTGCATTCGCACACCGCGGAGCACCGGAGGGAATAGGCTTCCCCAAGGTCAGCGAATCCGAGGGCCAGTGGCAATATCGAGGATCTCAAACCCGATTTGATCACCCCCTCGAACACCCTATCGGAAAAAACTCCGGCTTGCAGAGAGCGCCTGAACAAGCGGCGAAGGTTGCTCCCGCCGATTCAGCGGCCCTGGTTCACAGGGGACCAACGACCGTCTGCGATATTCCCCTCGCCAACCTCGGTCGCGCTCTTGCATTCCTGGCGAATAGGCGAACAGTAGATGGTCAGTACGATGCCGGCGAGATTGAATTCCTCAGCCAGGTTGCAAGGCAGATCGCCATCGCCATCGACAAAGCTCCGGCGTACGAAGAGATTTCTGAACAGAGCGACGGGCTTGCCCAGGAGAAGCTATGCCGCGAAGAAGAAATCCGTGGCGAGATGGGGTTCGATCAGATCGTCGGGAGCAGTCCGGCTCTGAAACGCGTTCTGGAACTGGTAGAAACAGTCGCCCCCTGCGATTCCACTGTCCTGTTGCTTGGCGAAACTGGAACAGGAAAAGAGCTGATCGCTCGCGCCATTCACGAACGCAGCCGGCGCAAAGAGCGCACGTTTGTGAAGCTCAATTGCGCGGCCATCCCCACCGGCCTGCTGGAGAGCGAAATCTTCGGCCATGAAAAGGGAGCGTTCACCGGCGCAATCAATCAGAAGGTCGGGCGCATGGAACTCGCCGATCAAGGCACCTTGTTCCTGGATGAGGTGGGAGACATTCCAACCGAAATCCAACCGAAGCTGTTAAGGGTCTTGCAGGAGCGCGAGTTCGAGCGCCTGGGAAGTACGCATACCCGCAAAGTAAATGTTCGCCTGGTGGCGGCAACTAACCGTGACCTCGAAAAGATGGTCGCCGACCGGGAGTTCCGGAATGATCTCTATTACCGTTTGAACGTGTTTCCCATCCATATTCCGCCCCTTAGAGATCGTAGAGAGGATATTCCTCTGCTGGTTAGCTACTTTGTGCAGAAGTCTGCGAAGCAAATGCAAAAACGCATCGACACCATTCCAACATCTGTGATGAAGGGGCTCACGGCCTGGGACTGGCCCGGCAACATCCGCGAACTGGAGAACTTCATCGAGCGCGCAGTGATTCTGACGCAGGGGAGGTCACTCGATGCACCCCTTTCGGAACTGCACAATGCCAACACCGATCAATCTGCCCAGCCAGCCACAGTAAGGGAGGAAGACCGGATCGCGCGGATCGTCAAGGAAACCATCAGCTCGCTGAGTAATGAGCGGGCTTTGAATGAACGTGCCGAGAAGCGGCGCGATGAAATCGTTCAAGTGCTTGCCGAATGCAGAGGACGCGTCGGAGGGCCGAATGGAGCTGCGGCCCGAATGAACATCTGCCGCTCGACACTTGCCTCCAGAATGAAAAGACTCAATATCGATCAGTATCAATATGCCTGACAGAGGGTACTTGCGGCCGTCTCAATCATCGGAAGTGAACGATGGTGTGCATAGATCATTTGGGAACAGTCACCTTCCGGATTTCGGGCGGCATGATAGAAGGATACCGGGACGAGATCGAGACCTTCTTGGGATCGCACTGGGATTTGCCCAGCATGGTCGTGGACCTATACGAGGTCACACATGTCGATCGGGCTGGAGAAGAAGTGCTCTGCTGGCTCAGTCACCACGGAGCGGAGTCCGCTGCCGACAACCTTTATGCCCTCAACGTCTGTGAGCAGCTACGCCTCAGCATTGCAAGACCGCGTCCACTCCCACCGGGCTCACGATCCGCGGCGAGGACGACGGCGTAAATAAGTCGTTCTTGCCAACCAGGTTCAGTTACCGGATACGCAGCAATCGCGCCCAGCTTGATCTTCGTCGGTCTCTTCGCTTCGCGCGGCGTCAGCACGGGACGCCTTTTGCGAGGTGTCAGCGAGCATCTCCCAAATACATATGTCGAAAGGACCGTCGACATCTTCGACACTCTGCACAAAAGCTCATTGATCAGCTTGCCAAATCAATAACTTGTACGGAGGACAGTTTGGCACCCCGAGTGCTTTCCAAATGAGCGAAAGTGATACGAGTTTCAGTTATGTCCCGCGCGACTTTCCGCTTGCGTTGTGCACGAAGACTTACGGCTGCGGCTCTGATTCTTATGTTGTCGTGGTGGCTTTCGGTGACGGCGGCCCTCGCGCAATGCGCCGGGGTTGCTTCCACTCCGCAGTCGGCCGCCGATTGCGCCGCGCACGCGACCGCTCAAGATGGATTCGCGAAACTCGATACCGGCCACGTCTACACGCTGGCTGAACTGATCGACATCGCTGAGCTCAACAACCCTGTCACCCGCGTGTACTGGGAACAGGCCAAGCAGAAGGCGGGCCTGCTTGGAATAGCAAAGAGTTCCTACTTTCCGGTTCTGGCAGGTCTGGCCGCCGCCGGTGACCAGCGCGCTGTTGTGCCTTTCCCGAAACCGCTGGCGCCACGCGGCTACGTTACCGCAGAGGCTCCGTTCGTCCAGCCTGAACTTACGCTTCAATATCTAATCTTCGATTTCGGCAGGCGCGAAGCCATGGTCGACGCCGCGACCGCAGAGAAGCTGGTCTCCGGCGCCAACTTTATTCAGGCCAATCAGGATGTTGCTTTTCGCGTAACCAGCGCCTTTTACAACCTGCAGACTGCAGAAGAGAGATTGCAGGCCGCGCATGAAACGCTGACGACCGCGCAGACCACCCAGGACGCAGCCGAAGCTCAAATGAGCAACGGGCGAGCGACACTCCCGGATGTGTTACAAGCCCGCGCTGAAACCTCGCAAGCTGTGTTCGATCTGGAATCCGCCGAGGGCGACGAAAAGGTCGCACGGGTAGCGCTCACTGAGCTGATCGGAGTCGAGCCCTCCCCGGACATCAAGATCGCCTCGCAAAAGGACACGAGTCTTCCTCAGGCCCTGAGCGTTCCCATTGCTGCTTTGATCGACCTTGCGATCGCGGACCGGCAGGATCTGAAGGCGCAGGCGCAAGAGCTTCGTACCGCCAACGACGCCGTCAGAGCCGCGAAGGCCGAATACCGGCCCAGGATGGTTCTCTCCGCGAGTGGAGCGCAGAGCTCCCTCTGGCCCACCATGGATTTCGGAAAGCTGGGCCAGGCGAGCGAGCCCACATGGACGGCAACGGTCGGCGTGGAGTGGCGCATATTCGATGGCGGTGCCCGAAGAAACGCACTCGCCGTCGCGGAGTCACAACGCCGCGAAGCGCAAGATGAATTACGTGCAAAGCATGATGATGCCGTTCGGGAAGTGTGGACGGCCTACATCGGGTTTCTCACCGCGTTGCGCAAGGAGCAGGCCGCCGTTGCGGTGCTCGATTCGGCAAGCGTCTCCTATGCCGCCTCGCTGGACGCATATAACTACGGCGTCAGGAACCTGGTCGATGTCGTCACGGCGGAGGATCGGTTGGCTCAAGCCCGTCTCGCTCACGTATCGGCGCGCTCACAACTCCTGCTCGAGGCGGTGGACCTGGAATTCGTGACTGGAAACCTGTTGCGGAACAAGCCATTGACAACCCAACTTCCAACACAGAACGGCCTTCAACCATGAAAGTTAAGAGAAAGAGTCAGATTTGTATCGCGGCAGTGTGCCTGTGCTGCGCGGGCTGCGCGCAAGCGCCTTCCATAGCTGTTATGGGTTCCTTCTTCCCGGCATGGCTGATCTGTTTGACGATTGGCGTGATTCTCGCCTTCGTCGTCCGGAGCGTACTCATGCACTACCGCCTTGAGTCGGAGGTGGGTCCGCTGGCGCTCTTTTACCCAAGCGCCGTGCTCTTCTGCAGCGCACTTCTTTGGCTCATTTTTTTCCGTTAGGAAGGCACATATGGAGCAGGCTACTCAAATGCCCAATCGAAAACTTCTTGGACGCTGGATTGGCATCGTCGCCGTTGCGGGCGCGATTCTGCTTCTGCTCGTCACACTTGTGGAAACCAACCGGGATCCCCGCACCGACGATGCCAGCGTGAGAGCCAATCTCATTGAAATCGCCCCAGAAGTCAGCGGGCGTCTGATTCAACTGCCGGTCAAGGACAATGCCTTTGTCAAAAAAGGAGATCTGCTCTTCGTCATCGATCCACGGCCCTATGAATATGCACTGCAAATGGCGCTCTCAGATCAGGCGGCTTTGGAAAATCAGATTATCGACCAAAAGCGCAGGATTGCGGCACAAAACAGTGCGGCAGAGGCCGCGCAGAACGCAGTGCGCCAGGCGAAAACAGGGATCCAGACGGCCGGCAGCGGCGTGGATGAGGCGAAGGCCGCCGTCTCCCGCGCTCAGGCCGCTGTTGTTGCCGCGGAAGCGCAGCTTCAGCTTGCCACCAACGACCTGCACCGCATAGAACCGCTGCTCAAAAAGCACTATGTGACCGTTGAGCAGGTCGACCATGCGCGCACGGTGGTGCGCGTTGCGCAAGGCAGTTACGACGAAGCCCGCGCGGCGCTTACGCAGGCGCAGGCGCAGGAGACCCAGGCGGTTTTCCGCCGGCAGGAAGCGGACGAACTTGTGTCGGTGTCCGAGGCGCAATTCGGCCAGGCCATCCATAGCATCGATACTGTTGACACGCTGATGTCCCTGCGCGCCGCCAAAGCGGCGGCGGTGGATGAGGCGCGGCTCAACCTGGAGCGTTGCCGGGTGGTCGCCCCTTTCGATGCCTACGTCACCAATATGAATATCTCCGAGGGCGCTTACGCGCACCCCGGTGCGCCGATGTTCACTCTCATCGATACGCGCACCTGGTGGGTGATTGCCAACTATCGCGAGTCGAAGGTTGATGCGATACGGCTTGGAAGCCCTGTCGACGTTTACCTGATGGGCCGTCCCGACCGGAAGTTCCATGGCGTGGTGGTGAGCATCGGCCACGGTGTCCTCCCGGAGGACGCTATGATCGTCGGCGGCCTGCCAGACATCGACCGTACCCTGAACTGGGTACATCTCTCGACACGCTTTCAGGTGCGCGTCCGGATTCTGGATCCAGACCCGAAGCTGTTTCGCATTGGTGCGACCGCCGTTACCGTTGTGAGATAGAGCATGATTACAGACGCCCCATTATTGATACGGGAATTCTGGCGGGATCAGCAGGCCTCTCCGGAGCGGATTAAATGCGTGCTGCGCATTGTCCTTGCCTCTGTCATTACACTTGTGTGCATTCTTGTCTGGCAGATGATGTATTTGCCGCTCTGCCTTTACATCCTCTTTTTCGTCGCCCATGAAAGCCCCTCCGTCTGTTTCAGGTTCAACTTGCTTATGTTGGCGACAGGAACCACAGTGGTGGCTATTTCGCTCGTTCTCATAGGCCTCACGGGCAACGATCCGATGGCTCGTGTCCTCGGTATTGCGGTGATTGGCTTCGTTTGTGGACTGGGAATTCAGGCGTGCGCCATCCCCTTCCTCTTTGTAGGCGGGGGATTTGTATTCGTCACATTGATTGGCATGTGGGAGCTGCATTTACCCCCAGACACTCTTGTCAAGGACTCTCTCTGGTTCATTGCCACTCTCTCTGTTTCGCTCGGCAGTTCACTGGCTGTCGAATACCTGTTTGGCGTCCGCAATCCCGCTGCCGATTTACGCAAGCAAATCGCGATGCGGTATCGGGCGCTGCAGAAATTGTTCAGTCTCTATGCCGAAGGAGCCGTGACGAGCGAGTGGCCGCAAGCCGTGTCGCAGGTTGCTCGCTTTGCTGCTGCCGGCCCGCGGGAGATGCTGACCCTCTATGAGGCCGTCGTGGCCCGCAACCTCGACCCTGGGGATCTTCAAATAGGAACAAAGGTCCGGATGACGCTGGGGATGCAGCTTCTGGATCGTTCTGCAGCCTTTGCCGCTCAGACTCCGGAAACCTTCGACCCGGAATTGCGCGGCCGTTGCGCCGCCATCGCGGCTCACTGCGGCGCCCTGGCGGATTTAAAGACCACAGTACCCGGTGAGGAGGAATTGAAGCTGAGGACAGGCTCGCCTTCTACATTGCTGGACCGCGTTGAGGAGACGCTGCATGAGATGCTCGTCATGCCGCGCAAGAGGCCCTCTCTGCCCAACAAGGAACTCGTCGCACTCCCTGCCAGAAAAACAGAGTTTATCCACAAGGAGGCTCTCACCAGCAAAGACTCCGTCGCCTTTGCGCTCAAGCTGAGCCTTTGCGCCACCCTTTGCTACATCTTCTATTTTGCCGTCGATTGGCCCGGAATCTCCACCTGTTGCGGGACTGTGTTTATCGTCGGGCTCACCAATTCCGGCGCAATGAAACAGAAGTTCTTATACCGTTTTATAGGTTCGGCTCTCGGCGGAGCTTTGGGACTTGTAGTCGAAAGCCTTCTTCTTCCCAACATCGACTCGCTCACTGGAGTTGTGCTCATCGTGGTAGCAGTGGTCTTTGTCACTGGATACGTCGCTCAAGGAAGACGATTCAGCTACATCGGCATGCAGATGTGCTTCTCCTTTTATCTGGTTGCGATTACGGGGTCCTACGCACCTACTGAACTGGCGCCGGCGAGGGATCGTCTCATTGGCATCCTGATTGCGCTGTTCGTTATGTGGTTTGTCTTCGATCAGTTATGGCCGGTGCGCACCGTTACCGTAATGCGTGAGGCGCTCGCATCGGCCTCGCGTGACGTAAGCGGCCTATTTCAGCTATGCAAGGATGGTCGAAGGTATGGAGCCCTGCTGCGCCGTGCAGACATCCTGCGCGAGGAATTTGGAAAGAAGATCGCTAACCTCCAGACCCTGAACGACACCGTGAAATACGAATTCGGGAAGGATCGCGAGCTGCATATGCGCCAGGGTGATACAGTCCTCAGGGCTTCATTGGCAGCGGTTGCTCTTTTCTGGAACGAACTGGTTGTCCTTAACACTCCGGAGGACGACGATTTCTTCAGAGATCCTGAATTGATCGCAATGCGCCAGACCATGGCGGAACACTTGGAAGCTATGGCGAGTACCGTAGTTCGTTCGCTTCCTGTCTCCGTGGTGAGTCCTACCCTATCCGTCAGTCCGGAGCTGGTCGGCAGTCCCCGGTTTGGGGAGTACGTTCGGAACGCACTCTCACGCCTTGGAGAAGTTAGCAACGTAATCAATGAACTGGATCTACAAGCTAGAGGTGTTGAAGTGAGGGATGGAGTTATCCCCTTGGCGGACGCGAACAGTTAGAACTCATTTCGCCGTTCGATGAGAATCAGCCGTCCGGTTCCGCATGGGACTACAGCGCTCTCAAGCCGTAGCCCAGAGCGCAAAGCATCGCGACAGTTCCGGAAGCTTCAACAGAGAGTCAAGTTGAGGGAGGGCATTGTGGCTTCTGAAATCAATGACGGTCTCAATCTCAGACACGTGCAAGCCGCGCAAGGGGAATTGCAGTGCCGCAACGACCGGCTCGAGTTTCTCTTGCATCTGACAAAGCAGATCACATCGAATCTGGACTTACGGGAAGTCTTGCGATCGACATCCGCTTATATTCGTGAAGTGATGTGTGGAGACATTGCTGCCGTTTCGATATGCGACAAAGAGGCCGGAAAACTAAAGCTGTTCGTCCTCGATTATCCGCAGGGCAAGGGATTCGCACGGGAAAACCTGTTGCTCACACAAAGCCCCGCCGGGAGAAGGGCCTTCGACACGCTAAAGCCCGTGATCGCAAATCTTGACGATATGGACCATATTTCTCCTGAGGTGCACGAGGAATTGGCGTTTGTCGAAGGAGCCAAGAGTATTTGCCTGGTTCCACTCGTGAATCGCGGCCGGCCCATCGGCATTTTGTCAACCGTAAGAACGACGGAAAAGCCGTTTGTTGCAGAGGAGGTCGAGTTTCTCAGTCAGGTCGCAAGCCCGATCGCCATCGCCATCGAAAACGCCCTGGCTTATGAGGAGATCTCCCGACTTAAGGACAAGCTCGCCGAGGAGAAGCTCTATCTTGAAGAACAAATCCGCAGCGATTTGGGGTTCGAACAGATTATTGGAAACAGCCCGGCGCTCAAACACGCACTGCAAATGGTGGAAACGGTCGCCCCCAGCGACTCCACCGTGCTGCTGCTCGGTGAGACCGGCACGGGAAAAGAGCTCATCGCTCGCGCAATCCACGAGCGCAGCCGGCGCAAAGACCGGACATTTGTGAAGTTGAACTGCGCGGCTATCCCCACCGGCCTTCTCGAGAGCGAACTGTTTGGACACGAGAAGGGAGCATTCACGGGCGCCATTGCTCAGAAGGTTGGGCGCATGGAGCTCGCCGATCAAGGTACGCTGTTCCTGGATGAAGTCGGGGATATTCCCGCCGAAATCCAGCCGAAGCTGCTGCGAGTCCTGCAGGAGCGCGAATTTGAGCGCTTGGGAAGCACGCACACCCGCAGAGTAAATGTTCGCCTGGTGGCAGCAACCAACCGCGACCTCGAAAAGATGGTCGTGGACCGCGAATTTCGCGCCGATCTGTTTTACCGGCTCAACGTGTTCCCGATCCGGATTCCTCCGCTGCGGCAGCGAAGAGAAGACATTCCGCTCCTGGCCACGTATTTCGTACAAAAGATCGCCGTGCAAATGCAAAAGAGCATCGACTCCGTTCCCGCGAGTGTGATGAAGGGTTTAACGGCGTGGGAATGGCCGGGAAACATCCGCGAACTGGAAAACTTTATCGAACGCGCAGTGATTCTGACGCGGGGCAAGACACTCGAGGCGCCCCTTTCGGAACTGCGCAAAGCAAACTTCGATCAACCTTCGCAGCCGGCCACAGCAAGGGGAGACGATCCTATCGCGCGGATCGTGAAGGACGCCATTAGTTCGCTGAACGGCAAGCGCGCATTGGATGAACACGCCAAAAAGCAGCGCGACGAGATCATTCGAGTGCTTACTGAATGCAAGGGGCGCGTCGGAGGGCAGGATGGAGCTGCGGCCCGCATGGGGCTCAGCCGTACAACCCTCATCTCTCGAATCAGGAGATTCGGCATCGATCCATGCGAGTATGCTTAACCGGAACCTCCGTGTGAGCCGTCTCATCCCGAGGTCGTCTATGATGTCGAATAGCGGTACTGTGGTAAGCAGTTCAGTGTGTTCTTTGCGCTTGCCATCCAGTGTGGCATCGGCCAACTCTTCCAACAGGATATGTGCTTCGCGATAGAGCACGCGATAGCCCCGCTGGATACACCGGCCGCACAGCAGTGGTTGATATGTTCGGCTTTCCAACTCCTGCGTCAATTCGTCCAACCATCGTTCTGCGCCGTACGCTTCGATGTCCTCGAACGTTTGATCGTCTACCCGCCGGTCGCCCGACGAGCAGCAGCACTTGCTACTGACCTGCCCGCTACGCTTTGACCAGGCGGGACTTGCACCCGCTCGGTCGAAATAAGAGGCTTCACAAACTCGCCATCTGATCCCCTCCTCCAGACTTTTCGCAGCGCGATCATGGTCTGCTTAACCTTCACTCGCGTTACAACCTGCATGCTCACAGAGTCGCCAGGCGACCCTTGCACCAAAGGCTTCAGCAGCTTCGTTACTCCACTACCGCTTTGATTGTTACCAGATGGAGCGAACCAGATTCCGGGCGGGCCTGACCCCGCTGAAGAACAGCGCCTTTCACGGCGCACAACACAGTAGTATTAGTCGATGAGTATCCAGAACCCCGCTGATGTGATTTGTGCCCAGAGGATAAGTCTCGCCGTATCCCGATTCGCACCCAGGGACGTCTCATCGGTCGATTGTCCCCGCTCGCGGACACCACGGTCTGAGATAGCCCAATGGAAATTTCGAGCTACGGAAGAGAAACATCGCATTGCCTACGCAATGACTACCTGTGCTAGCCTCGGCTTACGGATTAGGCGGCATCGCAATCGGGCACCGCCGGCGCTGATTCTATGTCTCGGATAGGATGAGCGAAAGGGGATAGTGATCAGAAGCTCGAATTGAATTGTACAGCTTTGGCTCAGTAGCAGTCAGTGGTCCATTCGTCAGAACCCAATCGATCGTGAGGGAACCATTGAAACGAGAAGGAACCGTCGTCGGAAGACTCGAGATGTGAGCAAACGGATTGCTGAGACCTCTATTGGCTATGGCTGAAGAGAAGGGCTCCTGGCGCAGATCGGCGTTGAAGTCGCCGGCAACAACGACCTGAACGTCCGCAGCCTGCTGAGATGCATCGTCCAGAATCTCCGCAAGTTGACTGTGGCGCAAGCCATCATCTCCCCTGCTTTCGAGGTGCACATTGTACACGAGGAGCTTCCGCTCGGGGAGATCGACACTGCTAATCAGCGCCATTCTGCCGCCTATGCGCCTCTGGAATGCCCTCATGCGCGGGATGAACCATCGAGGAAGCCAGAAACTTGATTGACGATGGAATTTAAGAATGCGCGAGTTCGAAAGGGGAAATCTGGACAATGTAGCCTGCCCGTGAAAGGCGGGCTTTCCGTCGCGTCGTTGGGCAAGCTCTTCATACTCGCATCCAAATACGTAGTTCATCGCGAGAGTCTGCGCGATCTCCTGGGCGACCTTGCGGCAATGAGTTCGCCGGGCGTTCCAATCGGCCTCCTGCAATAAAATCAGGTCTGCTGCCGCTGCGGAAAGAAACTCCATTACCTCATTCAACCGCAGGCCGCGATTGATGTTCCAGCTGACAATCCTGACGGCCTCCGGAATCGCGAACCGGTCCGGTGTGGTCATGAATGATCCTGTTTCGAGCTCCGCTGTGGGATCCATTGGCATTGACCAGTTTAAGCGCCGAGGTTCGGCGCGTGACTAACCTCTTGCACTCGCAATCTCACTCAACCCTCCTTGGGGTCCGATTGTGAAGCGTGATTAAATTGCCACGGACAGGAGCCGATCCTTCACACGCGCCAGAGCGTCTGCGGCCAGGTCGCGTTTATTCCGAATAGCGGCTATCCGCTCCACCGCATGTGCCGGTAGATTGTATTCGCCCAAACAGCCGGTTAACCGATAGTCAAGATCATTTAGATCACACTCCAGCCCTGCAAGAATGGAGATTGGATCTCTTTGCTTTAGGTTTTGCATAGCCAGCTTCATATTGCCCACGCCCCTCGCTTATCTGGAAATGCACTCGGAGTGCCAAACCATCCTCGGTACAAGTTATTGATTTGGCAAGGCGATTCATGACTTGTTGTGCAGATCGTCGAAATTGGCGGAGACAGCTTCGACATATGTATCGTGGAACGGCAGCGAAAGCCAAAGAGCCTTTGCATAGACACGATCAATTCGAGGGCTCCTCATTGCAGAGGATCGTAACCGGCCAGCAGGCGTTCGCGCATGCAAGATCAAGGGCCGTTCACCTGGATTCCGCGATGCTTTCGCATCGCGGAATCCGAGCCAGAGGCCAAGCGAAACAACTTGCAAGGATCCAACACTCGTTGAGCCGGCCAAATCGTACAGGTGTCAATTGCGAAAGAACGTTCCGTCTCAACAACGCTCATTGCGAGAGCCAAGGCAGTAATTCCAGCAAGAAAGACGTACGGTGCTGTAAGTCTTGCAGGGAAGCAAAATTCGCTGCCTCTCCCGCGTGCATAGCTTTCAGCACGCCTTATCGACGCAGGAGTTGTGGCTGGCCGTTCGAGCTGTCCTGTCTGCTTTCCCGGTTCTGCGTGCTCAGCGGAGGGGGAACGGTGACAGTGACGGTGACGGGCGATTGCAGCCGAAAGTCGAGCAGGGCTTCCGCTGGAATCCGCACTTGTTGTCCACGCGTGACACCCTGAACGCCCGCTCCCGTGGCGGCGCCCGCCAGGGTGCCGATGGCTGCTCCCTTGCCGCCGCCTGCCAGCGCTCCGATGATGGCGCCAAATGCGCCCCCGCCGCCGACTCTTTTTGCGGTGTTCTTGCCTCGCCCGGCGGCCGATTCAGTATAAGACTCCGTTGTAAGGGGCACCGTTTTCCCACGCACGGTCAATTCCGTCAACTCAAGGGAGAGGGAGGCGCTGCCCGCGAAGTGAGCCGCATCCTTAACAGCCATCACCCGACCCTCCACGGGCGATTCGCGGGGAATAGCCACCACCCCGTTTGCCACGAGGTCATAGGCAAGCGAGCCGTAAAAAGGCTGGTCTGGCGTTGCGGTCTTGCTGTCCAGTGCATCCGCCAGTCTGACCTCTACGATTGTGCCCGCGTCAATCGTGAGTTGCTTGACCACCGGCCTCGGCGGCGCCGGGGGCGGTGGAGGCGGAAGCGGAGGCGCAACCGCTGCGGTCTGCATAGGAGCCGGCTGCGGCGCCGACGCCGGGGGTGGGGCCGGTGGAAGCGGAGGCGCAGCCGCTGCAGCCTCCACAGGAGCCAGCGCCGGTTGCTGTGGAGGAGCGGCTTCAGCTTGTCGCTGGAGCCCACGCGCATCCGGTCTCGTACGCTTTTCCTTTACGGGCGCCGGAGGCGGCGTGGCGGGCACCCGCGGCGGCGACTGTACGGTCAGGTTGTTCACCACCGTCTTTACGCCGTCGACGTTGCCGCTATCGATTCCCGCAAGGTTGCGGGTTGCGCCGTCGGGGACTGTCCCGCTGAGTGCCGCCACTCCGTTGGTCACGCTCACTTGAATGTTCTGTCCCGCCAGCGCGGTTTCATTCCGCAGCTTTGCCTGAATGTCGCCGGCTATTTGCTGGTCGGTACGCACGGCCTGCTGTTTCTCCGCCTGCTGGTTCTTGCACCCGGTCGAAAAGCCCAGCCCGAGAGCCAAAACGGCAGCTCCCATCAGCCAGATTGGTCTTTGTGTCATGTGTTGCCTGTTCATTCTGTACCTCCCAATTCAGAAAAGCACTCGGGGTGCCAAACCCTCCTCCATACAAGTTATTGATTTGAGACGGTGACCAATGACCGCTTGTAGGGATTGTCGAGACTGGCGACGACGGCTTTGACAAGCGGGCCGCATTCGGAAACGAAGGCGCAGCCGGCCGTGGTCGAACAGCATTGGCTGGAGCCAGGCAGCGCCGCCTTCCCAAAGGGGGCGGCGCAGCGAGGCGAATTTTGACGCTGCCAGCTCGTGTCCTGCTTCACTGAGAATATGTAAAACGGTTGGAAGACTGAGTTCAGACGTTCATAAGCTTCATTTCCGCCGTGGCGGGAGTCTTCGCTGCCGCGCGGGATTTTGACGAAAAGGCAAATCTGGAATAAAGGGAGATGATCCACGCAACATTGGCGCCGATTGCGGACAGATACAACGCCAGCCAGGTCAGATTCAAAAGCGAAAAGGCCAGCAGAGCATAGGGCAGGAAGGCGCGCCGGATGAGGAATTCACATTTCCGTCCCACATACAAAAGCGGATTTGATAAACGGCTCTCTGCCTTCTTCTGCCAAACTGCCAGGAACTGCTCTGGATGCTTGCCTGAAAGCCGGCTCCGCTCAAACCACGCAAGCACGATGGTGGTGACCGCGCCGAACAGGAGCGCCGCTCCCCATGGCCAGAAAGCGCGATTCCCCGAACTGCGCGCGAGGCCAATTGTCATACCCGCAAAGATGAACAGGTAATAGAGGTAATCGCACGCAGTCTCAAGCCAACATCCAAAGTCAGAGGCCTGCAGTTTCAACCGGGCGACCTCTCCATCGCAACCGTCAAGAATGCTGGCCCACAGCGACAGCACCGCCCCCAGCAGCGTATTCCAGTATCCGCCCATTGCGTACGACGCACCCGCTGCAAAACTGACGCCCAGCGTAAACAGGCTCACCATATTCGGCGTGATCGGGAACTTGATGAGCTGGCGGCTGATGGGGATGGAAATCCTGCGATTCGTCCTGGCAAATACGCCATCGGTTGGCTTGACAAGCCAGCGGTTGAGTTTTTGCTCGGCGACGATGCAATCCTGCGGCTTTGAAATCTGCTGCCACGAGTCTTCGTCCACCAGCCTGAAATCGACGAATCGAGGACCGTGCAAGATAGCTTTCCGGGTGATCCAGCGGTGGAGATCCTGCACGGTCACCACGTTTGACTCGACATCGGCGCCAAGCTCGAGGGCCGCATCATGACTGAGGGCGAAAAGTCCGGCGGGCTCGGTCTCCGTGGCAAGCTCCAACGCGCTGTTCCGCCGATCCCATTCACTCACCAGTCGATGCAGAGCGGGCTTGTAAGTGCGATCGCCGGCAACCACGAAGACACGGGCACTACCGGAATTCGCAGTTACCCAGCGAACGATTGATTGCAAGTTTGTGCCCACGGCGACTTCGATCCATTCAATGCTGGCGGGGAGTCGCCGCGTGTCGACCAAAGCCTGCCTCATTTGTGGCCCGTTGACCCTGTCAAAAACAACGATGATGCGCTCCGGATGCGTGGCTTGCACTCCCAGAATTGCGCGCAGCAATACGGGCAGTGTGCCCACTCGTACCAGTGCCGGCTCGAAGGACCTTGAGCAGGGCATGCTGTTTGCGAGGACGATCGCGATTTGCTTATTGGAACGCATACGCGTCGTATCCTGCAGTTGCTTGTTTAATTGCATAGCTTCACTCCCGTTACGATTTCGGCGCTGCCGTCTGGATTTGCCTGCGCATTCGATCTGGAATAACAGGCCAGGCAAATCGCTCCCACAATGGCCCAGAAGATGGCTCTGAATCGGCGGCAGAGGCCGAGCGTTAATCCTTGGGCACCGTTGAGGCCGACTAGCTTCCCGATTACCATGTTGCCGCCCTCATAGGTGCCCAAGTTCCCCGGGTTAACGGCGCCGATTACGTTGATGAGCTTGGTTAGAGCTTCGAGAACGAGTGCGCTAACGAAGCTGGCGTGCGCACCAAGAAACAGGAGGATGAGGTAAACCTCGGTAATTGCCATGAGGTGGGCTGCAACGTTGAGGAGGAGACTGCCCCAGAAAGCTCCCGGCGCCTGAAGATGAAACTGAAGGAACTGGCGCTCCGCAGATTCAATCACGGCCTTCTTACTCTTTATCCAAGCGCGAAACCATGGAACGCGGCCGGCTGCACGCGCGGTTCCGGAGAATAGCGGCCAGCCTCTATGAACGGCCAGTACGGCCAATCCTAAAAGGCACAGTAGAGCGAGTACGAATGAGCCTGCATAAAGGCGCAACGCATTGGAGAAGACGACTAGGAAAGCCGCCACAAGAAGTCCAGCAATGGTCACGAATGTGCCTGCTGCAATGAAAAGCCCGCGGTCGATTGCCACCGACGATATCGCGCTGGCGGCCGGTACTGCGGAGCCGAGCAGAGCGACTCGCGAAGATTCCCCGAAAACCAACCCGACGAACCCGAACTGTCCCATGGCTTCCGATATGAGACGCAGGCCGAGCATGCGCCAAAAAGAGATCTTTCTCGATTCGCCGCGAAGAGCAAACCGCCAAGCCCACGTTTTGACCATGTGGGCAAAGCCTGCGAGCGCGATGACAACGAGCATTCCCCAGCCGATGGTCTTTGCGTTCTGAAAGAGCATGCCGGGGCCGGCCCGTTCAACCAAATAAGCAAGCAGAGCGGCGCCAAGAAGCACAGCGAATATCTTCAGCGCCGGCGCCGATTTCCGTTTTGAACTAGGCATAAGCCGGCCTCGCTGCCTGCTGAACCAGCCAGGGGCGTATGCAAGAAGAGTTTCGCGCGTAATCCAACGCAGCCGGCGTGTCGACGTCTTGCCAGTAAGCCCCCCCAATGTCAAACCCCCTGAAGGTTCGGTTCTGACCCATGGCCTGCAGGCCATCCGAGAGGGAGCAATTGCCATCAACCATGGCGCTCTCGAGCCAATCGAAAAGCACAGGCTGGCAGAGGAACATTCCCGTATCTAATGCGTTGTAGCAGTCCAGATTCTTGCCAATGGCCACGATGCGGTCCCCATCAAGCCTGACTTTTGTCGCATCGTCCAGGTCAAAGACGCTCGCGATTTTCCGATCGACCCCGAGAATGACTTCATTCTTGCCCAGCGGCCGACGGAGTAAAGCCCTGGCTGTGGCCGGTTCAAAGATGTGGTCTGCCATCAGCAAGAGGAATGGCTCATGAATCAGCTCCTTCGCGCACAGAACCGAAACTCCATTGTTCTTCTCGCGATATTCAGGATTCTCAACCCAGGTAACATCGATATCCGCGAACGGCCGATTCTCGTACCACTCTTGAATCATGCGGCCCCGGTACCCAACCACGATAACAAACTTCTCGATTCCAGCCTCGCAGGCGCCGCACATTACGTGCTCCAGCAGCGGCTTGCCATCAAGCGGCACAAGGGGCTTCGGCAATTCTCCAGAGCTAGCGGCCAAACGGCTTCCGTTGCCGGCCGCCAGAATCAGAGCAAGTTTAGCGTTTGACATAACGAGCCTCCACAAGTTCAGGGTTTGTATCTTTGTCTGCTTTTGCCGAGCGTGCCAGGTAGTCGAAGTAATGAATGTCAATCTCTGTCTTGCCAAAGAACCGTGCCTCGGTGATGCTGGTGGTCGACCAGGGAAGCCAGTACTCCCCGCTCTTCCGAAACTCTTGCGTGAAATGCACACTGCGGACCCAAAACGATGGGTTTTGGGCTGGCTCGCCCTCGGCTCGCGCCAACGCATAATCTTCGGCATCAACCCAGATGCGTCCGCGAAACAGGTACGCATCCTGGCGCTTTGGGATCACACGGATTTCATAAGCGAGCCGACCCTCGAGAGGAGCAACCGTGATCAACTGAAATGCGTAATTATCTGAGGTGATCCGGACTTTGGCGAACTCCGGAGGGCGCGAGGTCTTCGATTCCGACTCCAGCATCTTGTGCAGCACGCGGTTGTTCGCTAACTTCCACCCCTGTTCGGAAACAACCTGGAAGTATTCTGTTCCATCCGGACCGCAGGTGACGCTCACCACCATGCGGGCTTGCTTATCGAAACCCGGGTTGTCAAGAACGTACTCCCGGAAGCCGGTGTAACCTCCGGCCGCGGTTTGGCGCTGCTGGTCGTGCGCGAACATTTTGGCAATTACTTCATTCGCCGATAAAGAAGGTGCGGCGGTCACGTGACCGATCAGCGGCGTCGATGCGCAAGCGAGCAAAGCGGCGATGAGGATGCGGAATCTCATGGTCAGAAATTGAATACCAATTTTCCGCGGTATTCTCTCCAGGCGGTGTTGTAGAAACCGCCGAAGGTCGAGCTGGCGAGGTCGTTCTGAACGTCGCGGGGATTATCGTGATTGAACATGTTGAAGGCGGAACCGCCTGCAACTATGTGGATATGTTTTCCGCCGACATGCAGCGTGGCAGGCCGGGTGATCTGCAGGTCGCAGGAGGAAAACCATGGGAACCGCCGGTCGTCGCGCGGACCGATGTACTGGCGGTACTCGTTTTCGACCGAGTAGGGAAAGCCGGTGTGCAGGTCGTACACCGGCAGGATGGTGAGTTTCCATGGGCCGGCTATGGTGGGCCAGATCAGGAAGCGATTCGGAGAGTCGAAGAGCAGGCGCGCCTGCGCATCGGGCTGAATCACCGCCTGCGGATAGTTTCCGATGAAGAGGAACGGGTCGTTGAGATCGCCGTATGCGCGCGAGTGCACGTACGATGCATTCACAGTCGCGCGCGGACTCTGATAGCGCCCCGTGAGCTGAAACTCCCGGTAGGAATCGCTACCCGCATTGGATAACGAGATGACGCCGTTATCTGTCCCTGTGATGGGTGCAATCACAAAGTCCCTGGCGGTGTTGCGGCTGTCGTAGCCCGCCCGGACAGTGAGACTGTTGGTCAGTTGCCGTTCAAGCTCGAGGTTCCACGACGTGCTGCGCGGATTCTGCAGCCCGCCAATAATCTGATTGACATAAGTGGTGGAACTTGAGATCCGGCCCGCGGAATCGTACATCGTCACCGTCCGCCCGGGCAGGTCGGCGAAGACCGGAAGCATGAGCGGCACGCGGTCGTAGAAGATTCCAGCTCCTCCTCTGAGAAGCGTCTTGCCGTCGCCTGTCAGGGTCAGGAGCATGCTGGCGCGCGGCGCGACGTGCGTGGAGCCTGTAACGGTGTCGCTATCCAACCGCAGGCCCAAGCCGAAAGACAGCCTGCTTGCAGGAGCCCATTGATCGAAGGCGTAGGCTGCGGTTTCGTTCTGGCCGACGGTGAAGGAACCGGTGGGTGTGAATGTGATTTGCTCAATCATCGTTCCCGACGACCCTATCAATTCGGCGGGAACAAATGCTTCCAGGCCGCTTAGCGAAGAGTGGGAGTACTCTACACCCGTACTGAGTCTATGAGTGCCAACCAACTGGCGAGGCGCGAATTGATAGCTCTCCTCGGCGTCGTAGCGGGCGGTGCGGCGGCTTTGCCGGTTAAAGAATCCACCCGCGGTGGTGTCGATCATCAACTCGTATGGATCGTTGCTCTGTGCGTTGATGTCGACGTCGTACGTTTTGTAGCTGAATTGCGAGATCAGAAGGCTCTCATCCCCGGTAATATACCGGTGCTGTGCATAAACCTCGTATCCGCGTTGACGGAAATCCGCTGTGGCTGGCTGGGGCGTAAAGGTATTCAGCCCCATGTAGTCCAGTTTTTGCGGATAGATTGTTATCGATACGGTAGCCGTCTGTTTGCCGCCGTTAGTGAGATCGAACTGCGTATACGAGTTGGTCCCTTCCAGCTTGGTATCCCGCTGCAACGGGGGAAGGCTGTTTACTGGAGTCCGTATAAATCTGTATTCGACAGACTGGGTAAATGCGGCCCGGTCTCTCAGAATTGGGCCGGTGAGAGTCATGCGCGGAGTGGCCGCGCCTAGTCCCGCGATGGTGCCGGCGCGATCGCGCCAGCGGGGAACGATGTTCTGAATCGTAAAGCGATACTTCTCGTAATTGCTTGTCTTTGTCTCAACCGTCGAGAGAGCTCCGGTCAGCTTGCCATATTGAGGGTCGTAGGGATTTGCAATGACCTGCACCGAAGAGACCACGTCAATCGGCAGGTTGATAGCTGGACCACCGGAAGCCGGATCGGTCACGTTGGCGCCATCCACCAGGGCCCCACTCTGGGTACTCCGCGCGCCCTTCATGTTGATACGGCCGTCCGGACCTCGCACCACGCCTGGAACCAGCGGAAGCAAACTTTCAAATCGTTCGCTTGCGTTGGGGGCATCGTCGATGGTTTTCTCGGAGATGGTAACGGAAGAGGTTGACGCTTCTACCTGGTTCGAGCTTGCTGTTACAGTGACGGAGGTCTTGACTGCGGCGAGTTTCAGCTCCAACGGCACTTTTACATCAGCCCCAGGCGCCACAGCGACTGTCTGCTCTGCGTGCATGCCGGGAAAATCGGCTTCAATTGTGTATTCGCCGGGCGCGACTTTGGAGAAGCTATACTTTCCGTCTGAATCGGTCTCGGTCTCGAGAGTCGTAGAACCTTTCAAAACGACCTTTGCGCCTGGCAGTACTGAAGGCCCTCCGGAATCCACAACCGAAACAGAGCCTTCAACAATCCCCGACCTCAAAGAGCTTTGCCCGCGGGCACAAAAGGGAAGAAGTGCGCACATGGCAATCAGGGCCGCAAGCAGGAAGATGATGTCGGGTTCAATCTTTCCCACTGCGCATCTACGCACTTTTTCCGAATAAGCAAATCGTGTGAACACGTCTCGTCCTTGTCAGGTGCTACCTTCGTTGCCACTTGGGTAATAGCAACGGGGCTGCCAAACGCCGGCCGAGCGCAATCACTTAAGAATCAACACGAGGATGGGAAGGATCGACAGGAAAGTCGAAAGTGTCGATGACGAACGAAACAGCTTCGTCATATTTGAACCGGGGCGAGAAGAGGAGTAACCCGTAGCGCAACAGTGGTTGCAGGGGTGCAGCGCCGACCTATCGGAGAGAACCAGCGCCCGCCATCCCGGCCGGCAACTTCCATTCAAGGAATCACCGGACCGCGGCCCGAGGAGCTTCCTTTGCCAGCTCCGCATCATTGTCGCTGACGGTTTGCGGCGATTGCGGCGGTGCGATCTCATAGGGTCCGTAATCGATCGTCATCACGGCTTTTCCGCCGATACGAACTTTTGTCTCGCTTTGAACCTGCTTCGGGAGCCAGAAGCCGTCAATTCTGGCACTTGTCTGGTGAATCAACGTCCGCGAAATCCAAAACGAAGGATTCTTCGCGGGCTGTACTTCCATCCTGGACACAGCACCATCCGCCGCATCCACCCATATTTTCCCTTTATAGAGATATGGACTTTCCGAAACCGGCTCGACTTCTAACATATAGGATGGACGCCCGTTGAGTATCTCGCTCCCAATCAACTGGAATTTGTAATTAGCCGGCGACAGCGCGTGCGCGCCTCGATCGAAGTATGCGTCTCTTTCGCTATCCAACGCCCGCTTGAGAACCTTTTCGCAAAGCGTGTGCGAGCCGCTTTGGGAAATGATCCGGAAGTTCTTTCCGGAAGCGGCATCGTAATCGAGCTCAACATCCATCTTGGCGACGATGTGCTTGAAGAAGCCTCGGTACTCAATCTCGTAGTGACGCCGTGCCTGGTAGCGTTCGAGAGCCTTTGCCTGAGCTCGATTGTGGCCTTCGATCGCCTGCACGATCTCGGCAACGCCGGGCGCCGCCGGCGAAGGCGCGGGGGTTGTCGTCTGCGACCAGGACATAGGAACGAGAAAGGAGAGCGCTCCCGCAAGGAGCGAAAGTTTGCATAGGCTTTTCCAGTAGCGCGAGTTCAAAGTTGGACTCCTTCCTGACTTGGCGAGGAACTTCCATCGGTGCCCATGATTGGCCACTCGGGCTGAATCTCCCAGCCGCATGGGTCTGGTATCACGTTGAGTTCCCTCTGGCCCGCCGCCTGGCGAGACAGTGGAACGGTCAGCGCACTTTCCTTTAAGCGTTCCCGATAGTGCTTCAGGAAGTAGTGCATGGTTTCGATGCGAATCCGAATTGAGGCCAAAGGGCGATTCTCATCTAGATCGCGGAATGAAAAGTGCGGCTTGCCCGCCTCGGCAATGATGCGCTCAATCAGGCGGCTGATGAAGGCATCGTGCCCGCACTTGAAGTTCGACAGCTCTACCGAAATGAGATTCGGATGGCGAGCCACGAATTTCGCGGCCCAGATTTTATGGTTGGAGTTCGCCGAAGAAGTGTTCTTCCAAACATCCGAGATGTCGAGCGCAGAACGGATTAGACCGGCCTTGATATCGGGTCCGAAGAGGCGGTCGAGCAGATCCGCATCGAGCGGCAACAGGCCCTGCGAAAAGATGGGATAGCCGAGCCGGTGAAGCTCTTCGAGGATGCCCTGATTCAGCCCGGGGTCGTGGTGATACGGGCGGCCCAGCATGACCAGGCCGACCTGCCGGGTGCGCTCCAACTCGTCGAGGGTCTGGCGAGCCTGATGCCGGAACTCGCCTTCAAAACTCGAATGTGCGGCAAATGCGGCATCGATTGCAAGCGCATTTTCTTCCCAATCGAGGTGCAGCAGATCCTTCCAGCATTCGAACATCTGGAACTTGAAAAGATCGCGATCGGCCAGATCCAGGACCGGGTTCAGGTACTGCACGCCGGCCTTTTGGAACCAATTTACTTTGCGGTAGAACGCCGCTTTTACAGCTTCCGGTGTTGCCGAGCCGGACGGGCATGCATTCGAGCCCGCACAATGATCGAGGGGGGAAGTGAGCACGTCGAACATGGGGAAAAAGATTGCGTCGAGCGGTTCCTTCTGGCAAAGCTGAAGCAGTTCGTAGATGTGGGCAAGAGCCACTTTAGAGGGAAAGCAAGGATCGATTGCCGAGAAGCCGGCTGCCTCCTGGTATCTCTCCGGAGTCGAATAGTGCGAGTAGCAAAGGTTTCGAGCGGGAATGCCTAGGTTGACAAAGTAGACAGAAAACAGCGGTGCGTAAACATAAAGGTTTAGAACTCTTGGGATTCCGATGCGAACTTGAGCGCGATGCTGCATCTTCGATTTGGTCCTGCCCGAGTGCGTTGCGGAACGTTCTCGACTCGAACTCATTGCGACGGGAGTACACCCCACCGGCATCCATACCTTCTCCGCCGCCGCCTGCAAATAGTTCGGCGAGCTTTGACGCAGAGCGTACCAGGTGTTGTTGATTTTTCTTACTTCGCTTGTGTTTTCCGCCTCTCCACGCTCGCAGGTGGCAATGATGACACGCCTTGCTTCGCATGCGTTGAGTGCATCGCTGGTCAGTTCCACATAGGTCCGCAAACAGCGGTTGGCACAATAATGGCAGCGCGTGGATTCATCGCGGCGAATGGAGTAGCTGAGCCGGTCAAGGAACTCAAATCCCGGGAAGCGCGTTATCTTCTGGGAGCGAATGTTCTCCGCCGCTTCCACTGCCGCGCCGATGGCGCCGGCCTCGCAGCAGTTCGGATGAACTACGATTTCGGGTGTTCCTTCTCCGTGGTAATGCTTGCGGATAAAATCCACTTCCGCCTTAACGACGGCGAGATTTTTCTGCGTTCCGCCCTGGAGAACAAATCGCTTTCCGAGAGTAGCGACATTGGAGACTCCGGCCACGTAAAGAAATACGTTCTTGGGAAGAACGGTGGCCAGCCCGGCGAGGATCTCTTCCGGCCGCCAGCCCTGGCGCTGGAAATTGACAATGTCCGACTGAAGAAAAACGGCGCACCCATAGCTGAACTGCGGGATGCGCCGCGCCTGAAATGCAACGTCGGCAAAGTGTTCAATTGAGATACCGAAGGATTCAGCCGCGGACTGGAGGAAGTACCCATTGCCCGCCGAGCACTGCGTGTTCAGTTTGAAATCCCTTACGGCTCCATCCTGCAGAACGATGATCTTGATGTCCTGGCCTCCCACGTCGATGATGGCCTCGACGTCGGGAAACAAGCGCAACGACGACTTCGCGTGGGCCACGGTCTCGACCAGGGCGACATCGGCGGAGAGGACTTTCTTCAAAAGATCTTTGGAATAGCCGGTGGTTCCCATTCCAAGTACCTTCACCGGCCGCGCGGGCATGCCCAGCTTGCCGCTCAAATCTTTCAGAACGGCGATGGCATCGGTAATGGGATCGGATTGGGAAAGACGATACGTGCTAGCCAGGAGTTCTCCATCCGGCGAGAGCGCGACCGCCTTGGTGGACGTCGAACCGCCGTCGAGACCAATGAAAATTGGATGCTTACGTTCGGCCGGGGCCGGCACGGACGAAGCGGGTATGGCGTAGGCCCTTCGAAAGCCCGTCAGTTCGGACTCATTAGCGCACAGACCCCCCACTCCGGGTTTCCTATCTCGGCAAGCCTCGCCTTCGCGGATGTGCTGTTCCAACGGCCCGGCGCCCCGGTATTGCACCTCTTCCGTTTCCGAAGCTCCAAAAAGAATCGCGCCCATCGCGGCGAAGTACTCCGCCATGGGGGGCACGGTGACCAAAGTTTGTGCGGTTGCACCGTCCGGCAGAGCAATCTCCTTACGCCTCCAAAGATCGAGCAGCCCTTTGCGCCATGCAGCTTGCAGGCCCGGGAAATAGGCGTTCGGGCCGCCGAGCAGGAATACATCGGGCATCAATGTGTTTCCCCGGGTGAGCACGGAAAGATTTTGCAGAACGATGGCGTGAAAGAGAGACGCCATCAGGTGGCTTTCGGGAACGCCCTGTTTCTGGAGCCCGGTTATGTCGGTCTCGGCGAAGACGCCACACTTGCCGGCGATGGGATAGATATGAGCATCCTCATAGTTTCTGGTGAAGAGTTCTTCGGAGGAAACGTGCAATTTGGCCGCGATCTTTTCGATCACCACCCCGGTGCCGCCGGCGCATTTATCGTTCATCGAAGCGATTTTCTTTCGCCGGCCCGGAATCGAGCTCTCCTGAAAGACGATCATCTTCGCGTCCTGGCCGCCAAGTTCGATCACCGAGCGGACGTTTGCAGACGACGTCTCAACAGCGAGACTGACGGCGGCGACCTCCTGAACGAAGCGGGCGCCAAGCAATTCGGCCAGGTGGTGCCCGCCGCTTCCGGTCATAAAGAGGCGGATCCCCTCATCGGCCATGCCCAGTTCGCGCTTCGCTGCCTGCAAAACGTGCAGCACCGTGTTCGCCTGCTTCCCCTCGTGGCGGCGATAATCGCGAAACAATATCTCTCCGGCAGGTGAGGGGCGAATAACGGTCTTGACCGTCGTCGACCCGACATCGAGCCCCACCAGATACCGTTGCATGTTCCCTTCCTCTCTTGCAGGTCCGCCCTCACGGACGCCGTCTACTCCATGTTTCCGGTCACGCCCTGGAATCCATGCGCGGCCTGCCTGAGGATCCAACGCAGCACGCGGGCATCGTTGTAGCAGAACGCCAGGATGTGATTGAGCGTTGAGAAGCAATTCGGCTCGCACTCACGTTTCATTGCGCACAGCTGCTTCGAATCCATGCGAGGCGCTTCGATCGTACCCCAGTCGTAATTGGACGAATACGTGGGGAAGCACGGTGCCAGCGTGCCATCAGTCCGGATGATCATGCTGTTCTGTCCGGCCCGGCAGCCCCAGGTCTCAAGTTCCTTGTTAATGAACTTCTTCATTTCGGCAAGACGCGTCACGGAGTTGACCATGTGCCAGCCGCTCTTCTGCTTCTCAATGAGCCAGTCGATGAGTTCCCCGATCGCGGCATGGTCTTCAGGACGGATGAACACCGGGTTGTCGTTGAAATGCCTGAACTCGGAGTGCTCCATCATCGGCGTCTCGCAAATGTGGTAATCGGTAGCGATGTTGTTGTCGCGCGCCAGTTCGGTCAACATGCGCACATCTTCAAGATTGTTCCGGCAGATGTTGATATTGAGAAATACGGAGTAACCGTATTTGTGCTGCTTGCGAATGAGGTGATTGAAGTTCTCTCTAATCGGCACCATGGCTTTAGGAAGGCCAGGCTTGAGATCCCACGCGTCCACGGCCAGGTTCACCGCCGCCACTCCTGCATCCGCAAGGCGGTCGACAGTATCCGGCTTCATTAATCTGCCATTTGTGGGCAGATAAACCCAGAAACCTCTCTTGGTTGCGTAATAGATGACCTTGTGCGCGAACTTGGGGCGAAGCAGGACTTCTCCTCCCATGAGGGCGAGAACCCTGCAGGTGGTGGAATGCAGCCAGTCGATCGACCGTTTGGCTACGTCCTCGGTCATACCAGCGACGTGGTTGTCGTAGGCCCAGCAGTAGTGACAATCGAGGTTGCATTTGGACTCGGTAAACAGATAGGTAATGAGCGGGTGGAACTCACCAGGCAACAGACGCGAGCGGAAATAGGGGAGCATCCAGCCCCGCATGGAGTGGCAAATCTGCGGGATTGTGTAGTGGCGCTTCCCGCCTTTGGGGAGATAGTCCGCATCTGGAGCGTTAAACAGCAATGGATCCCGAGGAAAAACCGGATTGGGAAGAGGCTCGGGAATTCCAGCCGGCGGAGGCGGAAGTTTGGAGCGTGCTCCTCGTTTCAATAGCTCATTGGCGTCCAAGGTTAGCCGAAGCGCCGGAAAAGTCGAATCCGTTCTTGCAAACGGCCGCGGTAGATCGCTCATAGGGTCAGTCTCCTTTCGATGAGATAGGGCCGAGAGCCGCGTTATTTGATGGTTGTCCGAACCATGCCCACGAGCGCATCTTCTTCCTACGGCTTTCAGACATCAGACGATCGGCATACAAGACAAAATTTGCAGAGGTTGAAATAACTCCGGAAGTGCGTGGAACCGGGTGGAGAGGGTGGCGCAGCTCCGGGCATTCTGCGACAAACTCGCGGATCTCGTCGATCGAGCGGTGCGTGGCGCGAAGGACCTGCTCGAACTCGATCGAGGCTTTGCCCCTGGCCTCGGACAGGGCCATCTGCACCCGGCTGTAAGCGTGAATCTCACCGTCTGCCGAGGTTTCGACGGGCAGAAAGCTCACTTCAGCAAAACGCTCGACGAGGGAGGCTTGGACGGCGTCGGATTGCACGGAAGGAAGACAGCCAAATGGCTTGAGCGCCAGCACCAGATGACACATCCTCTTTTGCGTGTAGTAAAGAGTTTTGGCGACCTCCAGGTGTCCTTCGCCTCCACGCAGGCGCGGGTCGTAAAACGGCTGGGCCAATCGGGCGAGTTCTCGCTGGGAAGCGAGGTGCTGAGGGGGAAAACCGAGCAGCTTCGCGAGGCGGTGAAAGTGATGAAGGTAGATGCCCGCCCCAGCAGAGAAGCCAAGGCGTTTTCCGTATGAGGTCATGCGCACCAAAGCCGCTTGCCTGGGAGACGTCCAAGGGACCGTATAGCGGGCAATCTGCCCGCGCTGCGCCACATTCGCCCTCTTTTGCTGGAGCAGGTAGAGTATCCAGACGCTGATTGGCTCGATGGAGACCTCGGCTCCCTCCTTTTCCAGGAAGTCCAGCATACGAAAGTTTCCGTCGCTTTCGGTCATTTGCGCCCAGAACTCACCAATGACCTTGACCACCGGCTTCACGCGCAGCCAATCCACTTCGACCTCGTGCAGCTCGCGCGACACGGCAGGAAGAATCGTGGTCAGAGCGTTGCCGTATAAATGAGTCCAGACTTTCACCGCGCGGTTGGGAACGTAGTAAGCCGGCGACTCGCGCGGCGGACAAAGTCGCCGCGGCAGAACTTCATCCAACTGAAATCCGCGATAGCTCTTGAAATGCTCGGCGACGCTTCCGGTCATGCGCGCGATGGCTCGTTCAGTGGCCCCGGTTTGCACTTCGAAAGGCTGGATTCGACGGTGGGCTGCGTTCAGCAGATCGCCGAGAATGAACGCGTGCATGGCGTTGAAGCCGAAATCTACCGAGAAATCGAGACCACTTTGGCCTGTCGACGCATTGATGCCGTGATCCTGCGAGAACGAGAGAACGCGGAACCCTTTGAATCCGGCCGCCGCCAGCGCGGTACGGAACTCCGCTTCGTACATGCCGAAGCGGCAAGGCCCCCCGCAGGCCGCGGTGAAATAAACATACTTCTTTACGATCTCCGCGGAGCTTAACCCCGAATCCTGAAGGCGGCGCAGATACCGGAGCAGACTACCCACCGTGAAATAGACCGGATTGCACAGACCGCTCGCGCAATACTCCTGCGCGATCTCGTGGGCGGCGCGATCGGTCTCAGGCAGGCGCTGGCATCTGTATCCGGCTCCGGCGAGCAGACCTTCAATCAAACACTCGTGCTTCCAGGTGAGGCCGCCGAACAGGATCGTTACCGATTCGCGCTCCTCGGCCGTGAACGGAAGTTCCCGAGGCCGCAGTGGCAAAAAGACACCTGCTGCATTCGACGCTCCCTGAGACGAGGTTCCGGGGATAACTGGATGAACCCTCAACTCACTCATACATCAGCGCCTCCGCGGGATTAAGTTGCGCTGCCTGAGTTGCCGGATATGTTCCAAATATACCCTCCATCAGAATCGCGGCAGTGAGCGCCGTCACCTCGGACCGGTACGCCGGGATGCACTCCCGTTTCCCCGGTTGCAACCCATCGCGTTTTACCAACGAGATCATGCAATCGTCCTGCAGGCGCAATCAGGCTCCATGCCGTCCTGTGCGGATCGCTGTGACGGCCGCTCCGGATTTCTTTATGGCTGCCGAAAGGCTCAATCTGGCCCTGTGCAGCCGCGACTTGGCAGTCTCGACGTGCATTCCCAGCGAGTGCGCAACCTCCTTGATCGAACAATCGTCGAGATCGCATGCCTTCAATATGAATCGATACTTTGGGTGCAGTCTCAAGGTCTCGCGCCGCAACAGGCCGCGAAGTTCGCGACGCGAGTAATCCTCTTCCGGATTGCCGCGCACATCCCGGAGGTTGCTCACGCAGAATCGAGTCTCCTCTCCTTGTCGTTGGTCAAGGTAGATCCAGCGAATGCTTTTTCCCCTTCTTTTGTTAGAGAACGCCGTATTGATGACGATGGAGTTCAACCAGGTAGCAAAGCGAGACTCCCCGCGAAATCCTCCAATGTTTCTTATTGCGCGCAACATCGTCTCCTGAACCAGGTCGTGGGCTTCATCGGCATTCGCGGCATAACGGCGCGCCAGGCGGTAGAGCATCTTCTGGTGACGGCCGAACAACTCACCCAGAGCGCAGGAATCTCCGTTCTGGGCTGCGATGACAAGTTCTTCATCGCTGTGCTGCCGGCCGTCACCTTCTATAGCCTGAAGCATAGGTATAGGATTCAAGTCATCCGCGAGCGTAGGTTCCAGGCTGCATGCCAATTGCATTGATTCCTCCAAATGCGCCCGGAATCGGCGCCATCGTGACCGTTGCGCAGAACAGACCGTCGTTGTCCCATCCCTGCTCGGAGTTGAGATAGAGCAAAGAGGATGCCAAATCCGCGATGACGCATCCCTTTTGTTTTCAATGTCACTTCCAATCAATAGACCACAATGTCGAAACTGTCGTCGTCAGTTTCGAATGTTTCCGCGACACTCTCGCCAAACGGGCGGTTGAGCCACGACTTTGCTGCGTGCATCGCTATGTTTCTGCGAATCCCCACAGCCATCGGGAGGCGGATGAACCATATCTGCGTTCGGCGTCGTAAGTCATTGTGCTCGGGGCCGATCAAGCAAGCTTGAAGTGAAAGTCCATGCATCTGGCCGAGACGTGACAGTTACTGAGTCGACGAGCGGGAGGGCGATGGCTTTGAGTTTGGCAACTTTCTTGCTCCATCCACACTAGAAAGGCGCACAGGCGTGAGTGCGAGAAATGGAATCGCCGGCGGACCTGGCATCGTGTCTCTGCGCCTGAATGAAGAAGTGATGCCGAACGAAAGAAATGTTCTTCGGGAAGCGGATTCCGACGAGTGCCGAGATCGAAAACTGTTCGGTACTGCAAATGCCAGGCGAGTTCGTTTCGCTGATGAGAGGTTGGGGCTCAAAAAGAGAGGAATCGGATATGAGTTCACGAAGTCTGAAGTCGATCTGTTTAAGTCTGGTGGCTATGGGTTTGGCCTTGGTTCCCGCGGGATGTAAGAAGGTCCGGCCAATCACCCTGGCCTGCAATGCTGCACCGCCTGCAGTCTTCGCAGGTGAACAGGTGACTGCAACTGCCACACCTGGCTCAGTAAGCCCGAAGAAGCATACCAACGTGATTTACGACTGGTCGGGAGCCGGAGTCACCGGCAATGGAGGTACCGCCACGGTTGCGACCGATACATTAAATCCCGGCAGCTATTCGGTGAAAGCGGAAGTCAAGGAGGGCAAGAAGGGCAAGGAAGGGTTGAAGCGCGGCGAAACGGCGGAGTGCTCGGCCGGCTTTACGGTAAAGGAATTTGAGCCGCCAACCGTCAGTTGCCTGGCGGACCCTTCTATGCTGAAGCCCGGGGACACCAGCACGATTACCTGCACCGGCGCCAGCCCGCAGAATCGTCCTTTGACCTACACCTACACGTCTACAGCAGGAACGATCACAGGCGCCGGCTCCACGGCGAGCTTCTCTTCCGCCGGAGCACCCACGGGGCAAGTAGGGATCACCTGTAATGTAGCGGACGACAAGAACCACACGGCGAGCGCGGAAACGAACGTGACAATCGTGGCTCCGCCTCCGCCCCCGGCTCCGCAGGTGCTGGAGCTGTGCGGCGTCTCTTTCTCAAGAGATACGAAACGGCCTACACGCGTCGACAACGAAGCCAAGGCCTGCCTGGATCAGATTGCTATCGACCTGAAACAATCTCCCGATGCCAGAGCGGTCATCGTAGCCGATTCGAACGCGAGGGAGAAGCAGATCGCCGCGAAGCAGGAGAAGGTTGCTGCCCGCCATAAGCGCGCTAAGGTCGAGTACTTTGATCGGCAGCGCGCAGTTAACATCAAGGACTACCTGGTGAATGATCAGGGGATCGAGGCCAGCCGTATCATTGTTGCCACCGGTACAGGTGACGATAAGAATGTTAGAAACTTCCTGGTGCCTGCCGGCGCCACATTCGCAAATGAAACGCAGGGCGCCACTGCGTTCGATGAAACCACTGTGAAACCCGAGGGGCGCAAGCCTCTGCCTGAGCGCCGCCACAAAACAGCAGTCGCAAAGCAAGGGCAGTAGCTTGCCGGGAGGTGACCGGGCTCCCATCGTGGAAGGCGATGAGGGCCCGGGAACCGAGTGTCAGTCGGAGCGAGTCTGGATAGAGAACATGGAGGTTTATCGATGATTACGGATATGATTCTCGCCGGCGGCCAGATCGCTGGCGTAGGGCTATCCGTCACCCTACTTCATAGAGCCCGGCGGCTCTCCGTTGGGTTATGTTCGACAAGACCTTCTTGCCAGAGCCTACCCACCGGGGTCGACGTGGAACAATCACCGCCTATAGACCAGCTACTCACAGCGCAAGAAAGGTAGAGCCGAGCAATGGCAAGCAATGCTGCGCAGATGGCACTCAACAGCGGATGGCGCGTACGCACTCCGCAGCTTGTATCGAGTAAAGACGAATTCTGGTCCTGGGCGGCAAATACTTGCCTGGGAACGCTGCCGGCAGAGGCCTTGCGGGAGTTCGAATCGATCACGACCATTGCGGACTACGATGCCGGCCACATCCTATTCCTGGAACAAGAGTCTCTCTACCAGGTATTCATCATCCTTGCCGGAGGCGTGAGACTGTCGCTGCAAGACACTGGTGGCAGGAGGCTAATTGTTCGAATTGCAAGGCGCGGCGCCGTACTTGGAGTACACTCCGCACTGTTTGGAAGCCCGTCCGAATGGTTGGCAGACACTCTCTATCCGTCCAAGATCGCCGTGATCACACGGGCCAACTTTCTCCATTTTGCGCAGCGGCACCCAGAGGTTTATCGTCTTGCGACAGTCGAACTTGTAACAAGTCTCCAGTACGCATGTACAGCGCTACGTATCGTGGGACTTACATCTTCTGTTCGCAAGAGATTGGCGGCGCAATTATTAGCATGGGGTGAGCGAGGCAACCACGCTGGAGACCAGACACAGTTTTGCTTGCCTCTGACCCATGCTCAAATTGCGGAGTTTATTGGCGCAGTGCGCGAGACAGTTACGCGCGCGCTGATTGCCCTCAAACAACGCGGATTGGTGGAGATCAGAGGCTGCACTCTCAAGATCCCCAGTACGACAGCTCTCAGAAAGTACGCGGAACGCAATTAGTCAGCTTGTCCAGCGCAACGCTCAGCGACTGGAGCGCTTATGACGGCGCGCTCTTCATCGCGGATCACCCCAACATAGATACGCACATAGCAAATGAAGTTCAGGTGTCGCCCGACGCCCGCAACGCTTCACCTGGGACCGCGCCGCCGAAGATTGTCCGGCGCGGAACTTCGGTTGCTCGAATTTCTCGATTCCCACGCCCGCTCATTCAGAGTACATGCCGGCAGCGGCAATGATTAACGATGCACGGCATAGTTCGCTCCCATTGCTTACCGTCAACAGCAACTGAGATCTTCGGATCGGCCCGCGCAGATTGTCGATACCCCCCCGAATTGACGACGACAGTTTCGACAGGGCAAAGCGGTTGTCAGAAAGCCCTTCTGAAAACAAGGAAGTTAACGCTTCAGACATTTGGCATTCCTCTTGCATTTCCTCTATAGCGTGAGGGAAGCAACGATGTTATGGAAATACTTCGCGTTGATTTGCTTAGCGACTGCGCTGCCAGCGATGGCGGAGAACATCGCTGTTTCCGGTCCGCGGCTAGGTATGATCAGCGGCACGGTACTTGATGTGAATGGCGACCTTGTACCCGGGGCCCTCGTCACTCTCCAATGTCCTTCCCCTTGCCAGAACCGAACGGTCACGGCAGACGACGATGCGGCTTTTGATTTCCGCGATCTGAAAATCGGAGTTCCCTATCAGCTTCGCGTATCCGATAGCCGTTTCGTGGATTGGACCTCTCCCGACATCGTCCTCACGCCGGATCGCTCCGTCTACTTCGCGACAGGAATTAACCTTAAGATTGCAGCCGAATCTACATCGGTTACGGTCTATGCCTCTACGGCCCAGATCGCTACCGAGCAGGTCCACATCGAAGAACAGCAACGCGTCTTGGGCTTTATACCAAACTTTTATGTTGTCTACGACTCCAAGGATGCGGTACCCCTCACCGCGAAGTTGAAGTTCAAACTTGCGATGCGGGTTTCCGTCGATCCCGTCAGCGTGGCGGGCATGGCCTTTATGGCCGGCATCAAACAGGCAGCGGATACTCCCAACTACGATCTAGGCGCCAAAGGGTACGGCCAACGGTTCGGCGCAGAATCTGCCGAAGGATTCAGTGACATCTTGATCGGCGGCGCGATCCTTCCGTCACTTCTGCGCCAGGATCCACGCTACTTCTATCAGGGTACGGGATCGACAAGATCGCGACTGGGTCACGCTTTGGCCAGTCCCTTCGTGTGCAGGGGCGACAACGGCCGGTGGCAGCCGAATTACTCGAGCCTGGGAGGCGACCTTGCGGCGAGCGCTCTGATGACCACTTATTATCCGCAATCGAATCGGGGAGCCGGAATGGTCATTGGGCAATTTGCCGTTAGTACCGCTGAACGCGAGTTAAGCGGGGTAGTGCAGGAATTCGTCCTGCGCAGACTCACTCCTCACGCGCAGAAGGCGAAGTAGCTGCATTCGCTGGGAAGTTGTCTGGAAAAGGGGATCACGATGAACATGAACTTACGCAGAAGGGCAGAGCTTGAGATGAGATGGCATTCCACCATTGCGGCGGACCAGCCGAAGGACCGGTTTCCAAAACTGACGATGAATTGGATTTCCATCACTTCCCAGCAATCGCGACTTAGCAATTGAGGACTCGGGCATGAATTACTGTAGCGCATCTCCTACCAAGGATGACTGCAAGAAGTACACAGAACCTGACGCCGCTCGCCGGGCGCCTGCAGAGGATCGGACCAGGCTTTATGTCCTCTCCTTTCTGCTGACGCCAGATCGCGCTAAGGCAGAGCAGTGTGCTGTGGCGGGTCTTGACCTGTCCGCCGAAGATAATGAAGCTTTTCGAGATTGGGCGCACTCATGGGCTCGCCACATCGTTATTAATAGTGCACGTCGACTCGTCGCGCCCTGTCCCGAAAGAAAAGGTTACCACTCGGACTACGGAGGGTCACGATGACCCCTCCGTACATTCCTTGCTTCTTGATGGACGATGCTCCTTGCATTGGTCCATCCAACAACAAATAGAGGGAGGATCCCAAAATGCGGTTCAAGACATTTATAGGCAGGCAAATCAACGGCAGCCGGACCGAGTTGTTTCGATTTGGACCTGAGCATTACAGAAAGGCCGGTATTCCTTACTCACCATTCGGCGGCATGCCAGTCCTGGAGGCTTACCAAATCGTGAACGAGCTGAACCGGAATCAGGCCGAGCATCAATTTGTCTACTATCTGGCGGCATAGTGTAATGAGCACCATTGCTGATAAGCGCGCATTCGATGAAAGTTGGCTCCGTGCAGCGGAGGATGGCAGTCTGCCAGAAGTTGCATCTCAGGATCCCCGTTTCTCGGCGATTCTTGCGCTTCCGGATTTTGAACGCTTTGTGTACGTCTTAACGGTCCTCGAAGGCTGCACCGATCAGGAGTGTGCTACTTGGCTGGAGGTTTCACCGCAGAAGATCGCGGAGACTCGGCTTCTTGCGCTGCAGCATTTTTGGAGGCCGGACTGAATGGAGATTGGGTCTAGGCTCTTCAATTCAGCAATCCCTCAGCTTGACGGATCGCATGACCGCAGTGAAGAGATCACCCCCTTCTCCTTATGTTTTTATGCGCGCACAGATCATCGTTTGATTGAGAGGATTGCCGACGCGGATGACGCCGCCTTCGCCTCGGCTCTTTGCGGTTCGAAACGAGCCACGGAACCAACATTTTAGCCGGCCCGAACCTTTGGCATTTCAGCCGCTTCGCTACTCATAAAGAGGCAAGAGCTCATGTTGAAGATATCGATCGTTGACAGCGGCGCGAAGCGGCGTCTTATTCTTGAAGGTGCCCTAACTCCTGCTTCGGTCATGGACCTGAGGACTGCCTGGCTGAGAGCTTGTGTGGGGAAGCAGGGACGTAGGATCGTTCTCGTATTCAGAAACGTCACTTACATCAGCGCGGAGGGAGAAGCAGCTCTTTGGGACTTAATGAATAGGGGAGTCAGATTCTCGTCGGGAGGGGCGCTTGCCAAGCACGCTCTTCAGCAACTCATGAGGGCCCACGCGTAAATAGTGCTAACTGATTCCCTCTGTCGACTATCTTTTCACTGGAGACCGAACTTGGGCGAAGATACGGATCACGTTGGCGCAGGTTAAGTCGCGTGGGGCGCCCGATGCCTTATGGTCTAACAGCCGGTTACACAGACACCTCCGGTGTTTCTACTCCGCCCTACTTATGGGGTCCGGGCGGGTAGTTCTTGAAAAGCTTGGCCATCGCCTTTTGCAGGTTCTTGTAATTCTTGTCCGGGTCCTTCTTAAGGTCGATGGTCTTGGTGGCATCTCCGCGCCAGATTAGCTGCTCTCTTGCAGGGTCATAGAGGTCCACCACGAGGGTCCCGATGGGAATGGTAGAGCTCTGGCCCTGAATGGAACCGTCCCACAAGCCGCCAAACTCTCGGCCTCCCCAACCCAAGCCGGACAGATTTATGCCCACTTCCTGGCGGATGGCAGCGTAGTAGCACACCAGAAGGTCCGCATTCTTTCCGACCTTGGTGAGCCCCTTCTGTGCAAGCTGTTCGTCCACTGCCCGCCTAATGTCCTGGTCGATCAACTGATCCTCTGAGCCGGTGCTGCGGATATCTGAGGCTGTGCCGGGAAAGTTTGGCGTACCGCCGGGAAAGTCAGGCGGAGCAGGCGGCAAGTTGGGCAGGGAGGCCGGGAGGTTAATTGTTGGTGGCGCAGGCGGGGAGTCGACTTTCGGGGTGCCAATTGGGATTTCTACCCATTGGTAGGTCCTGTAGGCAGAGAAGCTTGCGCTACGATCGTAGTTGTAGTGAATCTCCTGGCCGAAAGCGCAGGGAATCAAAAACAAAGATGCCGCCCATGTCATCAGTATCTTCTTGAATCGCATTGATATTCCTCACTGATGTTTAAACACCTGCTCGACAACAAGCAGCCTTACCCCCGCTTTCAACCGCCGGGTGATGAGTGCCACGCTTGTGAACAGCACAACACGTACTATTCGGCCTTTTTCGGTATTGGACATGGTTGCAGGTTCCAGATTTCGGCCGCGTACTCGGCGATGGTGCGGTCGCTGGAGAAGTTTCCCGAACCCGCGACGTTCAAAATGGCCTTGCGCGCCCACGCGTCTGGATCGGCATACAATGTTCGCAATTGCTCGTCTGCACGTAGGTACGAATTCAGATCCGCCAGGTGCATGAAATGATCGCCGTGGGTTAGCAACATTTCGAGCAATGGGGTGAAAACACCCGGCTCATGAGGGCTGAAATGGTCGGAGGCAATCAGGTCCAATGCCTCACGGGTCTCGGGCTCGTTTTGGTAATGCCATTGCGGGCTATACCACGGCCGACTGGCCATGACCTGCTCCGCGGTGAGGCCGAAGAGGAAGAAATTCTCCTCGCCAGCCTCCGCGGCCATCTCGATCGTGGCGCCATCGCGGGTGCCGATTGTCAGCGCGCCGTTCATCATGAATTTCATGTTGCTGGTTCCGCTGGCCTCGTAGCCAGCCGTCGAGATCTGGTTCGATACCTCGCTGGCGGGAATCAGGTGTTCTGCAACCGAGACGCAGTATTCAGGCAGGAATACTACTTTGAGCTGTCCGCGTACTGCGGGGTCACCGTCGATGGTGACTGCCAGATTGTTAATGAATTTGATTATCAACTTGGCGAGCCGGTATGCCGGGGCAGCCTTGCCGGAAAAAAGAAATGTCCGCGGAGGCAGGTTCAGGTCCGGGTTTGCGCGCAACCGGTTATAGAGCACAACGATCCTGAGTGCATTCAGCAACTGACGTTTGTACTCGTGAATGCGCTTGACCTGGCAATCAAAGATCGCGTCCGAATCAAGTACTTGCCCTGTTGACCACCGGAACCAGTCGCAGAAGTGCCGCTTGGCGTCTCGCTTTGCCTTGAGGAAGGCATCGCGGAAGCTCTTGTCTTCGGTGAATGCTCTCAGCTCGCTTAGCTGGCTGAGATCCGTGATCCAGCCGTCTCCAATCGCCTCGGTGATCAACCCGGAGAGCCCAGGATTACAAAGGAGCAGCCAGCGCCGGGGCGTAACTCCATTCGTCTTGTTGTTAAAACGTTGGGGAAAAATCTCCGCCAGGTCTCGCAGCGTGGTTTCGCGCAGAAGATCGGAATGAAGCGCAGCCACTCCGTTGGTGCTATGCGAGCCGACCACCGCAAGATTGGCCATGCGAACTCTAGCTCCTGTCCCATCTTCTATGAGACTCACGCGCCGAATACGGTCTTCGTCGCCCGGAAACCGGTTACGAACATCGGCCAGAAAGCGGCGATTGATTTCATAGATGATCTCGAGTTGCCGGGGCAGCATATCTTGAAGCCATGCTACCGGCCATTTTTCGAGCGCTTCGGGCAGCAGGGTGTGATTCGTGTACGCCAACGTGTCTTGGGTGATCTTCCATGCCTCATCCCACCCAAGGTGCTCCTGGTCAACCAAGATTCGCATAAGCTCCGGGACCGACAAAGCGGGGTGCGTATCGTTCATCTGGATCGCTACCTTGTCTGCAAACAAGCTCCAGTCCAGGTTGTTGCGTTTGAATCGACGCACCGCATCGGCCAGCGAGCAGGCGACGAGGAAGTACTCCTGTATGAGACGAAGACCTTGCCCCATGAAGCTTGAGTCATCGGGGTAAAGAACCCGGGTCAGTGTCTCAGCCAAGAGGGTCTGAGTAAATGCCTCTACGAAATCGCCGTGAGAGAATCCATCGAAGTTGAAGTTGTCATGTGCGGCCGCGGCCCAGAGGCGGAGGGTGTTGATGGTGGAGCCGCCGTAGCCTATGACCGGGCGGTCGAACGGAATACCATACAAGGTCGAGTTGCGCCCTGGCACCGGGCGCAGGCTCCCTCCGCTAAGTTCGAATGAGCAACCTAAACTCACCTCTACCTTCTCGTGCGGGTGAACAACTTCCCAGGGATCAGGAGAGCGGAGCCAGTTGTCTGGCAGTTCCCGTTGCCATCCATTCTGGATGGATTGGCGGAAGATCCCATACTCATATCGCAGGCCGTAGCCCATGGCTGGGAGTTGCATGGTGGCAGCAGACTCAATGAAGCATGCAGCCAGGCGGCCAAGCCCACCGTTTCCCAGGCCGGCATCGGGCTCCTGCTCCAATATCTCCATGAGGTTGAGTTTCTTGTCATGGAGGACCTGCTTGGCGAGCGGACTCAGCAAAAGGTTGGTAACGTTGTTTTCGAGAGAGCGGCCAATAAGAAACTCCATCGAGAGGTAGTAGAGCCGCTTAGAGTCTTTTTGTTCGTAGGTCTTCTCCGTTAAGAGCCATCGCTGCGAGAGAATGTCGCGCACGGACCGGGCTAGCGCTTCGAACCGGTCGCGCAGTGTGGCCGCGGCCGGGTCGAGCCCACTGTCAAAGAGCAAGTGGCGCTCATAGAGTGCATCACTTGTGCCGGCAAATTGGACTGGTCCGCATCCGTATTGAGTTTTAAGGAGACTGGCCGCATCGGTCAGTGACTGTCCTTCTACTTTCGCACTAGTCGCCATTTGGTTGTCCTCCAACGACCTCGCAGGGTTTGGCAACGGCGTCTCCACTCTCAATTGGGTCGGCTGGTGCGATTTGCACAAGTAGAGACTCGCCGACAAAGTGATGCTGTTGAACCAGCTTGTAGTAGGCGATGTAAATGCAGATTGCAGCCAATGCAAGACCTACCAAAAGCGTGCCCGCCCGCGAGACATAAGCAGCCGCGCGTTCGAGGTCATGGCTGAAGACATAACCGAGTCCACCGTAGGCGCACACATAGAGACCCGCGCCAGCTGCATCAAATGCCAAAAAGCGCACCAGGCTGATGCGCGATGTCCCGGCGAGGGGTGGCGCTACCGCGTCCAGCCCGGGGACGAACTTGGCCACCAGCAGGATGAGAAGCCCATGCCTGGCAAAGATCCTTTTTGCTCTGCGATCGTGGAAGTCGGGATCCCGCGTGAATCGATGAATGAAGTGCAGCACCTTCTCACCCCCCCGACGTCCCGCCTCGTACCAAGCCCAGTCAGCCAATACACAGGCAGCGATAGCGAGGCCGATCGCGGCAAGGATCCTTAACTTCCCGGCCGCCGCGAGGGCGCCGGCCGCTAGCAGAAACAGCGGTCCCGGTATGGGGAACCCGATCTGATGCGCAAATGTTGCAGCGAAGAGGATGGAATAGCCGTGTTTTAAAACAAATTGAAAGATTGCGTTCACTGGCGCCCCTCCGTTCGCAGAAGTTCAGCCTGAGCGACCACGCGCTCCATCTCCGCGTCGAAGAGCTGAGCCTTCGCATCGGCCAGTTGTGCCTGCGCGTCTTTGAGGGCAGATTCCGTGGCAGTCTTGGCGATCACCTGGTTGCCGACGATGCGCGCCAACTCGGTGCGGGCGGCCACGCTTTCACGAGCCGCCTCCAGGCCGGTTTCGGAGCGGTCGACCTTACGGACTTCCGACTCCGCATCCATGCGCACTCTGTTCTCGGTGGCGTGAAGGCTCTCTTCTGCCTCCGCGACTTGAGACCTGCGCTCCCGGACCAGGCCGATTCGCTTGCCAAACTCCGTGATGGTCCAGTCCACGTGCACGCCGACTGCGTAGAAGTTATCGGGCAGCAGCGGCGAGCCGTTCTGGTAAGTGTGCTGCAGAATGAGCGACAGGTTGGGAATATATTCGGCCCGCGCCGCATTCAGGCCTGCGTGCGCTTTAGCCAAGGCCTGCTGCGCGGAGAGAAGCTCGGGATTGTTCTTAATGGCTTCGCTCTCCGGAACCGCAGCGGCCGGGTTCGGTGCGTCAGGCGCGGTCCCCTGCGATGCAGTAGATACTTGCGGCTCCGCTGCGCCCGCGGGTCCATTGTCTTCGTCCACTTGCCCGACTGGTTCGGCGAGTTCGGTCCGCGTGGGTAGCGGCAAGCCTACCAGGTCATTGAGCGAGTTCGTCAAGTCGGCGATCTGGTCTTCGATCAATCCGAGCTGGTGCCGCGCTTCGGCGATCTGCGCGTCGCTCTCGAGGATGTTTACCTGGAGCGCGACTCCGCCCTGGGCAGCGTTTTGCGCCTCCCGCGAACGCTCCTCGCCGGCTTCGACGCGCAGTTCGGCTGCACGCTTGCGCTCTTGCGCGGAAAGAAGGCCGTAATAGACCTTCTTAACGTTGAGCGCGACCTCATTCCGGGCGCGGTCGAGATCGTCCTGCGCCATACGGGCTTCGGCCTGCGCCGCGCTTACGCCGGAATGAATTTTGAACAACTGCGTGACCGGTTGCGCCACGGTTGTCTGGGTGATCTCGAAGTCCTGCTTGCCCTCCTGGATGTTGATGTCCCTGCCGGGGAGTGGCCCTATAGCGCCATATGTGCCGAGCGCTCCCGCCGGGATCGTCATAAAATCAGCCTGATTGGCGTGAAACGCATTGGTCTGATTAGTCGCCTCCGGGAAGTAATTGGCGCGCGCCTGAATCACCTTGGCGTGGGCTTCTTTCACCTTCTGTTCGGCTATCCTCACCGTCGAGTTCTTGTTCATGGCCATTTGCAGGGCCTCATCGAGCGTGATGGTGCTCTGCTGGGCCTGGGTGGGAGTGGACAGGCCAAGCAGGAGGATGACGCTCGTAGCCACTGCCATCGCGGACTTCGAGACTTTCTTCTGGTTGGCGACCACAAACAGCACCGGAATGACGACCAATGTAAAGAACATGGAGCCCAGCAGGCCAAACGCAATCACGCTGGCCAGCGGCGACCACAGGCTGGAGCGGGAGATGATCATGGGAGTAACGCCGACAGCGGCTGCCATTGTGGTCAGAAAGATCGGACGCAGTCTCCTTTCTCCGGCCTCGAGAGCTGCCTCTTCCAGGGCAATTCCGTGCTTCATGCGTTCATGAATGTAGTCGACCAGGATGATGGAGTTGCGCACGACCAGTCCACCCAGGCTGATAACTCCGATGAATGCGGTAAACCCGAACGGGTTGTGTGTGACGAACAGGCCGAAAGAGGCTCCGGGCAATGCCAGGGGCAGCGCGGCCATGACAATCAGCGCATCGGCCAATGTGCGGAACTGAAGCAACAGGATCAGAAAGATCAGCACCAGGCTGATTGCCAGCGCGTCCCGCATCTCGCCGAAGGTTTCACGCTGGTTTTCATCCTCGCCTCCGTACTCGATCCGATATCCAGGTGGCAATTGCAGGTGGTCGATCTGCCTTTTGGCGTCAGTTAGAATCTGGCTGGCTAGGAAGCCCTCGCCTGGGAAGGCTCGTACCGTCAACGTCCGGATTCCATTGCGGCGCACGATTCTACCCGGGTACCACTCCGGCGAAAGCGAAGCCACCGCGCTCACGGGAACCCGGGCGCCTGTTATGGGTGAAAGCACGTAAGTATTCGAGATGTTCTGAAACGTCTGGCGATCGGCCTTGTCAAGGCGAAGGTCAATGTCCACGGCGCGATCGCCTTCCCAATACGTGGTCACCGTTCCGCCATCGAAGCTGCCGGCGAGTTGATTGGCAATGGTGGTATTGGTGAATCCAAGCCGATTGGCAACCTCCTGGCGCAGGTCGACCCCAGCCAGCATCTCGTCTTCATGCCAGTCGGTATGGACATAGATTGCGCCCGGCGTGTGATTCAGGATGCTCTCGACCCGTCCGCCGATCGATCGCATGGTGGCCAGATCGTCGCCTACGATGCGTACCTCGACGGGAGCCTGCATTACATCGCCTTGCTGCAGTTCCTTGACATACGCCCTGGCCTCGGGCACAACGGGGGGAAGCTCCTGGCGAAGTTGCTCCACCAGTTCCGGGGTTGCCTTAACCGAGCGCGTGTTTACAAGGATTTGCGCGTAGTTGGTCGTGGGCGGCACAGGATTGACGTTGTAATAGAAGCGAGGCGAGCTGGACCCCAGGAAACTGGTATAGCTTCGAACCTCCTTGTTCTTGCGCAGGACGTCTTCAATGCGGCAGACAGCCGCATCGGTGGCTGCGATGCGGGAGCCCTCAGGAAGCCAGACGTCAATGATGAATTGATCGCGCTCCGCGAGCGGGAAGAACTGCTTGCGAACCAGAGACAGAATTCCGACGCCGGCCACAAAAGAAAGTACCGCCGCCGCCAGTACCTTTTGCCGGTGCTGCATCGCCCAGCTAATGATCCTGTTGTAGTAGCGTTGCATATAGTCGAGCGGATTGAATTTTTTGGCCTGCTTGTCCGCGTTCGGGTCGTGCAGCCCTTTCTTGATGAAGAAGCTGGCAGTGATTGGCGTCAACATCATGGCGACCACAAACGAGACGCTGAGAGAAATAGCGACGGTGATGGGAAGAGCGCGAATGAATTCTCCGCACGCCCCAGTCAGCCGCAGCAAAGGCAGAAAGGAAGCGATGATGGTCAAGGTCGCCGCGAGCACCGGAACCGCCATTTCAGTTGCGCATCTCCAGGCCGCCTCTTTCACCGGCACTTGGTGGTCCAGCAATTCGATGTAGTTGTCTGCAATTACAATGGCATCGTCGACAACCATGCCGAGGACAACGATGAGGGCGGCGATCGAGACCTGGTGGAGTTCGATTCCAGCGCCATTGAGCATGGCGAACGTGATGGAAACCGTGACGGGGATGGCCACCGCAGAAACGAGCGCGACCCGCATGGGCAGCAGAAGCATGGTCACGAGAATGACGGAGATGATGGCAATCGCGAATTCGCGGTTGAAGTCGCTGATACGTTCGGACACGACACGGGGCTGATCGGCGACAAACTCCAGATGCACATCGGGCGGCAACATGGCCTGCACCCGGTGGAGGGTTTCGTGCAGGGTTTTGCCGAACTGCACGATGTTATTTCCCTCGTGCATCTCGACGGAAATCAGGACGGTCCGCTCGCCGTTATAGCGCACATACTGGGTCGGATCCCGGTATAAGCGCTGCACATTGGCCAAATCTCCAAGGTAAATGGGTTGTCCTGTGGGCGACACATCGACCATAATCTGCCGGATTTGTTCTTCGGTCTGGAATGGCCCATTTGCCTCAATGGGAAGCTTGCCGCTATCCGCGGGAACCAGCCCGCCACCCACGATAGTGTTGCGGCCTTGCAATGCCTCTTCTACCCGCTGCGGGTTGACGCCATACTGCGAGAGGCGCTCCATGGAGCCGTTAACTTCGATCACTTCTTTCTGGTCGCCGATGCGCT
>Ga0335072_10000900_pt1 | contig 51947 bp, 69 predicted proteins | sample Lox_Sample_21_FD_206725 | JGI IMG/M metagenome (GOLD analysis project Ga0335072, IMG submission 206725) | Soil microbial communities from Loxahatchee National Wildlife Refuge, Florida, United States - Lox_Sample_2.1 | ecosystem: Environmental > Terrestrial > Soil > Wetlands | place: USA...
CCTTCTCCCCCCCTCCCCCCCCAAAAAATTGTCCCCTAGGGGACTCTGAGGTCCCCCATTTGCTCAGGATTAAGCTACGACAACCCCTTTCCTATTGGCGGCCTTGAAAATGGGTTTTTGGTTTGCTGGCTCCCAGTATCCCGAACGTGGCACCTATCAAATGCTGTCGCAATTTGCATGCGGAAAGCAAAACAGATCATCGCCGCAGAAGTCATCTCGTTTTTGAAATGTATACATCGTGAAACAAGAGACGATCAATCAGGCACAATTTCATTCGTAAGCTTTCATTCTGGCAAAAGCTAACATCATTGTTAACTGATATAGGAGCAGCAATGTGTTACTCTTATAATCCAACGCAGGTCTATTACAGCAAATGCACCCATAGGGTGTTAATTCCGGAGGACGGACAGGCTCGAAAAGTCCAATGCCCTCCATACCAAGGCACAACTCAGTGGCACGATAGTTTGGAATCGTTACATGCAGCATCCTCTACCAATCGCCGAGACAAATGTCCACCTTGTGTAAGGTCTGAATTGGAGAAGAGTAATGGCAAAGACAAGGGAGAGGATGGGGACAAAGATGGCGGAGGACAGCAAGTTATCGCTAGACCTACCACGAAAGTGCATTAATTAGGTTGCAAGCTGGAGGAGGCGGGGTAGCGGAGTGGACTAAAGTTTAAGCCTCTTTGCTTCAGAAATTTCTTCGGAAAATGTCATACATTCCTTTGTGCCTCACATCTATATGGCGAATCAGAGAGCTGGTGAAATTGCAGTCGAAAGCATTATTGGTATCGGAGCAAGCGGATACGTTATTCGAATTAATGATCAAAATGTCCTCAAACTGCCTCGAATTCACAAAGATCCTAAAGCCTCAGCGGAGCAGGCGCAAATCTATGAGATTTTTGCTCGTCAGAACAGGGCAGCCATAGAGCATGAGAAGAATGTCCGGAGGAGGCTAGGCAACCATCCCGGCTTCGTGGAATGGACTGATCAGCCAGGCGACGGTATATTAATGAAGAATATGAAAGGCGGCTCTCTGGACAATTATCTCAGATCCACAACACCATCTCCGTCGGTCGCTCAGAAATGGATCCTTGACATTGCTGATGCTATTTGCTATGCACATCTACAGCACGTCATCATTGGTGATATTGCCTCCAAAAATGTGCTTTTGGATGAAAATTGGAAAGCAAAGCTATGCGATCTCGGATATTCGGGCCTCATTTCACCCTCAACGAATATCGCCTTTGCGGTAGACGATGGCGCATCGATCCAGACAGATATCTTTCAATTTGGAACTGTGATGTTTGAGATACTCTCACAAAAGCGATACCATTACAATCTGTTCGACAACGAGGAGGTTGCAAGACGAGTGGCTTGCTGCCATGGAGAGTATGAGCCGCGTGCAGAGTGGCCGCCTGTGGATGAGCTTCCAGCAACGGGGCATTTACGTTTTGGAGCGGTAGTGCGGAAGTGTTGGACGAGAGTGTACTTGGATATGACTGAAGTATGCGACGATCTTAGCCGGGAGGCCACTGCTCTAGGATGATGGAAAGGATGCTCGCCCATCAGATGTACGCCCGTGAGATGCACGCCCCGTGAGATATACGCCCACCGTAGTGTGGCATTTGGGGTTTGGGGGAGTTGTTGCAAAGGGGTGCCCCCGAACCAATCCGCCTTTCGGTGGATGTGGGTCTGTCGCTGGCTTTGATTCTCATTCATGCTTATGTACATTGCCGTTTCTTCCTACTCTAGGGGTTTGTTCCGGTCATCAGCCATGGTCTGACGAGCGTGTGCGTCTTGGATCAGTCTGCTGATAGAATCTGTCTACCATTTCGCGCACTTGCTCTCGAGTGGCCAAGAAAGCATCTCGGGGAGTCATTCCATGTTTGTCTACCTTCTCGAGGAAGGCTATGAAAGCCCCTTCCGTAATCGACCAATGTAACCTCTGAGGTGCGCACGTCTCAAATGCGCCGAGTATCTCATTCCACCAATGTCCCTGCCCCCCAATGATAAGCATGTAGTCTCTGACGGCATAAGCCAGGGTGTGAAGCAGGAGTGTTTCATCGTAGACATTTAGTCCCTCAATGAAACGATAGAGGTCTTCTAGAGGTTCAGGAGGGTCTTCGAGGTCGTCTTCATGATCGTCTTCATCTTCGACACTGAATGATTTGATAGATGTTAACGCGAAGACGCGGCGGGCGATCCTTTCAACAGAAGTTGCGTTGCAAAGGGTAGAGGAGATCCATGACTTATAAGACTTTCCAAGGTCGGATCGTGCCCAGAAATCAATCGCCGACTTTGAGTGAGTGAAATATCCTGTGGGGCTGGCGAGGATGATGTACACCAATACGTGCAAAACACGTTCTTCCGCGTCGGTAGGAAACTCACCCGCCGTTCTGGGAATGGAGAGGTACATGAATAGCCCTTGAAGAGTCCTTATGCCACAGCAATCGAATAGACCAGGTGGTAGATATTCCTAAAAACGTGTTAGCGTGCTTAAAGGCCGGAATTTTCTCCGATGCTCACCTTGACTGACACGAAACCTCCAAGAGGTGATTTTTGAACAAAGTTTGTGATCACCTCTTCGACCAAAATAGATTCGCCCGTCCCCAAACGAAGCATCCCAGACACGATATCTGTATCCGCCGATTCGGTCGCTAGGGGCGCTCCAGGTCTCTCATTGAAGAAGCCGAATGCGGAACAGAGGTAGCCAATTACCTCGGCGACAGTTGGATCGTAAGTTACGTAAGTAGCTTGGAAAGGCCGCCATAACCAACGAGATGGTACTTTCGCCCCGAAGAAGTATGCCATTGAGCTCGAAAGCGAAAATACGTATTCATCGGCCACGCTGCGCGACCCACAGCTGGCCATAAGTTGAAAATAGTCAGAGATTCCTTTCTCCCATGGCGAGAGGCTTCGGCTCAGCAGGTCATTCACTGCACTAGAACCATGACCTTGTTGATCGACATATAGGCACACGGCGAGTTCCAGAACTTTGTCGGAATGCTTCTATTGTTTGTTATTATCTAGCTGCAGGTGATGAGGAGTCAACAACGAACCTCGAGCATTACCTTCAGATCCTGCCATTCACTAGGAGTCCTTAGGCTAGATTCATCATCTGGCCACGTACATACATTGGAGGCGGGGGAGCCAGTAATTTGAGGCGCATCGTACTCGCTGATAGTGGCTCCTACCACTGCTTCTGTTTGAATGTCCATGATAGAGAGAAGGCACTCTGCACCACTGGTTTGGCAGCCACAGAATGCAAGATGTTAGCAGGGGCGACGGGAGTTTATGAACCTTTAGTCAGGGCGTCAGCGTGAGTGCACGGTTATGGCTCGAAGTGGGTACACGTTCATCAAACCAAGATCATTGCAGGTCGATCCGCCCAGCCACCAAAGGGGAATTGACTAAAGCACCTAGCACCACGATGCCATACCGCCTTCTAGCTATGTGGGACACGCGGGAGAGCCTATATGCCGGTACGGTAATTGCGGTGACCATGCCGCACAGTAAGACAAGCAGTGACAAGTCCGCTGCCATACATTTAGCCCTTAAAAGGCCTACGCCAGAATGTGTACACAAGCTATCAACATGATAGGAGGGCTGTTTTACAGGTGTACGATTCAACCAGACACATGTGCTTTGAATCGGAGTTTTTCGCAACCATCATACCCAGGTGTCAAAAGTATACCCATCTTGTACTTTTGAGTTTCCTTCACTGTGATTGCTATGGGCATCACATATTGTTCCTCCGGGTTCCGAACCATCGCGCTCACCGGCCTGCAATGGACGACGACTCGTCTGAGGTCCCTCTGTGGAGATGTTGGCCGGCATTCCTAAAAATGGTCGAAGGCGTCGGAGAGAGTAGCCTCCAAGAATTACACAGAGCGTCTTTGCAAAACAATCATCCTGATCAGCTGGTGTTACAAAATTCCGAGAGAAATATCTTACCAGGTTGAGAAGGGTCCAAGTCTTTCTTTTGACTAGTCCAACAACAAAAATGGCCAATGTAAGAATTGCTAGGGTGAAGCACGCCCAGCAGTCTTGCCTAAATTGCCTGCTATGCTTCGATGCTGCTTCTTTTTTGGATTTCCCAATGAGGTATGTCCAGGAAAATTGAAGAGCCAGAACCATCGACAGAATCAGGGTAGTGAATTGGTGAAGTGGATACTGAATGCTGAAAGCGGGGCTGTAGCTGAGAATAAGCTTGAGACAACAACACAGCGGTCTGTTACCTACCTGGAAGCAGCAACGGCGGCCAAGGAAAACAGAACCGCAGCGCAGAAAACGCAGGCGAGGCGAACGTTCTTCGAGACGAGGGCAGAGCTTATAGCCCATAGAGTAACGCACTGTTAATCTAAAATCAGGCTCATGTGATCGGTGACATGATTGCGGCTCACCTCATAGGCGCTTGAGAAGAACAGAAATATCGAAATGGTAACGATGGGGATGATTGAATCTGCTACTCCTTGGTTAGTCCTAAAGTCCTCACAACCAGAGAGAGAGATGTAACTAACCATGTTCTGGCCCTTTCGCAGTGAAGAACATTAAGGTAATAGCATCACCCAAGGCAAGGCCCCAAATCGCCAGTCGGCCGCAATGGAAGTAAATGAGCGTGCTAGGGTTGCGCAACTTATGGACCAATGCAACGAGAAATAGAAGACAGATAATTTGCAACAAACCAATGAGGAAAAGCTGAACGGCCGTCACAGCTTCCATTCCAGCGATGATCAAAGTGACAGACAGTCACGGCTTCATAAAAAGGCAACAAAGGCAAACAGCAACCCAAGGTGCCGGGCCTCTCCATAAATAGTCATTCTCATGCATCCACGCGTGGCGCCTTAGGGCAGCAGCCATCGATTCACCCGTGACTCCGCGCCTAGCGCGTTCCCTAGGTCCTGCCCCCTCAGTCATGTCCCGTCCCGTCGATCATGTCCCATCCCATTAATTATGTCCCGTCCCATTAATCATATCCCATCCCATTAATCATGTCCCATCCCATTAATCATGTCCCATCCCATCAACCATGTCCCATTAATCTTGTCCCATCCCATAAATCGTGTCCCATTAATCTTGTCCCGTCCCATAAATCGTGTCCCTGTCAGCCACGTTCCCATCCATCATGTCCCGTAACAACGTCCCGTTTGGAGTCGTTTCCCCAGCCTCGTGAAGTGGACTACTGTGACACTTCCACTGGGCATAAGAGTGTTGCGATATATCGTGGAAAGCTTCGTACGGATAATGGCTGTGAATCCGTCCGGCTTTGTATTGCAAACACCATCGAACCATCTTCTCGACAGTCATCCCTCCTTCCAGTTTACCTCAGGGAATGCGCCTCTTTGCACACCGCCAACTATATCGCTTACCAATAATGCCTCAGTCGAACGGCTCTCGAAGTTTTTCTGGTCATATCACGCTACAGGGACGAGCCAGACTTGGACCAACGGCATCATCTACCAAGCTTTGGGCCTCGTCAACACCTTTCTGCTGTACAACAAGGAATCAAGCAATCTCGAAGATATTCAGCAGATCTCATTCGAATTGACCTCGGCTTGTCTCGCCTTCCTGCAATCCTGGACGGCAAACCCTATTCTCTGTCGACTGGTTCTCGATATCTACTGTCCAACCCACCCAGCCTGGCACTACTACAGGACACTGTTCTCCGTCAACATCGGGCAATTGGTGACGACAGCGGATGGGCAACAGGGCATCTTACTCGGCTTCTACCAGAACATGTACAACGACGAGATAGTATTTTCGCTAGAGTTGCTTAACCAGGAACGTCGGATTGTGATTGTTCCCGCTTCTGAGGTATCAGCATATGGCAAATATCTTTCCTTCGTATATGGCTAGAGGCTTAGATTTGGTTGTATGAATAGCGAGTGAAATGAACGAGGGTGGGCTGGGTTATCCCAGAAGCTCTTGAGGGAACCGGGATGCTTCAGGGCAGCCAACTTCCGCAGGCAAATTGCACTCACTGTCAACTTCGGCAATTGACCTTGCGGGGACTCTTTCATTGCTCCTCGAACGATAGACTATGGGAATAACCTCGCTGTCTCCAGCTCTAGCCAATCAGAGCTCATATTGACTATTCGTATACCACTTATTAGCGATACGGCGCCTCTTTTGTGCTCCCTCTTCCAGCCTTGCGGGGGCCGTAGATGCTGGAAGCTGTGTAGGATCCGAGGGTGCTTTTAGGGCAGGAATGATCTCCGGGGGTGGTCGTAGGCCTTGGGGGAATCCTCACAGCTAAAGCGCTCACGAAAATAGTACTGCCGCCTTGGGATTCTTCCGCTGCAGGGAGTGTGCCAGGCAGCAATCATCGCTTTCGGTTTGAGGCTCGATAGGGCATCCAGCTGCTATTTCCGCCTCTTTGGCCACCTGTGCAGCAGCTTCCGGTCCCGTCATTGACAGCCTTGATGCCTTGGAGAGTCCTTTTTAGGTATTGGCCATTTTACTTTCTGCATCTTATCCGGTAGGCGTGTAGGCAATAAATCACCTTGCGCCAGCTGGCCAGCGTTCTCAACTAAGGCCCTTGAATAGTTGACTGGCGAATCGTGCTTTTACCTGCGGAAGTTGAAGCATCCCATGAGGGAACAACAACCTTGGGCTAATGGGTACAGAGGCCTTAGTGGGTTAAATTTGAAAGACGTGGCATCGTTGGAAAAGTGTTAGCTTTTTCAAACTGAGAGGAGCTTTAGATGGTTCAAATGTGTGGCTTTGAACTGTTGCCCCACTAGCCGAGGCCATGCGCCCCAGCGATGGTTCGCCTCTGCCCCGCGATGTCATCGCGCACCTGCATACTTTTTCATCAGATTATTTGGCATCTTGTTGCGAATTGACAGTATAAGTTGATACGAGTACTGAAGTTGCAGGATTTATTATTCTGTTCCCGTGTCTTTACGCAGTTCACGGACTGTCCAAGCAATACGGCCTTCAAACACTGCCCACACTCTGAAGCATCGCAAAGACTGGGACTCATCAGGCCGAACCGAGGTGAGGATTCCAACTATGACCACTTCTGTCCCTTGCTAACTTCACTTAATCTACAGACTTTGTTTCGCATTACATGTTCCTTGCGACAGCCGTGCAGCAAAAGCGCGACAGTGTACTTGCATTCTTGGGCACGCCTTCCTAAGCCACCTCCAACCGCAATCACTCTCTACCAAAACAATGAGTGAAGATAATCAAATAACGTCGGTTGACAACATCGCGCATAATGATCAAGAGCTGGTAAGGAAGGCAGAAGAGTTGGTACGAATACTCCCGTACTTGCAGCAAGTCATCTAATTGACAATGCCATTCAGACTGGTGTGAAAGTCGTCCTGGACCCTAGTGAAACGGTGGGCAGGAGTCTTGAGATGGTGGACTCGTCCGTTTGCGCAATTCTTGTTAGGAAACAGAGCGCTCCCGGTGCCGTTAGAGTCGATGCCCCCGGTACGCCAAATGTGGTCACAGGTCCGAATCAAAAAGGGTTCGATATTGTTGTGATAAGACAAGATCAGACCTGCAGGCTTTTACTTACTCCGACGGTGCGATATTTTAGACGCGCCTGATGCACCACCATAACTAACTCATCATCGTATCCCCTCCCTCCATGACGTGTCGAATCAACCGCTCGCATAACCGAACAGAAAATGTGATCTTCATGCTAAGCTCTTGATTTGAGCTAAATTGGATATCGATGGATGGTAGTGGCACCCCCGAGACTGGACAGGTCATCTGTAGATTCGGACAAACTTCGTGGTATTTCTGCAGGAAGGCGAGGATGTCTGCAAGGTTGAGGTCTACAACTGCCTCGCTTGCTGGCGGCGCTGGAGTGGTGGCGTCGGCAGCTGATGGGGCATTCAGCACTTCTGTCGTTAATTCCGTCGTGTATGGAGATTGTGGAGCGCTTTTTCTTTGTGATGCTTGTAGCTCTATTGGTTCACTTGTGATCTGAGCTGAAGTGGATTCCGCATGTGTGACACCTTCCTCCACCTCTTGACTTTGTTGCGATGCCTCTTGCTCTGGTGCAGGTTCAGTGTCTAATCATTGAGGATGAGAAAGGCTTTGCATACCTGTATCGTCCCCCAAATACTGAGCAACTAAGGTGCTGATAGAATTGGTTTCGCAAATCCCGTTCGCAGCCCCTGTCAACCCTCGAGGGTGTGAGACACTCGCCCACCAACTTTGAAGCTGTGTAACGAGGTCGAAGTCGTTGGGCAGCTTGTCGCCCAACTTTGAGATGGACTGACCTAGGGCACACAATAGGAACACATCAGGGCCGATTTTTGAGAAAATATTTGCCAAATTAGTGCGTGCTCGCAGTCTCCGACTGCGAGTCTGCTTCGGTCTCTTTGCAAGAGAGGCAGCGCTCTCTTTTAGTAAATCGCGGCACTTATTGAAGGCATCGACCTGGCTTTCTACCAAGACCTGAGCATTTTCGTCGAATTTCCGTCTTTCGAGATCGAGACGTGGGATAAGCCCTTCAATCGGTGAATGAGCATCACTCTCGGATGCCACTCCTTCTATTTTGAGCTGTTCAGCGTACCACTTGTTTAGTGGCATAATGAGACAGGATGGATGGGATGGGACAGGATGGATGGGACGGGACAGGATGGCTGGGACAGGAGGAATGGGACAGAGCGAATGTAGCAAGGACGGGGACGGGACAAAGTACCAACATTCTGTGAACCCCTGCTAGTTTGACGACGCCAAGGAGGACTCCGCTTCCCCTAGGCTGATTTTTTGTTGAACGCCATTTAACCTTCTCGTTAACGGTGATATTCAAGCGCCAAAGGGCATTCAGAGACTCCACCCTATGCATATGGTAAATAGGCTATCCGATGGCCGAAATAGCCTGGCCTTCCCAGAGCTTGCATTGCATTAGTGAGGTTTTGCCTTCTGTCCCATGCTTGGCAGCACATATCAAGAAAAGCCACCTCCATTCCCGGCACCTATTGGGGACGTTATAAAGCTCCGACAGCCAACTGTGCCACGAAGCATCCACGTTCCCCGACTATCCTCATCTTCCTTACCACCACCGGATGCAACATGTGGAGCTGGCAACCCCCTTCTGTCCTTCTTATCAACTTTGAACAATGGCAAATCCCCATTAATGCAACATTACTTTGGCTTGTGGTGCCTTCCTATTGCGCCTGGCTCCTTTATTACGTCTGGGCCTTCCTTCGGCGTTATTTGCGAGCTAAGCAACGACCGGTTCCTGCGATCCGCATCCGCCATTATTTGTTAGTGTTTGTGAACTTTCTGACATCTCATGGGGCTGATTTGTGGCGAAGGAGGAAACAGCATTCAGACGGTGCCGCCTCAGACCAACTTCCCACTCTCCACTGCCTTGAGAGTGATATTTCGACGCCCAAGCGAAGATCTGGAGATATCGGAGAAGCACCGGAGCCATCGCATGAAGGAGATTGTCCTTGATTCCTTTCTGGGAGGAATGATTGCCCAAGCTTTCAGTTCATCATTCTGTCCTTTGCCCATAGTTACATAGAAACGAAGCCGGCTTGCTGTCAATCCAGATATTGACAGCGCTAGATCGCTTCACATCGCCTCAATCCAATTCATTACCTTTTGGCTGTGACTTGTAAGGAAACACGAGCCGAGCGGCCATTATAGGCAACCACGTAAGCCCTCCCCAAACACAATGATTAGCGGCACTTGGTCTCTGTCTGGTCAACGCGAGGCAAAGCTTTTATCCTCCACTGAATTTAATCCTGATACGACTAGGAACGGCCCTTGCCTTGTCGCTGTTTTTCTCTGCCGTACATTTGCGCCCTTTGCCTTCTGTGGCCTCCTTTTCACCACCGTTCAGTATGTCTGCGCCTCAGAAGCCTCATACTACAAAACATACTACAAAACATACTACAAGACATACTACAAAAGTTAAGAAAACCGTCAGCACTCTGAGTCCAGAACAACTTGAGCGCAAACGTGCAAACGACAGAGAAGCACAGCGGATCATCCGGGAGAATACTAGAAAGCACATCGAAGGCCTCGAGCAGCAGATTGCCCAGTTTGATGATAAAGAGCAACTGCTAAGGAAGGCTATATTACGTAACTCTCAGCTCGAGGCGCAAGTAGCCGCTCTACAAGACCACATTGCAGGAGTGATGGCAACCTTCCAATATTGGCAGAGCCATTGCGTAGGTGGACGTAATGACACTGATGGTACAGGTAGTTGGCATCCCGCACCCACTGCCTCTTCTAACACCAGGAATATTAACTAGACATAGGCCAAAATGCGATACGCGAGCCCCAGCAGACGCCCGAGCTCATTTGGAGTGCGCCAACCATTTCAGCCTACCATCCCTTTAACAGCAACATCCTGCAAACCCAGGCATTCGCCCCGATCAGTGGAACCGAAGCGACGGGGATTGAGAATGAATAGGCACTAGGACAATTCCAGGCGGGAAGGGTTGCGATGGAAAGATATCATTGAGGAATACTCCAGCAAAGTATGGAAAGACGGATGGCGATAAAAGGCTTGCGAATGTTTGGCAGAAATACTTTATCTGGACAGTTAGAGAATCAGTCTCACATAGCAGATCTTCTTTCGTGACGTCTAGAAATATCTCCCTTCTCCCGAAGTTCTCCGCTCCAGCTCATTGCCCCATCCAGTAACTTGAAGGTTGTATGATGTGCATAGTAAGGCGCAGTTAGTAGAACACCTTATGTACATTGGCAGCGTGATTTTTGTAGTGATCAATCGTCATAAATTCCCGTCCATCGCAACGCTAGTGAGGGCACTTTGTAGGTATGTTGGACTAGTGCTTTTGATGTGCATGGCGTCTCAAGGCATCCTTGCGCGAAAGTTGACTTGCTATCCAACGCCGATCTTTATTGCCAGGATCGAAGAGACAATGTATGCAGGTCAGGGGAGGAAGAACCACAGGAACGCACCCACTCTCTGACTCAGAAGCCTCGGAATCTGGGTAGTCAGGCTCGGACGCGTCAGATTTGGCCCACTCAGAATCAGAAGGGAATACCCAACCGATCTCGGGTTCGGCAGTCTCACTTTCGGCAGTTTCACTTCGGTCTTGTGTCTTGGGTGGTCGTCCTGGATTACGTCGTCTAGGGGCTTTGGGTTCTTGTCGAAAACAATGAGCGTTTAATTCCTTCAGCGCGGCAATACGTCGTAAGGCGTCCTCATCGCTTTCCACAGCGGGAGCCTGGCTGGTGAACAGCCTGGTGGCTAGGCGTGACCGAAATGTGTTTCGCTGATCTGGAGATGGCACAGGAACCGTGGAAGGTAGTCCATGGAGCTGTCTGCGAATATCGTCGACGGGTGCGGATTCGAGGAATCGCTTGCGTTTCACCTCAAGGAACTGGTCTTCAAGCGAAAGTCGTAGGTTCTTGAGACGTCGACGGGTTTCTCCATATCGTGAATATGTGGTATGATAGCATGCGTACAAGCCAGTCGGCTCACGGAGGTCTGAATCTGCCATTTCCTTTAAGGCGGCTCTCGCTGATTCAGCAACTCCCGCATCTTGAGTGCTGTCGTTGCGTCACACTCTGCCAGCTTCATCATTCCATGCACCATGAGACATTCTCTACGCAACGCCTCTCGCAGGGCGTTCAGACCCCGCAACCTTGGGGAGGTTTGCGCGATCTCTTCCCAATCTTCAGGGTCCAAGGGCTTCCTCAGAAAGTGTAGATCTGCCGTGCGACTAGCTTGGCTAGCGATGCGAATGAGCCTGTCATCGATAGTGGTCCTCATAGATTCGAGCATTAGCATGTCCTAATATCTGGTTCCGAAGAGCAGTCGAGGCTCCCTCTACATAGGAAATTAGCAGATGACTAAAAGGGTATACTACGGACACGTACTATCTACAGCATTGCCTGTCGATCTCCGGAGCGCGTATGTGGTGATTACGTGTTGCCAGTGCTCTCGCTTGGGGGCCCTTGAAGAAGGGAGAGCAGTTGCCTGGTGTGTCCTCATGCTTAGGTCACCAAGACTCGAGAGCACTTGGAGCACCACGCAGCCAGCCAAGGCCCTGAGCCCCTACGGTCATAGCGCGCCCTATTCTGCCATGACCACTTATATTTCTGAAAACTTTCGCTTTCCCACCCTCAATGTCTTGAGCCGTCTGTCTCGTACAAGTCCGTTCTCGTAACTCCGGATGTGAACTCGTCCCATCTGCGCCCTTTCCGTCAAGTCTGCAGCTAACCACAGTGGCTCGAACTCACACTTGTACTCAACCCCAGACGAGCTCGACCGTTTATCGATGACCTTCACCGTTGCAAGTTTCGAAACGTCGATTATCGCCGGGGCGTCTTTACCAGCGTCAGGTAAGCTTGAGGCCGACTGATCCGTGCTTTGCAGGTTGTCCGTCTCCACAGAACCTGTATCATACTCGTTGCGGGGTCTGTTGTGGGCCGAGGAACTCCCCTGGTCGACCTCCGAATTACCGCCGCCGGCGACCATCGAGGCGCTGGTTACGGTTTGAGTACTCCTATAGTGATCTCCGTTACCTAATTTCCGTCAGTTTTGGTCGGCCAGTGTCCACGAAAATGAGAGAGAGCATTACCGTCGTCGCTGTGATCATCGCCGCCACGCCGCACACTCTCAAGCGCGACTGTCGGTGTTTCCGGAATCTCCGGTGAACTTTCGGGCTGTCCGGCTAAGGAGCCGCTGGAGTCCTTCGGCGGACGCTCAAAGTCGGCCGGGATGGACTCAAGGCTGTCTGTGCCGGCGTGAAGCGCTTGCTGTTGAAGCTTGTCGTATAATTTTGACCACCGAGGGACATTCTTCCAAGGGTATAGCTTCTTGCCAGGTGTGGCTACTGTAGTACATGTTGTGAGGTCGTCGGCGGTATGCGCAGGAGACTTTCGCAACGAGGACGATGAAAAGCGAAGGGAGGTAGGCGACAGTGTAGAAGCGATCTATTATCAAGACTAGAGTTAGCCCCATAGGACATCAAGCTGTTCATACATTCAAGAGCTAGCCTACCTCGATAGCATCCTCGTCGTCGTTATCTCCATCGCTGTCGAGAGTGAGATCAATCACCTGCGGCAGAAATTTCCTGAGAGGAAAGAAGGCCTCGTCATCGAAAAGGTCGGTCGTGTGACCTGGCAGCAAAAACTGGCCCATAGGAGGGGTCAGCTGAAACTGACGATCATCCGTCGACGCCGGCGCCAGCGCCATGGATTTGTAGGGATAGCTATTGGCGATCGGTGGGCAGTACGCGGAAGCCATCGAAATTCGGGTCGCTTGTCAATAGGAAAGAATGACTAGATTGCGCAAGAGAAGCGGAGCGTGACACAAAAGTTGGACGAGAAAAAGAAGAAGAAGCTCCAGCTAAGGAGGGATCGCCTGGCGTTTTATAGGCACAAGACGGTGGTCTTCTCGGAGGTTATGAAGTCCGACAGCAACCTCGATTACGAGGCCCCAGCGGCACATAGTGCCAGGTTTCTCATATGTCACGTCCACTCCCTGTCGTGTTACGAGTCGCCAGTCCATTTAGCTTCGCCCCAAATGTCACCCCTGCGTTCTTGCATCGTACTACTTGCTGGGCGTGTCTCACAGCTTGTTCTTCTCTCATCGCCTGTGATGTCTTTGCCGTTTGGAGGCCTTCCCTGAAGAGCCTCTTCCGTGACTGCCTCGTAGAGCTCCACAACGCCGCGCTTGACCTGTGGAGTGAAGCTTCGTCTCCCATGTAGCCCGATCGATACACCAGAGGCTTACCTGGACTCTGAGCCCAACCAAGAGGGCTTGACACGCGCACCTGGCCATCTCAGGGCCCTGGAGAGAATGTCGCGCCCCTACTCTCTGCATTACCGCGGAGGGGCGGCATTGTCGATGGTCCCCGCTCCTGCAACGATAGTTGACTGCTAGGAGCGTACGAGGCTCGCCCATTCTTCTCGCGCTGTCGACCAACCAGATAGAAACAAGCTAGGGGACGTGATCAATGACGCCAGAGCGTAGTAAGCGAAGTGGCATATCGATCACACCACACACCTAAGACATTCAGGCAGCCTTGCAGCACTGTAGCCCACGTGGTCTCTCAGACAACAGTAATTGGGCAGGCTACAGCCCCAGAAGGGGATGCGACATTGAAATCCCCGTCTGCCGTGTTGTGCGACAGCCTGACGAGGCGTTCTCGACCCACACTACTCTCCGGAAGTGTGGGCCAGATTGGCTGTCGGCGGAGAGACGCCGCACGCACTGGAGCTCGACAGGCCCACTCCCGAAGGCTACGAGCGGTTGAAATTACTCGGCGCGTGTCTGACACAGCAGGCAGCAGGATCCAACCGGGCGCTCCGCGATACGACGCCAGGTCTGATAGTCACTGCGGTGAGGCATTTTCTCCATTGGCCCAGCCGCAAGCGCCAGCTGGACAAGGTCCCACGCCGGCCTCTGTTGGTATCCACCACGGCCAACCAGAACGAACGGCCGTTGCTTGCCTTGGCTCCTAAAGGACCTGCGGCTGACGTGGCACAGATGACTTGATGACGCCAATCACGTCAGCGGCTATTTTGGGCCTGCCCCAGCCGGCTTGAGCTGAGGATGCGGCATTTTTTCCATTGGCCTTGTCGCACTGTCCAGAACCCTCCCCCGACCAACAGCTCCCCGTGGTGTAGACCAGTAAAGGATGGGACAGTGGTGAAGCGCCAGTCAACGTGCTGACGCGGCGTGGTCGACCGCGGTGGGGAAGTAGGGAAGTGTGGTCGGTTCGTTCAAGAGGCTTTGAGGAGGGTAGCGGAAGTACGGGATCTCAGGCCGTCGCGTGATCCAGTCGCCGGTGACCTGGAGATCCAGGCCCTTTCCTCAGCGTCATTGTCTGGGTCGGACCCACAGTCAGACAGCCGACAAGAGAGTGTTGCGAGGGTGTCAAGCGAATCAAAGCGGGCGGTCGCGCTGAGGCATTTTTCTCATAGGCCGCGTCGTATCTTTCGATGGAGGGGCATGCAGGGGAAAGTGGAGCTCGCCGAGGCCCTAGGGACGACGGGGGTCGGATGAGGAGAGAGAGGAAAATTGGTGGGAGAGAGTTGTTGGAAAAGCGGCGGGGGACGAACGCGTCTTTATACCTGGCAGAGGGTCAGCCTGGCAGATGAAGCCAGCTCAGACGCCATACCGGACCTGGCGGGCGGTGAGGAAGGTCACGGGACCGCTAAACCGAATGGCGTAATTCACAGGTGCATTTTTAACCACTGACAATCCATCATTTCTGAGTAATTGGGAACCCATACACCTATAGAGGCAAGTTACTCATGAGGATCGACCGATAGTTATGTACAGGTAATCTTTTGGGGATAAAGCCTGCACAACCTGAGGATATTCGCTGCCGATGGATTGATTCGACCTGCATTATCACAAGATAGTGACGAAGGCTAACACATACTATGATCATCAAAGGTATTTTCTCCTGCGTGTGTCTCACAACACTTACTGGACTTGTAATTTCCCGCCAGGAACACGACAGGAATTGAGGTGAGGATCATTGAAATGGCAAGATATGTTGGAGGAACTACGCGGCGTCCATGTCCGGAGGACCCTCAAGAATCAATCATGCTTTTCTTAACTGTCCCACCGAGGGCGGCCCAGGGCCATGCACTCAGTCGGGAAGGACTAGAGCGGCGAGACCTGTAACGCTTCATATCAAGAGTCCGTCCTCATGTAATGTTGCCAGTGTGAAAACAAACTTGTCCTAGTGTCCCCTTCGACAATCCTCCAAGTCTAGGAGATGTGGCATGCGAGCTTCTATGGAGACTAGGTCCATTTGTCACCACAACAGCTGTTGACTTCAAAGGTGGATTCGTGTGGGCATCGGACGCGAGGTTGACAAAAAGGCCTACAGTTTCGGCTACCGCCTACTCTGACACACGACACATGAATACTTTGGCCTCGTTCCTGTGCTTGACCTTCTAGTGCCTTCGTATCTCAATTCTAGCATAGTGTGTTAAGCGCTGACCTTGCTTCATCGTGTACGTACCGCGTCTCTTCGTGTGGAGCATCAGAAGTGGCAAAGAGATGGACACCTTGATCCGGCCTTAGTTTCTGAGCAATAACACCGGTAACTATGCTGACACTGCCGGGTGCGTGCGGGACCGTCATGAGAAGGGATTGGTGAAAGCAGCCTGGTAATTAGCTTTTCCTCTGATCATCTCTAGTTTTCTTCACACTCAATACGAATCAATGAATGAAATGGCAAAAATTATCGCAGGGACAAGGCCGAGGCACTGTCCGCTCGATAGCAAACTTGAATGGCTAAGCTTCTGTTGGTTAAGCTGGAAGGCGTTATGCACTCCTCCCACCCATCGTCCTCCATCCCCATTTTGTCCAATCGTCGCCATTGATCACCTCGCGAAAACATCCTCCTGAAATCAGATTTGCATCATCTATTTACCAAGCGGTGCCAGAGCCGGAGGAACGACGTGCTTCGGGCGTTGCTTAGCTCTCCGGGTCATGGGCCCCTGCGTGCTAATCCTACGTTCTGCAGGCATCCTAGGCGTGGACCCACCTTCGCGAGGGGTTCTATCAAACAAGTGGCATGGTTATATGCAGGATTTCTTTCTTTAACGAATACCAGGCCTGTGGGCGGGCCTGAAAGATATGGCTTGCTCCAATTTGTCTACGCGTGATTTGGTTTTCCTGGAAGGTGTTGGCCTCGGCAAATGGCACGGAACATCGAAGTTTGGTGAGCATTTGGCAATCGAAGTGCCCCACCCGCCGATAATCATAGGCAAAACATCCAACGCCTGCATCGAGTCCTTTTCGGCTCTGCCAGACTTGGCATCTTGTGGCCCTTGCTCTTTGACCCATGTGCCGCGCATCTCGTCACTCTTCCAGCCTTTTGGACATTCTCGTGATTGGGCATGTCGCAAGCTGCAGAGGATCCCCATTCGAAGTGGTAGTGGGCAGTTCTTCGGATACTTCGTAGTCATTATCAGCTTCACAAGCAGCTTTTCACCGCCATGCTTTATTCTCCATTCTTATGAACCCTTGGTTCAATTTCTAGCACTTCAAATACAAAGCTTATTTGTACGAATTTTGGAAACAAAGCTCGCACTTTTCGAGAATGGGGCACACGCTGTCCATCGACGTTGTGATCAACATCATTTTCGAAATCGCCATGACCGCCATCGGCGTTATCACCATTGCACAGACTGCTCACCTTGCAAGACTGTGTAGCCGGTCCACAGACCGTAGCCCCTGGGCCGGAATGTCTCGGGGCAGGCATATTCGACAGACACTTGCGGCCACAGGCACATTCGGCTATTGGAGGCAATTAGGGCTGCGGCGGCTAGGACTGACATCCCCGCCAACCCAGGTTCCGCGTCCAAAACCACAAAACTACTTTCGAAAATCAAAATTCTCATATTTATGAGGTACATACCTATGAGATGCGCGTCTGTGAGGTGCACGCCTGTGAGGTGCACGCCTATGAGGTGCACGCCTATGAGGTGCACGCCTATGAGGTGCACGCCTATGAGGTGCACGCCCGTGACGTGCACGCCCGTGAGATGCACGCTTATGAAGTGTACGCCTATGAGATGCGCATTTATGAGGTACACACCCATGAGATGCACGCCCGTGAGGTACACGCCCATGGTGTACACACCTATGAGGTGTAAGCCCATGAGGTACACGCCCGTGAGATGCCCGTCCATGAGGTGTACGCCCGTGACATGCACTCCCATGAGATGTACGCCTGTGAGATGCACGTTTATGAGGTACACGCCCATGAGGTATACGCCCATGAGGTACACGCCCATAAGGTACACGCCCATGAGATATACGCCCACGAGATACACACCTATGAAGTGCACGCCTGTGAGGCACACGCCCATGAAATGCACGCCTGTGAGGTACACGCCTATGAGATGCATGCCCATGAAGTGTCTCCCCGTGAGGTGCACGCCCGTAAGATGCACGCCCGTGAGGTGCACGCCCGTGAGGTGCACGCCCGTGAGATGCACGCCTGTGAGATAAACGCCTATAAGGTACACGCCTATGGGATGCATGCCCATGAAGTGTATCCCCATAACATGCACGCCCGTGAGGTACAGAGACACATGCCTATGAGAGATACGCCCGTAAGATGCACACGCCCGTGAGATACACGCCCGTGAGATACACGCCCATGAGACACCCGCCCATCAGATGCACGCTCGTGGGATGCATGCCCGTGAGGTACGTTTTGATTTTCGAAAGTAGTTTTGTGGTTTTGGACGCGGAACCGGGGATGTCAGTCTTAGCCGCCGCAGCCCTAATTGCTCCAATAGCCGAATGTGCCTGTGGCCGCAAGTGCCTGTCGAATGTGCCTGCCCCGAGACATTCCGCCCCTGGGCCCCCCCTGAGTGCAATCTTGGTCCCATCTCTCAGAATTGTGATCGCACCCCACAGATGGAGCGGTGGTTGGAGTTATTGCACATTGGCTGGATGAAGATCTGAGGAAACAGGAGGTACTTATCGGCTTGAAACAACTGAAAGGTCCTCATAGTGGCGAGAATATAGCTGCTGTCACCATTCCTCTCTTAGAGTGGTACGATCTTGCTCCACAGCTTGGATTCTTCATAGGCGACGATGACGGCACCAATGACACTGCAATTCGCGTTATTCTGAAGCATCTGCGACCGGAAATCACAAAGACCCTGACAGCCGAAGAGTGCGATTTAGGTGTTGATCCACGGCCAGAATAGGAAAGGGTCGACAATCGCAAGCCGGGCTTGCGATTGCGTCCTTCTGCTCTATAACCACCCACAGCACCACTCCACACATGTACAGCCAGTGTTCCCTAGCTGTGTGTGTATGTCGCGTTGCCAACAGGCTGCTATACACACGACAATCGTAGATGCCTACTAGGGCCCACTGCTGCCTACGGCAAGTATATGGCCACCTGTCTCTAGCTTGCTATCTGCCTGCCACTGCCTGCTACTGCCTAGACAGACACTGTGTACTTAAGTCACTCGTTACATCTGAGTCCAAGGACGGACAGATAGGTAGACCAATCCTGAACCCTGAACTTCATTGCCGCTAGGTTCAATAATTATCAATGTCTTTTCTCTCTATACTCAAGATATGTACAACAGACAGGACAGGCCTGGACAGACATGACAGCCAGGAAAGGATAGTTAGGACAGTCAGAATAAGACAGAACAGGATAGAATAGAACAGAATAGAACAGAATAGAACAGAACAGAATAAAACAGGCAGAATAGAATAGAGTTGACAGACCAGAGCAGACAGGACAGGACAGAGCAGCCAGGACAGAGCAGCCAGGACAGAACAGCCAGGACAGTTAGAGCAGATAGAACAACCAGAACAGTCAGAACTGCCAGAGCAGCTAAGACAGCCAGAACTGCCAGAGCAGGCAGGACAACCAATGATTTATGAGGTCAAAGAAATTAGATTCTCGTATTAGGTTCATGGTGTAGCAGATTAGATACGAGACTCCTCTTAGCAAAGAACAGCTGTGTCATATTGAGACGTTGCACCGCTATTACAAGGATCTCGTCTAGCGTCGAGAGATTTTACACACAAAGGAGCGGGCGAGCAGGGAGAGACGCGCCTGAGAATTTACAATAATTGGCTTTTGATGGATCAGCGAGATGTATGCGGGGTCAAGCCTGGGAGATGATCAATCTCAGCCCTTGGATTGGAGCAGGGACGCTATTTCCAGTGGATAGCGATTGCAATAGTAGCAACCTCGTCTCTGAATTTATTGGTTGCCACGCCAGCGCTGTATCCCGTTTCCCTCCTGCGGAATCAGCCTACAACAATCCAGCAAATAAACAACCGCATTCACAAGCCCATAAAACGCCATGGGGATTACGCCAAACAACAAGTTGCCCGCCACACCTCTGCGCGTAATCGTCTCCGCGAGCTCCGTCACCGCAATCCGTGGCGCGTCGGCCGACTCGAAGGGCCCGACTAGCCGGTAGAACGTCACAAAGGATGCGCCAAAGCAGTACGTCAACAGGACGCGCCATCCATGCCGGCGCCAGAGCTGAACGAGCCCCGGCGCGCCGCCAAAGTCGCGCGCCAGCGTGCTCATGTACGCGCTGTGGTCAACGCCGTAGTGGATGCGCGAGTCTTTCGCCGCGAGCAGGTGGTAGTGTGGCGGATCGGTGGGCATGAGCATTCGGTCGCGGATCAGGGCAGTCCACCACATGGCTTGTTGTTCGGCGATTGGGGGGATGGCCCCGACGCCGGGGCGGACGAAGCCGATGAATGCAATGTCTGGGCGCGAGGCGTGGATGATGTTGCGGATGTTGGCTTGCGTGGCGGTCGGATAGCTGGGATCGAGCCAGTTGAAGACTTGCTTGTAGCTGCAGGCTTGCTCAGTCGGGTCCGCAGCAAGAGAGGTCAAGGGAATGCATGTACCCTGTGCAATATACGACACAGTTTGGCCGGACCATTTTGTCCTTCATCCTCTGCCAATCCTTCCTCTCCGGCCTTGGCTGGAAATGGACGCGGCCGGACTCGTCGATTTTGGTCGGGAAGGTGCACGTATCAACCCATTTCTCCGAGTTTGCGTCTTCGGGCGGATCGACATACCTATTGCCAATGAACTCTAGGAATGCGTTCATCTCCTTGTATGGTCGGTTGAGGTAGGGCATGGCCTTGTTGCTCTTGTTCAGGAACACGTACGCCCGTCCCAAGCGCTCCGTCGGAAGCGCGCCAACATGCTGGTTCATGCCAGCCTGGGTGCCTGTCAGGAACCATAAGACACGCTTGATGACAAAGTCCGAGACGAACCATCGTAGCCTGCTCTTCGCTATCGCCCGATGCACATATGCGGTCTCGAATAGGTTGGTAATGAGGCCATCAATTGGGAGGCCGCCTTTGAAGGTTTGACCGAATACCTGAAACCGACCGAGGGCTTTTGGGAACGAGAGGAAACCGGTCCGAAAGCACATTGTAACGGAGACAGCGTCTGCTTTCACCGCTTCATATGCGATATCTGCCCCAGGCTCGGTGTCAGGTCATGACAAGAAAATGTCCGATGGCTTGAGCTTACCCATTGCCGTCTCCCCACAGCCAAGAATGAGTACGTCACGGCCCGCCAATTGAGGCCGGTGTTTGTATTGAGCAGAATGGAAGATTTCGCCATTGATGTGCTCAATGCCCGGGATAGAAGGAATGTCTGGTTGCACATGCAGACCAGTGCACACGGCGACGTGGGAGCAGTCGAAGGCGCGCTCGTCATTGCCATTCGCCACGTATTTGACTCTGTGCCTCCACTTGTTGTCTTTGCTGCCTTCACCATCGAGCGGCGTGACACTCACAACTCGACAGTGAAGGTTGATATGCGGTGCGAGGCGAAAATGGTTGACATAGGATTCAAGGTACAGCACGTACTGCGGCAGAGAGATGTGGTCGGGTGAATCGAGTGGGAAGCGATGGTCAGAGAAGGCCGTCAACTGCTTGGAGCTAACGAGCTCCGCATTGTCGTATGAGCGGTATCTGAAGGTGCCGCCGATGCCATCTTCTCTTCACAGGGAAGTCAACATCTGGCTGAGGGGCAGACTCCCGTGGACTGGACAACTCACGCCTCGAATAGGCGTGCCTCAATCGGACGCTCTGGAGTGGAGGCTTCCAACAGCGTTTTCAGAGTCACCAGGCCTCCAGGACTATGGCAAGCTGTCAGTGTTCGAAGGACATGTCTTGAGTTTTCATTCTCACCCGGCGCCAATGATGGCAACCTTGAGAGTACCCATTGGTCAAGCTGCTCGTCGATCCTGGCGATGTTGCTTAGTCAGCCGATGGTGTTTTCCACTCCTCACTGACCTCGACTCTTCAATGCAGGCAACAACTCTTCCACACACACCTCATCGCGCAAGATGGCGATGAAATGGCGGCAGCAAACCTGAAAGGCGTCCACCAACCTTTGGTGCTCGGCCCGGGCATTGAGCCCATGTGCAAGTGCGGGGAAAAGTTCCCTATACCCCACCGTACCGTACTCTGACGTAAAGTTGTTGCAGATTCCATGATGGCCCGCTTCGGTCCCGATTGAGTCGCCATTCCTCAGCCTATATTCTCTTCTCTTTTCTCTTTCTTACATTTGCCTTCGTTATACAACTCTTTGCCCCATTGAAAGTAATTGTTTCGGACAAGCTCAGCAAGCCCACCGACATCCACCATCTCTGCTGTCCTTGACAGCTGCGCGCTTGGAGCCAATCTTGCTTTCACTTCTCCATGTCGAGCTTCTGCCATGGGGCCGGCGCGCCAGCTGCGGGTGGCCGTGGTCGGCTCGGGCATGGCAGGTCTTGTCACTGCTTACCTACTCCACCGGGATGCAGAGCAGCGATATGACGTGACAATATTTGAAGAGGTACCACTTGCGCGACTTTTTCCTGGCTACTGCTTCATCTTGTCCTCACTGAGGAGAACAGGGCGGGCAATTGTCTCTCGATGCTGCCTCTTTGCCAGTTCCGAACCCTGCTCGAAGATGTACGGACCGAGTCGATCTTCCTATGCGAGCATTCGCCGGCGGCTTTTATCGCAACTTGAAGGCCATGTACGACTACCTGGGCGTCGAGTATCTTGCACAGTCCTTCCTCTTCTCATTTTCAGTAGCTCCTTCGCATAATCTACCAGCGCGGCGACCGGTGCGACATACTGCATACTTTATCCATTCATCGAACAATCACCGCATCCCGCCGTTGAAGCCAGAGGGCATCACAGTCTTTGAGTACCTTGTCCAACTGGCATACTTGCTTCTGTGCTATGCGTGGTACACTATCTGCTGCTTCTTGGTGCCTCCGCGCACCTATGGCAAGCGAGGGACCTCCGAGACCTTCGGGCAGTACCTCTCACGCATCCGACTCCCTCGACACTTTGCGGATTACTACCTTCTTCCCCTCATGTCTGCAGTGACCACCTGCCCGCACGACACACTGTTGCAATTTCCGGCTTGCGACTTGACGGAATATAAAAAACAGACTCACGGGGCGGAGCACTATACTGTCTCGAATGGTGTACAAAGCGTCCAGGAGAAGCTGTCAAAGGGCATCAGGACACGGCTGTTGGCAAGGGTGCTGGCCGTGAAGCCCCAAAACTTCCGTATCAAAGTCTCGTGGGAACAAAGCGGAGATTCTGCAAACGCAGATCCTGTTGAGGACTCGTTTGATCGAGTAGTCTTGGCTGTCCCGCCGAACGTCGTCGGGAAGATGTTTGCGCCTCTCTCGTACGAGATGTCTGGCATCCCAACTATACCCGTCGAGAATGTCGCGCACAATGTGCCGGGCAAAGCCAGCGGAGTTTTCCTTGGGGCCACAGCCAACGGTCGTCACTCACCACGACGTTTCGATCCCGGTCCAGCGCAGATGATTCACCTCCGCACTTCGGTGGATGGCGGTCATCGGACCGAGTCAGCCCACGAACAGCCATCGGGCATGACGGTCACCACGTGTCCATTGACCGCCGTGCCGTCTAGCGAAGTCATTCATTCGGTCAAGTTCACCAGAGTCCTACGGACTCCGGAGAGCAGGGAGATCGTCAACTCGATATTTGGGGAGCACCAGCCCAGCTCGCGGACTTGGGGGCATGGTACTGGGTGGAGGAATGGCGATGGAGGAGTGTGGTTGGCGGGCGGCTGGTGCTGGGATGGACTGGTTTTACTGGAGGGCTGTGAGGTTTCGGCAATGAGGATTGCGGATGCGTTCGGAGTAGATGTGCCTTGGCGAGTCGCTAAATGATATAGTTTTGGTTTGTCATGTTACGCCTTGCTCGCCCGTGCGTGAGCGTCGCGCTTTGGATCTGGCTTTGCAAGATTGTGGTCCTGTACGTAGAGAGACTTGAAGTAATGTTCTCGGTAGCAGCAATTCTGCTACACTATGCTCTCACCTGCAAGTTGACTTGTTACACTTATTGATCGGAATATCCGTGGTACAGTGACGCTGGCGCTGTTTGCCTCCTTCCGCGAATCTTAGTATTCGCCGAGAAGCCTCGAGCTGCTGACGAGACGGCGCCGGGAGACTGTGGAAAGGCTCATGGAAACTGGATTTCAGCCCGTCCAGCTCTTCAAGCGAGCTCTACCGCAAAATTGCTGTCCACATTCTCGTTTCAACCCCCATTCCCCGTCGCAGGTCGGACATTCAAATGGCATCTACTTCTTCATCGGGCATTGTTATCACGGTGATTCCGATTTGTATCCTTCTTCTCTCTTCGCTCCTCACCGTTCAAACTATTTCCGGCTCATGGATTCCAATAGCCACGAACATTCTTTGCCTGCTCCTCGGAGCCGCTGCGACGACGGTTCTGAAATTCATGCTTTTCAGAATATATAAATATCTCGCTCCGCGATCCAACCACGGGCATTCACCCGATATTTACGGCCTAGACCATGGGAGGCTGAACATTACGCTGCCGCCGCAAACCATGTGGATGAACATGGGATACTGGAAAGTATGCAACTCAATTTCACTTTCAAAATCAGTACCACAAATTCGGTCGGGAGCCACCACGCCATCTTCGCTGATATTGTGCGTCAGGACGCCTCCGACTTCCCTGCAGCATGCGAAGGTCTTCTACTTGAAATACTCAAGACTGCCAAGCTGCTGCCGCCAGAAATTCGACGCGTTTCCTGGAATCGTCAGCAAGCTATCTGCGTGCTTGACCTGGGTTTTGGTTGCGGAGATCAAATTAATGTACTGTTAAATCTTAGAACAGGAGATCGAGGCACGAGTGGGCTTGCAAAGGAACTTTCGTCGGCGGAACGGCTCATCAACCGTTACGTCGGCATCACGCTCAATCGCTCGCAATTCAACTATGCCAAGCAGCGACTTAGCGATTCAGATGCACTCAAGGACTCTCAGCGTGTCCGCATCTTTTGTGCGGACGCCGCTAAGCCGTCGAAGTGGAGCGCGGAACTGCACGAGAGTGTAACGCGACTTAAAGTCGGAGACCACCAACCAGCACCGGAGATATGGGTGCTAGCTCTGGATACAGTGTACCACTTCTTCCCTTCCCGAAAACCCGTGCTGGAGTACGCCTACCGTGAACTGGGAGCTTCGATAATGGTATTCGATCTGCTCGTCTCGGACAACGCGTCGCTAGGGTCCCGCTTGCTTTTGGCCGTCCTTGCATTGTTGATGGGATGTCCGGCGAATACCTTGATGACTGAACAGCGCTATCGCAATATGCTCCACCGGGCAGGTTATAGAGAAGACAGGATCGAGTTTAGGGATATATCTGAGCACATTTTTGCTCCTATGGCACGTTTCCTGAATGAGAGAAATAAGGGCCTACGGTTGTTGGGGCTCGATATTGGTGGTTTCGTGGTTGCGAAATGGATGTTTGAGTGGTGGGCACGGAGTGGCGTTGCCCGGGGGATAATAGTAGTTGGTAGACGATAGAGAAGTACACTCAGACTTAAATCACTGAGGGGCTTCCAAAGGATGTGAATTTCAAATGCTTCTCAGGCCGGTGGAGAATTAGCTCTTCAGGTCTGTCTGTCAAGCCATTTGGAATCATTAGCATTCTCCCAACGGCATCTGCCTCGAGGAAACCATTGTTTTTCAAAAGCAACGAACAGAGCGACCCCGGAGAGACCTCTCATTCACAGCGCATTGCATCGAAGTCTAGATTATTTTGGATCTAGCGAAACACTCTTCAGTTAAGCAATACGTGTCCCCACTAAGGCCCAGAGACCGAAGCTCAACCAGCAGTATATCACGTCCCATCCGACACTGCTGACCGCTGGATGTTCGTATAAAGTGCTCCGCACTCCGTTGAAAGCACCATCTAACCTCATGATTCTGAAGGTCGCCCAAGTTTGCATTGCGATTGCAGCAAGGATGATCATCTGATATAACCGGACGCTGAAACGGTCAATTGTCTGTGTCATTGAGTGCGCCAACGCCCAGCGCTGAGCAACGTCGGAGAAAAAGGGTGGGACGAAGAACAGTACATGAGGGATCAGGAGGGTGAAGAGAAAGTAAGGAGTTTTCAGAGTGTACGGTAGTGCAAACGTTGCCCCGAGACCCGGTACCAGAATGGCCGCCTGAAGGAGAAGCAAGGACATCGATCCATCTGTTTGGAAGCTCGATCGCGGCGAGTGGGGTCTGCTGCCGGGGCTTACTAGTACGCGAATGAAGAATAGGTTGGATGCGAATGATACCGCCACGATCTGCCCCAACAGCATGAACGCCCAAAGATACGGTATATTATTTCGGTGGCCTGGAGGCTAGTGTCAGCGCTCGTCCCATCATAGATGGCGGCGCGTGCTACCTCGGATGCCCAAGAAGTAACTCCAAGCCGCTGTGAAGAGGAAAATTTGCTGGGTCCACCAGAACCTTTGCGGCGAGCTGATAGCACTTTCCCACGCCTCCTTGAACAAAGCCGAGTCCCTCAGCCACCGACCCACCTCGAGTTCACGAATGTATGAAAGTCCTAAATGTCCCAAACTATCGTGGGCTCGTGGGATTCCATGATCCGCGGCCCATTTCCGGTATGAGCGACCCAAAAATGCAAACATGTAATACCATGTTGTTGCAAGACTGAGGGCAGCGAGCGCGGAGAAAAGTTGCACACCAGTCAGGCGAGAACTTAGCCCATGCTTTAGGATATTGCTTTGTCGAGTCATTGACCATCGGCGGAAAAGACTCCGAAGAATGGAGACGGTGAGAAGACCAGTGACACTCAGGTAGGAAATAAAAATGGCCACCGGCCGTAGGGATGACTCATCCATTTTCTCTGTCAATCAAAGAATTATAAATGATGTGTGAAATGACAAGGTGGATGCGGCTCCGAAATGTCGTTCTCGGTCATCCAAACGCGGGAGTGGGGGAAAGCACTTTAGAAAGCAAGATCCAATCACAGAGGATATCAGAGGGTTCAAGAGCTCTCTCGCATACGAAGTTTGCCACAAAAAGCAACCAGATGGGCAGCATCAAGCAGTCATGAGCCTCCCCTTCAATGTCCGTCACAGCTGTAGGTTCTTTATTACCCACTTGAAACTCGATTAGGGCTCAACTGAAAGGTCGTTCGCTGTTAATTGTAGTGCGAAAAGACTACATATTTACACCCGATGTCCTATCTGCTCCTCAGATTGTTTCTCCGCGAAACAAACCAACATCAGCCCGCTCGTATGAGATGCAATCTAGGCAGGTGCGGCACTTAGATCGACTATAGCCATAAGAGCAGCTACCAGAGCCCGCGCGAAGCTTGGAGCGAAAAGGAAAAAGAGATTTGGATACGGAGTTAGTCCGACTGCTGCGGGGTCATCACATCCATTTAATTGGTCTGTGGGAGGAAATTCGGATGTTTCCCAGTCGTCAGAGCTGTGATAGATCGTGGAGCGGACCCTGATGCGAAATCTGAGGGATGGTACAAGTAAGTCAACTCTCATCGCCTTGCACTTGGAAGTTGGCTCTCGTAACCACTCTGGGCCCGTTTAGATCTTGCAAGTGGGGCGAAAGCTGTCCCTTCCTAGGAGCTTAGATGCTCCTAGAGCTGGGACCTGTTAGAGTGAGCCTGGGGCCGTTCCTGGGAGCTCCAGCGCTCCTAGGACCGGTCCAACTGGTCCCAGGAACATCTAAGGTCATCACCCGTTTTGTGAGGGGTGTTTTTTGTTACCATCACATATTAAGAGTGGAAGCGATTATAGCTTATGGGCTCTTAAGGATCGTGTCTACTTGCGACCAGTCTCAAGGGACCACAATCAGTCTTGGGAGGGAAGGGACCAATCCGAAAATTTCCACCCCACTGCTCAGATCGACTCTCTTTGACCTCCCAAAAAGACTGTGTTCCAGCCCAAAAGCGCCGTCCTTAATTAGAGTCAATCTACCATCCTATGCGTTGCAACCCAGAAACGACACCGCCGTGGGAGCCCATTGCGGCCGCGCTGACCAGGGGCCAGAAATGGACCCGCGCAGCCGGAATCGATTGGTCGAGCGGGCGGCGGTGGGCGAGGGTAGGTGAGCATGGGTGAGCGAGGGTGAGGTCGCTCACCTGGGGTGGGTGAGGGCGGCGAGGGTTTTTATATCGCCCAAGGCGGCAAGTGCCCCGATTTACTAGTAATCTGGGGGGCGGGGGGGAGACAAATGTCGATTCATTAGGGCCAGGCATAAAGGCTCGAACGACACTCTCGTCCTCTACCCCAAGCCTGTCAAGTCTTACCAAACCGCGGCTTAGCGCAGCTTTGAATCTACTAATGGTCTGACCTCGATAGGGAAAACCCCCGAGTGAACTTCTTCATCTTGGCAAGAAGGTGAATCACATCATTCTTACGCTCACCGTCCCGCCTCTCTTATAGCAACTTGTGGCCCGGGGGGTCTATTTCACCTGTTGGAGGACGTTGGCTACCGTCATCCCAAAATGGGACAGACTCTCTCTATTGATGCCCTCACAAGCGCCTTCTTTGGCGCAATTACGGTGATAGTCGGTGTCACCACAATCCTGCAAATTGCTCACCTTGCCCTGCCAAATAAACATTTCACCGGTAAGACTTTCTTTGCCCTACCTCAGAGACTCAAAGGATACCATACTAACAACTCCCGTACAGTCACAGAAGAGGAACATGGCTCAGCCGCAGCCGCGGAGATGGTCATTCCCACGACTAGGTCAACTGACCAGTATCAACTGCAGCCGGAGCAGTCCTCCATCGTCAACATGGCTGTGCCTTCTACCGTCGGTAGTACGCGTGGAGGAACAAGTGTGGGATCATGGGAAGAGCCTGTGGCCTTGCTCCCAGCCATCGAAGTGCTCCGGAGTGTTGGTGCACGATTTGCCGAGGCAGAGAATGAGGATTGGGCCCCAGAATTAGCCCTTGGTCAGTAGACTCTGCTCCGCAGGACAGAAAGTTGGGACTGCTGACGCAATTTACAGATAGTGTTGAATAAGTAAATGCCGATTGTGATTTTGTCGAGCAAGACTTCCTGGGAGAGTAGCCATAGCACATGGCAGTTCATCGAGAGCTGGCGGCGATGTGCTGGCTAGCCATCTAGTAATGTGAGCCTAGTCCTTGCTTAGGGAAGGGCTTGCGAGACAAAGATCCGCAGATATCAATGCTGCTATTTTCGTTCATAACAGTCGTTTCAACTCAAGTGATAGAGGTTAACCCGTGCTCCACTCCATAAATCCTCACCTCATGGTGTTACCACTGGCCTGTTGACTCCGGCAAAGACAACCAAGATAGCTGTGTATGCTGCGGGAGCGGCAAGAACATTTTCCGCCTTTACCGCGGATTTCCACGCCGCACCCAACGCGAACGCCAGGATGAAGGAGCTGGATACGATAAGGTTCTTGCGCGGGGATTAGTGAATGCACATGATCAACACTGGCACAATCAGTTTAGTTCCAGCAACGCCCGCAACCAACCTACAGTGGAAACCTCTGAAGACGAGGAACGTTCCGAAGCCTGGAGTAGGCATAAAATGCAGGTCGTGATCGTAGTTTACGTCAACGCGGAGACCAAATGTGGCTTCGGACTCTTCACCAGCATTGGTGTCATCAATAGCGTACGGTACTTGCAATCACGGCTCATCCGTAGGTGGGAGCGTGGCCCATCGATGCCAAGACCTGTGCAGACCATGGTCTTGATTCATCGGAGTGTCTTCCTGGACTTCGACCTGCCACTCTCCGTTGTCTAATGTCGCGACCGAGACAACATTTTTCCCAGTCAGAGCATGGGCCGGGGATGTAGACTGGGCCGCCGCTTGATGCGACCACTCATAAGTTGTGCTCCTGCTCACCGACTAGGGCCTAGATCTCGTGCCCTTGAAATTTGGGTCAACGATAGCCACTAATCCGGCCAGAACCTGGGCGAAGGGACTCACATACCTTTCTGGCCAAGTCACGACTTATGGTCAATTGTGCCTTCGATGTTATACTAGTCCCGAGCAGCTGGATATAGTCACGTTTGACCTGGTCGCGGGAATGAGCCAAGACAATGTCTCTGAGCTTTCTCATGTTGATTGTAACACCATCGAACTATTTTATTCGATGGACCAGGATCGCCACGTCTCTGTCGACCGAGTCAGGAAGACAAATGGACCGGATTAGTTTATGGCGGTCGAGGCTAGCATTGGGATACCAGCTTTCGAGCACAGATACTGTGAAGGTTGTCGCCTTCACAGTGAGAGGGCCACCAGGTTTGCACAGCAAGCGCCGTTCGGGGGATATGAAAGAGTGAAAGGCTTTGCTGGGCAGTTGGCACCGCAGGTTGAAAATGTTACCTAGCTCACGAACAAGGTCAAGAGATGCCAGATCTTCAAATAAGTCCTGACCACCATGGGAGTTCCAAAATCAGTCGGAGTTTGCCACACCGTTCAATATCCGCCCACTCAGCACTCATCCGAAGAGTCACTCACGATGCTTTGGCGTCGACGAGCCTTCCTCTCCTGCATCTCGCGCTCAGCATTTGGGTTGAAGTCGCTGTCTTCTGATTCGATATCGTCAAGTCTCTCCTCTCCCTCAGTGGTGTATTTCTTCATCGGAACAGCTCGGAGTCTCATCTTGTCGCCGGTCTTACTAGGCGTCACGATGAAAGTATTGTCATCCTCTAGGTATGCATCGATGTCGGACTCCTCTGTGAGCTTGGCTTCGCCGAAGATAGGGGGTGAGCGGCGCTTGCGAGATTTGGTTGCTGCAGCTGTAGAACGAACTTTGGAGGTGAGTGGCGTAGGAAGACCGTTGTCAGCTTTGTTGCTCTTGACTGGTGTTGCAAAGATAGATGCTCCTGGGGCAGTGCGGTTGACGCCATTGGTAGCTGTAGCAGATCGCCGGGCTCTAAACGGACCGATCTTTGCCATTTTGCGAATGTTGAACAAGCGTTCCTTGATTGCGCGTGCAGTGGGTTTGGTTGGACCGTCACCTGCATCTCGTCAAAAGACTGTGTATAGGGAAGAATTCTGGCTAGAACTCACACCACGCTTCGGCGACTTTCTCATAGTCGACCTTGATGTTCAGGTGAGTCTCGAGGATCTTTAGGAGAAGCTAGAAGAAGTCGATCAGTCAAATGTCAACAACGATAATGGTTATTGCTTACATGATGGTCCTGCTGAGGGCCCCATTTAATAGTCATGACGAAGGCGGATCTTGAATTCCGAACTGGCTCTTGTCTTGCCTTGAACTCGTAGCGGTCCTTGGTTTAGCTGGGGTTGCAAAGCATGAACAGCTGTAATGAACAGTGAAGGGTGGAGGAACTCGAACAAAAGTGACAGGAATTGGTAGGAAACACCTCGCAGGTACCGTCAACATTCCCTGTGTTCAGGCATGCCAGCACCGGCGCTGAAGCAGGCAACAATAAGAACACATGAGTGGTATTCCCGTAGAAATTGGGCCGCAATTGTGTTGGCAGAGAAAAGTTGCAGTCCTTTATCTTTGTGGCGAATGGACTGCGTTTCGGTTACGATTCACAGGTTCGTATACTTCAGTTAGGTAGGGCAGCTGAACCATATAGAACAGGTAGGATACTCGATAGGGATTTCCTTGCGTCCATAAGTATCCACTCGTTCCAAGGTGGAAAGGTAGGAAGAAGATCTTCCGTAATCAATCTACACTTGCTGCGCACAACACTAGGGATGAGCAACAGATGTTACAGTAGAAGGCGAACCCCGACTTTCTGAAGGAGGATACGGTGCTAAGGTTGTACGATATGTGGCAGTTGATCGCGCGAAGGCTGCTTACTGGAAAATCGTGATGTGCTTTGCCCGTCAGGCGGAGCAAATGAAATTCCGTTCCGGCTTGGCGCGCATGACTTCCCGGGGGGAACCCAAAGGTCAGCCCTAGCCCGCCATCCTCTGGAGAGAACATTCCCATCATTATACGTTGAAATTCATTTCATGACATCAGATTCAGCGTCTACTACTTGGCCTCCTATTTGATCGCATCGCCTAGTCATCGGTTTCTAGGGGACTACGCTGAGCACTTGGAATCTAGAACAGATACTACGTTACGTCCAAAGCTGGTATCGGTCAGTATTTAACAGACTATTGGCACTATATCCTCTTTGAAGTCCTTCTAAGTTCAGCCTTGTTCACACTTGCATGGGAATATTTGCGTGCCTCTATTCGGCTTTTAAGTGGGAAATCTCCAACCCACCTTCCTAGATTAGTGGTGGTCTCATTCCTTCGTCGAATGCCCGACGTAATGAAAACGGCCCCTGTTCAGCAAAATTTCCTCATCTGGGCGTGAACGGCTCATAATTCGGGATACCATGCTCCAACTACCACTTCCCCGCTCTAAGGGGCTAAAGTTCAAATTCGAGCAACACCCAGGCGAGCCTTTGCGACTAGGTTCGCCTGCAGTTCGCTCCTAGTCTTCGTGCTATAGCTTGTTCCTCAAATCAGAGATCCAAGCGCCGTGCCTCCACGTCTATATCTTCATCAAACCCCCCCGTCCTCGCCCACCTTGCTAATGCTAATGCACCTTACCTCGCAGGCTACTGTCGACCTTTACCACGCCGCTTTGTCTCTCCTTCTTCGGCCCCTCCGACTCCCCCCCCGACTAGCGTTCCTAGCTTCCCCGGGCGGTCCACCTGTTTCAACTCGACCTGGACGAACCTCAATGATTGGCTTACACCGAGCCGTCGAACGGGCCTGGGCACTGATGACGACGCCATGATGACTTCGACTATTGCCTGAGGCCGTAGAGGCTAAGCATCTCGCTGGCCTGGCCTGCACGGAAAGATGCCGAGGACGACCTCACTGCCGTCCTTTCCCCTCCTCGACGCTTCGGGTGCATATACGAGCCCTAGAGTCCTTCTGTCGCGGTCTAGAGCCTCGACGTCGCCAATTAGAGAAATCCCGCTGCCGTCAAAAACGCAGGCGGCACGATTCCTTCACCCTGCCCAGCTGAGGGTACGACTGAGCCAAGAACAAGGTGAGACACCTCACAACCGAAGAGGGACCGGGCCCCTCCGATCAAGACCACCACAGCGATATTCGAAGCCGGGCCCCGAACACAAAGGACTCCCACGGTAGGGGCAGTTGCCATTTCCCCCCTCATTCTTGCTGAGTCTAGAAGGGGGCCAATTGGAGAAAATGGCGCATCTTCCTTAGCACAATACATGAAATGGCCGGTCATCGAGCGTACCAAGTTTATCAGTCTATTGGTTTACTTAGCACGTCACCGGCGAGATTGCTGCGTAGACAGACCAACCAATCAACAGCTAGCATAGTTTATCGGTAACAGGGGCAGGTTCGAGCGTGTCACGACATTATATCCAGGCGGTAGCGGTGGAGTCTGTGGACGTGGACGTTGCGCGCAGGCACGCCGCCATGTTACAATCGAGGCTGCAGCGCTGGAATCCAGGGACGTGAGAAGCGCAACCGGGCGAGAGGGCAGAGCGGTATGAGAGCTACACTTTACAGCATTGTAGACGGGATGAAGAGCCGTTCGCCAGGGAGCCCGCCTAGACGGACAGAGAATCACAACCTCGGCGATCAGGTGCGACCTTGTAGATCATGGGCGATTATGCGGGAGTCCTATTGGGATAGTGACACAATAGCGAGGGCCAGCGTCAATAGCAGAAGGAAAGCAGACATGAGATCGACTGAGCAAGGGGCTAGGATGAACGAATGGCGCAGACTTGAATATCGTGTGGTGGACTCACGTTACAACAGGGACACGACCTGACACCCTGGCCATCAACAACAGTGTGAGCCACTGTGATCGCTGTCGGTGCCTAATTTCTCTCGAAATGAAATAGTATTCTAGCTGTAAATATGGCCTGTCTTCGAGAATAAGAAGTAGTAAATTGAACTGAGCGTTTGGGGCTGTCCTCCATTCTCATCCAGGGCGTCATATTCTACATTATGTGCGAGTTCAAGCAATTCCCTCAAATCCATACCTTGGGAGCAACGCATGCATCTCCTTGCGGTTGTCAGTATCCCCAACAGCGCCGGAGGTGGCTATCGTTTCGCTTTGGGCCAAGTGGGACATTGTGGTATGTTCCAATTTGTATCAGATGATTTTCTTCAGTTTCTCGATGCTTGATACGATTTATTTCTCCTCTCGACTGCCTTCTCGTCCTTGTTGCTTCGCCGCAGCTAGCGCGGGTTTAGTGGCAGAGGGGCCAAGCTCTGATGGCTGAACACCCCCACCTTCTCATCAATACGAGGCTCTGAGGCTCGATGTTGTGCTTTCAGCCTTCCAACAATATTAACGAGATGCCTCTGAGCATGACTGGTTACATCCTGCACACAGACAGACTCAATTCGCGATGGCCGAAGTCGTCGGAATTCTCGGGTTGATTGGCAGCATCATCGGCATCCTCGAAGGTGTTACCAAGACCAGAGCAATTTTCAAGAAATATGTTCATAAGTCTTCATCGCTGCGAAAGGAGCTGGTCCCCGTCCTTGGGAAGCTGACAGCCTTTACCGGAATTCTACGCGGTCTACAGCTCGAATGCGAACTCGATGAATCCGACAGCGCTCGACTGGAAATGTTCGAACACATTCGAGCTCCTCTCGAAGCAAGTGAGAAAGCAGCGAAAACGATTATGGCGCGATTGAACCAGGTGATATCAATTGGCGGTATTTCTCTCGCTTTCGGAAAAGGGCTGAATAAGGAGACTGCTGCCGCCTTACATATCCTCGGGCAGACAAAGGAGGTGCTTGATCTGGCACTTGATGCAGACCAAAGGTTAGTGAACCAACCCCGATCGCCAAGGTCCGAAACTTTTGGCTCTTCCGCATAAACCTTTTCTCACCAAGACTGTCAGAACTTTGCTCAAAGCCATTGAGAAATATGTCCGGACCGTGGCAGAGGATCTGCACGACATGCTCGAACAGGGGAAGGTCCATTACAAAAAGGTTAAGGATGATCTCAAGAACATTCAGTTGAATGAAGAGGAAGCTAGGAGAGCTAAGGCTAAAGCAGACTTACTATCGTGGGTGTCTCAAGTGAACTATAGCAGCAATTATGACGCTGCGCAACTACGCACCTGTGAAAATGATCAATCTGGTGATTGGTTTCTCAAAAGTCGGAATTTCAGAGGTTGGTCGAAGGCTACGAGCCGCTTCGGTCTTCTTGTGACCGGAATCTGTGAGTTCACGCTCTGATGACAAACTTATTCCAGCTTATGAGAACCATAGCTGGTGCAGGCAAAACCATCATGTGCTCCAAAGCAATAAGCCATGTGCTCCATAACCGATCACTCAATGACGGAAAAGCGAACATTGTCTACTTCTTCTTTGATTTCAATGACATCGCCAAGCAGAGCGTCGAAGGTATGGTTCGATCATTGATTTATCAGCTCGTTGCGAAAGCGGACGGCGTCCCCAAGACCGTTCAGGACCTCTACTCAAAGCACCAATCTGTACCATCTGTGGCAAGCCCACCACGACCCGAAGAGTGGCAAAAGGTCTTGATCGCTCTCCTCCAAGACACAGGGCGACTCTTTGTATTCGTTGACGCTCTTGACGAGTGCGCAGAATCGGAGAGTCAAGATCTTCTGGAAACAATCCAAAAGTTGTTCAAAAAGGGAGGAGCTCACGCCAAGTGGCTGTTGACGGCTCGGCCATCTCCCCGTCTGTTATCTTTCCTCCAAGCGTCTGGATTCATCCATTCATCCATGGAAGAAGGAGCAATCAACAGCGATATTGAACTACACCTAAAGGTGAGACTAGAAAGCGACACAAAATTATCATCATTTGGGCCGAAAGCAAAAGAGATGATCATCTCCAGCATTACATCAAAATCTGCAGGCATGTAAGTGGTTGTTGCCCTTGGTTCGGTCGTCGGCTTTGAACAGAACTAATGTCTTTCCTTTAGGTTTCGATACGCCGAATGCCAGTTAAGTGCGCTTTCAAAACTCAAAGACCGCAGAGTCAAAAAGATCCGCGAAGTCCTCGACAGGATGCCAGAAAGCCTTCAATCTACCTACTCTCAGATCCTACATGAGTTGCACAGTTCTGACAACTGGCCGATTTTGGAACGAACATTGGCCCTTGTGAGCTACAGCGCTCGGCCAGTCACTATCAGGGAGGTCGCCGAGTTTGCTATTCTAGAGGATGAAATGACTACCATACAATCTGAGGAACGGCTTGAAGACTTTGGTGACATTTTGTCCCTGATCAGCAGCTTGATCGATGTTCAAGATGGCCACTTGACCTTGGCGCACAAGTCTGTCCAGGAGTACTTGAACGCTGAACCAGAATTTGGCGTTTCTTGGTGGTTGAAAGATTCGATTCTTTACGAAGGTGCGGACCTCTACATCGCAAAAAGATGTTTACAGTATCTATCATTTCCACAGCGACCAGCCTGTGAATTCAAGGAGTACAGAGATGTCAAGGACCCTAATGCAAAACACCTCGCCCGATTGCTCTCCGACTATCCACTCCTGGATTATGCTGCGTCCAGATGGGCCTACCATGTCAGGTCCGAAGAGGTCAGGAATATGGTTGCAAAGAAAATGCAGAATACCCTTCCGCTCACAGCTGAACCGAACCTATGGAAAGCGTGGCTTCTGTTACAAAGAGCCGACATTTGGGAGACACGGGTTCAGTTGGCCAGGCTACTTTGTGAAGTCTCTATTCGATCTGCTACAGAACCTGGCTGGGCCTGCAACCTTTGGAAAGTAAGACAGGCTTATCGCTTTACGATTGATGCGCGGAAAGTAGGTCACCTCGATGAGAAACTATCGCCGAAAGACCATCAAGGCGGAGGGTCGTCATCTTCGCAAATCTTGAACGAGATCCGAAAAACGGCTAGGAAGCAATCACAGAACCAATGGATGATTTTGACAACCGGGGGAAAGTCGCTATATAATCTCGCGGTGATATTGCTTGAAGTTGCTCTACAAACCAACCTGTACAGTGATCTCGACCTTATCCTATCAAATATATCTTCAGCAAAGGATCTGAAGGGGCACCTCAAAGACATGTTGGCTTTGAGCAAATATGCAGAGACAATCATGGGCAAACAGTACTCTGCCGTCGTGAACGAATGTCTGTCCATTGTCAAGCCTGCCACTACCACTGATGAATTCCGCCGAGCAAACATTCTCGAATCACAAGATGACGCGATGGAGAAATTTCACGCCCCGCTTCAATCGATGTTGAAGTCAGGATTTCGTGCGTCAAGGGGGCCTGTGACTGCTAGACGCAGGAGCAAAGTGCAGCCAACCAGTTCGGCGTCAAGCCATGCATATACATCAGCTTCTACAACAGGGTACGGACGTTCGGGCACTTCTGCTTCGGTCTACGAGTACACAGCAACTTCGACATCGAGCCATGGACGAACGGCAATGTCCGCCACGAATCACGGGTATTCAGCAGTGTCTAATTTAGGTTACAGGAAACCAATGGGGCCAAATACAACTGATGTTGTAGCAATGTCGGAGCCGTTGCCACGGATCCCAAAGCCATATTCAGAAGGACTCCCAGTACTGCCAGGAATTGGATCAGCAGAACTACCAACAATGGCATCTTTATCATCGCAGTCGGAACTGCCTCCACCAGCCCCAGTATTGCCCTCTTGGCCTTCGGAGTCAGAACCGCCGCCACCAGCGCCAGCATTGCCATCTTGGTCTTCGAAATCGGAACCACCACCAAAGTTTCCACAGTTGCATTACGTGCACGAAACGAAGCAAGGAACCTCAACAACACAGAACACAATATCTTCTAACCTTTCTACTGTGGTCGAGATCCCGGGAAAAAGCCTCAAAAGCTTGGAAGACCTTCTGCTAGAATGGATGCGACAAGTCGAGACCGGAGAGGATGCCACAATTGCCATGGAGGAATATCTCGCGAGTGATCTGCGGGATCGGCAAAAGAACAAAGGAGGGCCCTTCGAGCTCCCAGCGGACGAGAAGAAAGAGGGAGTCGCAAGGAGGAATGAGAATACCGCAGTAGCGGATCAAAGCAGCAAGTACTCGTACGGGAGTCCATCGGAGCGTAAAGGCAGAAAAGGCATGAAATTGCCCTCATTAAGTGGAAAGACTATGGAGGAGCTTGCGTTCGAATTAATGCGACATATTAGGAGAGAGGAGGATAGCATGACTTTAATGATAGGCTTTATGCCGAATGATGAGCGAAATCGATGGAAGAATGAAGGAGGGCCATTCGAGCTCGCCAGCGGAATCGATGAGAATGACAGCGGAAAGGGAGTGGATGCCACAGCATTGATGAGACAAATCAGAAGAGAGGAGGCTGCAGCTCTTCCGAAAACCACTTCGAGGGACGATCAGACCATGTGAAGGATACGAAGGTACCTGCATCGCCCAATCGAAATCGGCCTAAAGAGGTCAAAGTCAACGCAGATGGTGCTAGGCCGCAGTTGGCACCGCTGAAACCCGTATTTGGTGTCTCACTAGACGAACTGTTCCATCGCGACAGTACTGCCGTGCCTATGATCGTCTATCAATGCGTGCAGGCAGTGATCTCTTTGGGCTTGGCACGGAAGGAATTTATCGCACGTCTGGTTCTGCTCCTCATATCATGGAAATGAAAGCTAAGTTTAATCATGGTAAGCACGTTGCCTGTTGCTGTCGAATTGCCTACTGACTCACTTACCCAGGTTCATCCCTTGTCGATTTCCACAATCCTGCGAACTTCCACCATCCGTCACAACTTGGGAGTTGTTGCCAAGTTGGGTGACCGCTAACACTCTTGTGAGGGTGCGCCACAGAATCTTGGCTGCACATGGCGAAACGGGGGGGCTAGGCGAATTAGATTCGAAAAGCTCACATGTGGGCTGGCATGCAAGGATTTGCAGCAGAGCACTGGGCGGTTGTGTCGTCCGAACAAACCCGGGCGCCTTTCAAACAGACGATGATGTACCCACCTCGACAAGGTATGTGATACAAATAATTTCCAGTACTCAAGATATTGGTAAAGTTGGCGCTTATTCGATCTCTACTCTGGGATTTCGTGGCGCTTGAAGAGGAGGTTGATGCTAGGGTCATAGGCAAAGCTGCCTAAGGAGGCTGGGAGGGTGTGGCAACTTCCCGCGATGACTCACGAAGGTCTTCGCGTGAGTGGATGTCTGAGATTTCTGAACCTGAAATAACTGAATCGAAGCTACAGATACGCTTCCCCTCTGGATGAGCATCCTGGTCTTGGACCAGATCAAAGCGGGCAAGGATGGTACCAGCTTGGCAAGTCCCGTGTCCCATGATTCATAGCCTGTAAGCCATGAGCGGAAAGAAAGAGCCATTTTCCTCGTCACTCAACCAGTTGAAGATAGTTTTGATGACGCCAGGTTCAGCATCTTGTGGCGAGATGGAGATTCAAGGAAACGTTGTCACATTTCCTAAACCACTTTTGGCCCAAAGTGGATTACAGATCACATGTTTTCGTGACTTCTCGCGTGAAATGACCCGACACGTCGATTCAAAAAGCGAGTGGGGCGATCGTGGATGGTGCAATTCTCGGAGTGCGAAAACGAAAGCGGCTAGGCACGACCGATCCCTCCCTGATGATTGTGATAGGTTGCAAAACTTTGTTAGGCAACTACCATGGCTGGGAATAGCCCTCGATAGCTGCAGCCTAAAACCCCGCCGGTTCTCCTTTGTTCACTCCCAGCTTGCCTTTGGCTGAGATGACATGTGGATTCATCACGAAGATGGATCCGCAAAGGGTTGCACTTTAACTGGGGCTGATGTTGCGGGGAACCTTATGGGTGTGCATGAACATCTTTGGATACGATAATCTGGGCTCATTGAAGCCGGAACGGTCCCTCAATCCGAGTAACGTCGATGTAAGTAGTGTCCGAAGAGAGCAGCATCGGGGATTCAGTCGTGCTTTTCATGACATTCAGCGGAAATTGAACGAAGTAAAAGAGTAGTTGGGGACTTGTAGTATTCGTAACACGTAGAGTACAAGGAGGGGGTATCATTCTAGAAAGCAAATACTCCTTCTATCCCGAAACCGAGAGCATGTTGACAGTGTTGATCCAAAACAACACAGATGAGCGAAGTGGGCAAATCCCCTTGTCCCTTTAAGACCCACGGAACACCACAATTCTAATGCAAATAGAAAATGACAGATCCAACGCCAACAGACTCCGCGCTTCTTATCATTAACCCCCCCTCACGCCGGAGGGGGAGCTGTCATAAAACGACCACCGGCAGTGCCTAACTGCCCTTCCAACTCATAGATCCTCTGTTGACATTTCACGATCGTTTGGTTTTTCTCTTGAACAAGGGCTTGGAGCTCTTGGTTTGTGCGCTGAAGCATTGCATAGGCATCTTTGAGCCTCTGGTACTCCTGAACACGATTGTGCTCTTCGGTCTCAACTTTGATCCTCTTGTTCAGCTCTTGTCGTTCCTCAGTGTCGGCAAGCCCGCTGTCGTCGAACTCAGCGTCCTCATCGTCCTCATCACGAGTCCCCACCGAATCCAGAGTCCTCTTACGTTTCCGGGAGGAATCTGCTTCGTATTTTAGAGGAGCTGCCTGTACTTTGGAAGCGGCAGTCGTGGGAGGAGATTGTTGGCCTTCAAATGCTGGTTGAAGTACATGGCGTCGGCGAATGTGCTCGTTGAGATTTTCTCTCCGAGTGAAGCCTGTACCCGAATGACGATTGCAGTTGGGTTCAGGACAGAAGAGCGTAGCTTTGGTGGTGGCGTTTTTCTTGTGCACCTCACGTTGATGGCGCAGTAGACCTCCAGAGTATGTGAAACCTTGTAACTTCTCGCATCCTGACTCGGTACACTTGTAAGGTCGCTCGTGTTTGTCCATGTGCTTGTTCCATTCACAACGTCTCCGGAAGGTCGGAGGATCTGCTTCACATTCTTCGTGGTTGCAGTATATCTCTTCTTTGGCATTGCGGGGCGGCTCCTGGGTTCGCTGGACGGATACGCGGTGTCTGGTGCTCGATTCCGAGTTGTGCGGCGACTGTGATGTTGACATTGCTGGACTTGTGAGTAAAGAGTTGTGAGGTGACGCAGAGGTTGGGATCGAGGTTGATCGGTGTCTTTCACTCTGAGGACTTATCGGATACGGCTCGCTAATACCCATACTTGGTGGTGGGAAATTGCCGAAAAGAGATCGACGAGGACCACTGAAGTGTCGCGTCGAGGTTGGTGTATCAATACTTGGTGAGAAGTTGGGTCCGTTTATGGGAGAGACTTCGAGAGTTGGAACTTCAGCAGAGGTGGTTTGTCGTGTAAAGAACGACTGTGCCTGAGAAATGGGTGTCTGGTATCCTGCAGGCGTAAAGACATTTGCGTTGTCGTGGTCTGGGAAAGCATACGACGATATCTCGCCACCTGAAGTTACAGGCACCCAAGGATCTCGTGACACGACAACGCCAGCAAAGGCAGGATCGCGGCAGTTATAAGCATTCGGGTCTACGTGGAGCCTTGGATTCGGTGCAACCAATCCTTGCAACGGTGGTTGATGGCCTGTGTTGATGCCTGTCATACATGAGTTAGCGACTACGCGTGTGACCCATGCGATTTTAGACTAGCTTCGTCGCAGAGGTTGGGTCGACGCGGATCCTGTGACTCACCAACAAGATTTGGAGGTGTGAAGTTCTGGGTGGCCAATGAATTTTGCATGTCGAAGTGTGGCGCAGCAGGCGGCGACGATCGCCCAACGAGGCTAGCTTCCGCGTTGTAATTCGCTGCCTGCACGCGAGCGTCGTTGCCCGGTGCCTGGGAGTATGCAAGTAGTGATTCGTTATTGAACTGGATGTTGGCAGCTGTGATTACGTTGTCATCAGCGACGCCCCCTTCTCGCGTATAATTATAATAGATCAGCGTGTCGCTTACCTTCATCCAGATCCGGTTGCGACAAATTTTGCGCCCAACTTTCCATGAATCCCTCGCTGTCAAGGATATGCTGTGCTGGCACCCTAGTTGTGTTATCGTTGTTGCCTTGCTCGGATGGATAAAACATCCAGCACACGCCCTGTTATTTTTGTCAGTGCAATGACTCTTTTGGATACTTAGAGTCAGAGGGGACAAGACTCACCCAGAGCACAACGAGGCTGGGTCGGATATTCCAAGGCCAGGTGGTACTTAGTGGTCGTTCGCCTGATGGCCATTCACTGAACCAATCAGCATCAAGGGCTTTGCCTTCTTGCCTTGGATCGTGCTTCTGCCAGTCATCATGAAGATCGTCTAGGCGTTTGAGGCTCCTATGAACCAGAATCTGGAACAGAAAATGTTGAAGGCGACGGAGAAGGTGGAGCAGATTGGCAATGTATTTCTCATCTTTCAGTCGCTTGCAGTCCGCATCGTATGTTTTCCAGCCCTGCGATGCACGCCCATTGTCGTTACAGATCAGATCGAGTCTGTTGATGAGGAAGGTGCAAAGGTCGAAGGCGTAGGCTGCATGTTGGAGACTGAGGCGTTCTGTCTGATGTGAATGACGAAATAGCAGGTTGTCATCGGCAGCGACTATGGTCAAAGGAAGGGTGTTTGATTGTCTGTGGTCATCAAGGTCACGCAGGAGCTCGCTGACATAGCTGGCATGCTCCTCGTGATGGAGGTCTGCCTTTGGATCTTTGGTTACTGCTTGACGACGTCGAGGAAGTTGCACTCTACAAGGCAAGGGCTGGTCAGCATAGCCACAAAAACTTGAGGCAAAGTGGGAATAATACTTCTCCAAGTCCGACAATGCTCTCAATCTTGTGCCTCTATAGTATGACGCTCCAAAAGGACTCAACGTCCTCTTCTTCTGCGATACCTTCTCTTGTAGACGAGTCTTGAACTTCTGCACAACGCTTGCTAGCCTGCACGTTAAGAACATGGATGGCCTGGCGCAAGACACTGGCACTGTCTCCATCGCGATCCGCACAAACTTTGGGGGAATCGCGGTGTAGAAGAGCCACGGTAAGAAGAAAGGAAAGACTCCATTGTTGCAAGGCGGACTGCTGTGCTTATGAGTTCGGAGTGAGAGAGTATGCCTGCGTTCAGAGCCGCCTGCACTTCTGCAGTCGCAGCCCCAATCTCAAGCCACATATCTCATGGGTATGGCACGAAGGATCAACCTCGAAGACTGCCTGTTGAGGCACAGTAAGTGGCTAGTCAAGCGCTAGTTAGTGGCTCGGGATATTGATTGGATGGGGCTCGAATTAATTGGAAGAGGGTGCGCGATTTTGCAACGCTTACTAGCCACAGCTAAACCGACCAGAGTCTGGTGCGTGATCACTGCGCCAGTAGAGTGAAGGGGGCTGTGCTGAAACCCCCATAGCCCTATGTTCTAATCTCTTAACTCCACCAGCATCCCTGGAATCCTTTCCATGGGTTCGTGTGGCTCATGCACGGCAGAAGATCCATCGAAGCCTGTGGAAGTGACGGACCCCCTTACACTTAACACGCCCGACATGTTGTGGCTTCATGGCAACGACGCATCCCATTGGACAGAGCTCCTGGGAAGCTTGGAGGATGCCGCAGATCAGCCACTTTTTAAATTCCCTCGATAGCTTTGGGCAAGGTCGTGGGCGCCCCACAAAATACCTCGCACGAGAAGCTGTACAGTAACGCTGTGGCTGTTCTTGTGTTGCATTAGGTCAACGTCCGCATGAGCGCCCCAAGCGCCATTAAGCATTCTCATGAACGTCTATTACTCTGGCTAAGATGCTGAAGAAATGGGGTATGAAAATAGAAAGCGGATGCGAGACTTTTTTTTGGGATCTGATGATTGCAAACTACCACTTTTGAAATCGGTGAATCATTCCGGTTTGTTTTCGCTTTTGGAGATTACTCTTTTCTCTGTTCCAATCGTTGGCTTCCTTGATGACTTACGATAGACATGTCAGGGTGAACGCAACGTCCCGTTTACGGGTCACCTGGCCAGATCTTATCGGCCAACTGTCTCACCAACTTCAGTTTGTTGGTCATATCGTCCTTCTTGACCGCGTTTCCGCTGCTATGGCTTGCAAACCCACACTGCGGACTCACACCCATCCTCTGCAAAGATTCACTCTCGCTATCTCCGTTATCCTTTCCTAACCACCCTGCCGCCTCCCTTACTCGTCCTTCCATCTTCCCTAGATCCTCCATTTCTGGGAACTTGCTCGTGATCACGCCCAAGATCACATTCTTATTCCTCGGTAAGTGTCGAAGCGGCTCAAAGCCGCCGGCCCGCGGCGTGTCATACTCGAGATAGTATGTGTGCATATTCAATTCCTTGAAAAGCTTCGTCGCAATGCGATCATAACCCCCTTCGGAGAAGTGACGTGAGTTCACGAAGTTTCCGCGACACAGATGGATGCCTATGTGCATGTCGGCCGGTGCCTGGCTGATGCAGTTGTTGTAGAGAGCGATATATTTGTCCAGCAGCTCGTCAACACTGTAGGTGTTGAGTGGGTCTTGCTTCCAGCCGGCGATCATCTTCTCAGAGCAGAAATCTGTACAAAGTGAGCCAATGAGTGCCATTCAGGGCTGACGCCCAGCAGCATGCGCCCAAAGGCGACGCGCAGACTTACAGGCCAAGTTGGGGTCGTCGAACTGAATATTCCTCGCTCCGTGCTCATACAAGATCTTCAGCTCTGCTTGATACGCAGCCGCAATATCAGCAAAGTAATCATCCTCATTCTGGTAGACTTCTTCCGGGTATGCCTTCCCCTTCTTGTATCGCAGATGATACCAGTTAGGCGCAGCCAGTGTCAACTTTAGATCTTTGTGCTTTGACTCGGGCACCAATGACTTGAGATAGTCGAATGAGTCCGTGTACGTGCTGCCCACATGCTTTATCTTTCCCGTGCAGATAACCGTCTCTCCCGGCTTGTATCCTTCTTCCGTGAAGGCCGCAATGTCTGGAATATCTGCTCACACGATGTAGTCAGCCATACTAATTCAAATAACTAGTCCCCACCCAGCACTGCAAAATCCGGAACAATGCTTCTAACCGTGTGGCATAAGTGCAACTTACACATGCGGAAGATGTCTGGATCAGGGTGATCCACCTCTTTCATGCCCTCGAGTCCGGGCCAGAAAGATCCCCAGAACACTGCTCAATGTCAGTCCTTGTAGTGCGACAGTCCTTTTGACCGTCGGGATAGTACATACTGTGCCGGCGGTACTCTCCATCGGTGATGGCATGATATCCAAGGTCGAGCTGTATCTTGACAATATCTTTCACATCTGAGTCTTCGACAGCGCGCAACTCAGAATCCGAGGCCTTGCCAGCTTCGTTGGCATGCCGGACTTCCAGCAGCTTGTCTGTTCGCAGCAGGGAGCCCAAGTGCTCAGCCCGAAAGGGTGGATTGCGGTGCAGTTTTGTCGACATGACGCTTCAAGTTTTTTTCAGACGCGTGCGAACGAGCAAGGCCGCGAAATCCCTTTCCCACAGAGGTCAGCTTTAAGTGGGCTTCCATGGCTGTAGATCCTATGGCAAAAGTCCTTCTCAATCGCATGACTCGGCAGAGAGGATTTGAATCAATGCCGTTCGAGGCCCTAAGGAAGGTAGCCCTTGCAACGAACTTTCAAGCGAGAACCCCCTCATCTTGTCCCGCCTGTGGGGAAGGCCCCATCACTCCCCGCGGGGGCATTAACCCGGACCTAGATTTCAAGTTTTACTACTTCGATCAAAAGCGACGAGACATACACAAAAAAGATCACAAGGGAGACAAAAGGGCCAGCTAGCATCCACTTCCGAAAATTGGTATTCCCCTGACATGGCGCTTGCCCGTAGCATGGAGAGCATTGTCCAGAACCCTCACATAACAGCCGTGATCAAGGACGATGATAGGAGAACATTGGCAGAAGATGGAATAGCTGCAGACCAGTCGACGAGCGATGCAACCACTCCAGAGACTGCGCACAAGGCAACTCCTTCGACTCAACTGCAACTAACAGACCTGCCCAATGAACTTCTTGGTCACATTATCGACTATCTGGATACCGAGTGCCCTTCCGAAGTCAATTGGCATCAGCGACCAGAACCGACATTAACCCAGTCGAAAACAGTCGACCTGAAGGCCATTTCACGCACATCAAAACATCTGCGCCACCTCGTCCTCCCTCACCTCTTTGCTCACGCCCGCCTCGATCCGAACCACTACACTCCTTTTCTCAACTTCATACGCAACCACAACCTCACGCCCCACATCACGAGCCTGGTTGCCCACCTCCCCGGCTCATGCACCCACCTGCACCCAGCCTGGTGGTCTCGCATCCTGACCACCATCCCCATAACGACCTTCACCATCCTGTGTCCGCCCTACGTCTTCGCGGAGCTGACCCAGACCTCGCTTGTCAACCCCGATAGCTGGGTCTTCAACATGCCCTACCATGCCCTCCGCTTCCGCCAGGATCACCCTACCCTCTCCTCCAACACTGCTTCGCACCTCTTCACAACCCGCCCCTGGACCCACCTCTCCGTCAACGAATCCTCCTCCCTAAAAGCCTACTCGCAATATGAATACTTCCTGCGCAAGACACCTTCCCTCCTCGCCTCCCTCCACCACTCTCCTCCGCCTCCGCCCGGCTCATTTCTCTCCCCTTTCTCCACCCTCCTCACAAACCTAACACATTTCACCTACACCGCCATCTTTCCCTTCTACAACCACATCGAAACGATCCTACATTCCGTCCGCGCCATGTCCAACCTCACATCCCTTACCTTCAAGCTCTGCCCCGAGCCCGACTCTACCGTCATCGACGAAGAGCTCAAGCTCGCACTTGGGCACATCGACCTCAACGATGCGTGGATGGAGTTCGATACCGCATATAACATTATCATGCACACCGTCATCTACCTGACGCCGGAAGGTGGCGGGAAGGGCAGGCTGGAGGAGTTCAGGATCGATGATGTCAAGATGGAGGGGATTAGGGAGAACTTAAAAGAGGTGATTAGTCAGCGCTTGCAGAAGTGGTGGGTTCATGCTGGAGAAGGCGTGTGGAGGAAGAAGGCAGGGAAAGGGCTCCTGGGGGAGGGTGGCGGGAAGCGGGTTGATGGTAAGCTGGAGGGGGTGTAGTTCGCGGGAAGAGATGGGTTGCAAGAGCCGCAGGGCTAGGCAGCAGCGGTAGGTGTAAACCTGGCAAGCAGGTTGGTCACACGGCGACTGAGTTGAAGGCTTCCGTGCATATCGTTATGGTACATGCCAGGCACCAATTTCAACACCTTGGCAGTCATTCTCCCAAGTCGAAGACAGAAAACATTTCCAGGGGACTAGTTGCGCCATTTTCAGTCAGCCTCAGCTAAGCCACTAGACACAGCACTTCTGCGCCTTCGCCGACCTTTGTGAAGACTCAAGAAGTGTTCGAGCAGAAGCATATGCGTTGTGAAAATTAGTGGGAATAAGTCCAGGGCCAAAATAACGGTCGCCAAGAAGCGATGGAATGGATACAGAAAGACCGCATTTGACCACGCCATCGTCGAACTGCCTAACTGGGTCTCATACATTGATTTAGTTCAAGAAGCGGAACTTTTCTTGCACACTTGATCAGGCGCCCTGGTGAGTGCTTCATTGAGCGAACTGAGGAGTGGCCCGGTTGAAGGGGAGGGGGAGCACTGATCACTTTATGGCCCGGCTCTAACCCTGTGACCTGTTCTGGCAGAACACAACGCAGGCAGGAGGACTGTTTATCATGCAGCCAGGGATGATGTACAGGAGATGACCGAGTATCGGGTTAACGGTCACACCATAAGCGAGTATGGAAGCGTCGCCAGAGTGAACTACTTTTTTAGTTCTAGAGTGTTAGTCTTCCTGGACCGGCTGGGGCGAGGGCTGAGAGCAATGACCTTTCCTGGTAGTTAGACTCGTGCGCTGAAGCAGGTGAGACACTGAACTTGATCCCAAGTCACCGGTGACCTAGTTTTCCAGCAATTTGGTAAGCACTACTGAAGCGCCTCGAGGGGCCAGCTGAAAATAGCGGTCTTTTTCTGCAGAGCGCCAAGAATAGGACATACACAGTACACTCTATCCGGGCGATGGCCGCAGCAGAGTTTGTGTTGGGGTTACAAAGTATCGTGGCGGTTTTTTGGCCCCATTGTTATGCATACTATTCTGGGCGGAGTTTGGGTTTAGTCGCATGCCAAGTGTGCCGCACGCAGGGACAAAACCAACATCCCGTTTCGACGGAGACGACTAGTATCAATTGAAGAGGACGTGGTGGTTTAGCGATGGACAACATCTAGCAGTAAGTATTGAGAAGAGAACATGCTTGAGAGAAAGTTGAAAGATGGTGCCGTTCTAAGAAAGTACAAAACGCCCGTGTCATCTTCACAGCCCTCCCTCACACCTCCATTGATGAAGCAATACACTAGTCCTGCTGTTTCTAGAGCAACCTATTCTGTTGTAGTCATGAGAGCGTAATAAATGAGAGTTGCCAGTTCGGTTAATGCCCTCCAACGTTAGGTCAGGGTGATCTGAGCCGGAAGGTTGGGTCACGCTTGCGATCTTACGACCAAAACACTTTCAGAGGCAGAGGCACACTGAATGTGCCAGTACGTGAAAGTAGTCGATGTACACCGTGTTAGTGCGTGGATGCCCACACCTGCGAGAGCCATTCGCGAAATCGCTGAGGTGTAACGCTGACGACAGAGTTGAGGTTGACATTATTGAAGTCGTACCGCCCGTCCGCTGTGACGATAAGGTGCACAATACGTCGCTCGCGTGTTTTGTCTCCCACTGCTCTCGCGTAGGTCAGAACGTCCTGCAATGACTCTTTGGTGTAGCTGGATCGCTCGAAGGGGCGGCCTGTTCCGAGGCATACATTAGTCTCTCTCCTTGCAAAGTTCAGGAAGCGAAGGGTTATATACCTCGAAGCTGCTCGCCGATGGCCACAAGATCGCTCACACTCATCCTGTCACCCCGCATGCGAAATTCTCGAGGCCATGATGCTAGATTGAGTGCGGCAACAACAAACCGAGCCACATCTCTTGCCGATGTCATACAAACATAAACCGGCTGGCCCGCTTCATTGTAGAATGGAAGTTGAGCTCTCGCACGACGTAAGTCCATGATATATTCGCCTTCTTGCCCAATATCGCTTCGCACTCCGATCTGGGAAGCCGCCATACCGCCTGGGCCAAATCGTTCGTAAAAAATGCCGCACGTGAAGACTGTGTATCTCATGCCCTGCGACTCATACTGCTGCAAGCGTGTAAGAGCCGCCCGTCTTCGATTGTCTAGAATGTCGTTGGCGGGGCGCACTGAAGGAGAGCCTTCGAATTCGGAAGGAACAAAACGACGAACGCTTGCAGCGGCAGCAGCATCGATCAAGTTCAGCTGAGCATTGCCGCTGATGGTTGATATCACAGTATCAACACCAGTAAGCTTGAAGCGAAGGTCACTTGCGTTATTGTAGTCAGTTTGAAGGACTTGCCAGCCTTTGTTAGTCAAGCCCGGGTTTGCCTTGTAAATGTCAGCCAGTGAGCAACAAACGGAGGGAAAGGAAACTTGCATTTCTTGAAAGGATGATGAACTGGTGATAAGTCTGTGTAGCTATAAGGTTTGCTATGAGCTGGGCAAGCCCATTAGTACCAGCAATTGCCACTTTAATCATTTTAACTGGTGGTGATGATGAGAAAAGCGACAAATGTACATGATATATATCATGTCTCCTTGTAACGGACCAATCGCGCCTCGGTCAGAATATTATCCAGAGCAGCGTTTTCTGGACTAGGGGTGATCGAACCTAGTCGCCGCCTGCCTAGAGATATTCAGGCAGCACATAACTGCTGGGAGGATGACTCAGTCCATTTGTGTCGACAACTACGAAGGAGACAGTAACTTCTCGATCTCGATATCGAAAGGGCTCGGATGACTGCAATTCCTAGTTTAATATCATTTGATGCCATCGACCCATTGGTAAACACGTAGGTAGACATGAGGATCGTACGATCAGACGAATAATGACACCGGAGAGTATATCAGTGAAACCACCTGACGTCGGGCGCAATGCCTCGTTCTACTGTAGGGCGGCAGGCAGTGACTTTTCCACACCAATAGAAAAATGATCAGATGAAACATGGTTGCATGGACTTCTAGGTAGACAAAAGGTTTTCGACCGGGTCTATGCGAGTGCTGCGTGTGTGTCCCAGGTGCGATCAGCCAGCTCAAACTAAGTGGGTCTCCTTCTTTCGAGGAAAGGCTTCCTTCTGTGGCAGACGTGCGGTGGCTATTGCGCCAGGACCTGCAGGAGTAGGGCAGAAGTATCCTGTTCCCAGGTTTCTTCATCCTTGCCGTGAATGTTGGCGCCAGACCCAGGCGAGAGTAAGGCCCTACGTCCGGCTGTCTCGGCATAAATAAACACCGCAAGCCAGCTATGTTCCAGCATTTGGTTCTGTCGTAATCTGGAGCCCAAGGGGCGTGGAGTACGAACTTCCTCCCTACCGCAGGGATGGGGTCGGCCGGCGTTAGTAACCTGTATTGTTAGGTACCAGACACAGAAGTGGGCTTGTTTGGCGCGACTAGCTGGCCCACAGGGGGTCGCATAGAGCGAGTAACCCCTACCTGGTGATGAGCTTAAGGCTTTAACCTAGCCATTCAGCCGCATTAAAGCTTCGTACGCCCTAAGGGTCAAGGGGGGCCCTTGCCACTAAGGCCATTGCCGTCAAAGCACACCTGGAGAGAGTAATTTATCCCACATATCGTGATATTTGGGATTGGAAGTAAAGTCCAGAGACTTAAAGGTCTCTTGGGGCAGCAGTGCTTGTGGAGAAGTCCGGGAGCGTTCCAGAAGAGCAACATTGATAGCAATTACGACAGAAAGGCCGGCGAACCGGTCACTGGTTATACAGCTTCAGCCTTGTAGGGCGCTTTGAAATGGATAGGGCGGCCCCCACATACAACCCCCAGCTGGTATGGTATTGTAACGGGATTATCGGTGCGGCTAGCTGCCTGGCGAACTTGTGTCAACATCGACCAACATCTGCAAAGGCACAGCAATGATTCGCTCTTCCATCCTCGGAATGACGGCATGGAAGGAGAGTCCAACAGGTAGGGACAACCAAAGCCTCAAGGTGCAGCCTTGTCAGTCTTGGCCGAGAACGAGTCATTTTTTACCATGATGACCATCACTCTCATTGGGTCCAAGGGCGTTGATCATAAGGATGGTAGGGCTGGAAGATTGCTGAAGTTCCTTGACAAAGCACAGGGCAGGGCATGACAAAGGCACGTCATCCGGGACTGTGTGGTACGACTGCGGCGGCCCATTTGGACAGGAGGGCCAAACTCGTATTTTGCAACTCAAATCTCAACAAATCGACCACCGTTTGTAAGGTGGGGGATCTGGAGGTCTCTGCAAAGCCTTTTTGGATTTGGAAACATATACGCGTTCATAAAGTACACGTCTATGAGATGTGCGCCCCATGAGGTACACGCCTATGAGGTGCACGCCCGCGAGGTACACGCCTATGAGGTACACGCCCATGAGGTGCACGCCCATGAGATGCACGCCTGTGAGGTACACGCCCATGAGGTACACACCTATCAGGCGCAGGCCCATGAGGTGCAGGCCTGTGAGATACACGTTTATGAGGTACACACCCATGAGATGCATGTCTGTGAGGCACACGCCCATGAGGTACACACCTATGAGGTGCACGGCCATGAGGTGCACGCCCGTGATATGCACGTTTATGAGGTACACGCCCATGAGATGCACGCCTGTGAGGTACACGCCCATGAGATGCACGCCCATGAGGTACAGGCCCGTGAGATGCACGCCCATGAGGTGCACGCCCGTGAGATGCACGCCCATGAGGTGCACGTATGTGAGATGCACGTTTATGACGTACACACCCGTGAGATGCACGCCCATGAGGTACACGCCCATGAGGTACACACCCATGAGGTACACGCCCGTGAGGTATACGCCCATGAGGTACACACCCATGAGGTGTATGCCTATGAGATACACGCCCGTGAGGTACACGCCCATGAAGCGCACGCCCGTGAGATGCACGCCCATGAGGTACACGCCCATGAGGCGTACGCCCTTGAGATGTACGCCCATGAGGTGCACGCCCATGAGGTGCACGCCCATGAGGTGCACGCCCATGAGGTGCACGCCCATGAGGTGCACGCCCATGAGATGCACGCCCATGAGGTGCACGCCTGTGAGATGCACGTTTATGAGGTACACGCCTATGAGATGCACGCCTATGGGATGCAGGTGACGCCTATAAGGTACACGCCTATGAGGT
>Ga0335072_10000901_pt1 | contig 51917 bp, 48 predicted proteins | sample Lox_Sample_21_FD_206725 | JGI IMG/M metagenome (GOLD analysis project Ga0335072, IMG submission 206725) | Soil microbial communities from Loxahatchee National Wildlife Refuge, Florida, United States - Lox_Sample_2.1 | ecosystem: Environmental > Terrestrial > Soil > Wetlands | place: USA...
TCTATCTACTTAGAAGTAATGAACCTTATGACATCTACTTACCTATTCCTTCAACCCAAACCCAGTGAAGTACAACAAGGCTGCATTACCCAAGGGTCTCCCTTAGATAAGTCGACAGTTAACAGATCCCTTTACCCAACACCGTAACAACAATATCTTCCCGCACATTGGTTCAGTATCGTGGCAGGTGCGACAGCGGAAAGGACAAATCAAAACAAACATGCGCCTCATCAATGTTGAAAACGGCCAGTTCGAGTGGTATGTTAATGCTGAAGACGTCAATTATGCCATTCTGTCTCATGTGTGGGGCGATGAAGAGATATCATTTCAAGATTACAATGAGAAAAATTTTAATACAGCAAATGGCGATCTCAAGATGGGATATCGCAAAATTCAGTATACTCTCATGCAAGCCAGGAACGACAAAATTTCTTTTATCTGGATTGATACTTGTTGCATCGATAAGACAAGTAGTGCCGAGCTTTCAGAGGCTATAAACTCCATGTTCAACTGGTATAAACGATCCCACCTTTGTTACGTGTATCTCGGAGATGTCTTTTCTATCAAGGGCATTAAGAAAGAAGGCGCAATGTTCAGAAAAGCGAAATGGTTTACCAGAGGATGGACATTACAAGAGCTGATTGCTCCTTATAACGTCTGGTTCTTCAGCTTTGACTGGACGAATCTGGGAAGCAAGATATCGCTTGCTCCCGCATGCTCTAAAGCCACAGGGATACCGGAATACTTACTACTGAATCCGGATACCTTAAGGTCCTACAGTATTGCACAGCGTATGTCATGGGCTTCTAAGCGGAAGACCACTCGTCCCGAAGATGTCGCGTACTGTCTACTAGGGCTGTTTGATGTAAACATACCTACTCTATATGGCGAGGGACAACAAAAAGCGTTTCACAGATTGCAAGAGGAATTAATCAAAAGATCGGACGACGATTCTATCTTCGCTTTCAGCGAAGCAGAATGGCGCTGCGTCAGCCTTGCATCGAGTCCAGCGAGTTTCGCCGCCTGTGGCGATATTGTGGTGGTTGACACCCACTGGGCAGAAGAACCACACACTGTAACGAACAAGGGACTCCGAATGCGGCTTCGCATTCTGCCAGATACATGTCCGGAATGCAAAACTTGGGAACGCGCGGTTTTGAGATGTCGGCGCCAAGGCGACTTCAATTCCTTCCTGGGATTTTACCTTAGCACGGCAAGTGTGACGGGCGAAAGACGTCGTATTAGCGCCATACTAAACACCATTCCAATTGGCGACGCTTTGCAGCATGAAGTGCAAGCAGTTCTGATCCTAGGAACCTGCAGCAGTTTTGAGGAAAGCGATTACGCCGCAAGCGCTGTGCTTCGACCTTGTCTTCTGACATTTGCGCGCCTCTCACGGCTTGGCTACGAAGTCAGAGTTCCAATCCACATTGCGAATCAGAAGCTATCGAACTTCGAGGGAAATATCTTCCAAATGCGGAAACGACAGTTAGACGTCGATTTAATGGCCGAACCTGGGTTGGTCTTTTTTTGCTATCTTCCCCATGGCATGGGCACATTTTGCGTAGCCTTGATCCATTATTACGGCCGGGATACTGAGGTTGTCATGTTTCCGAAGCCGTCCGGGTTGTCACTTCAGGATTGGATAAATGCGGAAAGAGACAATGAGAGTCAGTGGTGGGAAACATTTGTTCCATCGAGGGAGGGAGGACAAATGGTCTCTTTAGAATTTCTCAACAGAAGAGGAGACGATATAGAGAAGTTGTGTGTGACGGCCAGTCTCCACTACACTCAACTGATGACGGAGCGAGCCTACCATCTGGACATAACCGCCGAAATGCTGAAATCGTACACTCTGCCGGAATGGGCACGTTGATGCCACCAAACACTCACGCAGAAAATGTACAGCTTAAATACAAGGACAGGCTGTTGTGAGGTATGGAGGTGAATATATGTGGTATTGAGAGGGTTATGGTTGGATCCGTTACGCGTGTGCGCGATGCGTATGATGGCATGTCTGTTATGAGCAGCAGAGCCGTGATCATGGTGATTGATTATTGCATTGAGTTCGATGTTGTTCCTAAGTACAAGTGTGTGGAAGGGTAAGATATAACCGTCACCACCGCTCCTGCCCTAACAATGTCACAACGTATGTAATTGGCAATATCAAGATGAAATGCAAGCAAGATTACGCAAAAACAAACTCATCCGAAAAGGTTATGCAGCTTTCGATATGCGGAACGATATATGTATTTACTGATCTTGGCACCCCATTAGGACCTTACGCGAAATCAAATTTCTCAAAACTAAAGATCCCAACCCCAAATTTCTGCGGAAGTTGATTCCGGATCAGCTGGAGTATGTGCAAATCGCATCAATCCACAGTCGCAGCTCTTTGTCTGATTGTCTCGGATGATACAGCGCCGCCAAAGGTTCTCTCTCACTTGAACGCTGATGCCTTTACCAAGGTATTCGACACTTAATATCAGTAACTAGAATAATGTTGTCTATGTCTCCGAATTGTCATATGAATGCCTTCGGCTTTCTCCCAAGGAAATCGCGGGTTCGCCGACTTCTGACCTGAATGCGGGACTGCTCGACTAACAGGCATCGCTCTAGTTGGTAAACAATTAACAAGTACATTTCGTACTCCGGCCGGGATCTAAACCAAGTGACGATCTGGGAGCAACCTGCCGGTGCTGGTTTAGTGGCGGCGTAGATCAACACCAACGGTGAGAATACAAAGCCCAAGCTCTTCACCAAAGCGCTGGTCGGTTCAGCATTCTGAACCAAAACGGGTCGATGTGATGTTGCACGACTCAAGCGCTATGCCATCGACTCCCCAGTCTGACGGGAATACTAAAGTGCGAGTAGCTCAAAGTTCCGCCGTAGTTTCATGAGTAATCATGTTCGTAGTATGGCTTGGATCTGGGCAGTGCTAGATATCCGAACTTTTGGCGATGGATTCTAGTGCTCGGCGTACGTTTCGAATCTCCGTTGGTGTCGTTCGACAGCAACCGCCAATGAATTTCGCTCTGGCAGAAAACCACTTTGGTGCGAGTGTTGCCAAATCCGACCTCTCTTTGCGTCTGTCGTCCCATTTCTTACTAGAAGCATCATAACTTTCTCCAGAGTTAGGATAGACAACGAGAGGTTTCTTTGTAAGTCCGGATAAAAGTTGCAGCGCCTCGATAGTCGACTCAGGCGGAACACAGTTCACACCAATGGCAATTATTCGTTTTGACGTTTCCAGTATCTCCGCGACTTGACGAAGTGAAGTGCCATCACTTATGTGACCGCTATCTTTCAAGGTAAATGAAAACCAAGCTCGAGCCGCTGGAAATTCTGACAACAAATTCTGGAGAGCCAATGTTTCGGGGAACGAAGGAATTGTCTCAATGGCGAGAACGTCTACTCCTGCTTCAACCAGTGCTCGCATTCTCGGCCGATGGAAAGCCTTGAATTGATCTTCTGACAGCCGATAGTCACCACGATACTCTGCACCGTTGGCAAGATAAGCTCCATATGGCCCGACGGAGCCAGCCACTATAAGCTTTCGGTCTGGTTGCTGCGCATGCACGTCGAGCTTCGCTTTCATTGCTAGCTCCACACTTCTCTTGACCAGTTTGGAGGCATCGATGGTCGATAGACCGGCCTCTTCAAGGCCTTCGTCGGACACTTGGTAGCTAGACGTGGTAGCGACATCAGCTCCAGCAAGAAAATAATCCAGATGGACTTGTTGGATCAACTTTGGGTTTTTGATTAAGACTTCAGCCGACCAGAGTGACGTGTTGAGTTTATAGCCTCGTCGTTCTAATTCGGTGGCCAGGGCGCCATCGAGAATGATGAAACCTTGCTTGTCGAGCAATGACAATACCATGTCAGTTTGTTGGGACATTATCCGCTAGCCTGGACGAGGGAATCCTAGGTGATGGGCCCAGAGTGAAGGTAGAGCAGCACAAATGAGGTTACGGAAAAGGAATGTGAGATGACTAAGCCCACATCTTAATACGAGATGAAATGGCGAGCGATATGCAAACAATCCAGCACATGACTCACACATTCGGAACAGTTGAAGGATTAACAGATGCTAATTGGTGTTTAATTAGATTCTGCCTGTTGGGGATCTCCAATTGCAGATAGCCGTTGAGACGGAAAGTCTATCTAGACCTCTATATCGACTTCTTGACTCGGTTGAATGGTCAAGAACTGGATGTTTATTTTCATGAAAACATCGTGAAACCATCTCGTTGTTGAGAACTTTTAACAAACGCCTCCCCAGTAAATGCCGTTGAGGACAACATCACTTTTGGTATAATGCTAGATTAATCCCATCTCCGCTGTTGAAGACATTACCCCCGAGACGAAATTACGAAACTTAGTAACGGTAGATCTCTGCCTTGTATGGACCTTCGGCGGTCAAGCCCAAGTAGTCGGCCTGTACCGGAGTGAGTTGGGTCAACTTAGCGTTGACGTGGTCCAAGTGTAGCAAGGCGACCTGTTCATCGAGAATCTTGGGCAAGGTGTAGACACCGATTTCGAGCTTACCGGTCGATCCAAACTCAACATACTTCTCGCGGAACGCCTGGTTTTCGGCGTTAAAGAGAAGGATCTGAGCAAGAACTTGGTTGGTGAACGAGCACGACATGACGAAGGAAGAGTGACCGGTGGCACATCCAAGGTTGACTAGGCGGCCTTCGGCAAGGAGGATAATGTGACGACCGCTGGGCATGAGGAAGCGGTCAACTTGTGGCTTGATGTTGGTGACGCTCTTTGCACTCTTCTTCAACCACGCCACATCGATTTCGATATCGAAATGGCCGATGTTGCAGACGATGGCGTCGTTCCTCATCACTTCAAAGTGCTTGCCAACAATAATATCACGGCAACCAGTGGTCGTGACGAAAATCTGGCCGATAGGAGCAGCTTCTTCCATGGTCGTAACTTGATAGCCAGAGACGGCAGCTTGAAGTGCGTTGATGGGATCAATCTCCGTCACCAGGACTCGAGCGCCCATGGAATGCAATGCCTGCGCGCATCCCTTACCAACATCGCCGAATCCAGCAACGACGGCAATTTTGCCAGCGATCATCACATCGGTAGCTCGCTTGATACCGTCCACCAGCGACTCACGACAGCCGTAAAGATTGTCGAACTTGGACTTTGTGACGGAGTCGTTGACGTTGATAGCAGGGCAAAGGAGGCCGTGTTCCTTGTCTTTGTTTCTCAGCATTCGGTACAAGTGGTGAACACCAGTCGTAGTCTCTTCGGAAAGACCATAGCAGTCTTTCAGCATTTCTGGATATTTCTTGTGCACGAGCGCGGTAAGATCTCCACCGTCGTCGAGAATAAGGTTCAGGCTCTTGCCATCTTTGAAAGCGGTGAGTTGCTGCTCGAGACACCAGTTGTACTCCTCCTCAGTCTCGCCTTTCCATGCGAAGCTGATAGCTCAGTTAGAGTGTTGCGAGCTTGAAACAGCTTTTGACTTTAGGTACATACACCGGAGTACCACCAGCTGCAATGGCAGCGGCGGCGTGGTCTTGTGTAGAGAAGATGTTGCAGCTGGTCCAGGTCAATTCGGCACCGAGAGCTTTCAGAGTTTCGATGAGGACGGCGGTCTGGATGGCTGTAAAATTGGTTAGATATAGACCATTGGAGTTGGAACGAGTCCTTACTCATGTGCAAGCAGCCGGCAATTCTTGCACCTTTTAGTGGTAGATCAGCGGCATACTTCTTACGAGTGGCCATCAAGCCTGGCATTTCATTTTCGGCGAGCTCAATCTCACGTCGACCAAAGGCGGCCAGACTGATATCTGCGACTTTGAATTTTTGAGCCGGGGCACTCATGTTGGTAGATGACCTAGGAGTAGTTTAAGTAGCGGGGGATTTCTAAAAAGGTTGACGGAAGATTTGTAGTAGTAGTGGGGTAGAGAAATGAAGAGGTTGAAAGACAATAATGCGGAACGGCAATCTGACCTTCAAAAACTTGCCGACTCGATGGTTTTAAAATTTTGATCGCCTTGCTGACTTGTTGCCTGTATGCCCCGACGTCGTTATTGCCTCAGGATGTTCGTCAAGAGGCTTCAGCTGCAAGATCGCTGTCCAATGAGTGATGAGATGGTGAGGTTGGAACAGTTTCGGCGCAAAGCGAAAGTCCCAGAGTTGCGTGGCGGAGTATTATTAGCGACGGCGCTAGGCCGTTTGGAATTTAGTGCGACGTGCGGCAAAGTCTCCCAAACGTGAGCCTGCCTTCTCCGTGCCTATAAGCTAATGAGATCTCCGGATGTTGGATGACCCCGAAAGAAATGCAAAGTAGTAGTCGCCTTCTCCCCTTTCACTTTACTTTGTATTCTGATCCTATCTACGTTCCCAACGAAACTTTACCACTGCCATCACTGTACTTTCCGACCGCACAGCGCTTATCGGCATCGAACATTTCGACCGCCGTTGGACGCGCATCGCGCCAACCAACACCACCCTTTTGAAACGGAAACAGTTGAAACCAGACGAGTCCTTGGATTATGGTAGCTCGGTGATCCCCTTTTGCAGACTGCGCATGCAGGCTGTCGATACTCCAACCTCACTTTCTCAGCGGAAGCGGTCTTGACGCCTTCAATGGCCCACAACGATCAAAACCACCGCCGGAACATCAGCTCTCCCCCGCAGTCCATACCTCTCCAAGACCTTACGAGCCCTACGGACATAGATGATGGAGGTCAGGCGACGCAGGGTGGGCGGCATCGAGCCCTCACGGATAGAGGAAGAGAATGGGTTCGACCACGACCACCGTCTGGTGGCTACTCCCCTCTTGCAGGACGAGATCTGAGTCCGCCGACTGCGTCGCGTGGGCCTCACCTCATAATACCACCAACCATTGGAGCGACGATATCTGGGCCCGACACGTCGCCCGTATCTCCGGTTGACGGCGTCGCACTTCAAGAAGCTTTCGCTGGCCTCAGCTTTGGTCCTCCCTTCACCTCCGCCGGACCCTCCTTCTCTACTCCTCCTCGGACTCGTGATCAGAGCGTGCCATCGTTTCGCACCGTTTCAGACAACCAATCCACTATTGATCAGGACATAGATCAATATGGCCCGGAACCTTTCCCTTCTGCTCCCCAAGATACTACGCCTCTTACGGATCCTCGACATTTACAGCCTATCTCGGGCGCCGAGACGCCGACTGGTCAGCGACATGATAGAAACAATCGTAGATCAAGTGTACGGTTTACCAATGTGCCTCTCAGTCCTACTGCAAGGCTTGGGGATGACCTCAACCAAGCCGAAGCGGGATTGGGTGGTGACATTCGAAGATCCGGGTCCCTCCGCCGCAATTTGTCTGTCAATACCGCTGGTTCGACTCTACAAAGAGCTGGAACCATTGTGCGAAACATGTCTGAGCGTATTGTCAATCTAAGTAACGAACAAGATGTGGTTGGCCGTACAATGAGGAGGAAGTCGTCTGCAGCTCGCATATCAAGACTGGAGGCACCACCTGAGCTCCCGCAGATCAATATTCAGGGTGTTGACGGAACCTCCGATGATGCACCTGAAAAAGGCCCGACGGTTCAAGAAGAGCCAACCATGCGACCAACGAAGCCACCCAATCCTCTCAAAGGCTACTCTGTGGGAATCTTTCCGCCGACCAGCAAAATTCGACTTAAACTGTGCAATATCTTAACCCATTCCGCCACAGAACCCTTTATCCTTGTGCTCATCATTATCCAAACAATTCTCCTCACCATTGACGCTGTACCAAACGTGAACGATCCCAATCATTCGCGAGCACAGAAATGGGGCACGCCACTCGATTGGGCGCTTTTGGCACTTTTCACAATCTACACGCTAGAGATTGGAGCACGTATCATCGTTTCAGGCTTCGTGTTCAATCCCATGGAATACAGTACAATCAACCGCCAGGTAGGCATTCGCCGGGCGATTATGGACAAATTGCGTGGGTATATGGGAGGTTCACATGCCCAGAAAACGCAAACTCTTTCTGACCCCAATTCGCTCGAGCCTCAACAACCTTCCTTGATTCGATCCTTCACCTCTAACCTAGACTCCGAAACTTCTGGAGGCTCTCGATATCGACGACAAGTTCGACTTGCTCATCGAGCGTTTTTACGTCACTCGCTCAACCGACTCGACTTTATTGCAGTCGTGTCGTTCTGGATCAGCTTTGCTTTAGCTCTGTTCCAACTTCAAAATCAGCACGAGCTGTACGTTTTCAAAATGCTCAGTAGCTTGCGTATTCTCAAGCTTCTATTAATCACCAACGGCACCACGGTTATCTTGAGGAGTCTCAAAAAAGCTGCTCCTCTGCTCTTCAACGTGGCCATACTCATTGGGTTCTTTTGGCTCATGTTTGCAATTATCGGTGTTCAGAGCTTCAAGTCCAGTCTTCGAAGAGAGTGTTATTGGATTGATCCGAATAATTCCACCAACAACTACAATACCTTTCAATTCTGTGGTGGCTGGCTCAATGCGAGTGGCGATCCGCAGCCGTGGTTGATGCCGGACATGGTTACTCCTGGAGCACCAACCCACAAAGGCTACCTCTGCCCTATCAATTCAATATGCCTTCAACAGCAAGGTTACTACAACGGTACTGTGACTTTTGACAACATCTTTCAATCCCTAGAACTGGTGTTTGTTATCATGACATCAAACACGTTCACGGATCTCTTGTATTACACGACGTACACAGATTATCTGGCTGCAGCACTCTTTTTCGCTGCAGGAATAGTTATTCTCTACCTCTGGCTCATCTCACTTCTGATCGCCGTCATCACATCCTCATTCCAGGTCATTAGAGACGAGGGCAAAGCCAGTGCTTTCACAGGAGAGGAACAAGATCCGGGTCTGCTGGACGAGTCGCCTCCAGATTCTCCAAAACGACGACCGAATCCACTTAAACAATTGTATGAATCTACAAGATGGATTTGGCTCGTAGTGATTGCGTTTGGCCTGGTAGTTCAGTGCATGCGTAGTGCTACAATGGGTCCCAACAGGACGAATTTCATCAACGACACCGAAAGCGTTGTGACATTTCTCTTGCTACTTGAAATCTTCATCCGATTTATCATAGATTGGCGAGGATTTTTCCAAAGCAAACGCAATATTGTCGACCTGTTCCTGGCAGTCATAACCAGCATCATTCAAATTCCTGCAATTCACAACTCAGGCCAACCGTACGACTGGCTCACAGTTTTCCAAATCCTTCGAGTCTATCGCCTTGTCTTGGGCATACCCATGACACGGGACCTCATCGTGTGTATAATCTTTTTGTTGGATTGAGCAATAACTGACCTGTTTTCAGCTGAAGGTTCTGAGCAACTTCAAAAGTTTGGCAAACTTGATCCTGTTCGTGTTTCTTCTGACTTATCTGGCTTCAATTCTCGCCGCCCAAATGTTCCGAGGAACGGTACCTCTGCAAGATTGGCAGGGAAACAATATCCGTACCACTTTCCAGACCATTTGGAATTCTTTCTTGGGGATGTACCAGATTTTCTCCAGTGAGAATTGGACTGACGTGATGTACCATGTTACGGAATATACAGTAAACTACAACACAGCATGGATGGGTGCGGCATTTTTTATTCTCTGGTTCATCCTCGCTGATTTCATCGTCCTCAACATGTTCATTGCTGTCATCCAGGAAAGTTTCGACGTATCTGAGGATGAAAAGCGTATGCAGCAGGTCAAAGCGTTCTTGGAGCAGAAGGAAGCGGGAGTTTCCGCCCATGGTAACCTCGCCTTATCGTCAATCTTCAAACTCGGGCTCGCAAGTGGTCGAAGACGAGATCCATTGGCATTTGGAGCCGGAACCACGGAGCTGTTACTTAAGGATGCCGTCGTCAAAGACTTCTTAGACCACCAAGACAATGTCACAGGCGTCAGGAGTCCAGACGCAGATGAACATCCACCGCTGCGGCCCACGCCAACGACCGCACCGGTGCATGCGGGACTTCTATCTTCGCGGTGGGGTTCATTCGTGGGTTTGTTCAAAGCCAGGGAGCCGAACCCGTTCTACTCTCGGCTTCAATTCTCCAAAGCCTACGAAGATCTCGATGCTAGCACCATGGCCAAAGAAGTTGTGGCTGCCCGTGAACGTCAAAAGAGAGCTCAACGAGACTATTTGCAAAGGCATCCAAACTACAATGTGTCACTGTTCATCTTCAAACCCGATAATCCAATCAGAAGGTTTTGTCAACGAATGGTTGGTCCGGGCCGAGGAAGCGTGCGTATCGAAGGTGTTACACCATCGGTGCCTCTATGGTATGCATTCTCTGCTTTTATCTACGCTGCCATCGTCGCCATGGTGCTGCTCGCCTGCATCACCACTCCCCTCTATCAGAAGGAGTACTTCTCAACCCACGAATTCAGCGTAAAGAATTGGTTCGTGTGGACCGATCTCGGATTTGCATTGCTCTTCAGTGTCGAGGCAGCGATTAAAGTGATTGCCGATGGATTCTTCTTCACTCCAAACGCCTACTTCCGAAGCTCGTGGGGTTTCATCGATGGCATTGTGCTTTTAACGCTTTGGATCAACATTGGTACTGCACTCGCAAACAAAGGAGAGGTCTCACGAGCAATTGGCGCTTTCAAAGCGCTTAGAGCACTCCGTTTGCTCAACATCAGTGACAGTGCGCGCGAGAATTTCCATGCGGTCATCGTCCGAGGTGGATCCAAAGTACTTTCGGCTGCTTTCGTCTCGCTCAGTTTGCTGATCCCATTCGCCATCTACGGCCTTAATCTGTTCGTCGGCAAGATGCACATGTGCAATGACACAGTGACTTCGTGGCTCAATCCTGGATCTCTCGAGGACTGTGTGGATGAGTTTACTGGTTCACCGTATCAGTGGAATGTTTGGTCGCCACGACAGGTTTCCAACTCCTACTTCTCATTTGACAATTTTGGAGACTCGCTCTTCATTCTCTTCCAAATTGTCTCGCAGGAGGGCTGGATCGATGTCATGTGGCGTGCTCAAAGTATCACTGGCCTTTTCACACAACCACAGGAATTCACTTCTCAAGGATATGCCGTCTTCTTCGTCATCTACAACTTGCTCGGTGCCATCTTCGTGTTGACGCTCTTTATGTCCGTCTTTATGCGAAATTTCACTGAGCAGACTGGAGTTGCTTTTCTAACTACGGATCAACGTGCTTGGCTGGAGCTAAGAAAACGTCTACGGCAGATTTCACCGTCAAAGAGGCCAGTTCTCAAGAAAGATCGAAAGTCATGGCAACAGTGGTGCTATTTACGCGCCGTACGCAAGACTGGCAAATGGCAACGGTTCGTTACGGTTGCCCTTATCTTTCACCTCATCCTCCTTTGCCTAGAGTGGTATCCCGACATTGTATGGTGGAATCGAACCAGAGATGGCCTGTTCCTGATTTTAAGCCATATCTACCTTGCGAATGTGCTCATTCGTATCGTTGGCTTGACATGGGCACGCTTCAGCCGAAGCTCATGGGACCTCTACTCGTTGATATCAGTGTCTGGAACGTATGCAACTACGATTCTCGCACTGGTATTACCGAACAACTGGCCAGTAAATCGCATCCACGGGATCTTCCTGGTGACAATCGCCTTTCTGCTGATTCCTCGGAACAACCAACTCGATCAGCTCTTTAAAACGGGGGCAGCTAGCTTACCATTGATCCTCAATCTCATGGCAACCTGGTTTGTTCTGTTCTTGACCTTTGCCATCGCTATGACGCAAGCATTCGGACTCACGCGTTTCAACGCCAACGAAACGGTAAATTTGAACTTTCGAAATGTTCCGAAGGCACTCATACTTCTCTTCCGAATGAGTGTAGGTGAAGGTTGGAATCAAATCATGACTGATTTTGCAACGGTTACGCCACCATTGTGCGTCAATGGTGGTACGTTCGACAATGACTGTGGCAGTCAACAGTGGGCCTGGGCACTCTTCGTTGCATGGAACATTCTATCCATGTATATCTTTGTCAATCTGTTCATCTCGCTCATCTATGAGAGCTTCAGTTACGTGTACCAGAGGAGCAGCGGGTTATCGGTCATCAGCCGAGAGGAGATCAGAAGGTACAAGCAGGCCTGGGCCGAGTTTGATCCCAATGGAACGGGTTACATTTCGAAAGAGCAGTTCCCAAGATTACTTGGGGTAAGCTATTCAAGGCGATATGTTTGTATTCCGTATCTAACATTTGCTAGGAACTTTCTGGCGTGTTTGAAATGCGCATTTATGATGGTGACTTTACCGTTGCACGACTCATTGAGGACTGCAGCAGATTCAAGTATGGATCTGGACTGCCGGTCGAGGGACAACAACAAGAGGAACGTGAGCTTGACTTGTCGAAACTGAGAAGACGACTTGCAGATCTCCCGGTGCATGAGATACGACGACGAAGAGCACGAATGAACAAGTTCTACGAGGAAGTTCTGGTGTCAAGCGACCCTGACCGTGGAATTCAGTTCACGGATTTGCTAATGACATTGGCGCACTACAAGGTCATCAACGACAACAAGAGCCTACGACTGCAGGAATTTCTGAGGCGAAGAGCCCGGCTGCAGCGCGTGGACGAAGCAGTGCGGCGCAACATCGTCATCGGCTTCTTCGACACGGTGTACTGGTCACGGCGCTTCCGCCACCACATGGAGCGCAAGAACGCCGGCGTCCTGACAGCCGTACCGCAATTCACGGTGCCGGAGATCTTCGTCGAGCACGAAGACGACGACGCGGGGCCGGGGCCGTCGATGCGCGGCGCGGACCCCTTCACCGACGAACCCGCATCTCCGCGGTCGAACCGCCGCAGCCGCGCCGGCCCGCCGCGCAGAGGCGACAGCGGCGACTCGATCCAGCTGATGCCGACTTCGTCGCCGCAGCGGACGCCGCCGCGGCCGACACGGCACGGCAGCGGCGCGGAGGCCGGCGAGCCCAGCGCGTGGCAGCTAGGGCAGGGCAGCGGGCGCGGCGACGGCCCGCTGGACGTCGACGAGGGGCCCGGCGCGCGCTCCCGCGCCGCAAGCAACGTCAGCGCCCAGGACGTGCTCGACGTGCTGGACAACTCGGCGTGGGGCGAGAGCATCCGCCGCTCGTTCTCCATGCGCAGGCCGTCGTGGGAGGGCAGGAGAGAGTAGGGGCGTGTTTTTGCCGTTGAGATATCCCCGCGCATTGATGGCGTTCGTGAGGTCGATACGGTGTTTTGTTTCACTAATGCACGAGAGAGGGAAATGTCGGCGATGGGACTCCGTTTAGAGTACACTCCGTATAGAGGACACTATTATTGCCAGCGTGGCTGATTAATTACATTAAGTCGATATTGGCCGACTCTTGGGTGTAAGGAGTCTCTGTAGGACGAACGCATAGGGCATTCGATTATGCATGGTTTGAATGAATAATGTTTTGCGCATGACCTGTTGGTCGTATTCCACTCTCCCGGAGTCGTTTTCAAGGATTAACAGAAAGGGTTAAAAACATGGAGTGATAAGTTCAATGACACGCGTTGCGGGAAACATGTTCATGTATCAACGACAAACGGCGTTCGGCACGGCTTTTGCCAGGTCATACAAAGTACAGATAGCAGGAGAAATTGCACTCGGGTGTAGCTGTGCGACGAAGGGAGTAAGGAAACAAAGCCAAGCCAGATGTGCGTATCTGCAACAAGCAAGATGCAGGCCCAAACGCCTTGGCGGAGTTTAGCCTTTCATTCTGTTCCCCAACCAGACGCGTCTCAGCTTTGTTCCCCTTCGCAATCGCGGTGAGACGGCGTTTGAGCATACGAGCCAACCACGACGTCGTGTCCTGCGTAGTCTGGTGATCGCTTTCCGTTCGGGCCCAGCATGGCATCAGCATCATGGGCCGTCGCTTCGCTGCAGATGCGTTACAGGACCGGTGGTGAGTGGTAAGCTACTCCTTCGCCACACGTCTGACGTGTAGCGTAGCGATGGCTGCAGTCCCTTCTGCACACCGTTAATATAAGTTCTCCCAATGCGTTCCTTTTGCGGCCCGTCAACAGCCCTTGGCTAATCTTTCCATCCTTCGACGGTACAACAGTACAATCCAATATACTTGGGACCGTTTCCCCCTCCCTCCTCTCTTTTCACGTCGCCCTCTCTGAACTGCGGCACCGTCATCTCCCTTCTTAATTGAACCAAAGCCCGCAATAGAAGCTAAAGGCCGGCTTATACCATTCCCTTTTATCCGACTCGTTTTAGGCACGCTCCCTTCGCAAGCTACACACGACAGACCGTTTGCTGTAGCACGGAACCCCTCGCTTCTTGACCCTGAACTCCGGCATTCCCCTTGCACACCTGGCCTTATTACTTTGTTTCTAACTCCAAATATTCCTTTGCTTCGTAAGGTCTGACGACTTTCTTTCTTTGCCTGCTGCAGTCTTACTTAACTTGTAAACTGCCGTCATCCGACTTGCTTTACAGTTCATCTTGGACGTATTCGTATCTACGTAATCGTCCCGGGTCTTTTACGTGTGAAGCTATATTTCACCAAAGACTCTTCGCATATAAGACCAACCAGCTTTGCTTCTAACGGACCGGCTCCTGGCAAACTGCTTTTACGATTTTCACGGTCAACAAACCCTCACTTCGGCATAACAACGCCAAGTGTTGATCTTGTACGACATAAACCACTAAACAAGCGATTTCGGACACCTCTTAATTGAGTCTGTCCTACAATTACGCTTTTCTCCGACAACAACACGAAAACAGTGTCCAAACGAGTCGAATCGATCATCTGAAGCTTCAAAGATCCCACGGAGCTCTAACAGGACCATACCACGATCATCTACCACAATCATCCACCACACATCAGGACCAACAACAACCGTAAACACACGCCCATCAAACACCATGCGGCACAACCTCTTCCAGCCACTAACGCCTCCCGCAACACGCACCCTCCACCGTCTCAAAACGGCCTTCACATCACCATCACCCTCCCCGCCCCCCACCCGACCCACCTCAACGTCAACGCTCTCGCCGCTCTCCCCGCCCCGCTCTCCCACCCCCTCCAGCTCACCCGCGCACAGCAGCGCCAGCCCGCGCAGCAGCCGGGCCTCGACCGAGCTGGCGTCGCCGCTCAGCAGCGCCAGCGACTCCAGCCTGGCGCGCCTGCGCGAGCTGATCGCGCTGCGGTGGCGGCCGTCGCCCGTCGACGTCGCCATCGCCGAGGAGCGCCGCGACTACGCCCGCCTCGTGCGCGGTGTCCTGGAGCCAAGGCCTGCGGTCGGCGCGCCCGGCGTGGCGGCGTGTGCGTGCGCGGCCGCGCCGGAGGTCGTGCTCGGCATCTTTGAGGTCCTCGAGGGGACGGCGTAGCAGGCTCTGCTTTGGGGTTGGTTGGAGGGTGTGCGTGCGGTGCTGGAGTGTATGACTATGGTGTTGGGTTGGCGCGGCTTTTTCTGGGGATTGGGTTGGGCGCGAGGGCCCGACGCATCTGCGCTTGATACCTCATGAGTTTTTTTTTTTTTTTTCGCTTGGTAGTGAACACCACGAGCGTGGAGTTCGATCGATCGTACGCTCGATACACCTACTCTAGGGATTTACGGTTGGGAACGGCGTATCAACGATGATGAAGGGCTCATGTATTATATTGGTGTGGTAACGGCGCATTGCGGAGAGATTCATTCGCAATAAGGATGAATAATGCTGTTATTAGGATCAATGAATACTGATTTAAGGATTATCAGCGGTCGAATACTGTCCAAGGTGCTTTAAAACTAGCATTGCGTATGTATCATGTTTCAGGGATCATAATTCCAGTCTCCAATGATGCCTGCAAGTTTGGCGACTTTCACCGAAGCTCTTCCATCTTTTCGTTCACTGGAAGCATGTAGGAAGCATCCATATCCGGGCTCTTCTCCACGCTCTTCTCCACGCTCCTACGCCGATGACGGATTCGATCCTTGATTCGGTCAATAGTGTGCTTTCGCTCTCGAGTTCCACTACCATCACCGCCGGACTCAGCATTACCGGATGAAGGAACAGGCTTATTCAACCATACTGACGGCTGGCTCGACTCTCTCGACTGTGTTACGTTGTCGGCTTTGGAGGCAGAATAAAAGCGAGAACTGGTCTTTGCTGACTCCTTTCCCTGTGCTCGCTTCTCGCGGTAGGCCTTTCTCATCTGTTTAACCTTGCCTCGAGGTGTCTTTAACAAGCTGCTATCGCTTGAAGGAACAGGAACGACAAAGAAAACCGGTGAATCGAGCCTTCGATTCCAGCCTACCACTGCTTGATGTGAACATTCACTTACTCCAGACTCCTGCCGTGATAATGATGTTCCCAAATCATCTGTCGACGATTTGGCCGTCGTGGAAGTCTCAGGCAAACTCATTCTTCGGTTTGTTTGACCTGTGAAGTTAGGTCTCATTCATCCATATACAAAACTTATGTGCAGCTAACTTACTATCAGTATTATCCTTATCACTTCTAGGAAGCTTGGGCAAAATATCTGAAGGTTGTCGGCCAACGGCATACTCTGACTGTTCTTCACCAGTCGTAGTAGGTTGGGTAGCAAAGTCGCGAGTGACAACCTTGGACGGATGGCTCTCTCGACGGTACGGCCAATTGCCGAACTGTCCTACAAAGACTGTAGAATCGGTATCGTGAATACCAGGTGGATTGGTTTGAGGCAATGCATCGTGTTCTAGAATAGGACTGAGTAGCGTTCCGAGTAGCTCATCAGGAGAAAAGGAAGCGGTCGGAGTGCTCATATCACGAGCAAGTGAGAATCAAGTGAATGCTGGCTGATGCAGAAGTAAGAAGGATATGATGATGATGAGGATTGTACCGTTGATGGAGAAAGACGATCTAATAGGAATGTGATATCCAGTGCGAGAAGAGACTGGCAACTAGAGCTTGCCTTTTGCCATGCGAGGCCTGCTTTCTCCTCCTGAAAGACACAGAGGAATTGCCGAAACTCTGAGCCTCTTGTAGCACCTGCCTCGAAGAATTCTGAACGAAATCGGACATTAGTCTTGGTCTTTCCCAGAAGGGCAGGTGTCTTTCAAGGTTCCTCGTGAGTGAGACAAGAAATGACTCAATTGAATATGTACAAAACATTAACCCATGCAACCGCTTCTATTCTTTTACCTCCAAATTTCAGAGAATCAATTTGCCTCATTACGAATCCATACCGGCCGCAATGAACGTGACCACCTGGAGAATTGCAAACTACCAGCGAGCTGGAGAGCGACAGCCGAAGCCGAGCACAATGGTAGAGAACAGTGAGTGGTTTCCAGTTGGCAGTTGTAGATTCTTGTTATCCCTTCTCAAATTCAATGCAATTATGGAAGTGGTCAAGCAAAGTTGGAGGTGAATGAAGGTGAGTTGTTCGGTTGGAGCCGCAAACCACGTTAAAAATGCACGACGCGTTAACGTACTCCCAGGCGCGTATTTGGTGAACCCCAGTAGCGACCCACACCCAACCCACCCCAGACTCCCACGCACCTTTTTCCCGCCCATGGCAATATACCCCATTGACTGACCCACCACCATGCTCGTTTCTTGCAATCCGCTTACGCTGCCTTCACACAGTCCCTACTCCGTCCCTTACCCGTACCATCATGCCGAGAAAGAGCACAGCTTCGAATCAATCCGGCGACGGAGAAGCTACTCCCGTCGCCGTGAAAGATGGAATAAGCGTTGAAGTGAGTCTTGCTTCGACGTAACTACCGCCTCACCTCGACGTAGCTAACAGACCTCCAACAGGATCTCGGCCTTCCTAGGACCATGGTGCAGCGACTCGCAAAAGGCGTGCTGCCAGCCAACACGCAGATCCAAAAAGACGCCCTGCTGGCGATATCGAAGAGCGCGACGGTCTTCGTGAACTACCTAAGCACGCAGTAAGGCGGCGTCCCTCCCCGTCCCAACCATGCCACTGACCTCTCCGCAGCGCGAACGACGCCGCGCAGCGCGCCTCCAAAAAGACGATCCAGCCAAAGGACGTGTTCGCGGCGCTGGAGGAGCTCGACTTCGGCGGCTTCGCGCCGCGCTGCGAGGGCGAGCTGGCCAAGTTCCAGAGCGTCCAGTGCGACAAGCGCAACAGCTACCGCCGCAAGGTGCGCGAGGAGGCGAAAGCGAAGGCCGCGGCTGACGCCGCCAACGGCGTCGTCGAGGCCATTCCCGGCCCGCCGGTCGCCACCATTCCGACTTTCTCCGTGCGTAATAGGGACGCGCCGCCCGCGGCGAAGAAGATGAGGACGATGGGTGTGGGTGCAGACGCGGGAGATGCTGAGGGAGAGGGGAGGCCCGTCGCTGTGGGAGAGGGCGAGGACGTGGACGAGGATGATGAGGGGATGGGCGAGGATGGTGCGGATGAGGACGACGAGATGCAGGTTGATGACGAGGAGGAAGAGGACGACGACGACGATGACGATGGGCCGCCGGAAGGAGAGGATGAGGACGACGCGGATGACGATCCCGCCGTGCAGCTCGTCGAGGATCCGCTGGAGGAGCGGGAGGGCGAGGACGAGGATGAAGATGATGTGCTGGGTGGCGATGAGAGTGATTGAGCGTGTTTGCTTTGCTATTCATACCCCAATCGTTAATCTTGTTTGCTGTCGACTCTCTTACTGCATGGTCGGGGCATACAAAGCGGCATTGACGGATGTTTGGTTGCAGATATGATATTGTACGAAGCATAGGTACAGGCCAATTCAATTTAAGACAATCGCCTGCTCACACAAGATATGTTGCTCAAGAAGTTTTCTCACTTCAAAGATTCAACGCCATTATGAAAATTGGGCTTGCATTGATACTATCTCTTGGAAAGTTTAAGAAAAACAACCACAACCACACCGCAACATAGTTGCCCCTCCGATTACACCACGGCACCTCTACTGCTCAAACTCCCTGGATATCGAAGCCAGACGAGACGAGATTTGCAAGCAATCTACTCCTCGCCCTCAATAGGAGCCTCCTCCTCGCCGTACTCCTCCTCACCCTCGGAGATGGAGGCCTCCTGGTACTGCTGATACTCGGAAACCAGATCGTTCATGTTGGACTCGGCCTCGGTGAATTCCATCTCGTCCATGCCCTCGCCGGTGTACCAATGGAGGAAAGCCTTGCGGCGGAACATGGCGGTGAACTGGTCGCCGACGCGCTTGAAGAGCTCCTGGATGGAGGTGCTGTTGCCGACGAAGGTGCTGGACATCTTGAGGCCGCGCGGCGGGATCGAGCACAGCGCCGTCTGCACGTTGTTCGGGATCCACTCCACGAAGTAGCTCGCGTTCTTGTTCTGCACGTTGCGCATCTGGTCCTCCACTTCCTTCATCGACACTTTGCCGCGGAAGATGGCCGAGCACGTGAGGTAGCGGCCGTTGCGGAAGTCAGAAGCCGCCATCATGTTCTTGGGGTCGAACATTTGCTGAGTGAGCTCAGGAACGCTGACGGCGCGGAAAGAGTGAGCGCCACGGCTGGTGAGAGGAGCGAAGCCGACCATGAAGAAGTGGAGACGTGGGAATGGAACCATGTTGACGGCCAACTTGCGCAAATCCGAATTAAGCTGACCTGGGAAACGCAGGCAGGTCGTGACGCCAGACATGACAGCGGAGACGAGATGATTCAGATCACCATAAGATGGGTCGTTGAGCTTGAGAGTCCTCATGCAGATGTCGTACAGAGCCTCGTTGTCAATGCAGAAAGTTTCGTCAGAGTTCTCGACAAGCTGGTGGACGGAGAGGGTAGCGTTGTACGGCTCAACGACAGTGTCGGACACTTTGGGAGATGGAACAACCGAGAAAGTAGCCATCATGCGGTCTGGGAACTCCTCACGGATCTTGGAGATGAGAAGAGTGCCCATACCAGCACCGGTACCACCACCGAGGGAGTGGGTGATCTGGAAGCCCTGGAGGCAGTCACAGGCCTCGGCCTCACGGCGAACAACATCAAGAACTTGGTCAACAAGCTCAGCACCCTCAGTGTAGTGACCCTTGGCCCAGTTGTTACCCGCACCAGACTGACCAAACACGAAGTTGTCAGGACGGAAAAGTTGGCCGAAGGGACCGGCACGAACGGCGTCCATGGTACCAGGCTCGAGATCGACGAGGACAGCACGCGGTACGAACTTGTTGCCGGAGGCCTGTGACACGTAAGTAAGGAGCTGTTGATGATGATTGACATGTAATTACCTCGTTGAAGTAGACGTTCATACGCTCGAGTTGGAGGTCCGAGGTGCCATGGTAGCTGTGATACTGTCAGCAACCAGAACTCGGAGTTCTATACGATCAAACATACACTCCAGAGCCATCGAGACCGTGTTCACCAGAGATGTTCTGCCTGTTGAAATTTGTCAGTTGGATGTTTTTGACGATGTCACACGGTAAACGAACCAGAAGGCAGCACCGATTTGGTTACCCTGGCAGCAATCAGCATCAATGTCAAGTGAATATGGAGTAGAACGGGCTTACGCATTGGCCGGTTTGCAGATGAACCTATTGAGGTAGTTAGTTGAGCTGTCAAAGAATTGTTGTCGTCTGCCTGCAACGCGGGGTTTTCAGGGGACGCGTGAAAACAAAAGCGTGCAGCAGAGGTGGTACGTACGATCTCGCGCATGTTGGCAGTATTGTAAGTGAATCAAAGAGTAGCAAAGAGCTTTGGAGAAGGGTACTTGGCACGGTTTAAGGGTATTGGAAGTAGATGGGGTGGGAAGCAGTTGTGGGAGATTGTAGCGGTGAGGGTAGATGTGGTGTGTCTGTGTGTCTGTGTAGAGAAAGAGGCGCGCTGCACGGATCACCCAGGGCTACTCGACCAAAACAACCACCTAAAGTTAATCCGATGTTTATCCGATAGCCTTTTGTACGGAGCACAGAGTACTGCATAAGGTACCCGTGATATCCCTTCCTAAGGCACTTAGCTTCACATGTCTCATGATCCAACGTAAACATAAGCCAGTTGGACACGTACAAGCCAGTCGAACACCCGTTTTCTTCACTAAATATCAGGAAATTCAAACATTCATATGTCAACAGCGGCTTGTTAACGTGCTAAACAGCGCGTCACTCTCATCGCAAAAGGTCCAATTTACTTCACCACCCACCACTTGACTTCCGTCTGGGCTATCATACAGTATACACTCTCTTCAAGGCCAGACAGCCCATCATCGGAGTGCGTGGTGATACCGTGCCATTCTCCGCATCCAGGCCGTTCCTTCAATCAAACAGAAAGCAGCTCCCATCGCCTCTTTCCCACCATCATTCAAAAGATATCATCGTAAATGAGTGGAAGTTGACAAAGCAACCAAGCATACATCAGTCGGATCTCTTCGTAGTACCATTTGGTACGCCATGTAACACGCCATTAGCTGCTCCATTGGCCACCCCGTTGGGCATCCCCTTGGCGCTACCATTTAGCACTCCGTTACGCTCGCTCTTGATACGCTCGACCGTGGGAAACGACGTGACAAGTCGTGGCCACACCATCTTGAACTGGTCCTGCTCACCATTGATGCAATGACGTAGCCAGATGCCCCATTGGATGTAGAAGTACGCGCCAATGCCCGTCATGAGGTGCCTGTTCCTATCAGCTACAGTTCAACTGCTGCGATTCGCACTAAAGACTCACCACCAGCCATGGCCTTCGAGTAGGATGCCCCACGGCAGGCCAATCTCCCTTCGTGCATGGTGTAACGAGCCGCAATACTTGTTATCCAAGGACCAGATGGCGAAACCGCCGAGGAAGACGGACAAACCGTACGCCACCATTGTCCACATTGTCTTCAACACCTGGACATCGCGTTCGTCCCTACGACGCTGCTCCGCATTTTGCACTCTGCTCAACGAACCATTTGCGCTGCCATTTGCATGGCCGTTCGCATGCCCATTAGCGTAGCCATTAGCGTAGCCATTTGCATGACCGTTTGCGTAGCCCTTGGCATAGCCATTCGCGTGCCCATTTGCATGAACGCCCTGTTTCAGTGCCCTCTCTTTGGATTTCCACAGAGGCCGAATGTTGATCTCCATCACATACATGCTCCGCAGAAGAACGACTGCCGTGAGCAACGCATACGCGCATTGATGAAAAATCGGGTCCTGAATGTAATGATAGTATCCGGTAATGAATACCGACAGAGAAATAAGAAATATTCCCATTGCGACCCCGTACTTTGTCGATCTTCCATGTGCAAATGTCGCATAGAACATGATACATGTCGTATATATCATCGACAGCTCGTCAACGAGTTGCCATGGATCTGCGCCAAAGTTAGCGTCTACACCACGTCACTTGCCGCTTCGGCTACAATTGAGCGTACATTTCAAAGATGAATGGAAACAGAAACTGCCAAATCCGACAAGAAGGTAGCCAAGATACGTAACAATGAAGATATTGTCATGTTTATTCTTCAAACAGTTGTGAATGCCTTTGGCTCCGAGGTAGAGGAACATGAGGTTGGTAAACGCGTTGACGACTTCCGCAGAGTACTGCGTGGCATAGTAATTCTACGTTCCGTTAGCTGGAAACGTCGTACCGACTTGATAGCCATTCCAACTTACTTCTTCACACCAGTCCAGCGTTGACGTAACAGGGCCCCAATAGCCAGCCCTCAACTCCTCTGGCGGAGGATAAGCGATGGAAGGTAACCACGAAGGCATTTTACTGAGAGAGAATGCAATTGTGACAGGTCGGCTGCTTTCAGAGAGTGACGTGTGTTATAAGATACCCCGATGATCGTTCTTAAGCTTCAGCCTAGACCCACTCACTGCTTGACTACGTATGCCGACAGAGAGAACTATAAAGACAAGAAGTTCGAAAGTATCATGGTTCGCGAGTGCATAAACACTTGTACTCGCAAAAAGAAGAAATGAATTGAAAATGGGAGAAAGACGACGTTGCATTCAGCTCCGCCTCCTCAAGTACCGTAGCCAAAAAAACCCCTCGGAGGAAACATGGAAGGGGCAAGTGGGAAGCGCAAACGCCCCTTCGTCATGCCTTCCCAGGGCAAAATGCAGGCCACGCAACTGCGCCACCAACGGGTCCAGATCCAAGGCTAGCGGCTAGCAAGACTGGCTACTATCACGCGACTGACTTTCCCTATTAGGTACCTTATGCAAATCTTCCCAATTTGTCAGAACTTCGTCCTTCCTTGAAGTTCAACCGCCGGTAACTTGACAAAGTAATGCTATGTTGTCAGCGCCACAAGTTTACCTGTAAGTACAATGACTTTTCAAGACGCCTTGATGCACCAATTTTCCCCGAAAGTTGTGGTCTCGCGTACAAAATTACGGTCTCAGTTACAACTTTCCTTCTTATCCTTCATCACGTCTCTCAGCAAGGTTCTCTTCCATCTCTCTTCCAGCACACCATCGAGGGCCTAGAATGTAAATCCAGAGAACCAATACGGTATTACTTCAGTCCTATCTCTCCTCAAACACTTCTCCGTCGAATCTGGCACATGCCAGGCAAATTCTGCCGCCGTCTGCGTACCAAACATAAACTCCTTTGGTGTTGCCACTGCTCCAAACCTCCCGCGGAAGAAGGCAAAAGCACGTCAACTTGATGATTCAACAGAATCATCTCTTCCTTCACGGAATTTGAAGACCCACGGTTGAACGCCTCGGATCCAGAATACGGTGCGCTTCATGGCAATCCCGCTCGGCCCGGTGATCCGGTTGTCAAGCGTAGAGAACGGTCGCCATCAGACTTTGCATTTCCAATGGTAATCGGAAGTGTCAGTTGAGTGACATGCGCGCTGTACTCCAACACCATGCAGACTATGAGCGGCCCAATCGGGTTCCCGCCGACGTTGTTCATGACGGTGCGGATGTGCAACGCTAGCAGCGGCTCAGGCGCCTTCTTGGCCTCTTTCGCCGTTGCAGTTGCGCAGTTCAAGACGACGGAGTGGACATCGGCCCCCGAAATTTGTCGCGCAGGTCTGCAGCCGCTTTCGATGCCTCGTTTGGGATATGCGCGAGAAAGGTGACACTGAAAGCACGTTGTGCCGCCGCTGGAGCCTGTGATGAGGGCATATGATTTGCCGAAGGGTGTACAGGTGTAGGCCTTGAAGGCGCCTTCGCCGGTTAGGGAGAAGTAGGGTGTGGGGGCATTGAAAGCCTTGCGGAGAAATGATCCAATGGTGATGCAGCGGGCGAGCGGTAAGTACTCTACGAATTTTGGCGGGGTGTCCGGCATTTTATCGAGCATGCAAACAGCCCAAAACCGCCGTCCACCATACGAGACATGATGAACTTGGTCCGGTCTAGTTGGCACCTGAGCCCTGCGTAAGTCTACTTTTACAAGAACTATGAAATATTGAACTCTTTATCATTTTACATGTTTCGTTCGCCGCGGGCGCTTCGAATAAATGCGCGGAAGGCTACAGTTGTGCGCTCTCCCGTTCTGCATGCAACTTTGCTTTTCGGGAAGTCTAGGACTTGGGCACATTTTGAACTGCATCCTTGTCCATCCATTCTAATTACGACAGCTGTGGCATCTCATCTCTGGGGAATATTTTATCTCATAAGACCTGCGAACTCCTTTTGGGATTTCGGACTTTCCGCTTCACCACCACCCGTTTCCTTTTGCCGATATCACAATGGATTTCCAAATACTAGACACAATCACTCCTCTCCTCGACACTGCTACGAGCGGAGCTGGTCTCTTGGTAATTGTTGCTGCAACTATTGTTCTACCATTTCTATTAAATGCCCTCACTGGAAATGGAATGATCAGGTCTATTCCTGTAATCGGCATGCGTCGACATGCTTTCACTCAGGTCCCAGCCAAATTCAAATACTTGACTCATGGTAGAGAGCTATTATTTGGCGGAATGAACAAGCTCAAGAGTATCTTTCAAATTGTCACCCTGACTGGGCCGATGATCATTCTTCCTGGAAAATTCACCGACGACATCCGAAACAACAAGAAGTGCAACTTCAATGAATTTTTTCAACGGACCTTCTTCACCTCGTACCCTGGATTCGAGGCTAATAGGAGGAGGACGACGGCCAACGTGCTCAAAGATGCCGTCCGCACTAAATTGACACAATCCCTGGGTCCGGTCAGTCTCGATCTTTGCCGCTGTGCCGACCGAGAAGTCGATGAGATATTTGGCTTAAGTGAGCAATGGCAGCAGTGGAATGTGCGAAAGCACACACAGGAACTTGTCGCAAAACTGTCAACCCAAGTCTTCCTAGGTGAACGATTGATTAAGAACAAGGAATGGATTCGCGTCGCTGTTGACTACACCATCCATGTAATGCTGGCTGTCACGGAACTTCGTCTGACTCCAGCTCCACTGAGACCAATAATACACTGGTTCCTTCCCAACTGCCGCCGCCTCCGAAAAGACAGGACAAGTGGGCGCAAAATCATCGACGAGGAAATCCGTATTCGACAACGGGAGCGTGAAGCCGCGGATGCGAGAGGAGAACCGCCCTCCAAGACGTCCGACAGCATTGGTTGGTTCACGGAGATCGCTGATGGTGAACCCATTGATATGTCTGGAATGCAGCTTTCTCTCACTTTTGCCGCTATCCACACCACATCCGACATGGTTTCCAAGACGTTGTACTATCTTGCTGCAGATCCGCTGTTGCGCCAGGCCATCCGAGAGGAGATTATCGATGCTTTGACAACCCAGGGCTGGAAGAAGTCTGTTGTCACTGGCTTGAAGCTTCTGGATAGCATGATGAAGGAAATTCAGCGACTTCACGCACCAGCTTGCAGTAAGTGCGAAGTGATGGAATTTTCCCAAGGGACAACGTAACTGATAGGCCTTTCAGTCTCACTACGCCGCTGGACCCAAGCCGATGTGACTCTCCATGACGGGACGCAAATCCCCAAGGGCAGCATGATAGGAGTTCTGCAAGACAAGCATTTCGATCCCGCCGTGTACGAGCGGCCGGAGGAATTCGATGCCTGGCGATATATCAAGCTTACCGAAAAGACAGGCGACAAGAGCCACTGGTTGTTCGCGACAACATCGTCCGACCACATCGGCTTCGGCCATGGACTGCATGCGTGTCCTGGACGCTTCTTTGCCGCAAATGAAATCAAGATTGCCTTGACGTTCATGTTATTGAGATACGATTGGAGGATCCCGGATATCGAGCAGAGACTGAAGGAGGGTAGATCGCCGGTCGTGAACATCGGAGACAACTGCTACCTGGACCCGAAGATCAAGATCGAGTTCAAGAGGAGAATTCCGGAGATTGATATCATGGCCTATACATAGAATACTCCTTGTTCTATCAAGAGCGAAGTTCTCGATCAATACGACCAGAGTAAATGAAATTGTTATACCACGTGGACTCTTCCGCTGTTCTCAGAGTCGGCAGGTTGTTAAATTGAAACTTGTTGTCATGCAACCCATGGAGGTGAAGAATTATATCCTAGATGCATGAATGTATACCGTAAATAATTTTCTGCCAAATGGCTCCTGGTTCGGCAGCTATCGTTTGATTATATGAGTGCTGTACGCGTAAAGTAATACACGGCTATCCCTATGAGAATGGCGGCAGCACTGGTGGTCGAGCCAATAATGATAGCGAGCCGATCAGCATTTGTCTTGAAAGGAGATGTTCCCCTAGACTGTGTCCCATTCCCTGTCGATGATGAGTTGCCAAATGCCGTAACGACGATCTTTGGAAAGTCGGTGGCAGCTTGGCTATTCAAACTCGAACATGCGCTTTGAATAACGTCTGGAATCGAAGCCTGATAATTAGTAAGTAGTTATTTTTTCAAATCTCCATGAAGTCATGTAATTGGTACATTTGGAGCGCAGTATTGCAGCAGTCCGATTTGAGCCTGAAGGATCGCAGTGTTCTCAGCTTGCACGGCAACTTTCCAACTAAGGATAGCAAAAGCAACGGTGACAACAGTGAACGTCGTTCCAAGGGTTGCTATCAGAGCGTTGAATATTGCCGACCTTGAACGTTTATTGTCTCGTTGCTGATGTTTGGGTTCGGCCGGCTGCCCGGAAGTTGGTAAATTAACGTGCGACCCCGATTTCATTCTGAAAGATCAAACGGCTTCGGAGAAGCAGCTAAGGTCCGCTTGTTATCTAGCATTCGTTTTACTCCTAGTACTACATGACTCATAGTACGGAGGTATTTGACGCTGTAAACAGCCTTGTGCGGCTGAGAGCGCCACGATTTCTCCTTGATGAGGAAATTTAGAGCGAGATTCGCGAAGCCACGTATTGTGTATTAATACCTTTCTTGTTAAAAGCATGGTGCTGGCTCGGTTACTCTATCAGCGTGATTCTTCTTGAAGGGAAGCTTGTCCACGTACGGTTTGGACTGCAAATTGTTGGGCTGGCAGGAAACCGCATATGTTTCGCTTTGGGTGAATGGCGGTCGTGGTGCAGCAGTGAAGACAGAAGCAGAGGTGTACCACTTTTGGGATCCTTTATGGCAGATATGAGAGCATCCAAACCTTCGGCGGGCGTGTAATAAGATGTGAGCCTTTCGGAGCTATTCACAATAGTTATTGCCTGCTTCCAACGACTGCGGTCAGCCGTGCCAGTCAAAAGCCCCTTGGTGAGTGAGCTGAGCAGGGGGTCTATTTAGAGATGCAAATGCCGCAAAAAGAGAAAACAAAAATAGGGTGCGCGGCAAACCCTTCCAAAACACGGTGGTAAAGGTCCAAGGACATAGAGTTACTGCAGTCAAAACTTGGGAAGCTCACTCGCGTGTTTCATTGCATTATGCATATATTCCCATGGATCCAGAATCAAACCCCCCAGAAAACTTCAGGTGTTTGCTTCCACATCTTTGAGGAGCCAAATCACGATCCGGAAATTTCACCCTCTGCGTTTTCAAAATAGAAATCGATCAATATATTGCTTTCTATTTTCATCCTATGATACCGTCTTAAATATGGAGCGAAGCTCAAGTCCTATCTCGAGAGAAGCTCTCTATTAGACGTAAAGTTAGGGTGCAGATGAGCGCTACATGGGACGGATGAAGGAATATCGTTGCTTTGGGGTCGCAGTTTATGGGCGACACGCCTAGAGGATGTGCGAAGCTCTACGGCAAGGAATAGATTTAGACGATCTGGGTATTTTCATCGCTACGACATGCTCTTCCGGCGCGCTGGTTGACAGTACAGCTGTTCGCCGAGTATCGACATTGACATCCGGGGACATGCGGTAGAAATCGGTAGAGTACTCTAGCACTGCGATTCACGGCTTCATCCCCTCACCAACCAAATACTCTTAGCACCGCCAACGCTCTCTTACCGCTTTCGAAGCAGAATTTCCACGACTATGAAAGCTTAGGGTGGATCTTGACTGGATGGGGAGAAGCTGCGCAGATAGGACAGATCTAGATCTGTAAAATGACATCGACGGCTTTCTACACCTGGCGAAACAGGGTCGGATCCCTGCACAGCACGGCATCATCAAACAACACGGAGACAATCTGATATTTACATCAGCCAAGATATTTAATCTACAGCGATAGACACCTTCTAGCCAGACGAAGTAAGCGTGTTTCGATTTTCACTTAAGGGAGGACTCATTATTTATCAGCCCTTGAGCTGAAGATCCTCAAACCTGTTCCTTGCTAATAGAACTAGAGACAAAGTGTTGCAAAGCATTCCCGCCCATAAGAGCAAGGCTACTTCGTCTCTTCACCCCATGAGGTCCTAAACACATCTGCGAGAAGGTCTCCATCAAATGGATCCACTGGCCTTGTCACAAGGCCCACCGTCATCCTCGACAACTGAGAATCCAATCGTAGCGGTTGGGCGAAAGGTGAAGTCTGTCCTCAGCACATCACAGCGGCCAAGTATTCGAATTGTGCATGAATCCATAGGCACAGGGAAGAGATTCGCACCAGCACAAGGTTCTGAGAGTCGAGCGGAGCCAAATGTGTCTGGTAATGCCAACTTCCTAAACCGTGTTGGTAGTTCAGTCCGATCTCTTTTCGGCAGTAAGGAAAATACTACCGAAGAAGAGTTTTCTAAGGATGAATACGACCCGGATACGGTAGATTTGCTAGACGTCGTGGGTATGTATTAGCTTCCTCTTCTTAAAAAGAGTGAAGTAACCCTCTCCAGACCCAGAAGTATCCACGCTCTCCACCCTCACCAATGTCCAAAATTCACTCTTCGTCCCATCGTTGGGTAAATTCGTCAGCCGTCGAGCCACATATAGAATCTCGGAGCCTGTTCGAGAAGCGCGATTAATCGATAAGCTTAAGGCTTCGTTGAAGCGCATATCAAACAAATTGGAGGAAGTTGATGAGAAGAGAGATGAACGAGAATCAGAGGGATTACTGAGTACTTTACAGTATGCCGTTGTGCCTGATGATGTGACCATCGACGGCTGGACACGCGAGAACTTTGAAGAGCTGGACGATCGTGTGAGGCATGAGCTCCATTCTCGACGTGCACATTTCAGACGCTCAATGAAGGGTTTCTGGCAGTATGTCCGCCGACGTGAGTACCTTTTCACTCTACCATCCAATCCTGCATCTAATAGACTTTTGTAGCTCTCGGATTGTTCGTAACGGTTTACGCTACGTTAATTACGTTGTTCGGGGCTGCTTGGGTGCTTTTCTTGATCGGTTGGATATCACTGGGTTCGAAGCGAGACTACGTGATCAATGTCGTCGACAATGTTCTAGTCGCACTCTTTGCAATCATGGGTGACGGTCTAGCTCCTTTTCGTGCAGTCGACACATACCACATGGTTTACATCGCCTACTACCACCGCAAAACCTGGAAGAAACGAGAGAGATTGGGGCTTCCCAAACTAGTGGACCATAACGATCTTCCTGATTTGCGAAAAGAAGAGATACAGCCTGACACTGTCGACCTTGAGAGTCTGGTTGCTCGGAGAATGCCACGCCGTCTGGCTCAAAAAGTTGCTCCTAGGATTCCAAAGAGACTTGCTCGAAGGATTGTCACTCGCAGCAAAACCAACGACAACCCATCGTACGAATACACGGTCCTAACTGAAAAACAGCAAGCCAAACTTGAGTTCCACGAGCGGAAGTTCTCCAAAAGCCACACCTTCTACAAGCCCCACGAGACCGAGACTCACTACGCATTCCCGCTCAAACTGCTCGTCGCCGTCGTGCTCTTGCTCGATTGCCATTCCGCGCTGCAAATCAGCCTTGGCGCGTGCACATGGGGCATCCCTTACGAGAAACGGCCATTCGCCCTGACAACCGTGATCCTATGCTGTAGCATCACGTGCAACATCCTCGGCGGCGTACTCATCATGGTGGGCGACCGGCGAACGCGCAAGAAGGACGTCATCGAGCGAATCATGCGCCAAGAGCTCACCAGCGACGCCATACAGCAGATGGAAACGCAGTGGATGAAGGAAGCCGAGGAGAGGGGCGAGCTCCACAAGTCCGTGCGGAAGAACATTGAAGACGAGAGAGAAGACGCAGAGAACAAGGAGATCATGAAAGCCTGGAAGGGTGTCCCGATGTTGCCGAAGAAGCTGCTTGGGAAAGGCGAGGATCATCGGCAGCCGGCGCTGCCACAGCGGGCAAGGAAAGCTGGCTCATCCTCCGCATCTTTGGCCTCCAGTTCTTCTTCGACGTCGAAGAAAGCTGGCTATAGGAGCGGTACGGCATTGCCACCTTTGCAGGAAGACTCAGTGCAGCTATCCCGGCCGAAACCAACTCTAACTAGGGATAAGGAAGCGAACAATGAAGGGGCAGGGCAGAAGATCCTAAAACTAATGAGGAAAGCGGATATGGATAGAAGTTAACCATTCCTCGCATGCAACGGCCTATAGATTATATCGCGGTCTGAAAAGAGTATGAAACGATTATTGCGCAGAGAAGTTAGTGTTATCTTCCTTAAACAAGTGCTCGTGCCCTACACTCGCGAAGTTCTTTGTACAGTAACTGAACAAGAAGGGAGTGGCGATATATTCTCAGATGAAGATGATATCCCTTTGCTTAACATCGTACCGTTGTACTCCGTCTCCTTCCATGTGGTACCATTCGCGATAGTGGAACACGCCGAAATGAAGGTCCATGACATGATTCTATTCGAAAAGGAAAGCAGTAACCGCCTAGCTAGGACGCCAAGTCACACTCATAACCCAAACTTCCCACCATCAGGCCCAATTGGCGAGATGTCGATGATTCGAATTTCTCTTCTTTTGGGGTCGAGCTGCTTATATTTGTAAGGCCGAGATTTTAAGAAAGACATGGAGAAAGGCATGGTTTTGACGTGGACAGGGGTTACTGAGGAGCTTGATGGTTCTGTTAGGAATGGGACCGGTGATATGAATGTGTTGGTCGAACAAGAGGCGGATGGTGTAGATCTGTGATGTGAAGCGCGAGAGAGGGATCTCCACATGGGTGAGGCGTGTAACAGAGGGGTCCAAGCGTTGCAGTCATAAGGTCAAGAGGAAGCCTTCGGTCTGATTTCTGTTCTCATCTCAAGTATTTCCAAGTCTTGAGAATTTCTGACGACCCAGCTTTGCATCTCCAATACCGAACGAACTCCACCTGTAACAGCCATCAACCCACTGCAGACATGTCGATATCAGACGACGCGCTCAGAAAGGTCCGCACAAAGACACACAACCATATGCATCGGGTCGCTAACACGGTCTACATTCAGGTTTTGCTCGAGATTGAGCAAAAATCAACCTTCTCAAGTCAACAGATAGTGATAGTAAAGCAACAGATGGCTGCAAAGAGTCGAGAAGGTCGCATTTTACAGTTGACTGCGAATGAGGTTGGAGCACTGCCACGGGAGACCCATATCTATGAGGGTGTTGGCAAAATGTAAGGCTCTTTCATGTGGAGATTTACGTGTATTTTCACAATAACTGATGGCTGTCTTGCTCAAAGGTTTGTCCAAACTCCTCCTCAAGAGACCATGGACCGGTTAGCAGCGGAGAGCGAAGAGCTCAAGTCCGATATGTCGAACCTGGAGAAGAAACTGCATTACCTCGAAACAACATACAAGAACAGCAAAGATAATCTCGAGCAGATTCTCAAATCAGCCAGTGGCAGCTCCTGAAAGCTTCAATCCAGAATCTTCGATTTTAGCCATGCCGAAGAGACTCCGAGAGGCCGTATCAAGAGGCCGAACGGTGCTACGCAACGTGATCACCCTCGGCACCTGCACACATGATGTGCGGGATGACTCTCACTCCCGTGCTTAAGGTAGTTCAATTCCAATGCTTCAATTGTTTGAGGCTCGTTGCCTTCATTGACAGGCAGTATGCCTTGTCCCGCTAGTGTGGCAGCTGATCCAAAGGTCTGTTCAGCCACCCGAGCTTGGTGATTTCCGGGGTAAGGAAAACGGTCAATACCTTCGGTCAGAGTCGGCACGAATTAGTTATATTGCAGATTTAATCCGAAGAAACCTGTCCTTGATTGCCATTGTCCCTCTTTTTCAAATACAGTCATGTCTTTGCCATTCTCAATCGGCGACATTTTGAAGGTCATTGAACTCACTATCGCCACTTTTGAAAAGATCCATGATGCTCCCGAGAGGATAGAGAAGGTCGGCAAAGGTATGAAGAGCTTGAAGCAATATCTAGCCGAGTTGGAGGAGCTTCTAGCCCGCAATGCGAAGCATGGACTGGCTGCACAACGACCAACCCTGGCGGCACGAATCGAAGAGATCGTTCACGACATTGAGAAGGATGCCAAAGAAGTTCAGGTGCTATTGAATCGATGGCATAACAAGATTGGACCTGGTGGTTTTGAGCTACGCTTTACATTGGTTGCCAACGCACTTTTCGCCATTGGATCATCCCCTGGCAAACTTGACGCTCTGACTACGAGCGTTGAGGAGCATAAAACCGACCTTGACCGCCAGCTCTTTCTTCTCAAAGAATTTGCCGACGACATGACGAAGCTGGAGCAGAAGAAGCGTGCAGACAAGTTGGAGGCGATACTGAGCGCAAACATCACAAATGGCAACAAGCCAATGACGCCGCCGCCCCGGCCGATGCAGCAGCTGCAGCCATCGCGGCCGTCTCTTATTCGATCTGATTTCCAAGTCATTTTCATCGATGGGGGAAATGAAGGGCGTAGCATCATAGCCGAAGCGTACTGTAAACTCCTTAGAGGTTGGACTCAAAAGTGGAATGGCAAGTGGCGAATCAAGTATGTATATTCCGCTGGATATCGAGTCAAGTGGCGGAGCGATTGCATTGATACCACCAAGCGGATCGTGAAGAATATGGAAGACGGAAACAAGCTGCCCGACAAAATCGCCTTGGAGGCTTTTTTCAGAACAATGATCATGATCGACCAATTCAGAGTGCTGATCAAGCAAGAGACCGAATCGAAACGATCACGAGGGGTTTGGAAAGATCTCTTTGCAAATTTTGACTACATTTTTGTGTTCGACAAGGCTAGCTTGGACACTCTGAACATGCTCAAGGAGGCATTCAAAGTCGTCTACGGCGCATCAGCGGTTCCGGAGGGCAAAGGGAAGCTCGTCCACCTTGGATGCTATACTAGCGATGGTAGGGCCAAGGACCTTATGGATCTAGATCCACCATCACTTTTCGTTCCACTCAACGACCGATGGAACAAGATCCATAGCATGACCAAAGACTCCTTTAAAAACTGGCTCAGCAGAGAGATGGGCTGGAGAAATCCTGGTGCATTTGCATCGGCTCTGAGCGTGCTGTGATTGTCTTCCGTCAGTTGGGATCTCCGGACGTCTGAATATTTGGAAGGTTACCTCGAAAGTGAGGAACCTAACTCTGATATCTTGAGAATATCAGCCCTCTACAACGACCCGCCAGTGTCATCCAGCCGCGAAGAGAGAATGGTTTCCAGGATAAGTCTTCTGAAGAGTGGCACTGGATTACATACTGTCGGAAACGGCTTCTCCATCCGCCCTACCTTTTCTTTGATACAACTGGACGGAGGCTGGAAGGTTGAAACATGTCTTCACCTCGTTGGTCAAGCAGAACGCAGGGGTGACATTCAGCCTTACGAGCCGCTTAGCCAATTTGTCGATCCGACCTCCTGCCGGGCGTTATGTTGTGCTTCACGGCGCAGCCAGGAACAAGAGCCTCGCGAACATTTAACGGATCATGGTTGGACGCAGTTCAAGCATTCCAAACGTCGCAGAACAGAGTTTCGGGCGCAGTGTTGATTACCAGTGTGGGGTTCTGTGGCGGAACACAGTAAGCAGGCCACCAGCGATCAAAGGGCGCTTTGCATCGGAAGAGTAAATCACCGGAGAAATGGCGGTGCTTTCGGTGACGTCGGACTGCAGAGCATTCTCATGCAACAGCTGTGAAGGACGACCGGTGAAGACGCAAGAACTTTGAAGGTTTTGTTGACAGCGAAGGCGGAGCCAAGCTCCACAGCCACCGAACCCGGCCAAACCGAGCAGCAGCTCAATCACCGCTTTTCTGCACAGCAAGGAGGACGTACGTTAGTAGGACAGAATACAGCAAAAATGGAAGGATATGCGCATGGTAGTGAAAGGGCAAAGTGAAGCCCGGGGGGCCTGAAGGATTTTACCAGCCAACGAAGTTAGCGAGGGTCGTCTCATCAAACAATAACGTCGCAGGCCCTGGTGCGGCTGACCAACCTTCGATATCCTCCCTGAAGTGTCAGCGCGTGATGATTGGATTACTTTCGTCTCCAGGACGTATTCGGAGACGGGCCGGTCCCCAAATCCAGTGGATTCACAGACTCGAGCTTACAAATGGCCTGGAGGGCATTGAATAGTATAGGGGAAATGTTAAGATCCGTTGGTTTAAATTCGGCACCAAGCAGACCCACCGGTATGTGTCCTCTTTTGCTTGCAACATTACTATATAAGGTTCCAAACAACAGCTGTGTTCGTGGCATGCAAGAGGAAAGTGCTGCGGTTTTGCTTTTCCCAGCCAGTTGTAACTTACGCCATCCATGAAAGAGAAGGGATGTAGGGCCTGGACATTACGAGATGCAGGCAATCCGTAAGCGGCATGGTGGAGCGATCGATAGCTCAGCCCAGCAGCACGCCGGCAAGCCCAGCCACTAGCAGCAACGGCCTTTTTTCTTGTTGGAATCGGGCCCGGGATTTTTTAAATGATCATTTTGGACTCACTAGACTGGACCAGCTTGGCGTCCTTGGGAGGCTGAGCGTGATTGCAGGTGAACTGGAAGCGGGCGTTTGGGCACAAGACAAAGTGTGAATGACTGCTGACTCTACTACGTCTGCCTGAAGTTGATCCCACAACCCACCCCCAGCTGACAACCGCAAATTGCTCGGCTTTCTTGCTTCATCTTTGCCTCCTGATCTCCCGCTTGCGATTTTGAGAAACACATCAAACCACCGCCCGCCTGCTTCTCTTGTCTTGCACAGGGATAAGTCTGCTGGTGGATTGCCGGTTATTTGGCGTGACAGTTGTCTGGGCGCGCCACCATTCCCCACCACCCGACTTCGAGGGCTTAAGAGCTGAAAAGCCCCCGCCATTTCAATCTTTTACGCTTCTTGTCCCAACTTTAGCCCGCTCAAATCGCTCTTGAGCCTTGTTATTTGTCCATCGCCTCAATCAAGAACTTCAGTCCGCATTTTTTTCCACCTGATATCCGCTTCGACGCTCACACGAGCCCTACGCCGCGAACTGTCCCTCCATTCCAATCACCGAAGCTCTCTCGACCAAACAGCCACCTGACTTCTGCTATTACCATCCGCCAACATGCCGTGGGACGAAGAAGAGGAATTCGACCTGGAGGTGCGCGGCTATCGGCCGGAACGCGGCAGCGGAGTTAGCTACGTGCGCGGCTCGCAGGATCTCCTAACGCCGCAATTCAGCTCTTCGCTACGGCGCTCCCGGTCCCACGGCGCCCAACCCGCGCCCAACATCAGCGTGTACACGTCGACGCGCGTCGAGGAAGAAAGCCGCTCGCCGTCGCCCAGGCGCGGCCGCGCCAGCTCCCGCCGCCGCGAGGAGGACCTGCTCGACCGCCTCGAGCAAGCCGACTACGACCTCGGGCGCGCGCGCAGCCGCGGCCGCAGCGACGCCGGCGCCATCTCCATGCAAGTGGCGCTGCGGGACGAGCTGGCGCTGCGCGACGAGCGAGCACTCCGAGAGGAGCGCGCGCGGCGTGACGTGCTGGAGGACCGGCTGTACGGGCTGCAGCGGCAGTACGACGAGCGGCGGCGCCGCGACGACGAGCGGCTGGCGGCTGCGGACCTGCGGCTGCGCCGCTACGAGGAGGACCGCGTGCGCGACATCGAGTGGCGCTCCAAGTCCGATCGCGACGAGGAGCTGTGGGCCAAGAAGGCCGAGCTGCGCCGCCTGCGCGACCGCATCGCTGCCACCGAGGCTGACGCTCGATTCACCAGCCGCGTGGAGCTCGAGGATCTCAAGCGCGAGCAGAAGCTGCGTGAGGCCGAGCTCAATCGCAAGGAGGAACGTGAGAAGATCCTCGCTGAGAAGGAAAAAGAGGAGCGGGTCGCCAAGGAGGAGAGGAAGCGCATCAAAATGGAGATTGAACTCAAGGAGAAGGAAGAGGAGGCCGAGCGAAAGGCTATTCTTGCTGAATTCAAGGTCAAGGAAGAGGAGAAGAAGAAAGCTCAGGAAGAAACTGCCGCCAAGGCCGTCGCCGAGTACGAAAAGAAGAAGATGGACAAGAAGAAAGAGGAGGAGGACTTGAAGGCCAAGTTCAAGGCCGAGGAAGAAGAGGCCAAGCGCAAGGCCAAGGAAGAGCACGAGAAATGGAAACTCAAGTTTGAATTGGAAGAACAAGAAGAGAAGGATAAGAAGAAGAAAAAAGAGGCTGAGCTCGAGGATGAGATGCGCAAGCGTATGTCCAAGTTCGGCTTCCAGGAAAACCAGATCCAGGCCATCATCAAGCCCGAAGATAACAAACGCGTCTCTGTCGGCGCACTCCCGAGTAACCCTGTAGTCCCATACCGCTCACCAACGTACGTCAAGATCAACAAGGAGTATATCGATATCGAAACCCTCAAGTACTTTGCCCTGCCGTGGGAGTACAGCGAGGACCGCAAATATATCATCGTCTTGCAGGAGCTTTCGACTCGCGAGACCGACTACCTCTTCGAACACACCCGCAAGTTGCGCAGCGGTGGCGCAACCGTTCTGATTGAAGACCGTGGCCGTGACCGTGAGGGCAAGCCCGAGTACGCGTTTGTGCGGCGACGTAGCAAGAGCAGGCAAGGACACTCTCCACGACCAGTAAGCTTAGCATCCCTTCTCTTCCGTCATTGACATACGCGGTTCTGACCAACTCTGAACAGGTTTTGAGACTATTCTGAGCAACCATGTTTTTGACTTTTTCTTCTTCCATTGTGAATTTTGTTTGCCAGGGAATGTCGCGGCGCTCCTTGAATTGCAATGCTTCAAGTACACAAGGGAACCTTCACGTCCTCACCGAATCACGAATTGGGACTTTCATTGGACCGAAATATGATACCACCTCTGCTTTTTATCTCCACCAGGGACGGTCATCGCCGGATTCTCAATTCTTGGATTTTGTCATTCATTTGGTGGTGGATGCAGGTGTAACTTGGCGTAGATGCTTTTTATGATACATAGATTGAGAATTTCTCTTCTCTTCCGTTTCTATTCCCATCCAAGCCTGATCGTGATTGCGTATCAGACGATGCGCATATTGAGTTGAGACGCTCGTAGTTCAACATTCAGAAGTGCAGCCGTTCGCAAGGAGGTTGAGATGAGTCCTGTCGAAGCATCAGAGCAACTTCCTTCCCTCTACCCACCTGATTTCCGCCCTTCTGATAATCTCCTCGTACAGCGTCCATGCCAGCGCCGAGCTCATAGCCTTCCTAGCCATCCTCAGCGCCAGTCCATCGAACAGACACCTGAAGCCCTCCTCCGCGACCATCATCCGCGCCGCCCTCACCATATTCCCATACCGCTGCGGCATGAGCTGCAGCCGGGTCTTGATAGCATCAAAGGGGTTAGTGATGGCCGTCGCCGTCCCCGCCGCCACAACGCCCGACACAAAATTGATGCCAGCGGCGGCTCCTCCGCCCGCACCACCTCCACCCTTCACGCGCGCCCACGCCGCGCCAAGCCTGCTCTTTCCCGCCTCATAGAACAGCACATAGAGGCCCGCGTACGGCGCATCCCGCACAGCGGTGGCCCCAAATCCCGCAAAGAACCCGCGCAGGCCCTCACGCGCAAGAATATCCCGACCGGCGCCCGCCAGCGAGCGGTACGCGTACAGGCTCGACTCGTACCGCACCTTGATGACGGTGACGGGCATGAGCACGAAGCCGGCGGCGGCGCGGGCGGCCGCGCCCGTCGCGAGGTTCGCCGCGCCCGACAGCTGCGGCAGCGCGGACGACGACGCGCTGCCCACGCTGCTGGTGCGCACCGTCCCGATCCCCGCGCTCGCCAGGCTGCTGCGCAGCGCGTTCAGCCCGCCGAAGTACAGCGCCGAGCCGGCGCCGGTGCGCAGCGCGCTGGGCACCGTGCCGCGCCAGAGCTGCTGCACTGGGTGGCCCGACGCGAATATGGCTTGGAGGGTGGTGGCGAGCGGGCGCGGGTGCGCGGCGTGGCTGGCTTGCTGCACGCGCGTTTTGAGCAGGTCGGCTGGCTGCAGCAGGACGGCGGAGAGGAGGCCCGACGCGAGGCCCGCGGCGAAGTGGAAGGCTGGTGGGACGCGTTAGTGCGGTGTGAGACGCGGTGCAGCGGCGAGGTACATTTCTTCGAGACGGTCGAAGGGGGCGCTGCGCTGCCATGGGACATTCCGTCTCTTGCTTGGTGGGCGCTTGGTGTGGTGTTGATATTACAAGTACAGAATTACCACCGCATTTTCTAGTAACACAATGTTAAACACCCGTAATGAGAAGGTGCCAATGAAATAAGAATACAGGTAAGGTGGTGGTGGAGTGAAGGAATGAATGAGTTGGTGAAGCTGTGACGGAATTTCAATTCGAGGTCTAATGTCCGGCACGAACCGAGGCGGCAAAGCCGGCAGCTGAAATGTTGAGCAAATTCCCAATGTACCAAAAGTACAGCAAATTCCCAATGTACAAAAAGTACAGTAAATTCCCAATGTACAAAAAGTACAGCGAATTCCCAATGTACAAAAAGTACAGCGAATTCCCAATGTACCAAAAGTCAGCGAATTCCCAATGTACCAAAAGTACGCGCCCACGTCTTAGGAAACGCTTGTATATATTTTCTGGTTCACTCTGAAACTATATCCTTCTACTAAGACCGAAGCTCAACGAAATCAAGAATTACACCTGAGGGTTCAGCTAGCGTTGTGGAAATTTCAACCATCATATTCGCATATAAAATCGTATATATATTATCCTACGTATGCTAATCCAAGCATCAATTGCCTACTCGACCCAATCCAGTGACCCTACGATATCATTCATGATATCCGTCAATACCGGCTTGCTCTTAATGATCCGGTCCGCTCTGATCCTACCCGTCTTCTCTGGTAGCTTTGACCTTTCGGGAGTGGTTAAGGTATTTCGCCCTTCAATCTCACCCAATGGCCGTCTGATTGGGCTCTTCGTCGTGTCCACGCTGGTTGTCTTCTTTGCTCTTTGATCCGCCTGCGTTGACTTGAACGGTGACCCAGGCTGCGTCCCCTGACTGCCCACCATCTCTGGGAAATAGTGAGCCTCGAGAACATTGGGTTGCAAATTGAACATCCATCCCTTCTCTTCACAGATGCCAACTAGCCCCTTGAGAACCTCTCCGCCACCCATAAGCGTCTTCCTGGAACCGACGAGAATAAGCTTGCTCCTGGACCTCGTGATGCTGACATTGACCCGCCGCCAGTCCTTCAGCAGCTCGCCCACTTCGCCCGTCTCGTTGCTGCGCACGAAGCTCACCAGCACAACCTCCTTGTCTCGGCCCTGAAACTTGTCTGCCGTGTGCAGCTCCACACCGGGCTGTGATCGCAGAGCCTGGCGGAGCAATGCAAGTTGACTGCGGTAGAACGTGACAATGCCAATGTCTGAAGGTGAGATATCGCTGTTCAGAAGGAGATGTGCTAGTTGTGTGACAAGCGTTGCTTCAGTTACATTGGTAATACGGTTGCGTGTCAAAGTTTCCCTGCCGGCAGAAGGGACGAGCATGTCGGTGTTGAGGAAAACGACTTTGGTGGACGGCTCTAGCACTGAAGCTAGATGGCAGGTCAATGCCGTCGAATTGCGGCAGACCGTGTGATGCTGGTGAGGCGAGGGTTGTTGAGACGCATCTTTGTAGTGGTGTCGTTGTAGTGCCGTTTGGTTGGGAATGGTCAGAGAGCGGTTGGCTACGCCGTCATTGCCGCACTTGAGCCTGCCGCTGTAGATGAGTCGATTAGAAAGCGCCATGATGTCGGAACACATGCGGTATTGATGCTCGAGGCTAACAACTGCGTTGGGATGACGTTCAGAAAGGAGGCGGAATAAGCTCATATCCAGACCACCTTCCAGAGCATCTTTATTCTGAACAAGCGGAGGCAATTGAAAGTGATCACCAACGAGGATAAACGTGTTAGCCATTCGGATTGGTCCCAGACAAACTGGAAGGGTAACCTGCGATGCCTCGTCGACAATGCAATAGTCGAATGTGCGCTGGTTAAATAGCGCGTGGTTCAACCCGAGACACGTCGTTGCTACGACTGGAGGTTTCTGCCAAGAGTCGCTCAGCTGTTCCAGGCTCTCTTTTGGTTTTGCCGCAAGGATTGCAAACTCTTGAACGCCTGGATGGATCTTCGCGAGGACACCAAGTCTGAGAATGTCAAAACCCGCACCTCGAATTTTCAACAGGATGTTGTCGACAGCCGTATGTGTATAAGAAGTCAACAGTACTGATTTGCCCTTTGCAACAAGGGATCGGATGATATGAGCAATGGTTGTTGTCTTGCCTGTACCGGGCATACCCAAAACGAGCGCATAGTCTTCAGCACTCATGACCTTCTCGATAGCCGCTTTCTGGTCCGAATTCATCTCCAATTGCCACGTCTGGCTCTGAAGATCGTATGCAGTGGCAGAAGGTTTGAAAGTTGGCGATCGGTTCCCAATTAGCAGAGACCGAAGACTAGCCGCTTTGAAAACACTGTTATCCATGATCTGGAGAAGATTGTTCCGTACTGTCGCCATGCCGTTGCTGAATTCGTCTTTATCCAGTCGGTAGAGAATTTTGGAAGAATTATCAACAAGTTCGTGACCCGTCGAGTTGATGCCCTCAACTTCCATAATTCCTATAAAGTCTTGATTGTTCTTGGGATCGAATTTGGGCCCTCGAATGCGAGCATTATGCAGTCTCCTGTCAACAGCTACGGTAATTCTCCGCTTTTGAATCTGTATCACGTAACCGTTGGCAAGAGCAAAGTGACCATCTTCATCAGAGACGACAACCGGCTCGCCGACATTGATCTGTGACTCTGCAAAGGAGAAAGTCGCAGTCTCTCGCGATTTGATAAAGGTGTACTGGTACCGATTGATCTTAGAAGCATCCGCGTCCGCAATAGTGCTGTCTGGCTCAATAACGAGATCGCTAAAGCATCGACCGAGTTTCTCTCTTTCTTTGCTGACCATTGTCCACAATTCCCTGCGGAACTTCATAAGCTCTGACTCTTCCTTTGTGATCAAACCATCCCAATGCTTGAAAAAGGTTTGATCGCTGGGCTTCAGGTGATGAACAAGCTGCTCGAAAGTTGCCGTAGGTGTAAGTCCGTCACCTGTTCCGTCTTCAACGAGCTTGTTGTACAAGAAGCAAGGTGCTTGAGCATAACAATGGTTGCAAAGGTGAGAATTTTTCAACATTGGAGGAAGCTTTAGCCTCTCTCGTACATAGCATGCGAGCTCGTTGCGTTTCATAATCATATGGATGAGCTCGTGACGGATAGCAGGGACGCGTGTGGTTTCAGAAGTCTCGAGATAGTACAGGATACCGTACATCACGTCGACATCTGTAGTTCATCAGCCTTTTGAACGTCGTTAAGTGAAGGGAAAAATTTTACCATATCTATCAGACACAAGCAGCGTGTACAGGGCTGTTTGAGCGAGATGAGCTTCGTTCGCTCGTTTGCCTGTTTTGACTTCAAAAGGTACTGTAAGAACTTGTTGCTTTCCATCATCGTTTATAACAACCTGTACAGTCGCGTCGATGTTGCCTTTCAAACCGTATTGTGGTGACCAGACATGCTCTTCGACATCAAGCAGTTTGGATACGCCCATCGAAACACTCTTTGCAGCCCTGGTTCTGACCAGTGCATCCGTTCTGGGTTGAACATGAAGAAACATTTCTGCCCAAGACTGCATCTCTAGAAGTTTGCTGTGCAGATGCTCCCTCGCCTGATTTAAGTTGAGGCCAATATCCACCAGTATTTCGAAGTGCCGCGGCAATATCTTCTCGATCGCGGTTTTCAAAAACTCAATATCCCACCGATTCTCGGACATAGCTTCTTGGAAAAGCTCATGAAGGACTTGGCCATAAAGCAATGGGGGAGATGACTGGCTGGTAGTTTTGACCCGATCTTGAAGAACGGCTCGTCTGACGCACCCGAAGGAATCTGCAACGACTGTGGCAGAGATCAGATGGTCGGGATGAAGAATTAGTAGATTGTTGGTATTGTCGACGATGCATTGGCCGGTAGAGTTGAAATCGCCAATAACATGAACATACGACCCTGATGTGCATGGAGTATCGAACCAGGTTTGACGCAGCATTATGTTCTTGATCACACCTGTTTTCTCCTCTTCAACGATGAGAATCTAGAACCCTTAGCGATTAGTCAAATATATTGAATGCGAGGAAGTTACTTTTTCGTTTTGAACATGCCCATTATGCTGACGGTACGAGTTTTCATGGACGGCTGTGATCAGGTATCTTTGGATCGCTCGTTTCCTAGTTCCACTCTCAGATCTGTCAGTAAGCCCAAATACATAGGAAACTGAGCTTCAAACATACAGATGTTGGAGTTTGGCTGGTAGCCGCGAATGTTTCCGTGGCTGCGGCTTCGGCAGCAGCAAACTCTTCTGTATCGAAGGCATCGTCTCCTCCGAATTCGTCTTCAGAAAACGGTTCCCGATGCATTCGGTCAGTCGTATTTGCTTCCGGACTTATCGTTCTTGATCTCGAGGGGTCGGTATTTTGCTCCACTTGGCTGTCGAACTTCGAAGCCAATAGCTCGAAGTCGGCCGTGAATATATCACCTTCTTCCACCCCAAAGTCGTCAGAAATAAACGATTCGTTCATGGTCTTCTGTTTACTCATAGTCGTACGGTCGTCCTGAAGGTTAGGAGTGTTCTTGGAGACTTGTTGATCTTGAGGGCTACGCTGTATCCGCTGCTCAGTTTGAACCGCAATTTCCAGCATATCAGCGTCGACATCCACATCTCCATACACAGAGGAACTCATCAGGCGGTCCTGTTGAACGCGTCGCTCCTCGCGTGTCCTTCCAACGGCTTCAGTCCGAGAGGGTGTCTCCTGCTGCTCCGCTACTGCAGTAGTCAGGCGCAGGAGAGGGGAAGTTGCTTCGGTGGGGCCTACAATGGGCAATGGAGATGAGCTTGATGGTCCACGCGAAACCTCTTCTCTCTCCTTGGCCAGAGTCTCCTTCATGCGTTGAAGTAGGTCATCCACTTTCGATCGCTTAGGGAACTCCACTGCGCCTCCATCTGCTTGCTCAGTGTGGGTTTGATCTTCAAGAGTCTTCCTGACTTTCCTACGTTTCGGTCCACTGGCAGATATGGGCCATTCAACACCGCAGCTTGCCCATCGGCGCAGACCATTCACACTACCGGCGTCTGAAGTCGAACGTGGTGAAGCATCTTTAATCAGATGGGCGAGTAGAACTTCTTTCACTCCAGAAGCTGCATCCGGTCCACCGGGAACAGAAGTGTAGTGGTTCCATACGTCAGCGGCAGGATCTGCCCTTGGCGTCCTAAGCTGCTGCGGCGCGGCCTGAGCTTCGCCAGTTTTGAAGAAATGGGAGTTCTCCCGTTGAGAAGACGGAGGAGAAGAACTTCTTGGTCGCTTCCGCTTTCTTGCAGGCGTGACAAGCCGCTGAGACGCTCCAGGAGAAAGGGACTGTTGCCAGGTGACGTGCTCCTCGGGAGTGATTTCGTTCAGCATCCGACGCTTCGAACTGTCCTCCGGGTTTCCAATTAAATCGGCCAATGGCAATCTGGTAGCGGGCGTAGAAGGCGGGCACATCTTGTTTTCCGCCTGAGCCATATCTATGTTGTCTTCATTGGCCTTCTTGCCGTACATATTCTCTGTCTCTTCGCTAATGTCTGACAGCGGTCTTGGCGGTCTGCCCTCGATAAACTGAAATCCCTTAATTTTTGGTTTGTTCTGGCCCAAGCCTGCAGAGGATCGGACGGTCATTGCTGTCTGAGCAAGCTCGCAGAACGTTGAAACTGTGGGATGTATTGGGCTGGCGATGCGGGAATCATGAAGATTTCTATCATCAATGTCAGCTGGATCACAAAATTGCAGCCGTAGTTGGGCCATTGCGCCATACCAGATATTCATAGTGAAAGAGAATAGTATTGGCAGAGGGATTGCAAGGTTGCAAACCTACAATATCGACGTCGATGTTCAGCGGGCTGTAAAGGACGCGGCGCGCAAACAAAGCGCCTCCACGCGAAGTCGCCTGACCGCTGATTCAGCGCCGCTCAACGCCGCACGCTGGCAGTTTATCGAGTACGATACGGACCGCCGTTTCTTGCGGCTAAAGACAATCCCGGTAAAGATTCCTCCCGTAGTTGCCGATAGAGTTATCCAAAACCGACTGTTCATTTTTTTTCTCTGCAACCACGGAACTCTGTTCTCCTTTGTAAACGTACCTTATCTTTCCTCGCTGCTTTCGCCCTCACACTCCGCTCAAAGACGAATTGAGCCGGTCAGCCACGCCGGATCTACAGATTGAGCTTCTGCACTGACCGATCGCTGTACAAAGCTCTCGAACTATTCCTCTGTAGCATTATAGTTCTCTATCCCTACCTGCCTTTCCAACTCTCCTATCCTCATCCTTAGTCGCACCGTTTCGGTCGCTTCTATAGCAATACTCTGCCACAATGTCGCAAGACAAACCTTTACCGTTCATATATCAGTTCGCGGCCGGCGCCGTGGCGGGCGTCTCGGAAATCCTCGTCATGTACCCTCTCGATGTCGTCAAAACGCGAGTACAGCTCCAGACAGGCAAAGGAGTCGGCGAAGATGCGTATACCGGTATGCTAGACTGCTTCCGCAAAATCATAGCCAAGGAAGGACCCGGCCGGTTATATCGTGGAATCACTGCACCCATCCTCATGGAAGCTCCGAAGCGAGCCACCAAATTCGCCGCCAACGACGAGTGGGGGAAGTTTTACCGTCACGCCTTTGGAATTCCCAAGATGACACAGCCCTTGTCTATCTTGACGGGTGCGAGTGCTGGTGCCACCGAAGCATTTGTGGTCGTGCCGTTCGAGCTGGTCAAGATTAGATTGCAAGATAAGGCCCAGGCGCACAAGTACAATGGCATGTTGGATTGCGTGCAGAAAATCATTAGGCAAGAGGGGATCTTGACACTGTACCAAGGTTTAGAGAGCACAATGTGGAGGCATATCTTGTGGAATGCAGGCTACTTCGGTTGCATCTTCCAGGTCAAGAGTTTGTTGCCAAAGGCAAAAGATAAGAAAGGTCAGATCGTCAATGATTTGATCTCGGGCACAATAGGAGGAACTGTGGGGACTATTCTGAATACACCAATGGATGTAGTCAAGTCACGCATTCAAAACGCATCAAAGGTCGCTGGAGGCGTCAGGAAGTACAATTGGGCCTGGCCATCGCTTGGCCTCGTCATGAAGGAAGAGGGTTTTGGCGCATTGTATAAAGGATTCGTTCCGAAAGTATTGAGACTTGGTCCAGGAGGTGGTATCCTACTCGTCGTCTTTACAGGTGTCATGGATTTCTTCAGGAAGATGAGAGGAGAGTAGACCATTGTACAGAACAGCACGAGGACGGTGACTGGTACAGGTTTCGGCGAGTTCATTATATGGCATCTATAGATACATTGGATTTGCACAGCAAGCAGGATGCGATCAATAAGGTAGGTTCTTCATATCAATATTGATACTCAAATTCCTCAATTCTTTGATTTAGTAAACATTGTCCATCCTTCCGTGATATCTCCGATAGTCCAAGATGCCGGGACGGCTTTGAAATACAACTTACGCCCTTCTGCTCGTATTACTCCTCAAAAGGATAGGATATGCGCTGAGCCGAAACTAGCCGTTATACTCCGAAAGAATTTCTTGGGATGTGATGTAAAGCTACCTAGTATGTTTGAGGGGTCGGCCTTCTGCCCGACCGAGGACCAAAAAACATCTTAATTGAACCTCAATTTATATACTGGAGCTTCGAATTTGAGTCTTTCTTGATTTATGAAGTCGATATTTCAAAATACATCATGTCTGCCTTCACAATTAACGTGCCAGATGACGCAATCGAAAGGCTGAAGAGCAAGCTTGAAGCTGCAACATTCCCAGATGAACTCGAAACTGATAGTCCTTGGTCATATGGAGCTCCATTGAAGGACGTGCAAAGGCTTGCTAAAGTTTGGAAGGATGGATTTGACTGGAGAAAGTCCGAAGCAGAGCTCAATCAGCTACCCAACTTCAGAACGACCATCACGGTAGACGGCTTTGATCCGCTCCAGATTCATTATATATATCAACCCAGTCCGAAAAAGAGTGCCATTCCCATATTGTTTTGTCATGGCTGTAAGTTCTGTTAGAAGTATCATCAAGACCTAGGATCGGTCTAATAAGTCTTATAGGGCCTGGTTCCTATATCGAAGTCAAGAAACTGCTACCGCTTCTCCAAGGCGATGCTAACTCACCTGCATTCCACGTTGTTGCACCCTCGCTGCCGAACTTTGGTTTCTCCAGCGGTGTGAAGAAGCCTGGTTTCAACCTCGAGCATTATGCGGAGGTATGCCACAAGCTGATGCTTCAGCTTGGATACAATGAATACGGTAGGGAACCTCGACTAACCGCTTCATCTCCTGAACTGATCTCGAGGCTAGTGACTCAAGGTGGTGATTGGGGTTTCTACATCACTCGTAGTATGGGCTTGCTTTATCCCAAGCATGTCAAAGCCAGTCATATCAACATGATTCGTGGCTATCAACCAACATTTTGGAAGAACCCCCTGCTGGCAATTCAGAATGCCATTACTCCGTACTCAACACGTGAGAAGCAAGACCTCAAACGTCGCGAGTGGTTCCTTGAAGAAGGGTTCGGCTACAATCTCCTGCAGCGGACCAAGCCTCAAAGCATTGGTTATGGACTAGCAGATAGTCCAGTTGCTCTGCTGGCGTGGATCTATGAGGTCAGGACAGTTTCATCGTTTACCGAATTGGCTGGACGCAGCTGATAGATATCATGCAGAAACTTCATGACTGGACTGACTCCTACCCTTGGACTGACGACGAAATCCTAACTTGGGTGTCCATCTATTACTTTAGCACAGCTGGACCGGCTGCGAGCGTGCGAATCTACTACGAAGCTACGCATTGGGACCGCTCCAAACCACCAAAAACCGTCATGAACCGCGAGAGACTCTCGGATTGGGTACCCATCCCCCTTGGATTGAGCTTCTTCCCAAAGGAAATAAATGTCGTGCCTAAGACCTGGGGTCGTACGCTGGGTCCCGTGGTAATGGAGAGTGTTCACGACAAAGGCGGGCATTTCGCGGCCTGGGAGCAGCCAGATGCCATTGCAGGGGATTTGAAGAAAATGTATGGACGTGGTGGGCCATGTTTTGAGCCTGTGAAGGGCTGCACTGGATTTGGAGATACCTCCGCGCGTTTGTAAAGGAAGTAACTCTGTTTTTCGATGCTGCATTGTACGAAATGTTGTAGTTGGGACCTTGTCTGCGGTTGAGTTAAGGCGGACAACTCCACTCTCAAAGCAAAAGTTATATACGATTCAGCTTCAAAAATGAATTTTAAGGTCCTTAGACCTAAGGAGTCCTCTGACACCGTTCAAGCGGCAGGCCGCAATCTCAAGCTAGCATGCTTCGATGATGGCTTCGTCTAAGGAGCAGGGCCTCGACAACGCAGTTCAGTCTTCGAGCATGTCTAGTAGTATTCTCGCTCCAGCATTCCCCTTGCTTTCTGCTCCGCTGCGTTTTCTCTTCTGCCCACTGCTTTTCTCTTTTTCCGCATCACCTCTGGCTTTGCTGTTTGTGTTCCCATTCGCAGCCTTCTGGAGTTCCTTCTTGTGAGCTGTGAGCTTGGCCTTAACTTCACTTCTCTTGCCAAAGTTTTCATTCTCCAGAAGTGCTACAATGACGAAACTGCTCGCGCCCGTCGCCCACTGCGGAATCCATTCTCTAATGCGATCGTAGAGTTCGTCTGCAAACTTCAAATCTTCGTCCAACCGCACCACTTCCTTCGTTCGGTGATCGAAGTGCCCGCCTGTTACGAGAACCTTCAACATCCGTCCCGCAGCTGGCGAATTCGCGATGTGTTTTTCCTCTGCAGGGTCTCCAGAGGCGAGATTGGCTACGGCAGCCATGGCGGCAGCTTTTTCACCGACTCCTGTAATCAAAGCTTCGGTTATGAGTGAGCAGCCGAATGAGGATTGGACGAGTACTTCTACGTGAGAGACGATGGCAGATAGAATGGGAGGAGAAAGGGCAGACATGAGCTCCGATTGCCTTGTAGATGGATCCTTTTTGGATGTTGTGGTCCGAATGGAATGAATTTCCGTGAGAAGTTCCTGTGTTTGTGGAGTGATAAGCCACTTTGCATTGCCGGCGAACGGGTAGAGCAAGGAGATATGACCGATATGATGCTCAGCGAGCGCGACGACTTTATGTTGTTGGTCTTCTGTTTTCGCGGTCTTGGTTAAAAGGACAAGTTCAGAGAATACTCGCGATGCGATTTCACGAGTGTCATCAACAACGTCGTAGGCAGTCAGTAGGACGGTGTGTCCATTCTTGTCCAAAGCAAGTAGGCCGATCGTATCCTTATAAGCCCGAAGCATATTCTTGCGGTCTTTCGCAGTACCATACGCCAGAGCGAGGCATACGAGGTGTGAGCCAGATTTTGTGAAGGCTAGATTTCTCATAAGGTCGACTTCTTCTTCCTCTTTGTCTCCAATCATTAACTTCAGAAATTCTACTGATTCAGAGCTTCCAGGTTTGATGTTCAGAAAGTATTGAAGCATAGCATCGTGCAGCATGGTGAAACCCGTCATCTTCTTCTGGATGATCTGATTAATCAACTTGTGTAGATAGTCCATGATAGGCTTTGTCTTCTCTGGATTGGCAGCGAGTATCTCAGAGAGTTGCGCAGTGGGCTTCTCCTTGCTCGCCGCATCTTTGAAAATAACAAAGTCTGGCCCATACCACTCTCGAAGCAAAGTTGCCTTTTGTTCGGGAGTAGCGACACCACGATATATGTCATCTACTATCCATGAAGCCTCAGGGTGATTTATCAGTCGCCGGACGTTGCCGTAGAACTCTGGAATGATCATGTCTCGCACTTCCTCGTTTCCCTCGGTGATCAACTTAGCTACCAGAAATTTGGCATATCGGCTCTCAACCAACTGACGATAGCTACCCTTCAGTTCTTTTGCGATTTGAATTCGTTGTGCCAATGTGGAGTATTTCAGTGCGCATTGAACAGTCCGAACCGAGTCATGCTTGAACACCAAATCATGCACTCGTCCAGTGATGATTTCGTATAGTTCTTCCAAGAGTTCTTTCCTCTCCTCTTTCGGTACATTGGATTTGATACGTAGTCGCTCCCAAATCTTCTTTGCTCGTTGAATTATATCTGCGTTCGGTTTTGAGGCTTTCCGTTCCTTTGCTAGTGCTTTTTGTTTGGCGTGCGTTTCTTTGGAGCTATCTACTACCGCAATTAGCACAGCTATATACTATCCGTAAGCCAGGTCCTATACCTTTAGGTTTAATGCTCTCTGATTTTGTCTGTTTCTTTAAAGCCGTGTTCGCAATTTTCGTAGCATTCACAGCTGGGGCCAGCTTGGGATACAGGTTGGATGGTTCAAAGCCAGTATCGCTATCCGAATCATTGTCTTCATTCTCAGAGAATCCGCCGAAGTTATCGTCTTCATCAAAGTCTTCATGATCACCTTCGCCGTCGGGTTTGTGAACTGCTCTTTCAGACGGCTGCGTTTGAGATATCTCACGCCGTTTAACTTGTCGTGATTCCCATATTGTTTGACCCTTGGCGTCACCAAACTTCCGCTTCGCACCCGCCATGTTATGGAGGTTGGTTGAGTAAACGCTATTGTGCTGAATGCGTACGGTAGAGCTTACCTCAGTTGCGTAGAATTTTGAGGTTAGAAATTTTGGACATGCGGAATTAACATGGGAGCCTCCGATTGGTCAATGGATGTCTATGCAAAGACCGAAGCAAACAATTCACTCTATACTTTCGCCATTTTCTCCAACGGCTCTCACTTTTGACCAAATAATAACGGGGAGCATTAATATTAGATTCATGAATAACTACACAGCCGATCAATGACACCTGGGTTGTGCCGCCGCAAGCGAGCGTGATATAGTTCGCTCGTTACCTCAACGCCATTTATAAAACTCCAAAGCCCAGATATTCCTGTCTGTCATTATCATTGACCACCTCATACCCATTAAGCGATGCATATACACAATCAAACGCATCTTACTCGGCACCGACTGCGACAGCATTCCGACTATTTGGCCTTGGAATTGATCCCAACTCAGAACCCTGACCACTCTGGCCGCGCTTTCTTCCTGGCAATCCTAACCAACCGTGGTGACTTGACGACGGCTTGAGATCGGGCTGTGCCTGCGTCGGGGATGTATTCGTATTCTTGTCTTCGTCGCCAAATCGGGAAAAGAGTCCTCGCTTCTTCGGCTTGTCGTCAGTCAAACCGACGTCTTCAAACCCTTCTTCGGCAGGACCGTCAGGCTTATCAATTCGGCGAAGTTCTTGAAGCGAAGGCCGTTGTGAACGAGGATTAAGGGCTCGTCTGGAATCGAAGCTTTGTCGAGTTCGCACTTCGTAGTCTGGTATGGGAGAGCGGGCAGAAATGTCCTACAACGATGTCAGATATTAAACTCGCCAATATCTGGCCGCCGTACTCACAAATGATCTGCGGTAGGAGTCGAAGGACTCGCGAGACATGTTGAATGGTTCGTTCTCGTTCGCTACACTCCGAACTATGGATGAGCTGGTTGACGTCCGGCTGGCAGTCCAATACGTTTTCTTCTCCGGCGGCGATGGCTAAATTTCACTTGTCAGTTTGTATTCCGGCGACTGCCACACGGGGTAAGCCCTGTGGGTTGACCAAAGAAGAGTTGTCTCACCGGTAAGTAGATACCACTGTCGTTGATTTCTGTACAACCTTTTAGTATTGACTCGATGAGAACATTGAGCGACCGCTAGCATGGACCGCAGTCGCTCAGAGATGGATTTTCTCTTACCGCTCAGCTTGTATTCCAGGGGTTCTTTGATATCAATCGGCTTTGCTCCAACAACATTCGTCTTCTGAAAGCCAGTGCTGCCGCTGTCCGCCAATTCCGGTAAGATAGCCTCCGTCGGCTCCAGACCACCAGGACCGCGCTTAAATGGATTTCGGATAGGCATGATTGCGACGGAACAATGCTTTGCTTTGCTGGTGAATTTACTGGAGGAGGGCCTCTTAAGTTCAATATGAGGAGATAAAGTGACCTTCAAGAACTTGGAGGGTGGGCAGGTTGAAGTTCTCGTGAACGTTGCCGACAAGCAGGTGCGCCGGCCGGGCGCTTGCTTCTCGCCGGGGATGCTGCCACTCCGAGGCTGTTGGCCAATTGAAGGTTAGGATTGACCGAGCCAGCAACGTTCTAGAATCTTTCAGCGCGGAGGCTCGTAACCAAGCCTCCAAGCCTCCCTTAGTCGGATATCCGGCTGCTTTGGCCTCTTGACGCACTGAGAGGTGCTGAACTTGTATGTGGATAAGGAGAAGCAGTATTCATTGAGGTGATCGGTTTTTCGATCACTTGTGTGTTGTGTGTGTGTTCTCTAGGAGGCTGGGCTCTAGTGCCCGTT